>Ga0209501_10000158_pt1 | contig 85875 bp, 67 predicted proteins | sample ArcticOcean_MG_C_4_FD_187434 | JGI IMG/M metagenome (GOLD analysis project Ga0209501, IMG submission 187434) | Marine microbial communities from western Arctic Ocean - ArcticOcean_MG_CB4_134 (SPAdes) (version 2) | ecosystem: Environmental > Aquatic > Marine > Oceanic | place: Arctic Ocean... | reverse complement strand
CCCTTGTGGGTCTGAACCCCTTGGATTAATCCTGCGAATAATTGAAATAGACCACTGATTAAGTCTATTTGATGGCAGTAGCCGTTAGGTGGAATTGAATTGCAACAAGCAGAGATAAAAATAAATGAAGAAGAGACAGCAGTAAGCCCTGTAATAGCGACCATTCTTATGGTTGCAATTACGGTTGTATTGGCTGGTGTCCTGTATGTATGGGCAAACAGTCTAGCCAGTGAAGGAACAAATACTACAATGAACACAATGAATACCTATACTGCTGAGGATGCTGATGATGAAACAGGTCCTGGAGCAGATGACACGCTAGTTAGGATGCAGATGACAGGAAAGGATGAACTTGCTTGGTCATTTGTTCAAATTAGAATTTCTATTGGCGATAATGTCTACACTTGTAGTGTGATTACTGGTGATGAGTGTGATATCAGTCAAGCAGCTGGTGACAACGACAATGCTTGGGAACCGGGCGAGTATCTATTTTTGAAGGAAGGAACAGAAGATATCTGTGATGGAAATATTTGCCCCATTAGCATCTCAATTACAAATGGTGGCCGTTCTGTTGGGGGCTCACCACTAATTTTGGTTGATGGGGCATCAGGTAGTAATTCCGTTAGCGGTAGTTCTAGCGGCGGCGGAACCACTGTGACGCCAGAGTCTTGCGCAGATGTATTTGCTGTAATTGAAACCCAGGATGATGTTTCTAGTTATTCGCATTGTACTGATTTGGATGCACTTTACCTTCACCAAACAAGTGGGGTAACGGATGTCAGCCTACCTCATCTAGAGAAGATTTATCAGTACGCATATTTCCACCAAAATGAAGATTTAGAGACCGTTTCTTTGCCAAATCTTGAGGAAGTTGAAGGATATGTGTATTTCCACCAGAATGATGCTCTCGAAAATGTTGATTTATCAAGTCTTGAAGTTGTGGGTGATAATGATGACGACAATGGGGGGTATGTCTATTTCTCAGGTAACGATGCTCTTGAGTCAGTTGATTTATCAAGTCTAAAACAGGTATTTGTAAATGAACATGGGGATCAAGGGTATGTCTATTTCGATAACAATGATGAACTCGAATCAATCGATATGTCTAGTCTTGAACATGTGGGTGGTTATCTCTATATCTCTGGTAATGATATTCTTTCAGATTTGGGTTTGACGAGTTCTCTGACTGCAGTTGATAATTATGTATACATTTACAGTCATCCATTGTTGTGTGTCCCAGACTTAGATTGGGATAGTATATCAGATTCGGTATCGATGGGAAGCAATGGTGGATGCTGAACTGAATTAAAAGTACATCTTAATTTGAAAGGGGTTCAAGTTTCACCGACTGAGCCATCGGATTTTTCCCAGTCTGGAATTGATGGGTCTTGATTAGCCCACAATACATCATCGATTCTAAGAACAGATACAGCCGCTTCCATAGCACCTGATATCGCATTGAGACTAACTATAAGCGGCTCAATTATACCAGCATCATACATTGATTCTGTTTGGCCTGAATGTATATTGAGGCCTATCCAATCACCCTCTTCTTCTTGTGCAGCATTGAGCCTTAGTACCTCATCAAGAGGTGAGAGTCCAGCATTCTCAGCGAGGATTCTCGGAATAGATTCTAGTGCACCTGAAAATGCCTCAATTGCTAATTGTTCGCGACCAGGAACAGTTGGTGCAATCTTTCGCAAGTGGCGGGCTAAAGCCATCTGAGTTGCGCCACCACCTGGCAAAATCCGTGGATCTCTGACAAGACCACAAGCAATCGCTGATGCATCATCAAAGCCTCGTGAAACTTCGTCAATCCGAGTTTTACTTGTGCCTCGCACAATCAGTGTGAGTCCTCCTTTTTCGCTACCGATGAGTTGCATCTGGGACACACCATTCCAATTCTGGGTGTTGAGTGAGGTGAAGTTACCAAGGTCTTCGGGCTTGGCTAATGTGGGCTCGTGAACCACCAGTGCTCCTGTGGTTCGGGCCAGTAATTCTAGGTCGGGCTTCTCAATTCTACGGTAGGCTGTGATTCCTGCGCCAAGTAACATGTTACGAGCATCATCATCTATTCCGTCTCGTGCGCATAGTAGGTTACAGCCGGTTGCAGCAATGGCATCTACACGATTCTGAATGTCTGCCACCTCTTGTTCATTAAGAGCATATGTCATACCAATATCAGTAACTTTGAGATTGATATCAAGTTCAGGTTTTCGGCGGGAAATCCCACCATCAAGAATTAGGATTTTACCACCCTCTGCAAACATCTCCATCTCAATGTGAATAGGCTCTTTTGCAATCACTAGTCCCGACACCAATTCGCTTTCAGTACTGGGTCGGCCACCATCATTTACTTTCTTTATTAGAGTTGGGTCAGCCTCAATTTTACCATTTACTTCCATAGCTAATGAAGAAGCAGCAGAAACTGCAAGTTGTGAGAGATGGCGGCGAACACCTTCGTCTGATTTACCAGATAGTGAAGTTAATACTGAGCGAAGTGAATCCTCTTCAGTGGCCTCTTTTGACATCTTTCGGAGATGACTCATGGCTGCCTTGCTTGCCAAGCGATAGCCTTTCTCAACTAGGGTTGGATGAACCCCCATCTCAATCAACTCTAATGCATTCTGCAGTAATTCTGCAGTCAAAATGACCGTACTTGTGGTGCCATCTCCAGCCTCTCTATCCTGGGCACTAGACTGTGCTATCAGCATCTTTGCAGTTGGATGTTCAACCTTGGCGGTTTCAAGTACTGTAACACCATCATTGGTGACAGTTATTCCACCTTCTCCGCTGACCAACATTTTGTCAAGGCCCTTTGGCCCTAAGGTGCTGCGAACTGCATCTGCCAATGCACAAGCGGCGGCAACATTGTTTCTCAATGCAACACGACCTTGTGAACGCTCAGTCTCACTGAGTAGAGACTCGTGCTCTTGAGTTACCATTAGCCAGTCCGAGAGACGAGTGTGTCTTAAGGCCGATGGACGAGTGATAGTGTGGTGAAATAACCTTCAACACCGGCCAAAACTTGGGAAGATTTATCCTTTTGAGAAATTAATTTTGAATGTTACATACTTGGTACATGAATATAGTGAATCACAAGGGTTCATATATGGCTGGCTATTCGTACTATACAACCACAGGTTAACAAGTGAGAGATTGGCATGTCAGAAAAAGAATTTACAGCGGGTGGAGAAGACTGGGAAGAGCAACTCCTAGAGCAACTCTCGAAGATGTTTAACGACATGGGTATGCCAATGGATACTGAAACAATTCGAGGTATGATGGACCAAATTCGTGGTCAATTTGAAGAAATGGGTCTAGACCCAGAAAAGATGGCTGGTGAAAAGATCGAGTTGAACTTGGAAGCAACCATGCATGACCTGGCAAAAATGATGGGAGGGAAGTTCCCACAAAAAAAGCCAGTATCAATTGAAGTAGATACGTTAGAAGAAACAAAATCTGATTCTGAAGAGTTGATTCCAGTAAATGAAGAAGATATTTTCATTGATGGTGACAAGATGATTCTGACTCTTGATTGTAGCCGAATTGATGAGATTGATGATGGTGGTGAAGGCGTTGAAGTCATTCTCACCAATGACAACTCAGTTGTCAGTGTAATGGTTGAAGGCAGGCCAAGGCCAATACGAAAGTACAACATTGGCAGAGTTGTGGAAGCGATGGATGAATGGTCGCTTAACAACGGAATATTAGATATGACTCTTATAATTTGAAGGACGTGAAATAAATGGCAAAAAACCCAGTAATTGGAATTGATTTAGGAACGACAAATAGTTGTGTAGCGACTATTGAAGGGGGCGAGGCGATAGTAATCGCTAATGCAGAAGGAGCGAGAACGACTCCGAGCGTAGTCGCTTTTGCAGCAGATGGCGAGCGTATGGTTGGCGTAACTGCCAAGCGCCAAGCAGTAACCAACTCTGAACGTACCGTTCTTTCTGTCAAGAGAGAGATGGGTAGCGATTGGACACAGAAAATTGATGATGCTGAATACACACCTCAAGAAATTTCAGCATTCATCCTTCAGAAGATGAAAGCAGATGCTGAAGCATATCTTGGACAAGAAGTGAAGCAAGCTGTCATCACCTGTCCAGCATACTTCACTGATGCTCAGCGAAAAGCCACAAAAGATGCTGGCAGAATTGCTGGCCTCGATGTCCTGCGAATCATCAACGAACCAACCGCAGCCGCACTTGCTTTTGGAGTTGACAAGGAGGATGACCAGACCATTCTAGTCTACGATTTGGGTGGTGGCACATTCGATGTATCTGTCCTAGAAATCTATCTAATAGATGGACAACCACAAATTGAAGTCAAAGCAACTGCTGGAAACAACAAGCTCGGTGGCGATGATTTTGATGAGGAAATAATCAAGTGGGCAGTTGCTGAATTCAAGAAAACCAGTGGCATTGACTTGTCAAAGGACTTGCAAGCGATGAGCCGGCTCAAAGAAGCAGCAGAGAAGGCTAAAATCGAACTCTCGGGAACAGCCCAGGCACAAATGAACCTCCCATTCATCACTATGGTGGACGGGCAACCTTCGCACCTTGACCTAACACTTTCACGGGCAAAGTTTGAAGATCTAATCAGTGTACTCATTGAAAAATCCATGAAACCAACTCGACAAGCTGTCAAAGATGCAGGGATTTCTGCCGCTGAAATTGACAAAATCTTACTGATTGGAGGATCAACTAGAGTTCCAGCAGTGCAAGAAGCGATTGAGAAAGAACTAGGAAATAAAACCTACAAGGGAATTAATCCTGATGAGGCTGTTGCTCTTGGTGCGGCACTCCAGGCTGGAATCATCGTTGGTGATGATGCGGTAACCGACGTACTTCTACTCGATGTCACACCACTTAGCCTTGGAATTGAAACCCTTGGTGGGGTAACTACTCCAATGATTGAGCGCAACACAACAATTCCAACAAAGCGCTCTGAAACATTCTCAACAGCCAGCGATAATCAGCCAGCGGTTGAAATCCATGTACTACAAGGCGAGCGAGAATTCGCACGTGACAACATAACACTAGGTCGCTTCTTCCTTGAAGGCATACCTCCAGCACCTAGAGGAATGCCACAGATTGAAGTCGCATTTGACATTGATGCCAATGGCATTGTCAGCGTTTCGGCGAAGGATTTGGGTACTGGAAAGGAGCAATCAATCCGAATTGAATCTGCAACTTCACTCAGTGAAGATGAAATCCAGCAGAAGATTGCTGATGCTGAAAAATTCGCTGAAGAAGACAGTTCAAGAAAAGGCAAAGTTGAGATTCGAAACTCCGCTGACAGTATCATCTACCAGACTCGTAGAACCTTGAAAGAGGCTGAAGATAAAATCACAGATGAGGATAAAGAACCAGTGGAAGAAAAACTCACAGAACTTGAAGACCTCATTGTTGATGATGGCAAACCAAAAGAAATTGAAGATATTGATGAGGCTGCAATTCAAACCAAAGTGAAGGAATTGGAAGAGGCAATGCATGCAATCTCTGCAAAGTTGTACGAAGCAGCATCCGCCCAGATGGAATCTGAAGAAGCAGCTGAAGAAGCAAGCGCTGATGGCAACGATGTTGTTGATGCTGACTTCGAAGTCGTTGACGAAGAAGAGAACTGATTCAAACTCTCAGCGAAAACCAAATCGACCTCTCAGCGAAATCTGATTCTGCAACTCGCAGGACACTGGTTTAACCGATTCGGAAACTCAACGAATTTCGATACGACCCCTCGAATAAAACCGAGTCAAAATCACCACGAAAACTGGTTCAACTGATTCGGTCGCTCTATGAGAACTGATTCACCTGATGTGGGCCTCACTCACCATTGATGAGTCGAGTAAGAGTTCGCACATGAACACCAGTAGCACCGTGAGCAACGGTTGCATTGGTTTTGGTACCCCACGCAGTTCCTGCAATGTCTAAATGAGCCCACGGATATTGCTCCGCATCATCACCTTCACCATTCTTTGGAACGAATTGTTTGAGGAATGCTGCGGCGGAATTCGCCCCACCATAACCCTCCCCAAGATTCTTGACGTCGGCAATTTTTGACCCCGTCATCTGCTTTTCAAATGCTGGTAATAGAGGCATTGGCCAAGCTAACTCACCGCTGTCTGCTGCGGCTTTTCTCAAATTCTCTAACAAGTCATCATCGTTAGACCACAAGCCACTAGCTTCGTGTCCCAATGCTACGACACAAGCACCAGTCAAGGTAGCGAGATCAATGATATATTCTGGATTATACTCGCCTGCCTTCCACAAGCCATCAGCAAGAACTAGTCTACCTTCAGCGTCTGTGTTGAGCACTTCAACTGTTTTCCCTGAGTAGGTAGGAATTACGTCACCTGGTCTGTAAGCAGTTGAACTAGGACTGTTTTCTGCCATGCAAGAAATCGCCATCATGTGGCCTTTGTGGCCAACACCATGTAATGCGACCATCAAACCAAACACGGTTGCAGAACCGTGCATATCAAACTTCATTTCATCCATTCCAGCACCGGGCTTCAATGAAATCCCACCGGTATCAAAAGTGATTCCTTTGCCTACAATAAACGGGCATGGGCCGTCCTTTGCCTTGGCATTTAATTCCCAAATTACCATGCAAGGTTTGTGCTCACTTCCCTTACCAACATTGACGAGACCTCCCATTTTGTTCTCCAGAAGTTCCTCCCATTCCAAAACTTTCACCGACAAGTTACCCTTTCCCTTAGCGAACGCTCTAGCACGTGTGGCGTACTCCATTGGAGTCAGTTTGTTTGCTGGCTCGTTGCCAAGATCTCTTGCTATGTGTACACCTATTGCCATTGCTGAAACATGAGCGCAGCCTGCGGTTAGATTGTCGAGATATCGGTCTGACGCTTGGTAAGTTACTGTGTAAGGGGTGTCATCATCATCATCATCGTCATCCTTTGAGAGATATTTGTCAAACTTGTAGTCTCTTAGCATCATGCCTTCAGCAAATGCTGTCATCATTGAGGATTTCCAACCACTTGTGAATCGTACTGTGATTGCTTTGCCGTGTGATTTGTTGAGCGCAGCGAATGCGTTAGCACCTACATCCCTTACAGAATTTGATTTTTGCTCACTTGATTTACCCATGCCGACTAAGACAACTTTGCAATCATCATTCCATAGTGAAATCATCTTACCCGATTTGCCATCAAAATCATCGCTGGAAATAGCGGTTTTGACCTGCGATTGACCTGTTCTACTCAATCCTGTTAAAGAGCGATTTGGTGCTTTATCTACTCCCTCAAAAAGGGGGAGGATGAGGGTGCTCGGGCCTGGGCCCTCTGTCTTATTCCAATCCAAAATCGCGCCAACTTGGTGTTCCATAAGCACCCCGATTGGGCGACCCTTTACAAAGGTGAGTGTTCTTAAAAAGATACTAAAGTGGTAATTTTACTGTTCGCTTTGCATTTTTTCTTTGAAAAGACGTGGTTTCACGCCGTTGTGAAGGAAAGCGGCAGCAAATGCCGCGAGGAGAGAAATGAAGATTCCGGGTGCTGAAAGGAATCCTTTTTCGGCCTCATCTGCTTCCTGAATTATCTCATCCCAAACCGGCTCAGCAACCCAAGTCGCCGAATCAATTACTCGCTTCTGATAATGGATTTCCCAACTACCCCCATCTACCAAATTTAAATCGCCAGTTGGGAAGGTTACTAGACTTGAGTTGCTAGCATTAACACTGAAATTATCTGGTGAATGCCACAACATTTCTCCTGCTGAATCCAAATAATGCAAAGTCGCATTCTCGGTTGAAGCATGACCAAGATTATCAACAGAAAAAGTGACTTCGTCACCAGGAATTACTGTCATACTAGTAATATTCAATCTTGCCCGCCAATACCAAACATTGGAAATCAGATAGCGCATTACATCCAATTCAACTGATAAACGATCTGATAGTGGCTGGACTGTGCCCAACAAAAATTGCTCATCATCAGTCTCAAAGGTGAACGTGGGGAAGCCCATCACCCCATAGCCATAATCGCGAGAGGTGCCGTGAGTTGGGTATATTCCCGCGTTGGCATTTCTGACCGGCAAATCCCCATCTATTGTTTCATGAATTGTATCACGAATGTGCTCAAACATCTCCCAATCACTTGGCATTTCCCCCGTAAATCCCCAAGGGTATGCTAGAATCCATGTACCGGTGTGCATCGTGACATAGAGGTCTGCATCAACCATCCACTCTTGCATATATGCGGCATTGTTTGTGGTCTCTGCTTCTGAAAATGGACCATCGCCACTTGCGGTTTCGTCTGTAGTCCAATGATGGTCATAATTCCGATTCAAATCTACTTGGTTCATATTCCATCTGCTGTCAACATCGTTTCCATCTGCATTTAGCATTATCATAATGTGAAGTTCAGTATTCTGCAATACTTCAACGACTTCTGCATTACCATCGACCCATCCCTCAATGTAAAATTCTGCTACAAGAAAAGCCAATTCAGTACCAAGATGCTCGTTACCATGATGCCCTCCATCAATGTAGACCATCTCTTTAGGAGAACCATCCGATTTGTTTTCCACTGACCAATCACTAATTTGCACAACCCATTGGTCACGTCCAAATTCAGTTGTTCCCGCTGAAACAACTTTTGCTACATCTTCGTGATTATTGCCCCACTGCGTCACATCATAAGTCAGGGTGGTCCATGAATGATACCAATGCTCCTGGGCAACATCTGGTTGCTGGGCAGTAGTTGTCGGCACGGCTGAGCCGATGAAAAGCGCAGATAAGAACAGGGTTACAATGCGTCTCACAAAAACTGGCTGATGGTTGGTTGATTTGAGCCTTAGCATTGCAACGAAATTACACTGTCGCTAAAGAATTGACCTCAACTTAAGGTAGAGAAGCGATGTGGGCGGCGACGATTTTAGTTGCTATCATTGCCGCAGTAAATTGAGTCAAATTGCTATCTTTCCCTGCTACAATCTCTGCTATATCAGCCCCAATCACCTCAACCTTAGGTGCCGCGAAAAGTGTCTCAATCACCTCTACTGCTTGCCAATGGGTCAACCCTCCAGGGACTGGTGTTCCTGTGTGTGGCACAAGAGAACCATCCAATCCATCAATATCGAAAGTGAGCCACACTGGGCCCGTGAGAGAAGATATCTGCGCTAGCAGATTATCCCAACTTTTGCTACCGCCCGATGGTGCTAAGATATCGCGCCCAAACCAAGTTGTAACTCGGTGGTCTGAATCAATGAATTCTTCTTCCTCTTTGGAGAACGCCCTGACTCCAATTTGCAGCAGATTGCCCACGCCTTCGTCCAATGCTCTTCGAGCCGCACAGGCGTGGCTGTATTTGTCGCCCTCTAACTCATCCCTCAAATCCGCATGTGCATCTATCTGTACTACGGTTAAGCGAGCCAAATCACCTGCTAAAGTTGGGTGTTTAGAGAGGGCTCTCATTATTGCTGGAAGTGAACCGTGCTCGCCCCCTAAAACCACCGGGAAAAACCCGCCTGTGAACCACTGTTTGAGGTAATTCTCAATACCCTCTAACTGGGCTTTCAATGAGCCGCCTTCGCCATCCCAAGGCTCAGCAGTGAAAATTGCTCTGCCGGCAGGTAAATCTTCGCTCAACAATGAGTCGTTTAATTCAACTTGAGCCGACGCTTCAATGCATGCCGCTGGCCCGCTTTCTGTGCCTTGTCCATATGAGACCGTTAATTCGTATGGAAGCGAGAGTATTGCAATATCAGCACCCTCTTTGCTTGACTCATCCAAGCCGAGAAAATTACCACCGATTGAGCCCTCAGCCATATCTCTCAAACACCTGCTCGGCTTGTTTGGTTTTATGCATTTTTACCGGTTCAAAATTGGGGTCGGACTAACCCTACGGCTCGTTTTCACCGGATTGTTGATATATTGCGGTGTACAAATAGTAGGTGTACCCGAGTGTAATTAGTTGACCATACACTCAACATGGAGAGATTCTCATGGGAATGACAATGGCTGGATTAACTGCTGCGATTCAACGACATATTGACAAAGAAATGGAAAAGACTGTGGCCGAGAGCATGGCAGAACATGCGCTCGGTTTCTTTGGTTATTACGACCGCATAATCGATAATGCATTGGAACCAACCGACAGAAATCTATTCTATATTTTTCAGGATTACAATTTACTGACAACTGAATCCGAAGAGACCACCCTTTGGGATGGCAGGGAATGGCGTATCCACTATTGGAGATTTAAAGCAGAATTAGCCCAGAAAGCTGCCGGCTACTTGGAAGATGACGAAGAGGAAGTTGATTCTCCAGAATTCAACATCTACGAGGATATCCCTACAGATATTTGGAATCGAAGTGATGATGGCTATGAAGAACCACTGTTCTAGGCCATTGCTAAGACAAAGTCTGTGACTAAGCCATTAAAGCGTCTTTGACGCTGACCGTTCTGCGGCGAAGATGGAATTCACAATTTAACACGAAGGGTTAAGATTCATTAGGGAACAGACCGAAGGTGATATCATGGTACGAGACACGAGTGGTAGGCCTGCAATTACTTTGATTCTAGTTTTTCTGACCTCATTGGCACTGCCCCTTACAATCGCTGATGGCTCAATCCCACCTGTAATATCAGTTGATTGGCTTGACCATGATGACGATGGTGTGGCTGACCATGCTTACAAGATTGGATTTGATTCTACAACCAACGCTGCAGATTTCTATGTCAATGTCAGCCACTCTGATATTAATGGCTCAACTCTTGGAGATTGGACTTACAGATGGGATGACGCTAATTTCACCATTTCACCACTTAACCTGACTCACCACAGAATTACCATCCCCACCAATCTTTCATTTGGTGATGAAATTATCATTGAGGTTTATGACAACTCAACTGATGCTCTTCTGTCATCTAGAGGTGTACAAGTCACATTGTGGAATCAACCCATAGCTGACCATGAAATAACTGTCACAACTGACTGGTCATTGCGCCATCAAATTGAGAATCAAACTAGTGAGGAGTACTTCCTTGAATTCACTGGCCAAGGTTGGCAACAACGTAGTGACGGGCTATTGATTCATGACGAATTAGGCACGGGGACCTTGACCATTGACGAAGTTTCAGAGGATGGAAGTAATATTCTAATTGTTCTTGACTTAAACCGAATTTGGCTCAATGAGACAATGGATGGTGAAGAACTCACCAGCCAAATTTTTGAAATGGCTGGGGCAGGTAACATGACCATTACCGATGATACTGATGGGAACATGACGATTTTAGCATCAGTTGTTGATGCATACATTCTCCGCTCAATGGTTGATGGAACCATTGAAGAACAACTTCGATTAGAAGCAAATGGAAACTTGAACATCACTAATGTTGATGAAGAAGAAGAGATGTATATTGACGCTGAAATCGCTTTACTACTTGTTGAACTTCACGACGTTGATGGCGTAAGAGTGCTTGCTCATACTGAGTTTCAAGCGACAGGAGAATTGGAAATACAATCATCCGGGTCACATATCTATGTTGATCTAGAACAACTAATAGTTCTTGAAAGATATGAAAATGGTGAACTAGTTTTACAACATGACAAAACCTATGGTGATGGTACCTTTTTCTTTTCTGATACTAACGATGAGAACGGTTCAATCGTGGTAGATGGCGATGTAATTCTTCTTCATCAAGAAACCGTGAATGGCACCAAGATTGCTGACACCATCCATATTGATGCTGACATTACCGGCGCCACCACAGGCGATTTTGGCCTATGGCGCCGAATTGAAGACAGCGGCCAATCCGCTAACTCAACTGGGCAAATGTGGGAAGTCAACCGTATTCATGAAGAGAACTGGCTCAATCTTACAGGTGGTGGTATACTAGAAGGAATGGGACCATCTCAAACATACAACGAAACTTGGGACCATGAAGTGATTTACGAGAATTACACTAACCGTACCATCTACTACTCGTGGTATGAACAGAGCAACGACCCTAGCCAAGGTGAAGAATGGCCACCCCGATCTCCAATACCTGTAGAAGAGGTAAATACCACTGAAGAAGAATCCGGACTTGGAGATATTAACATTAGCCGTGAAACGGGATTGGCTCCTGCTGAACTTCTAATCGGTGACAATGTCGGACTTTACTCTGGAGACCTAATGAGTTTGGAACTGACTGGTAATTCTTACCAATCTTATACCCGTGACGGACACACAATGGATGTCACCTCTTGGAGTGGCACATACTTGAGTGAGTTGAGTACCGCTTCTGGTTTAGTAATCAATGAAGGCATACTTGCGGGTTTGGTTGCTGAAGTTTCAAGGGAAGTTTACATTGATTTTAATGAAACAGAAGATGCTTGGTTCTGGGAGAACCAGTCCCTCGAAAGAGTACTTTCACCCAATATCGTGACTGCTGGTGAAAATACCCCTCCAACTATTGTTGAAGTTAGACTTCAAGAGGAGAAAGTTGTCAACGAAGGTGGGAACCTCGTTCACATTGAAGTTGAAATCAGTGACCCTGATTGGAATATGCGAGGAGTTGAGGTTGACTTGTCATCGATTGGCTTAGGAACCATTCAATTGAACGATGTTGGCGAGGAAGGTGATATCATCGTTCACGATGACAATTTCACCGGCTCATTTGTCTATTTTGGAACCGATGCCGGAAACTTAACAATCACACCAACCGCAATTGATACTTGGAGCAGCACAACAGATAATCGTATGATGGAAGTGGTGCATAGGGCACCAAGAATTGTCGATTTCACACTCAGCAATGAACAAGCAAACCGCGGCGATAATGTAACTGTAACTGTCAAAACTTTTGACAGCCTTATAATCGATAGTGTTGGAATTGACTTAATCGCCGAAGGCGGAGAAATCCATCCACTAACAAATGATGGTGGCGACTATTGGAGTGGTGTGGTAACTATCCCTGAAACTGTGAGCCCTGGCGACATATATCTTCCCGTCAAGGTGATTGACAGTGGTGGTGGTTGGGCGATACTCACGCAACTAAACTTACCTAGTGAAGACGCGGGTGTAGCCGGTGATGCGTGGGATGCACCGACTGCAAGCATCCCTGCACTTCTAATTGAAAATAGTGGCCCAGTAATATCCGATTTCCAAATTCTGAAAGAAGGGGTTCAAGTTCAGGAAATTATCGTTCCAGATGTTGGTGATGGCGCATCAACTTACGTGCTAACAGTGAATGCAACCGACCACGATGCAATTACCGTTGTACAAGGTAGATTGCGAATGCTTGCACCAGTTGGTCAAGACACTTCTTGGCAAACCATGAGAGATGATGGGCAACAAGGAGACGAGGTTGCAGATGACGGAGTGTACTCTATCCAGGTGACTGTTCGTGAAGGGCTTCCTGTTGATTCCTTAGTCCTTGATTTCCGGGGAATTGATGTCTATCTTCAAAGTACAAGTCCTGTTTTCGAAGCCACGGTAGAACTTTCCGATAAAGAGGTAGACCCACTGACAAATCCAACCGATGCACTCAGTGATTGGGGCTCAACTGTGATGATTGTAATGATTATTTTGGGCGTCGTGATGCTAGGTGGTGGAGTTGCTATTGTGGTTCTGATGCGACGTGGTGGAAGCCTTGATGAGCAACTCGGCCTAAATAATCAGTTTCAGAAACAATCCTGATGAGGTAAATCTACATCCTTGATGAAGGGTCGGATTGGTGAAGATGTTATGCGAGTACTATTCATCTGTGTTGGAAATACCTGCCGAAGTCAGATGGCTGAAGGTTGGGCAAAATCTCTCGGTTTAGAAGCCCAATCTGCAGGCACACATCCAGGGCAATCCGTCGCCAATAATGCTATTGAAGTGATGGCTGAAAAAGAAATAGATATTTCTAATCAAGTTCCAACCAAAATTAAAGATGTTGATGTTGAATCTTTTGACCTAATATTTTCAATGGGATGTGGTGTTTCATGTCCGGATATAAAATTCGATGATGATTGGAGTTTGGATGACCCGTATGGCGGAATTACTGAAAAGTACAGAGAAATACGAGATGAGATAGAAAGAAATGTGCGACAACTAATTGAATAAAGATACTCAATTGAGCAAAAAGCGTTGATTTATAACAAAAAAGTGTTGATTTAAGTAAAAAGTGTTGATTTGTGTTCACTCTTCTGAATCATCAGGCATATCACCGATGCCTTCTAAGTGTATTTTGACGTAAGAAAGAACTCGGACAGCATCATCCATCTGAATCTCCTCTGTACCGATTTCAACACCTCTGTTGAACATTTCTGGAGGCAAATTACCTGCGATATTGCCATTACGTCGGCGGCAGATTTCAGCAGTATCAATTGCTGTTCTCATTGAATTGCCTCTTGCAACTATTTCGACGTCTCGATCACCATCTTGCATTGCTCTCAATACTGCGGCAACATAAGCGTGTACCGGCTTTCTTCCAACATATATGGTTCGCATCTGACCTACCCCTACACATCCCGGAGGGAGGTTCTTGACTTGAAGGAATTGATTGGCCTTCTGAGGTGGGAATTAGTGAAATTGAGTTTGATGCTTAATTCCGGAATCAGCAAACATAGCGGTTATGAAGTAGGGGCTGTTGGGGTCGCCAATACGAGTGTAGTGTAGTGGTTATCACCGAGCGTTGCCAACGCTTGAACCCGAGTTCAAATCTCGGCACTCGTACCTAATAAATAGCTCACAGTAAGCGGTTTTCGACCACAGCAGTCAATTGTTTTAAGTAAGGAAATACGGTATCCTTATTCAGGTTATTCGGGATATTGGAGAGAAAATTAGCGCTGGAAAATTGCTGCTTCACCCTGACCAACACCCACACATAGAGTTGCAAGCCCATTCATTTGCCCATCATGGTTTTCGGACCTTTTGACCATCTCATGAAGTAATGTGACGACAATTCTCGCCCCTGAACAACCGAGTGGATGGCCGAGCGCAACTGCTCCGCCATTGACGTTGACAATTTCTTCGTTAAGCCCAAGTTCATCAATACAGGTTAGCGCCTGAACCGCGAAGGCCTCATTTAATTCTACCAAATGAAGATCTGAAATTCCCATATTTGCTCTATCGAGGGCTTTTCTAGTCGCTGGAATTGGCCCCCACCCCATGGTGCGTGGCTCAACACCTGCAGCGCCACTTGCAATCCAAGTCGCCATCACATCCAATCCGAGTTCGTCTGCCTTTTCAGCACTCATCAAAACTAATGCAGCAGCGCCATCATTGATTCCACTTGAATTAGCAGCAGTCACACTGCCGCCTTTTTTGAAAGCTGGATTTAACTTACCTAACTTTTCCATTGTGCTGGTACGTCTAGGTCTTTCATCGGTATCAACGATAATGGGGTCTCCTTTCCTTTGGGATACCTCAACAGCAACAATTTCATCACTAAACCGCCCAGAATCTATCGCTTCAATAGCCTTGGTGTGGCTTTGAAGAGCAAATCTATCTTGAGATTCACGCGAGGTATTTTTCAAATCAACTGCGGATAATTCTCTCAGGTTTTCCGCGGTCACACCCATCCCATCATTTCCGTAATCCTCTTTCAATTGTGGGTTTGAAAACCTCCACCCAAGAGTAGTGTCCTCGACCGTTGGGCTGCCAATAGCAAAACCCTTCTCAGGTTTTGCCATCACATATGGTGCGCGCGACATTGACTCCACACCTCCTACGACGTAGACATCGCCTTCACCACAGCGAATTGCTCTAGCCGCGGCATTGAGTGCGGTCAAACCAGATGCGCATAATCGATTGAAAGTAACGCCCCCAACAGATGTTGGTAGACCGGCAAGAAGAAGTGCCATTCGGGAGACATTTCTGTTATCTTCGCCGGCTTGATTAGTGCAGCCGAAGTAAACTTCCTCAACTTCATCGCCTTTGATGCCGGCCCGTTCTACTGCCTCTTTGATGACAAGGGCCGCTAAATCATCCGGCCTGATAGTGGCTAAAGCACCACCGTGATTACCTATTGCCGTGCGAACTGCTGAGACTACAACTACGTCGCGCATACACCGTTCTCCTAACACCCCGACAAGCCCCTCACCCTTGAGTAATGCGGATAGGATGGGAGCGCTCAGACTGAAAATTGGATTTTTTTCTAACAATGACAATTAGAATAATTTGCTTGACTCACACACTCCCTATGGGAGTGGGGCACAATTGATATGCCGAGCGCAAGTCGCGAGGCCGATAGCCTATGACTGACTGGCCCGAACTTGAAGCAATGCCGAACAATCTTGTGAACTACGGTGTGACCGATAATGGAATCGCGATAATTGAATTATGTTCTGACTCGGATGGTAACCCTCTAACTGAAGGTAAGACATCGGTGAACACGTACACCCGTTCAATGTGGGAAGATATAGACCAAGCAATTCTGAATGCTCGCTTTGATGACAATGTGACTGTAATTATGATGATTGGACATGGTGAAAAGTTCTTCTCCGCTGGTGCTAGTATCAACTACCTCAATACCTTGACACCTCGTTACAAATACTTCTTCTGCCTGCATGCAAATGAAACATTATCCCGTCTTGAACAAACCCCCAAACTAGTGATTGCCGCCCTAAACGGTCACGCTATTGGTGGCGGTCTTGAAATCGCAATGGCGGCAGATATCCGCATTGGCTTGAAGGATAACGGCAGTGTTGGCTTACCAGAAGTCAGCCTCGGCGTGCTCGCTGGAACCGGCGGCACCGCCCGCTTGTCACGCCTAGTCGGTAAGGCCAAAGCAATGGAAATTATGGTGACTGGTCGTAAGTTCTCATTTGAAGAAGCACAAGAAATGGATCTCGTTCATGATGTATATGACAGCTCAAGCAGTGAAGAATTCCGTTCCGATGTGATGGATTATGCTGGCCAATTCACACTGCCATATGCTGCAGCCAAGGCAATTGGCAATATCAAGCGCAGTGTACAAAGCGGTATGGAGATTCCACTTGAGTACCATTTGGCACTAGAGCGAGAATTGCAGTCCGACCTGTTTCAGAGTAATGATGCAAAGACCGGAATCGCTGCCTATGTAGAGAAGAAGACTCCTCGATTCGAGGGCGCTTAAGCAAGTAATCACAAAGGGAGGAATCAAAGTGGGAGAAACTGAAGTATTAGAAAAATACAAGCCCAACTTTGAGGAATGGATTACCCAATTCAATGAATGGCAGAGTAGAATTGGTTTTGATTCGGCTTGGCTTGGCGACTATCGCTTTGAAATCAAATTTGATTGGGATAGCGCTGGAGATACTATTGAATTCGGTGATTTTGAAGGGATGCCAAAGTGGGATAGACGAATGCAAATCCCTCAGCAAAGCGTACGAGACGCAATTATCAGCATGATTAGCGTTCAAGGTGACACAGAGTTTGGAAGTGTTGAGCAACAATGGCATCTGCTTGATAGTGCACCAACCGAGTACGACAAAAAATCGGCCATGCGCATCATGTGCGAGGAACAACGCCACGGCTGGCAGATGGCTTACGTACTTTGCAACTATTTCGGCGACCAGGGAATCCGTGAAGCGCAAAAATTGCTGGAGCGAAACTCTGCAGCAAATCCAATCCGCGGTGAAACAGATCGTCCTCGTCTATTGGGTTCTTTCAACGAACCAATTGACAACTGGCTTGATTTCTTTTGCTTCACTCACTTCATTGACCGAGACGGCAAGTTCCAACTAAAAATGTTGAGCACCTCTTCATTCAAACCTCTTGCAGCAAGCATGGGTCCAATGCTAAAGGAAGAATCATTTCACCTTGGCACGGGTGCCAATGGCTTGCGGAGAATCGTCAAGCAGGGAGTAATTCCTGTAGCACTGTTACAGAAATACATGAACAAATGGGTTTCAACAGGATTAGACTTGTTTGGGGTTGATGAATCAACCTCAGCACAATGGGCTTATGTTTACGGAATCAAAGGCAGATATGATGAGCGAGAGGCGGGCATCCCTGCCGACCGTGAACACCTAAATGAAGAAAGTCGAATGCACTACTTTGACGAACTCGCCAAGGAGATGGAGCGAATTAACAAAGGTCGCCATGAAGGCCAACCTGAATTATTCATTCCATCCGATAACTTCAACCGCAGTGTCGGTAAGTTTGTTGATATCAAAACTGATGTTCACGGTGAACCATTTGAAGGAGACGAAGAGGCATGGACACAATACCTACATGAGAATCTGCCTAATGATGAGGATGTGGCTGAACTCAATGGATACTTCAAGGAAGAATGGATTCAATACCGTGAGTGGAAGGACTGAGGTGATGATAACATGCAGGCATTCGCCCTGCTAAATGTGAACCGAGAACGTTTGAAACCGTTCTTCGCACGCGTGCCAGAATTATTTGAGGCGCACCATCATCATTCAAGCCAGAATGATGCGGGATATGAGGAATTATTGTATCGTGTGTACAGACCTTACACCGGGCATATGTTGGATATGATTGACAAGTGGATGGGCACTGAACCGCGGGCCTGGGAAGTAGATGTAGAACGAGAGATTATGCTCATGCTGTACGCAATTCGTTACCCGGACACACTACTTCTTGAGAGCCTGTCTGATGAAGCCAGTGCTGATATGACTAGAATTTCAGGATACTTACACTTCTTGCACCACACCTACACGATATGGGATGAGGATACGCGCAAAGGCCTAGAAAAGTTAGGCTTTGGGATTCCAACAACTGACAAGGTTGATGCGTTCACTTATGGCGCTTATATCTCTAGTATTGAACTAGTAAAAGAGTTGGCTCCATTTACCTGTTTCTTGGAACATGATGTGCCGCGGCAGAGGTTGTTTCAAGCGGCTTTGGCCGCTTATGGACGCGAAGATTGATTTCAAAGGCATCAGCAATTGTAATGGCGTCGGCGTGGCTCGGCAATGACATGGAGATTCGCTCTGTTGCTGTAATTGGTGCAGGTACAATGGGTGCTGGAATCGCTCAAGTATGTGCCCAAGCCGGTTGGCAAACTCGACTTTTTGATGCCTTTCCCGAAGGATTAGAAGCAGGAATGGCTAGAATTGATGCCTTTTGGGATAAAGGAATTGCTCGCGGCAAAACCACATCTGAACAGAAGGCAGAATGGCAAGCGAACTTGACCGCTGTTAACGACATGGAACAAGCAGTCTCTGATGTTGACCTAGTGATTGAGGCGGTACCCGAAATCATGGAGTTAAAACAACAAATATTTGCTGATTTAGGCCGATTTAGTCCCGCTCATGCTATTTTGGGAACAAATACATCAGGCCTTTCAATTGGCGACATCGCCAATGCCTCTGGACGACCTGAACAAGTGATAGGTATGCACTTCTTCAATCCCGTTCCAATCATGAAATTGCTCGAACTTGTTCGTCATGATTCAATTTCGGACCACACAATAGCAACTGCCCGAGCAGTTGGTGATGCAATCGGCAAAACCACAATCCTAGTCAACGATGTTCCCGGTTTTGCTACCAGTCGCCTCGGTGTCGTCATCGGCAATGAGGCTATTCGCATGCTAGCTGATGGAGTCGCCTCGGCCTCAGATATTGATACAGCAATGAGACTCGGCTACAAGCATCCAATGGGTCCATTGGAATTGACTGACCTTGTGGGTTTGGATGTGCGATGTGACATTCTCAACAACTTGGCAGAAGCGTTTGGGGATGAATCGTATCGCCCTCACCCATTACTCGTGAAACTTGTTGAAGATGGTGACTTAGGAAAGAAGAGTGGAAAGGGATTCTACGACTGGACGAGTGGCGAGAAGGTTGAGAGAAATGGCACATGAAAAAATGCTGTATCTTTGCTCATTAAGGTCCAAGAACAGAATATTCACTGAAAATCTGGGTCTCGCTTTTCAAGAAATGCGTCAACCCCTTCTGAGAAATCTTCGGTTTGACTTGCACCAACGATTCCTTCCTGCTCACGGCTGAGTTGAGTTTCAAAATCATTGTAGGATTGGCTGTCTAGCAATTGCTTAGTTCCCGCACGGCTAGATTTAGCCCACTTACCCCAAGAGATTGCCACTTTCAGAGAACGAAAAATCAAATCATCTGGTTCAGCCAACTCATCAATTACACCAAGTTCCAATGCCTCTTCACCGCTCCATGTTTCATTATTGAAAAAGAACTTCTTAGCCCTCTGTTGACCAACGAGCCTAGGTAGTAACCACGTAGTACCACCATCAGGGCTCAATCCAAGTGAAAAGAAAGCAGCAGCGATTTTAGTTTGTTGAATCGCTATGCGGTAATCGGCTGCTAATGCAAGACCCAAACCGCCACCTGCAGCGGCACCATTCATCGCTGCTACATAGACGGTATCTGATTGTCGGATTCTAACCAATAAAGGATGCAAAATGTCCGTTAACCCCTGCACTAAATCAGATATTGTACCACCATCATAGCATTCTCTAAATTCATTGATATCGGCCCCAGCACAGAAAAACTTGCCAGTACCTGTTAGTACAAATGCACAAATTTCTTCGTCATCAATTAGTGAATTAATAGTTTTTGAAATTGTTTTCATCGCCTCAATACTGAAAGCATTTTGAGCAGATTCTGCAGTTAGAGTGACTAATGCAACCCCACCGTCTAGCCGTTCAACACTGAGTGCCATGAGTGGCCGTCGAGGTTACCCTTCTTGAAATGCATGAAACCATAAGAGATTGCACTGTGGCGCAGCACATGATGAACAGAGAGGAACTCTACATCAATGGAGAATGGGTTGCAGCAAGCGGCGAGGGTCAAATTGAAGTTGTTAACCCTGCAACTGAACAAGTCATCGGTTCAGTACCAATTGGTTCCCACGAAGATGTCGATGCCGCAGTAAATGCCGCTTCCACAGCATTTCATTCATGGTCACAAAGTTCTATTGAAGATCGGATTGGATATCTTAACGCACTTGCAGCAGCCTTCAAAGACAGAGGTGAAGAACTCGCCCAACTTATCACAGCAGAGGTTGGCACACCAATTGGTTACAGCAGAATGGCGATGGTTGGAACCCCCCGGGTTGTGGCTGGCTCATACGCCAAGATGTTGGAGAACTTTGAGTGGGAAGAAGAACTTCGTAACTCTCTCATCGTCAAAGAGCCCATTGGTGTGTGCGCATTTATTACCCCATGGAATTTCCCCCTTCACCAGATAATTGGCAAGGTTGCACCAGCAATTGCTGCCGGTTGTACAATGGTGCTAAAACCATCCAAAGAGGCCCCTCTAAATGCCTTCGTTTTGGCTGATATAATTGACGATATTGGCTTGCCCGCTGGTGTTTTCAATCTCGTAAGCGGCCACGGGTCTGAAGTCGGTGAACATCTTTCAAGCCACCCTGACGTCGATATGGTATCATTCACCGGTTCAACCTCTGCAGGAGTTAGGGTAAGTCAGGCTGCAGCACCAACCGTAAAGCGGGTTACACTCGAACTTGGTGGTAAAAGCGCAAATGTGATTTTAGATGATGCTAACATCGTGAAAGCAGCAAAATCATCGGTTGGTGCCTGTTTTGATAACTCTGGACAAACCTGCTCTTCTCTAAGCCGACTCATTATTCCTGAAAATAAAAAGGATGAAATTATTGAAATCATCACTAGCCGAGTCGCTGGATACACTGCTGGAGATCCTCTGGATGAAAGCACCCGATGCGGCCCAATGGCCTCAGCAAGACAACAAGCAAGTGTTAGCGATTTCATCAATAGCGGAATTTCAGAAGGCGCAACTTTACTCTCAGGTGGTGAGGGAATGCCTGATGGGATTGAGGTTGGGTTTTTCGTCAAGCCTACTGCCTTTGGTGATGTGACCCCCGACATGAAAATTTGGAATGAAGAGGTATTTGGTCCGCTTCTTACAATCACGACTTACAAAACTGAAGAAGAGGCTTTGGCTCTAGCAAATGATTCAGAGTATGGACTTTCAGGAGGGGTTTGGTCTGAAAATGAGAAGAGAGCGCTTTCTTTTGCAAAAAAAATGCGAACTGGGCAAGTCAATATTAATGGAGGATATTTTAATATTTCAGCACCATTTGGTGGTTACAAGATGTCAGGAAATGGAAGAGAACTAGGCATTCATGGCTTACAAGAATTCCTAGAACTGAAGGCGATTCAACGCTGAAGTCAAAGCGTCTATACGATAAAGAGTCTGTTAGTAATACAGGGGATGAACAAGATGACGGATGGGGTAAGTAACCGTGCCCCTCGCTTACTGTTGATTTCAGGGGTATCTGGAGTTGGTAAATCAACGCTCGCCACCAAAGTTGCATCTGCTCTAAATTTTGATAGGATTGCTGGCAGTGATACTGTTAGAGAGGTTCTTCGAACTGCCACAACACCTTCTGCAAATCCTGCCTTATTCCGATCTACTTTTTCAAATGGTGCAACAGGTGATTCTGCTACTGACTGGTTAGATGCTTGTTCAGCAGTTGAAACAGGGCTTGAAGCAGTAATATCGCGGGCTCGCCGAGAAGGCATTGATTTGATTGTAGAGGGTGCTCACATCATTCCATCAAATCGTATTCTAGCAGATTGGAAAGACCAGGGTGGAGTCGCAATCGGCTTGACTCTGACAATTGATAATGCTATTATCCACCAAGAAAGAATTGAGTCTAGGGAGGTAAATTCTCACCGTGGAGCATCTCGTTACCTCGCCTCTTTTGAACGCATACGCGAAATTCAATCGGCACTAATTACTAGAGCAAAAGGTGCTAGTTGGAAAGTGATGGACACGCACCTTCAAGACGATTTAGTTGAGAAAGTACGCCAACAATATGATGAGGAATGGTACAAACTGCGGTGATCACATGAGTGAGACTCGGGCCCAGCCTAAATTGTGGCTCTGGCACCTAATCAGTTTCGTTCTGCTTTGGGTGGTCGCTTAGAGTGCATCGCAAGAACTTCGGCCGCAACCGAGTGCTTCAGCCTTCTGCGGCATATACTCCTGTAGACGAGCAGGAAGTTCTGGAGATTCTTGATCGGCACCGCGGCCAGAGCATCCGTGCTGTCGGTCGATTGCATAGTTGGAGCGAGGCGGTCCTCGGCGACGGTGTGCAGTTGGACTTGCGACGGTTAAACAACGTCCTGCTCGAGCCTGATGGCGACCAGTTCGTTGCCACGGTTGGGGCCGGTTGCCAGATCAAGCGCCTTCTCAAAGAACTGAATCGCGGCGGCGCCACCCTTCATTCGCTGGGTCTAATCACAGTACAGACCATTGCCGGGGCAATCTCCACCGGCACTCACGGTTCGGGGCGCAACAGCATGTCGCACTACGTCGAAGAGGTTCGGCTGGCGCGATATGACGAATCAACCGGACTGGCGATCATCGATGAGTTGAGTGCTGGCGAACCGCTGCTTGCAGCTCGTTGTTCACTGGGTTCACTCGGAATCATCCTGTCCGTGAAAATTAGATGCCGTGCACAGTACAACGTGCAGGAGCATTTCACCGAGTCTCGACAACTGGAAGATGTTCTGGATGCTGAAGAATCATATCCAATCCAGCAATTCTACCTCATCCCTTGGCGCTGGTCCTACTTCATTCAGCACCGACGTGAAGATACCGGTAAACGATCCCGTCTCTCCAAGTTGTACCGCCTCTACTGGTTAGGTGTAATGGACTATGGCCTTCACCTGCAGATATTATTCCTAGAACGTATGCTGCGAAGCCGGCGCATGATTCGGTTTGCTTTTCGTCGCATCGTCCCGGCATTCCTGATTCGCAAGTGGAAGGTCACCGATCGTTCCTCGTCAATCCTGGTGATGAAGCACGAAGCCTTTCGTCACATTGAGATCGAATTATTTGTGCCCCGAGACCAGTTGCCCGATGCGCTCAGGTTCACCCAAGAAGCCATCGAGGTTGCTGCTGGGAAAGAGTCAACATTGTCAGCAGACAACCAGAAGAAAATCAATGAGCACGGTATGCAAGAAGAACTGGATGGGCTTCAAGACCAGTACTGCCACCACTACCCCATCTGCGTGCGGCGGGTGCTTCCTGATGACACCTTGATATCGATGGCCAGTGGGGGAAATCAGGACTGGTACGCGGTGAGTTTCATCAGTTACGCTAGACCAGCACGGCGTGCCGGTTTTTCCCTGTTCGCGAGCTTCATGGCCCGAAGCATGTCACGACTCTTCCAAGCGCGCCCCCACTGGGGGAAAATCTGTCCATTGGAGGCTAACGAATTGACATCTCTCTACCCAAGATTCGATTCTTTCCGCACCGTCTGCAATTCGCTTGATCCCCAAGGCGTTTTTCAAAATGAATGGACAACGGCGTTGCTAGAAGCAAATAGCGCTGATTGAACGGCCATGCGGACTTAATCGGGGTCCCTGAAGTCAACTGAAATCGATGTGATTCCACAATAGATAAGGAGCGGTGAGAACGACTCCGGATGGTAGCTGGGTGACTAAGTCACGAGAGGTCAACGACCACAGAGAAGGCTGTTGTTTTCAGACGAGCCCCGCGGTCAGCGATTCCAACCTCACAAGTGATTGTGAACACACCGCTGTTATTTGTAGCACCAATATCACTCAATATTATCTCAACCCCACGATGCTCACCATGACGCATTAAGTCTGCAGATGTGGAATTAACTGCTGCATCAATGGCTTCTTGCCAATCAGCGCCATCTGCTACCAAAGTATTACTTCGATTCTCAATAGTTGGTTGCCAAACTTCTGCAAAAGAATCTGTTACTTCTAAGACTTCACCACTGCTAATATCGTATGGGTCTCCAAGCGAAGCAACGGAAACGCCAAACCAAGCCATGGCTAGAAGAGATAACATCAAAATAATTCCAGTTGCCAACAACATTTGGCCTGACTCATCACGTATACGCCTCATCATTAGGCACCCCCTCCAACATACCAAACTTGAAGAGAAACTGTCCACACAACTCCAGAGTCTCCAACCAACTTGTGAACACTTAGGGTCCTACCATCAGGTGTACTTCCTTGACCATATCTCGCCAAGTCACCCTCATTTTGAGCAAGCCAACAATTACCCTGTACTTGCCCGGGCAGACCTTGTAATAATTCGTTACATGTTTGATCTAAATCACCTTCTGAAAGGCTTTGCCCAAGTTGGTTAGTGTGATTTGCTGAGTCATCCGCTACTACTCCCATCTGTTGAATAAATGCGTCTTCTGCAGCCAATTGTAATTGACCATCTGAAGATGCTGAAACGGGGTCGGGAATCTCTAGTTGTAGAATGAAAGTTGCTGACATAAAAAATAGCCAGAAAAGTGTCAACATCTCCAACACATGGACTTGTGCAAGTGGATTTTCTGATAGCTGTCGCTGATTCATTGGACAATCACCCTGGAGAAAAGTAGCCAAGTGAAGGATTCAAACCCATGTCTCCTGGAACTCCTAACAAATCAGGTGAAAATGCTACGAAATTAAACGCAATCGTTGATATCATTAGCATCATTCCTGCGTGCTTCATACCGCTAGATAGCCTGCCTGTAGCCATTAATCCAGCCATCGCCCCGTTACCGAGACCCTGTGCAGATACACCATAGAAAAACACAACTAGGAAGAACAGTGGGTCAATTGCTCGAATCACCATGTTTCCAATTTGGGCACTATCATCGCCTGAATTTGCTGACGAAATTGCTGGAATGAAAACCTTCGCAAGAACAACAATAACTCCGAGGAAAACGAAATATGATGTCCAAATAACTGCAATATATGATGCAATTGCTCGTTCTCTTTCACCTTCTAAGAATTTAATTTCTCGACTATCATTAGCAGCAGTCACTAAGATATCCGAAATTTTTCCTCCGGCTCTATTAGCCTCGCCAATCAAACTAATTGCTCGTTTGACAAGTGGAGTCCCTACCCTTTCAGCGAACAGAACAATCACATCTCCAAACGCTACACCCCATGATAATTGCTGGGACATTTTCTGAACTTCATCATTGAGTGCCCCATATTCTGAATTCGCCAATGTTCTAACCGCTAATGTCATTGACAATCCTCCTTTCCAATATTCGGCTAAATCACGAAGGAAGTCAGGGAATTTCTCTTCCATCGCATTGATTGCTTTCATCTTCTTATCCCAGTATACAGCACCAGGATAAACGAGGAAAATGAAACCATAACCAAAGAAATTGATGAAGATTAACGGCCTTAAGTTGAGTGGGCCAAGGATTACTTCTGGCCCAATAAATTGATTTTTATTATTCATCCAATCAGGAATACCATCGTAAGTATCAACCTCAATTGTAAGTGTAAACTCTTTCATTCGAGGCAGGCTTCTATCAAACTGAAGCCAAACTTCCCAGCCTTCACCAGGAAGTGCATTCATGACTTCTAAGTAACATTCACCCTCTTGATTAGTGTGTGCAGTAACCGAATAAGAAGTGCCAAGACCCCCGCCAGTAGACGGTTCCCATATTTTTATTGTAAACGGGAAATCCTCGTCGGCTTTCGCAACACATGACATTCTCATTTCTTGAGGGGGATGAGAAAGAGTGCCTAATCTCTCAGGCGCAATACCTGTAACGTCAAACTCTTGACCCCGCCCAGGTCCATTCACATTATCCCACTCAACTGTCATAGATTGGGTGGAAATTCTCTCTCTCGTGAAATAACAAGATTCATTTTGTGTGTAATCTGGTAAGGCCATATTTGGATCAAAGCCACAGGCTGAATTTATGAATACAGGATTGCCATTTGGGGGGGCTGGCGCTAATATCCCAAAAACTAAACTTGCATTGAGTGCCCAAAATGCAAGGAATACAATCCCGACAAGGGCTGAGGAAATTGTAATCAAAAGGAAATTACGTCGCGTATTATCGTCCTTCGGGAAATCAAGGTCAACTCGAATCTTCTTTTTCTTGCCTCTTCTTGCCATAATTCACCCCCTCCACTCACATCTCCATCTCTTTGCTCATCATCCAAATCAAGACTGAGTAGGAAATGTGAATTAGAGGTAGTACCCCAAGTACAACACCATAAACCATAGTTTCGGAAATTTGGGAACCAGCACCAGACACCCAGAACATGATGACTAACATTACAATTAGGAAAAGCGGCATCGCTACAGCCACCACAACATACGACTCCGCCATCATTGCTAATGTTTCAAGGAATACACCTAGCCTAATGCGGTTTTCACGCATGTAATGCTCTGCCCTATTTAGGAAATAAATTTTCAAACTACCTCCAGACGATAATGTACCTACCATACCTTGGAAAAATTCGGACACCCAGGGGGATGCCGCACGACCAACTGAAAGTCTGACAGCAGTCACTAAGTCCATTCCAAGTAGAGTAATATCTCGATAAATCATCGCCGAATCATAAGCAATATCACCGTAAATGTCCTCGTTTACCGCAAGTGATTTGAAAATATTTGCTGGAGTTGAATTAGCTGCTGACATCGCCGCCGTATATGATGCAGCATAAGGGAGATACTTCTCAAGAGTTTCTGAACGCTCTTTCTTACGTCGATCTGCGGCACCCAAGAAATGCTTGTATGAGAACCATGGACCAAAGAAACCACAAATTGCTATCAATCCGTATCTCACCGAGCCAGAAACTACTTTTGTTGTATAATGAGGGCATCCTCCGTAAGCAACTACCGCCCCATCTGGACCCTCTCCACTCCAATCTAAATTTGGATCAACATCATTGGCATTCCAGAATGCCCAATCAATACAGGGATAAATTGACTCTGGATTTTGCATATTCTCCCACAACGCAAATGCGCCGATTTCGGGTAACAACGCTAAAACTAGGACTCCAATGAAAATACCAAAGGCAACAACAGTAGACATGATTGCCGTGGCTTTGTAAACTTCAGGCATAATACGAATATCTGCTTGCAACAGAGTTTTCTGAAGTTCTTCATCTGCTCGAACTTTTTTTCGTAAAAAACCACCAAGAAGTGCATTAGAGAAACGTTGCCAACCTGAAAGAATCATTCCGTCAAAGCGGATTTTGGTCTCCTCCGCCTCCTTGGCCAATCATTTCACCTCTCACTGGAGACCGTCAACTCTCGCAAGAACTGCTTGTGGCCTAACATAGTATTCAGTGATTATTTGAGCAACTTGGTCGGCTTTTCTAATATCATTGAGAACCATCCAATCTAATATTCGCTTGCGAGTGCGTAATTCATCTCTCATTCTTTCTTGAGAATAATTGATTTTCACCATAATTTTCTCTAGAACATAGGATTTACCAGAGAAATCGAAGTCATCTGTTCCGGGGTCCCACTTGAAAACCTCGTTGGTAATAACTTCCAAACTGTGAGGGTCTACACCAACAATCTCAACAATCTGCTTGGCGCGCCTGACACGTCGGCCGTTGATTCTAGTTTGAATCTGAATTACACAAGCTTCCAACGCAGGAAGTAGAACTCTGGGAATGTCAATTGGCTTATTCTCTAATCTGTGAACCAGTGAAGGAACAGAATCTGCGTGAACAGTTGAATATGAACAGTGACCTGTTGCCATCGCTTGGAACAAAACATATGCTTCTGCCCCACGAATCTCACCTACAATGATGTATTCAGGACGCTCTCTTAGAGCAGCCTTCAGTAGTTCGAATTCTCCAATCACACCATCATCTGATTCACCACCAAACCCTTGACGAGTTAATCCAGGAATCCAGTTTGGTTGAGGGATGTTAACTTCACGAGTTGATTCAATGCTCACGATTTTCATCTGCCATGGAATAAACAGTGCCATCGCATTAAGGGTCGTAGTCTTCCCTGATGCCGTACCACCAACGAACAGCATCGAGATACCTTGCTGGAAACCAATCCACAAGTATGCAACCATTAGTGAGGTCATAGTTCGGAATGCAACAAGGTCACAAGGTGAAAACGGGTCTTCACGGAATCTACGAATACAGAAGGTTGAACCTTTGGTTGAAATTTCATAACCCAACTTCATGACAATTCTTGAACCATCCATCAGGGTTGCGTCAAGCAACGGTTCTGCAACAGATATATGTTTACCACAACGTTGTGCCAACTTGATAACAAATGATTCTAATTCATTATCAGTAGGCCATAATATTGATGTCTCTACCGACTCAAACTTTCGATGGTAAGCGAAAATAGGAATTCCTGTGCCATCTAAAGATACGTCCTCAACATTTGCATCATTCATCAGAACATCCATGCGGCCATAACCAATCAAATCACGCTTCAAGTAGTAAAAAATCTTGGAGCGAGACTTCTTTGTGATTTTCATCCCATAGGACTTGATGATTTGGTCCATTGCCGCTCGCAAATAACCCTCTGGATCAGTATCAATTTCCTCAATATCCGCCGTCAGAGACCGAACAAAAATATCCATTATTTCTTCAAATTGTGTTTGTTCCTTCTTGTTTAGAGGTGGCTCAATCGCTTGGTACATAATATTCAATGTCCTAAGATCACGAACAATCCTAGCAAACGAATGAGGTGGTGCAACTGGGTACTTATCAAGTTCCTCATATTGTTGCTGCTTACGCTTTCTACGTTGGCGTTGTGGTCGACCACGTCCTTTTCGTGCCATGTCCAAACCTCCGTCTCCGCTTATGCGACCGTTGTCTTTTGACTATAACCTTTGGTTATAGGAAATGGCTTAGCAATTGAACTATCGGATTATTGGTAATTGTACAACACGGAATATCCAAAATTCGCTGTATTAACTAGCCCAATAATAATAATCAATTTTCAAATGGTCTTCGACCCCATCTTCTGTTGAGCATCATTAGGAATGCGATACCAAGAATTATCAATCCTGCACTGACACCTAGAATCCCACGCAATCCTCTACCAGCAACATTCTCCTCAACTAATACTGAAGTGGTTGCATTCAACCCCTCCTCTGAAACCATCTGACCCCAGTTTTCGTAAATTGTCATATCGCCTTGAGTAAACGAAATGAGGAATAAAGCAAGAAGAGGAATGATTGTACCAATGTAGAACCACGCCATAATTGAAATGTCAAAAATTGCCTTATTAGGACGGGGACCCATCAATAACGCTGTTAGACTAACAATGTAAATTGAATTAGCAATCATCACTATGAGAGCAGCTGGTAATGCCCATAATTGGTCTAGCAGCATTGCCATTACAAACAAGAAAATCACTGAGATCCAAGTAGTGATCAAAAAGTATACGACGATTTTCGCTCGTAATAATTGTGGTAGGGCAACAGGAAATCCATTGAGGTAGTCTGGTGAATCCATCCCATTTAACCAAGAGTAAAATTGGAACCCAAAAAAACCGAGAAACGGTGCGTACGAAAGGAGATTAAAAGGAATTGGGAATGATGCAAAATCAACTAACCAAGCCAATAATAAAAGGAAAAGAAGAGGGACAGTGTATGAAATAAGCATCTTTACTAATGTATTTGAACGCCATAAATCAACCAAATCTTTAGCCACTAATAAACGCAACATCCCATTACCAAGGAAGGGCAACTTCTCCCAAATGGGTGTGAATAGTTCGCTCTTGGAAGTAACATGAACTTCAAAATCATCAGGAACTAAATGAGCACCAATGTATGCGAGTAAAAATGAGAAAGGAATTGTTACTAAGGGGATCCAATGTTGGTGAGTAAATTGGTACAACATACCAGGAATCAATAATTTAATGTCAACAATTTGCAATGCACCGAGTAAGCCAATTGAAATCCCAATTGCCGGAATAATATACGACCATTTTCCTCCCTTACTAAAAAGTGCAGAAGCGATAAACGAAAGCGCCAAACCTTCAGTTAATGTGGTGGTCAAGGCAAACAGTACAACTGGAAGTGAAGCCCATTCAAGTGGCGTTGAAAGTCCCGCATATTGCTCAAGTAAAATGCCGCCAGCCATGCCAATAACTGCTGGAACTAAAAGCATCAATACGTAGTAGGATACCTCCTTTGAATAGTATGCAAAGTAATTGGTTACCAAATCAAGGGGTTGAACCGCAGGGATTGCAAGAAGGTAATTTTTCCCGCCTGCTCGTTGAGAAACCATGACTCTGCCAATGAACGCAAAAGAGCCCATAGAGAGCGAAAATACAAAAATTCCACCATGCATGTATAATTTTAGTTGGTCCCAAGAAAATGCCTGATTATCCGAATCTGCTGAAACCAAAACTTCACCAGTAAGATATCTCAATCCAACTGTCAAAATCAGTGACAAGAAGGCTAACATTACCGGGAAAAGTGCAATATGTCGCTTTTTAGCAAAATCAATATTTTGACGCCATTCTTCCTTAAACATCATTCTAAAAGTTACCCAAAATGAATCAGCAAGTTGAGGCGGGCGATAATTGGTGAGCACTCTCACTCCTCCTCACTACCTTCTAACTCCTCAATGTCGACAAATGATGCGCCGACTAGTCTTATGAACACATCTTCAAGGGTTTCATCATCATTGTTTTTCAACTCATCAATGGTTCCTGAAGCTAGCACATGTCCACGGTCAATAACAGCCACTCTTGTACACACTCTCTCAGCAACTTCGAGGATATGGGTGCAAAGAAATATAGTACCACCATCAGCAACTATTTCCATCAATAAATTACGACACTTTCGTTGGTAAATCGGGTCAAGGTTGACGAAGGGTTCGTCTAAAAAAAGTAATTTGGGGTCGTGGATGAAAGCACCCGCGAGCATCACTTTTTGGCGCTGACCTTTGGACAAATCCTTGCATAGAGTGTTTCGCTTGTCCGGAATACCAAACCAATCTAACCAATAAGTAACCTTTTCGGGAATTTCATCTAAACTTCTAAGCCGGGCCACAAATTCAAGATATTCTGCGGCCGTGAGAAATGAAGGTGGGCTTTCAGATTCGGGTACAATCCCAACATTAGCCTTCACCATTCGAGGGTCTGCTCTTACATTGATCCCTAAAACCCTAGCACCACCCATGGTGGGTCTTAGTTGACCTGTTAACAACTTGATGAAAGTGGATTTGCCAGCCCCATTAGGTCCGAATACACCGAAAAATTCCCCCGCTGCCACCTTCACATTTAATGGGTGTAGAGCGACAAAATCACCAAATGCCTTGCCAAGGTCTTTTGCTTCAACTAGGGGTATATCGCTTTTTGACAAAATCAATTCCCCCGCTTAGATACCCTTCCATTCAGGGTTCTCTCGATTAAGAAATGCGTCTACACCAATTCCCATATCTTCGGTATCAAACAGTGCGCAGAATAAGTCTCTTTCAAATTCCAAACCTTCTGCCATTCCGTGTTCTAGTGCACCTCTAACGGCTTCTTTAGCCGACTTGATAGTTAGTGGTGATTTAGTGGCCAAAGTGGTCGCTAGTAGCATAGTAATGTTTTGCAGTTCTTCAGGTTCACAAAGACGATTTACAAGGCCGATACGATATGCTTCTGTGGCTGACACCATCTCGCCTGTCATCACCATTTCAATTGCCCTCCCGTAGCCCAACAATCGGGCTAAACGCTGTGTCCCTCCACCTCCGGGTATCAATCCAAGATTGATTTCAGGCGTGCCGAAATTAGAACGAGTTGAGGCGATGCGTAAATCACATGATAGAGCGATTTCACTGCCACCACCTAATGCGAAGCCGTCAATTGAGGCGATAGTTGGAATTGATAGATTCCATATCGCTTCCCAAACGTTATCCTCAAAATTTGCTCGGATATCTTTTGATTTCTTGCCAACAAATTCAGTAATATCTGCGCCTGCAACAAAAGCCGGTGGTTTTTGTCGCTTGCCTTCCTCAGCAGGTTCTGGGCTAGCGCCTCGAATAACGACAACTCTGACATCAGCATCCTCTTCAGCAACTTTGCAAGCTGCTTTCAATTCAGCAACAACTTCATTGTTTAGTGCGTTCAACTTATTTGGCCTATTGATTGTCCAAACTTCAACTACACCACCAGATGGAAATGATCCTTCAACAGGAACTCTATCAATAATGAGGGATTCTGACAACTTATCACCCCATTTCATCTCTCATAGCATCTAACTTTGATTGGCTAACTTTTGGAGGTGGAGGCATAGGTAACCCATCTGGAGGAGGCGGAAGTGGAAGTCCTTCAGGAGGAGGGGGTAATTCATCAAGTTCCACCTCAACCTCCTCTTCAAATTCACTAGCAGCAACAAATCCTGTATCAAGAGGAATTCTCAACTTGAGAATCCGAGCATTATCTACTCGAACATATGTTGCACCATAGGGATGACCGGGTTCAACTTGTTCTGGCTCATTTAGGACTGTTAAGCCGTGTCCTGGCTTAGCGAGTGTTGCTAACAGGTCTTCACCATCATCTTGCTTAGACCACATACGAGCGGCAGAAGCACGAATTTCGGCCAACTGGCCTCTCCTGCGCATCTCAATCCGAGCCTTGATTTCTGCTCTTTGACCGCGCCGCTCCTCAACAAATTCTTCAATATCAGCCTCTTCAACTTGTTCAGCGCTTATGTCAACTACATATTCTTCAGCAACATGAACCTCTTCTTCAATTGCATCATCCTCAAGTTGTATTACGTCATCATCGGCATCATCTGATTGTGAACTGCCAGACTCAGCAGAGGCTGCAACTTTTCTATCTCGACGGCTTCCACCATCTTCATCTTCAACCACAGCTTCAGGCAACTGAAATTCATCTTCTGTTTTTTCTGGCTTTGAACTAGATTGACGCTTGCGTGGTTTCTTCTTCGGTTTCCCACCAGTCATCAACAAACCGGCAGCGAGTAACAATAGGGCACCAGTAAAGATGTACCCATACAACTCGTTTTCCCACTCACCAGAGAGGAATAATTGGAATATAATGCCGAACAATAAAGCAAGATACAGTAGTAAACGGCCAAACGACATGACGCCCCCTCCACACGCGAGCAGATGTGACCCCTCTTTCACTATGACGGCTCAGCGCCCAAGCATATCCAACTGCTTTTTCACACTTTGAAGCGCTTTTGCTCGATGTGAAAAATTTTCTTTTTCCGGTCTACTCATTTGTCCAAAAGTACGACCTGACCCCTCGCCCTCGGGGGAAAATATTGGGTCATATCCAAAGCCTGAGTCACCAAGTGTTGCACTCGTTATTGTGCCCCGGCAAACCCCTATACCAAATACTAATTCCTCACCAGTGAAGAGTACTACACAAGCACGAAATTCTGCCCCGCGGTGGGTTATTTCAGACATCAAATTGAGAACCCCAGAAAGACCAATTTGATTTAGTATAGATGCTGAATTTACACCAGGGAAACCATTCAATTCATCAATGAAAAGGCCAGCATCTTCTACCAAAATGGAAGCATTTTGACCAGATTGATTGAGATATGCTTTTGCTTGCTCTATTTTTGATGTTGCAACAATTTCCAAACTGTCTGATTGGGGCTCTATTACAATTGGAACTTCGCCATCAATCAGGAACTGTTCCACATGGTAACCAAGAGGTTCGAAAAAGTGCCTTGCTTCAGCCAATTTTCCAGCGTTACCGGTCAGGAACAAGAGTCGGTTCACGACTGTCGCATATGGCCCATGCGGTTGATAGTTCCGACAGTTATTCTTTCACCAATATCAAAGGGTACCAGTTGGTGGCCCCTGATATGGAACCAAAATCGCTGTTGCTTGTTGCAATGGGTGGTGCGTTTGGAGCAGTTGCCCGTTACGCAATTTCAGAATGGATTCCAAGCGAATTCCCGTGGAGTACTTTAGGAGTGAATGTCGTGGGTTCTTTCCTACTCGGTGTGTTAATTGCCATGTCAATTATCAATGAGCAAGTTTCCCCTGAAATCCTTCTTCTTGTTGGCACGGGTGCACTAGGAGCCTTTACCACAATGTCAACCTTCAGCATTGATGTGATTCACCTTATTGATTCAGGAGAACATATGCCGGCTTTCAGTTACATGATGGCTAACTTCACCCTTTGCCCTCTCTCCGCCTTCATCGGTTGGAGATACATTCCGATGCTCTTCAGTTAAATCAGCTAAGAGTGATAACGAACCCTAGAACGTATGGTATTGTAGCGATTGATGACTTCTTCACTCTTTACTGGAGGAGAATCTGACCCAGTGTATGTGAGGTTTTCAGCATTATTATAACCCTCAAAAACCCAATCCAAAGCCTTTTCGTGTTCTGGATGACTAGCACTTAGGCACTCACTTAGTACCTGTAAATCAAGCCCCATTCTCTCAACCTCTGTAGTTGATTGGGAAAGACCGAAATCAATTAAAGAAATTCCATTTTCATTATCCCAAAGTATGTTGTTGGTAGTTAGATCACCATGAACTGCACCAAGAGAATGTAGTTGACGAATCAAATTTCCAACCGCGTGCAAAACGGACTTAACATCTATTTCACCACCTCTCAACACATCAACAAGTTGTGAGCCCGGCATGAGGGATTGTATCATTGTACCATTACTCATCTCACAGGCTAAAAGGTGAGGCACTGGCAAACCTGAATTGCACAGGCGCGCCAGCATTTTTGCTTCGCCAGCCATTCGATGGTTTGTCAGCCTGCGGTCAAGAGCGGGGTCCCGGTAACCCCTCGGCCTCCTCAGTTTACGCACTGCTGCCAATCCCAAATATTGGCCAATAGAAACTTCAGCCTCAGCGCCTACGTGGATGATTTTACCCTGTTCCCAAGCCAACATTACCCTGTCCCACCCCTTTGCGATGGCTTTCCGGAGAATGGATGCATTCAAAGCGGTGGCGGCGACCGGTAGATATCCCGGAAGTGGTTGAATGCAGAGCCTGCCGCTGGCTATTTGTTCCATAGGTGATGATGAATCAGATGCTGATTCAGATATCACCCGACAGCGAATTTTGTCCGCTAAAGAACAACTTGGTGACAAAGTGATGATTTTAGGGCATCACTATCAACGTGATTCAATCATTGAACACGCTGATGAAACCGGCGATTCCTTCCTTCTGGCAAAAAAAGCCGCTGACTCCAATGCTGAATACATCGTATTCTGCGGTGTTCACTTCATGGCGGAGTCAGCTGACATCTTGACTTCACAAAGCCAAAAAGTTGTGATGCCAAATGTCAGAGCAGGCTGTTCAATGGCTGACATGGCTGACCTACCAGATGTGCAAGCGTGTTGGAATGAACTTCTCAATGAATGCCAACTTGAAGACCCTGCAATTCGTGAGAATCCAGATAGTCCTGCGGGTGAGGGAGAAGCGTATCTCGTACCTGTGACTTACATGAACTCAAGCGCTGACCTGAAGGCTTTTGTCGGTCATCACGGCGGGATTGTGTGTACATCTTCAAATGCTGCTGGAGTCTTAGAATGGGCTCTTGAGCGGGCTGGAGAAAATGGAAAAGTCCTGTTCTTCCCTGACCAACATTTAGGCCGTAACACTGCTTTGGCAATGGGCTACGAAGAGGAAGATTTTGCAGTTTGGAATCCGATGTCCCAACCTGATTGGAATGACTTGAATACCTCTACCTTTGTACTCTGGCATGGTTACTGTTCTGTGCACCAACGCTTCACCGTTGAGCAGATTGATAATCTCCGCGAGGAGAATCCAGGAGCGTTGGTGATCGCTCACCCTGAATGTGAGCGAGAAGTTGTTGATGCATCGGATGCATCCGGTTCAACTGAGATGATTCGCCGCTTCGTCGCTGATGCGCCAAGCGGCGCTGTAATTGGCGTAGGCACTGAAATTCATCTTGTCAAGAGATTGAATGCACAATTCCCTGACAAAACAGTAGTATGCTTGGACCCCGGTGATTGTCCTTGCTCAACTATGTACATGATTCATCCAGCGTTTTTGGCTGATGTTCTTGAATCACTTGTGGCTGAAAAGGTAATCAATCAAATTACCGTTCCAGAGCAGATTACTGAGGATGCTATCTTGGCGCTAAATCGTATGCTTTCAATTATTAATTGATTTATTGTTTAATTCTGCAATAATTAATTTTCCCGCGATACTGACCATTTCATCACGTATTTGTTCAAATTCAATTTTTAATGATTGTTTCTTGTCAGTGGTAGAGTGAAGTTCTTCTTTAATTTCATATAATTTATTTTTAGTAGCAATAAATTCTTCTTGGATTAATGATAGTTCTTTTTCCGTTAGTTCATTACCCTCATAATCATATAATTCTGCATCATTCCAAAACTCCACCGCAGGGTAGTATTCATCAAACTTATCAGAGAAATGGTTGCGGTAAAATAAATACATGTCTGCCCGACCTACGACCCATGTCCCTATCCATTCCACTTCTTGATTCGTCATCACTTCAGGGCTACAATCCATAATTATCCACACGCCTTTGTGTTTCTTGGCATAGTTTTGTGCGCCCCGCTTAGTCTTGTAATGTCGCCAACCCGACCACCAATCTTTTTCTCCTATTACGTCCCTATAGTTGGCCATATCTGCTTCCCCATTATGATGTGGTTTCCTCATCTTCTCTCACCTATTTTCTATTATCACTCTTCTTCGTCTGATTCTGAATCGGCGTTTTCTTTTTGTCTTTGAATCATCCATATCGTTAACAATGGAATCAAGGCAATGATTGCGACTTGCAATGTCCTTGATGAATATGGCTCAAACGTTTCCTCAAGACTGTAGATTATCACTTCTGGCGGGTCTTCCCCTCCACTATCCTGTAACCAAGCAATGTGTCCTTGCATCACCTGTGGTGAAGTCTGGTTAAAGTCGTCCTCAGTATGAAGTTGATATGAGCGATTTTCCAAAATAATATGGTATTTGACGTCCCAGTCTAGTTCTGCTTTGTTCGGGTCTAATGAATTGAGGCCCCACTTATGTTGCCAAGCAACCACACCATGGCCAATTGATGGGTTTGCAACTGGGAAAAGTGGGTCGCCAATAATTCGCTGCTCTCCTGTGTCAAGGTTTACCATAACTAATCGGGTAACTGCTGACAAATTCACTTGCGCAACTAGGTAATCATTGTCAAAAGTAATTCCTGTAATACTTGCATTGGCATAGTCAACCACAGTACCTGTAAGTGCCAACACCTGTTCATCCTTGGCCGAATCAACAGTTGCGTTGACCTCAACCGATAGGGTATTTTGCACCCCATCTAGTGAGAGGATATTTGCGGTCAATGGTGAACTTTCTGTCACCCACGCTAAACTATTCCCCTCACCATCAATTAGAATTACATCATCATCAGAAATTGGTGTGAACACCTCGTTGTACTCGGTGCTCTGCAAGTCTATGATCACACCATCGTCAATTGCGAACAACTTGGCTTTCTCATTGTCGGAGTCATCAAGAAGGGCTAGGTCGGTGTAAAGAGGGCCTGTCAATCTCCCATAGGCGTGGCTCCCGGGATTTGAAAACTTAAGTGTAATAATTCTATATCCCTGCCAAATGATTGCGTGATTCTCTGAGATTAATACTTCAGTATCTGCATATTCAAGACCCCAATTCGATTGGTTTCCATCTTCATTCAAATTAAGACTATCGTGGTAATTCTTATCGTTCTCGATGTCGATGATAACTGCACTCAGGTTACCATTTTCGTCTGCATCAAGGGCTACCAACCAGCCGTCAGCCGCAGCCGCTTGAGCCGGATAACTAACTCCTTGTGCGGGGAAATCTTGGTGGGCTGCATCATACAACAACACTCCTCCAGTCGTCGCCAACAGCAACATCACAGCGGTTCCAGTTTGAGTTGTTGATGGTGTTTTTATCCAGTTCACCGACCTAGACATCCAACCTGTTAGTACCCGTTTCGGATTGTTAAAATCCGCTAACAACCACGCGAGGCGGGCATTGAAAGTCCGCTCGTCGAACCTATGCCACAACCAAGCATGACACTTATCTGCTAAGTTAACCGCTAAGAAAGATACAACAATTCCACCGACAATATCAACAAGCCAATGGATACCAAGATAGATGATTGAAAATGCTGTGACAATGATGTATGCACCAACAAAATGCCGATATTTCTTCCATCTCTCATCGTGGTCCCAGCGATGTAGTCCCAACCACACCGTGAACGGTATGCCAATGTGTAGGCTTGGCATGCCATTAGTGAATGGGTCTATCCTAGTGAACCAAGTTTGAATCTCCGGTGTTAGGTGATATGCTAAAGTCTGCATTTCAGGAATATGGTCGCCCGTCACTCGAACATTGAAAAAGAGGTAAAATGGGACTGCCAACGCATAGACAAAGAACATCGATAATAAGACCCTGTCTGCCATCCAACGGTCATCAAAATAGGTAAAATAAAGCGATGCTGTATATGTCAATAGCATATATCCTGCAACATAATAATGGGTTAATACGAAGGTTAGCATATCGTTGAGGAATGTCTGTTGAACCCACAAAACCAAATCACCTTCAATTGCGTAAATGAATGGCGTCATGTCTAGATGAGTATTGGCCATCAAAATACGGTCTAAGCCATCAAGCAAATCCTTCCAAACATAGATGCTGAAAACCAAGGCGATATGTAGCCAATAGCGGCGAAACATATCGACAAAACCAGCAAGTGTAACTCGTTTTCCAGCAGGACGGAAAATCGGCATTAGCAGAATTCCACCAAGCAAAGAAGCGGTGACCCAAGTGATGTAAACTGCCGTCCCTGCCATGCTGACTCACCCCCCCTAACAGTTGTGCTTTTGGTGTGTTGCCTTTGGCAATTGCCCTCGCATGAACCTTATCAAAACCCTACTCTTGGTAATTTATTTTTATCAATTACTGATGCAATGATTGAAGAATGACTGCAATGTCGCCACATCAATGAGTGATTCGCCGGTCTCCCATCATGATGGTACAGCGCCTGAGGAAAAGCCAGATTCGGCTTCTGATGAGCAGAAGGCGGAGATGGAACAAGCATATGCCCAAATGCGACGAAAACTAAGAATGACCCAATTAGCTGAGAATGTAAAACACAAGGTCATGATTCTTTCAGGAAAAGGCGGAGTGGGAAAAACCACTGTTGCTACTGGGTTAGCCTTATCCCTTGCTCAACAAGGCAAAAAAGTCGGCTTGATGGATATTGATATTACTGGGCCGAATATCCCAAAAATGCTAGGCATTTCAGGGTCGGAATTACAAGTTGAAGAAGGCCAAATATTTCCTGTGGTGGGGCCTTTTGGGGTCAAAGTAATCTCAATGGCATTCCTCTTAGAAGATGAAGATGCACCGGTAATCTGGCGAGGTCCAATCAAATTAGGGGCAATCCAGCAATTCATTGGTGATGTCGCGTGGGGTGACTTGGATGCTCTAATCATTGACTTCCCACCTGGTACTTCTGACGAGCCACTTACGGTAGCCCAGTCTCTTCCAGAAATTGATGGAGTGGTAGTTGTTACAACACCTCAAGATGTTGCACTGCTAGACAGCAGGAAATCAATTAACTTCGCTAAAACCCTCAAACTGCCGTGTCTGGGAGTAGTTGAAAACATGAGTGGATTCACTTTGCGTGGAACTGCTGAACCATCCTCAAAACTAAGCGTCCAAGGACCTCAAGGGATTGGTATCAATGTTCAAACTGATGAACAAGGGGATTGGTCAGTCGTTCTAGATCTCTTCAAGAGTGGAGGCGGAAAAGCCGCAGCCGAAGAATTAGAAGTACCATTCCTTGGCAAGTTGCCTTTTGACCCAGGTATTGTGAGAGGTGGTGACGACGGAGTTCACCGCATCGTTGCTGACCCTGATGGAGAGTCCTCTACCGCCTTCAAAATCGTTGTTGACAATCTACTTGAACAACTTGCAAAGAAAAAGCAATCAGATCTCAAAATTATCTGATATATTTTGCAAATCAAGAAAGGGCTTTCTCAGTGATATTCACTGATGAAATTAAGGTAAAAGTGCGGACGCCGGAAGTTGAATCCGGGTTTGCAGATTGGGAATCTACAGTCATAACCACTAGACCACGTCCGCAACGGAATCTTCGAAGTGAGTTCACCTCTTGAGTAAGTTGGTTATCATCCAAAGGATTGAGAACAACGCCTTGACTTAGATGAGACTTTCACGACGGCGTTGATGCTCGTCAAAAGCCTCAACCATGGACAATCTACCCACAGCAACTGCTTGAGCTAATTCAATTGGAAGCGTGAGCTTTCCTCCACTCTCACTGCGTGACTTACGCTGAACTTCTCTAACCTCTCCAGTGGATGGTTGGACCTTTCTTTTGCTAGTCACCTCTTCACCGCTGATTCGCCCGATTCGTGCTGCTGCAGCGTGATGCTCATTGCGACCAACACCGGTTGAAGTTCTCCTCTCATCAACCATCTCAACTCTCAAACCTCTTGCCAAGCAGATATTTGCAAGTCGGGAACCTATTGTCGGTGCACCGTCTCCAATCCTTATCACCGATACTGCATGTGGAATGGATTTTACCAATTGACAGATTCTGTCAATAGTATCGTCTACATCTTCCATTTGTTCAGTCCCCAGTGGTTTGCCATCTGAATTCCAAGCTAATCCGGGCCGTGGCCCGGGGTCAATGCCAAAAGCGAGAATTGTTGTCGGGTCTTTTAGAGTTGAAAGATAGAGTGCGCGGTCTATTGAAACTGCTACATCATCCAAAGTGCAGGGGATTCCATTGCCGGCTTTGGATGCAAGCACTTCTTCGGGTGTTCCAAGCCATACAGAAGCATCATGTGGCAAAGGTGAATTCTCTGAAACCTGAAGAAAATCAACCCCTCGCCTTCGTAATGCTTTCATCAAACGATAGGCCAATTTGAAATCAGCCGTGCGTATGATTAGTACTCCCACGAATAGGTGTGGGACGGCGGCCTTTGTCAATGATTCCGGTGAATGGGGCGAAATTAGTCAATTTCTTTGATAATCGGCGCGCGATACTACAATCTCGCCGACATAGTCTTGAATGAATGCAGAACCGTGCTTAATGATGGCTTCTCATTATGAGCGGGAACTGCGCGCAGTTCTCATCGGCTCACCTGATGGGGTGAGGGCTGTTACAAGAAGTTGTAACGCCGCGGAAAAAGCACGCGCAATGCAAGTTATCAGGAGGCCATTTTTAGTAGTCCGCGCGGCTGGAAGTGGAGTTGCTGGCGCAGGTGATTTGTTGGCTGTCCGAGGTGATATTTCGTTTCCAATTGAAGTCAAAACCACTAAGGACAAAAAGGTATATCTCTCTGGGAGAACAATGGAGCAGTACCTCGATTTACAAAAAGAGGGCGAGCGTTGCGGATTGATGCCAGTGTATGCAATGAGACTCAAAGGTGTTCGTGGGGATTCATGGCGGATTTTCAAAGTTGAAACTACTAACTTGACGGGTTCGGTTTCAGTTCTGGCTCGTCGTCTACCCGCACTTCCCCTGACAAGAAATGGAACGCCTCACTTGAACTGGGATGAAGGCTTGCCACTTCACAAATTTTTATCGTTATTATGCCGTGATTCTGAAAGTTATAACCAAACCGCTGAAACTCTTCGCTCCAAAGCAAATATTTGGACTGAAAAGGCCAAGAAGTTGAAGATGGAAGACGCTCAGAAAGTGATTCTTGAACAGCGTGAGCCAGAAGAATGGGTCAAGAAATTCAGGCTGTAAACTTAGTCTGAAGATTACATCTTACTATGAAGTTCTGATTGGACATCATCAATTTCAGTTTCCTGTCGTTCAATCTCAGTGGTCAACCGCTTTAGCGATGCTTGGGTTATCAACCGCTTGATTGCTTCGACTTCACGCTTCAAATCAGATAACCTTCGCTCAACACTGTGCGCATCCTCGAAGTCTGATTCTGCTTCAGTCATCATCCCTTCTCAAGCAGTACTCACCTATGAGTGCTGTGCATCGCACCCAACGAGCAGGTTCAAAGAGGGTAAAGCAGAGCAAGCCATGTGCAAACAGAGGAGGCCCCATCTCGCTATCGCGACCTCATCTTCATTGTAATAGCCAGTATCATTGCTATCCAGATTCATTGGTCGGTTCTAGGAATTGTCATCTGGTACATAATACTCAAGCGACTTGAGGCAAATGGAATTCTTGACAGGTGGGATGCCACTAGAGTTCTAGGCGTCATCCTAATGGTACGCACAAACCGAGGGCAGAAAGCTTTGGACATCATTTCCAAACCACGTAAAGCATGGAGAATTTTTGGAGAGATTGGCCTTTGGACTTGCCGATTCATCAGCGCAATTGTGCTGATTGTCTTCGTTTTCTCTTTCATTGTCACATTAATGTATCCAACTGAACTTGAACCTGCTTCACCATCTGAAATTATCTTAATCCCAGGTGTTTCACCAACTATCCCACTAGTTTGGGGATTGGTTGGCTTGATAGTAGCCTTAGTCATACACGAATATGGGCACGGGATTTTGACCCGTGCCCACGGAATGAGAGTTCGCAGTTTTGGATTACTAATTCTCGGATTGATTCCGATAGGCGCCTTCGCAGAGCCAGAAGGGCGGGAAATATTACGAGCGCCTCGTCGCGAACGACAGCGAGTGTTTGCCGCCGGACCAGCAATAAATATCTACTTCGCATTCCTATGTTTTATCGCGTTGGCAATGCTTGCCAACACCCTTTCTCCGGCAATCAATGGTGTTCACGCTGAAGGCATTATCGAGCAACAACCAGCCTCTGAAGCGGGCTTACAACCGTGGGAAGTCATAACCCACGCAAATGGTTCTGAAATAACTGATAGAGATGATTTAACCTCTTTCCTTGACTCACACAAAGCCGGGGATAATATCACGCTCACCGTCCTTACTGTTGCAGATAGTGAAGGTGAGCGACAGCAACGCGACATCAACCTAACACTTGCTGACCAATATCAATACCAACTTGATTTAGGCACAGACCCTCAGATTCTCGCTGCTTATGGCATAGAAGAAGGAGATGCGTTCCTGGGAGTTATGGGCCTAGCCTCAAATGATGCTGGAGCGGAAAAACTAGCAGGGCCCCTGTCATCAAGTGCTTCAAAAAAACCCCTCTCACTGCTTGTAGGATTAGCAATTCAGCCCGGCTCAATCATCTTCAATCCAATTGACAACAAAGGTGAAATTATGCACGAACAGGAATTACAATTACTCACTAGTGATTCTTTCCTCGGATTTGAGGGGACCATGATTTTGCTTCACCTATTGTTTTGGATAACTTGGATGAATGTATTACTTGGCTTCGCAAATTTGATTCCTATTCTACCATTTGATGGCGGCCATCTATTACGGGACAGATTGCACGATTACTTTGCATTCTTCTCTAAGTTCTTCCCAAATTCACATCCAATTAATGTGCGCAATGCAGCCCACAAAATTTCTAGCATGTCAAGTCTAATTCTTATGGGAATGTTAGTTCTCATCATCGTCTTACCTATGATAATCTAAATGAATTAAGAGTCACTCTTCTTCTTCATTTTTGGCTTGCTCCTCATTCGCCTGAGCGATTTCAGGAGCGCCAATCAACAACCTTTCAGTAGCCTGCTCAACAACAAATGTGCCCAAAAGAAGGATGACCGCGGTTGCCCCCAGCATCCTCCAACTATGGCTTGTAACTTGTTCCGAATTTGATGAAGCCGCTAGTTTGATTGTACCCAGCCAAGGAAGTTCAGCGCCTGCCACACCAACTATCCAGTCTGAACGCACCGCACTTACACGGTCACCATTCTCATCGGTGAGCCCACCTGCTAGAGAATATGCCTGAGACCCTTGGTCTACATCACACCTATTATTATCCCCTAAAGTAAGATATCCTGCGTGTCCAGGGTCCCATTGCTGAACCATCAAACCATGTATATTTCCCGGACATTCAACATTGTCAAATGACCAATTTATTGAGGCTTGATTTAGCACTGTAGTACCAGGTGCATCCCAAGTGAGAACACAAGTTCCTGCCAGACCGTCTGCATCAATTGATATTGGGTCCCAACTACCCTCTGAGCAAAGTTGGCGTGTACGGTCAGTTGGAGTTACAGTATCATTGGCTACTGCTTCAAGGATTGCTCTGTGAATTACTGGAGTGTCCATACCACCATTTTTCTTGTAGATGATGACATCTCCAAATGTACCATGTGATTCCCATCCTTCCCAGTCACCACCCTCCTCCATAGCTTCTGCCATGCTGACAATCTTGGTTCGGCGCGACGTTGACATAACTAGAACTAGGTCACCAGGATCAATCGCCCCAACTTCCCCTTCGCTGTCATGCATCATTGATGATGACTCAACAACTACCATTGGTGGCACAGAGCCAGTGGTCGCCCACAAGCCAATTACTAGAAGTGAAATTAATCCGATGGCCAGTAGCGCCTCGCGTATCCAGCCTAGAGGAGTGGCCATCTATTTCCGCCTCATTCATTCTTCTTCTTGAATTGAATCACTCTCTGATTCATCCTCATCAGTGAATGCTGGTCCAGTCATGAACAGAAGAACTGCAAATATAACAATCACAAGACCGCCAACTAAATCGAAGTGTGGGGCCCAAGTTGCATTATATTCTCCACCCTTAATGATGGAGGTGAAGTCAACTGTCATATTACGTGGGCTAGTTATCGTTTCACGCGCTAATCCTATCAATGCATTATACACAAATAACATTAATCCGGTTAATGAACTGAAGATTATCAACTTGTTAATACCGGGGTCTTTGAGGATGTCAGTATCAGGGAATCTCTGTGCTAAACGAGAGTACTTTGTATTCAACCATGCACCAAAAAAATCGTTACCTTCGTTGTCTGGTAATACCATGCCATCGGGCATCTCTCGACGTAATCCTAATTCCACTCTTTTAGCCTCAATTCTTGCTGGCCAGGCGCCAGCGAGTAATTGCGCCCCCTCATCCAATTCTTTCTTGTAATTCTGTAACTCAGCGCGTGAGTCTGTTTCTAGCATATCAACCATATCATTTCGTATTCCAAGATAATGGAAAAATTCAGGAATTACAAACAATAAGAGCACGAAAGCAAGTAACACACCAACCCATGTTGCAGCGGTCAAATCCGCCCAACTATTGGCTTCCTGTTGTGCGTTTGAGGAAAATATTGTGAAGAATGCTATGGCCCAAATAATCAATGCAAAAGTGAGAACTGTCAGCATGCCCAAAACTACCAAATGGCGGTCTCTTTGTCCCTCCCAAAACTCCTCAAAATATTTTTTCAAACTCCGCTTTGATGTCTTCCGCTGCTTACCTGCCGCCATCTCAATCCCATCCGCTCCAAAGGCTACTGACTGATACAGTTTCGGTGTAGAGGGTTGTGTGCTAAGTACAAAGGATTGAAATGATATCCCCAACGGTCCCCTAGGGACCGCCTATGTTTGGATGTAAGAATCAAATCAAAATCTCATCGTTTTTCCTAGTTGGAATAATGTTATTATCCACCACATTACCATTTGCATTTGCAGCAACCACTGAAACTCAATTTGCTGATGGTACTACTAGTTTTTCCCACACTTTTACCGGCCAAGGTAATGGTGGAACCGCAGGAGTGAATATGCCATATGGGGCTGAAGTGACATCAGCAAGTTTCTCTATCACTGGAAAGCCTTCAACAATTACTTGGGCAAATGCAACTACAAATACAGACTTTGGTGGCCCTTCAACAACGGATGGACCAATGAATGTCCCATACTTTTCCTACGATTATCGGTCCTCAATTGATGTTGGTAACGATCAAACATCCCTTAGAGAAATGCAAAGCGAAGCCAGTTGGACTTTAACAAGAACCAACGATATTTCTAGTGCACCAAATGCAATTCACAACACAACAGGTGGGGCTATTGGCTTTGCTGATTCTGATTTAGTTGGTGCAACTACAATGGGATATTCGGCTTATTCCGGAGGAGCTTGGAATTATGCTGGACCCATCGCTTTTCAAGGAAGTAAAACTTTTGTCGCTCAATGGGCTACTAACAATCTTTACCAAGCACCAACGATTAGAAGTTACAACAGTAGCACTGGTGCCTTAATTGGTTCAGTTAGTCTTTCGTTTAACAGTTGTACAACCTCTACTATGAGTTACCTATCGGATATTACCAGCGATGGAAATGGTACTATTTGGACAACCAGTTGGAATTACAACTACATCGCCAAATGGACTGTGAATTCTGCAGGTACTGGCTGGTCTTGTAATCAAGCATGGTACGGCTCAACTTACATGATTGGAGGAGTAGCATTTGACCCTGTTGACAATGAAATGTATGTTGTAGCAACCCGTTATATGAATGGAAATTACAACTATTATCTATGGAATGTCAACCGCTCAAGCCCCGTACAAGCGTTGTCTACACAACTGTTGATGATGATTCCAAGTGGCAAGGGTCAACCTGCAGGACTTGATGTTGCTGGAGACAGAGTGACTGTGAATGTTTACTGTACATACGCCAGTAACAACAATTGCAAGGCCAAAAACTACCACTCCGTTTTCCTCAGAGGTGGAGCATGGCCAGAACATCAAGGTGACATTTTATTCCCCAACCACGCTCACTTTGGGCTTGAGGCAACAGGCTCTGGAAATATTGGTTGGTCTTGTTATTACAACACCCAATGCCCAAGTGCAAGTGCACATAGAATCTTCACTAGCGGTAGGTCAACTGTCACTTCAATGGGAACGCCAACTACTACTTCTGGAATAATCACATCATCTGCAATCACTGCAACGAGAACCACCCCCGACCTTACAATCACAGCGGCTATTTCTTGGAAGCCAACTGGTACATCAATTGAATACGAAGTCACAAATGATGGCGGAGTAACTTGGAAACAAGCACAAATAGGAACAAAAGTGATTTTCGCAAATTCTGGTTCCCAACTCGGATGGCGAGCATATCTCAACAGTACAAACAGTAATGTTTCTGCCTTGGTTGATACTGTTAACATAGGTTATACTGGTTCATACGCATCTTCAGGATTTATGTGGATGCGCACCCCATATTTTGGAGGCACGGGCTCAAATGGGCCTATTGCGGCTCAAGTATGGTGGAACTCAACTGAACTAGGCGGAAGTTCGCTATCAATAAAGTGGACCACATCAAGCAGTTGCACTTCGGGAACTGCAACACCATTGACCACACCTGGCCAAACAGTAAATTTCCCTACTACGTTGACTTATCTCACCCTTTGCTTCTACTTTTACTCTGGAGGTGCAAACGCATACAGCCCTATCGTAGATGACTTCCAAGTCGCTCTGTACTCTAATGCTCCCCAAAACGTGAAGTTAGACATTGGTAGTGATGGGAGTTCTGAATGGACACACACTAACGCCCTACTGTCAACAGTCACCGCAACCGGCACTTTGGGTAGTTCTATTGTTAATGCAATAAATGATGCAATTCCAGACACTGGTTCTGGGACGGTTCTAATTCCTATCCAAATAGGCTCAACCTCATCAGGAAATGTGGTGATTAATTCATTTTCAATGACTTACGTCATGCAAACCGTCAATCTTGACATTAATTGGGATGAGAATATGGTGTTACATGAAACCATTGACACCTACGAAGTCATCACTAGACATGTGATTGGTGAAGATGCTGGAGGGATTTCCACAGCAACTCTTTCCTTTTTGGCTTACCCTGCAAGTGAAACCCCTGCCCTAACTTGGAACAGCGATGGGACACTTGTTGATGATGACCCAGAAGATTGGATAATTCCAGATGCTTCTGCAACTTGGACCAATAACAGCAACGGGATTTTAGAAATTCATTGGGCTTTCCGCGTTACCTCTAACTTCAACGAGCAGGACAATGTCGGTTTCAGAGTTAGTTGCACTGATGACCAAGGTCTCTCACCAATGTCTCTATCATCGCGATCAAGTAACGCTCCAGGAATTCGCGTCAACCAATCTTACGGTCTTGGCTGGATGGCTGTGCGAGACAATGATGGCGCAGTTCATCACGATGATGTACCAGAAAATCAGTGGGTTAAAGCCGGTGAAACACTCTACTTCCAAGGAGCCGTCTGGTACGATGGAACCCAAGATGCACCTCTAGACTCTACTTTTGATGTGGCGGTTATCAAGCGAACACCAGAAGGTGATTTCCTACAAGCAAAAGACCGCTCCAACCAATATGGAGAGTTCTTCATTCCTGTACCTGTAGACACTATCAACCGCCCAGACGGTGTATTTTACGAGGTGCAAATTGACAATCCACGAGACCCTCTCAAGGTGTTGTCCATCAACGAATCTTGGCAGAGAACAATCCGAGTTGATGCTACCAGTCCTTCTCTAATAGAGGCGACACCAGTTGATAATGCATACGAAGCTGGTTACGATGACCAAGCAGTACGCATCAGAATTCAGGATGCTATTGGCGCACCAGAAGTATTGACTCTGCACTACTGGATAGAAGCAGAACATGACTCTAACCGCAATGGCAACGCTGACGTGGCGGAATACATCAACCAAACAATGACCAACATGACTGACGACATTGACAAACTATTCTTTGCAATTATTGATGATTCTGATAACCCAAATATGGCACGAGTATCTTACTATGTTACTGGAACTGATGTCGCAGGCAATGCACTACTACGTTCAGATGGCCCTGGATTTGATTATGACTTGGTAACTTACAGAACTAGGAAAGATATGGACTCGATATTCACCGGCTTACACTGGGCTGGCCATGAAGATGGAGAAAGGGCCTTTGCTGGAACTACCCAATACCTCACACTCGGACTAGTTGATGCAAACGGTTTGATTGACTTCACTGATATTTCCATCATCTTTGACTTTGAAGGTCCCGACCCTGAGAGAGACCAACAGCGATTGTCATACAGCGGAACCAATGCTACGTTCTGGACTGACGATGATTTCCTTGAAATTTCACCCGCTTGTAGCAACCTGCTTGATGAGTCATGTGGAGGAATTGTCACCACTAACGAAACTGGCTTGCCTTGGGTGATGGTTACATTTGCTTTCCAATTTTCGTGGGACTGGCCTGATGCTGATTTATCAGATGTTGCCTTGGAATTCACCCAACTTGGAAGTAGTGAACCTCGGCAAATCATTTTCACTGAGCATACTTTCAGAATAGAAAACGACTTGGTACTAGATGCTGAATCCTACATGGTAGAGGATGTGCAGGAACCACGAATCGGCCCTGTTTTTGATGGCAGTAGAGTTGTGCCGAACGACCGTTTACGTTGGTCTGGACGTGTTGTCTACGAAGGTAGCAATGTGCCAGCCCCGAAAAATTTGGGGATTACTGTTGAAGTCTTTGATGGCGTTCAATACTGGTCAGATGGCAGCCTAACTGATGAAGGCGGCTTTAGTTTAGAAGTCCCGCTTGGTGCCGCCCCAACATTAGCTTCTAGCGAGACTAGAACCTTCCTCGCGGGGGTAAGAAATATTCCAGGCAGAGGTGAGGACATGACCCGTGATACTGTTTCAACAACCCTCCAAGTTGAGGTTGACCACGCACCACCTAGAGTACTAGGAAGATTGGCGCCAATTGATATAATTGATATTGCCAACAGTTCTACACTTACTGAAGTTCCTGTTGAGTTCATTGGCTGGGAAGATGCTGACCTATCTGGAAGCCCACAATGGGTCCATTGGTTAATGCGTGATGAGAACCAGCGCCAGATTTCCTCAGGCTCCTCCCTGTTAGGTATGCTTCAGGAAGGACAAGCAATTACTTGGACTGGTACCGTTGACTTGATTGGCGACGGAATGAATCCTCCACTTCAGGATTATGAAGTCGGATTCTGGATTGAAGGTTGGGACTCAGCTGGTAATCCACTAGCAACCGAAGGTAACTCAAAGAGTGACCCAGTGAGAGAACCTGTTGACCTAAATGGTGACCATGAACTTCAATGGATTCGATTCGGTGCACTGGGAGCACAATTGACAGTTGAACGAATATCTGCTGATCGTGAGATTGTCGCCAATGGTGACAAAGTTGAGGTTACAGCATGGATTGCAAATCTCGGCGGCACAACTAATTCTGGATTTGTTGTTGGTTTCTACTCTGGCAATTCAGAAAAACCATTTGCGACTCAAAAACTGAATGGAATCGCTGATGAATCAATTCCTATTTCTGCAACTTGGGTTGCTGAAAAAGGCGTCGACAGAGTTATTGTAATTGTTGATATTGAAAACGAAATTACAGAAGTTGACGAGTCAGACAATAGCGCTAGCGTAGGAGTTTCTGTAGATTATGCATTCGGAATGGGTTGGGTTGAAGGCGCTCGCCAAAATCTACTCGCGGTAATTGGAATCATTATTGCAATGATTATTCTGCCTATTGTTGCATATGTCAGCATGAAAGGTTCCCTGACTAGTCGCTCAGAATTGTTTGATGATGATCTCATGTTTGATGATGACGATGATTATGATGACGATGATTATGATGACGATGATGACGACGATGACGACTACTGAGAGCCGGCGCCCTTTTCACACTCAGGCTTGCCCCGTCGCGTGAGAGGGGAGTTGATTGGGGTCAGATTTCAGTGGACTAGCTAATCCACTCCTTGAACTCACAGAGCAAAGAGGCTGGTCTCCAACCCCAATACAATCCGCTTCCCAGAAGCAGATACTTGAGGGCTCTGATCTGTTACTAATTGCCCCAACGGGAAGCGGCAAAACCGAAGCAGTAGTTATGCCACTACTGTCCAGAGCAATCAAAGAAAAATGGGAACCAATGTGCATACTCTACATCACCCCGTTACGTGCCCTAAACAGAGATATTGATAGGAGAATTGAGTCACTATCTCAGGCCTGTGGACTTCGCTCTGATGTGCGACACGGTGATACAACCCAATCACAACGAACAAAACAATCTCGTAACCCACCCCATCTTCTTGTTACTACTCCAGAAACCTGCCAATTACTCCTATTTGGGAGTCGGCTGCGTGAAGGAATGAGAAATCTACGTGCGGTTGTGATTGACGAGGTACACGATTTAGCGGCTTCTGAAAGAGGAGCGCAGTTGACAATTGCTTTAGAGAGAATTGATGAGTTATGTGGGCGAAGGGTTCAACGAATTGGATTGTCGGCAACGGTGGGAAACCCTGACGAAATGGCAGGATGGCTTTCGCCAACTACTACCCCAATCAACGCACCTGCTCCACGACCGGCTGAACTACAGGTCGTAACCGAGCCAACAACAGCGGATGACCGAGCACTATCACTTGAATTACATGTGTCTCCAAGAGGTCTTGCGGCTCTTCGCTGCTTAGCCTCAAAAGTGAGGGAAAGTTCCCCCTGTTTGATTTTCGTAAATTCTAGAAATGCTGCTGAAACTGTAGCTCAAAGAATTAGTAAACTCGATGAAGATTTGAACATCGGAGTTCACCACGGCTCATTAGCAGCCGAAACTCGAAACGAGATGGAATCTGAATTACAGAAAGGTAATCTGCACGGACTTGTCTGCACTTCAAGTCTTGAATTGGGTATTGATGTTGGCTCAATTAAGCAGGTGCATCAAGTTCAGTCACCACGCGCTGTAGACCGACTTCTGCAAAGAGTTGGCCGAGCAGAGCACGTTTTAGGAGGGACTTCAAGAGGCATGTTACTATGTTGGGAAAATGATGACATCGCTGAAGCGGCCGTAATTACTAGGAGGGCAATGGCTGGTGAACTTGAAGGAGTTGAGTGGCGGAGAAAACCACTTTCTGTAGTTGCTAATCAATTAGTACTGACCGCGATTGCTGAAAAAATTATTCCGCTTTCATCAGCAGCAACATTACTTCGTAGGTCGCCAATTTTCTCAGACATCACCGATAGCGAAGTACACGAAATCATCACCATCCTTGATGATAGGAGATTGCTGAAAATTGTTGAAAAACCAGCCAGTTCAGACCCCATTGATTGGCCACCAATTCTTTGGGCATTAGCGGCCGAGAAAAACTCAGACTTGCCTGAAAAAAGACCAAAACATGAGGAACTAGAAGGAATCACTGATGAACAACGAGAAATTTGGTCCAAGGCTTTGCGCCCCACCCTTCCAAAGAACCTCAAAAATGGTTGGTTCTCTCCTGGCTCACGAAGCCGACATTACATGCTAAACCATCTCTCTATGATCGCTGACGAGACTCGTTACTCAGTGCGCGATTCAGTCACCCGCAGAGCTTTAGGAAATGTTGATGAAACCTTTGTTTTATCTTTGGATTCATCAGGTGGTGAAGAAGATGGCTCACCACGGAGATTTGTGATGGCAGGTAGGACGTGGCAAATCATTGATGCCGACCCAGAGAAAAATGAGTTGTTGGTCGCCCCTGTCTCTGACATTAGTTCAGCCCCAGTTTGGGCTGGTGAACTCCCTGCAGTGCCAGCAGGTATAGCCCGTGAGGTAGGTAATCTCAGGATGGTTATCGCAGACGACCATGGCTGGGATGTAGAACAGCCAAAGGATGAAAATTTTGGCCCAAAGGTAAATGCTTGGCTTGCCGAACTACCCAAGAAACACCCACTCTCAAATTACCCGGTATCTGACTATTCACTAGGCACTTTAACAAATAGTGTCGGAGAACATTTGGATGCAACTGGATGTATTCCTAATGCTAGACACCTCACGATTGAAGCCCGCAGAGATGCCTTGGTTCTCAATTGCTGTCACGGCAATAAAATAAATGCTGCATTGGCACATTTTTTGCAAGCGATGGCATCTACTATTGATGGCAAAAGTGGACGAGCCATTATTGACCCTTACCGAATTTCACTTCAGGTTCCAGCATTAACTGCTGATTCAATGGTTACATGGCTGACTGAGACTCCACCCGAGGCTTTACGAGACATTATGCGAATGACTATCCCCAATGGAAGGAAACTTCGGGCTCGCTTAGTTCAAGTTTGCAAGACTTTTGGTATTTTACAACGAGGGATTGACCCGCGCCGAGTCAATCTCCAGGGAATCATCAATCGCTATCGTGGCACGGTTGTTCTTGACGAGGCTTTGGACAAACTATTCCATGACCAGATGGATATTGATGGCACAGTAGCGCTACTGGAAGCGATACAAGCAGGCGCAGTAAAAATAGAACAAACCACATCTGGGGCACTCGGCATCTCACCTCGAAGCGAGAGAGACCTGTTACTACCAAACTGGTCAGATGCAGAGGTCAGAGTGCGCTTAGAAGAGAGGCTAGTAAACGAAAGAGCCGTGCTGATTTGCCTCGCTTGTGGCTCACGAATGCGCACCCGCGTAGCCATGTATGGAGCCAAGCATATTCACTGTGAATGTGGTGGGACGATGCTTGCTGCTACCCGCGAAGGATTAGAAGAAATGCTGGCAGGCTGGGTAGCATCAGAAGACCTAACTGTGCAAGCGAGAATGGAGAAGAACGCCCACATTGTCAGGCAAAGAGGAATTGAGGCGCTAATTTGTTTGATGGCAAGAGGTGTAGGCGAAGAAACCGCTAGCCGAATTCTCAACCGAGTACCTAAAGGTGAGCGCGAATTAATGTTGAAAATAATTCATGATGCTGAACTCAATTATGCAAGGACAAGGAGATTCTGGGCCTGACTTTTTCCTGTGAGGCATCCCGATTTCCTGTAGAAAAACCAACTATCGCTATAGCCTATGGGCCACATCCGATTTCTATCTGCGGACAAATCCAATGGAAGGTCTTCGGCTTATCCAAACAATACTAAGTGAGATTATTATCCAGCCGGATGGATGGAATCAGTTCCGCTATGATTTCAATTTTCCTCGCCTAAGAAAAGTCAGTGTGGCAATTATAATCAGAATTTAATTTACAGCGAAATTATCGCTGCCGATATATTGCAGCCCAAAACAGCGCGATAATGGAAAAAAATGCCTCAAAGGCGGGAATGAATCCCACCTCATCTTCAGTTGATTGGACCTTCTCTGTGAGTATGAATTGGTCGCCAATTGTTGCATCGATTCGATAGTGGGTAAAACTCAATTCTCTGTTGACACCGTCATAGATTAGTTTGGTCCAGCCATAACTGCTGTTCTCACGGTAAGCACTCCACTCTGGTTGTGGTTCGTCCAACTCTTCGTAACTATCCCTCCCCCCAATACCGATCACGAGGTGAATGGGCCCGTCTCCCCTTGAGAAACGGTTTTCAACACCTTTTGCCATCGCCATCTCATCAATTACTGGCCATGTACGCTCGTAAAAATGGTCATGCCCGGCAATCACTAGGTCAACTCCTTGCTCGACGTACAATGCTTCTAACGCATTTCTAAGGTCAATCTCTGAGCCGTGATAACTGTTTGATGAATACATCGGCTTATGCCCCATTACTACAATGAAAGGCTGGGTTTGCCTGTTTACGGATTGTAAATCTGATTTTAGCCAATTGAATTGTTCACTACCGGATTCAAACGAGTGTTCTGTTGACATGAAAACCATGTGCACACCCGGCACATCACGACTGTACCAAAACGGTTCAGATTCGACAATGTTGTCGGCATCAAATCTATGCTCAAATGCTTCAAACTCAACGCCTGGCTCATTTTCATGATTGCCGACTGAAGTCATCCACGGAATCTGTGTCATACTTGCTTCTTGAACATCGAAGTAATCATCCCAAACTGATTGGTCGCCATTGGCGTAGGAAATATCGCCTGAAATAGTCACCATTTGAACTGTTGAATCCGCTAAGATTGCATCACTTACTTCTTGGGCTTCATCAGAAAGGCCGTGGTCAGCAATTGCAATCCACTCAAAAGTGTCAGCGTTTGGGTCAATCACATTGAATGTGAACTCATCCGACCAAGTATTGCCATCGCCAACTCGGTAAGTCACCTCTTCACCAGCAACTAGGCCGACCATAGTTGCCAAATGAAATGCCATATCATGGTTGTAACAATAGGATTGCCCCTCTGCACTTTGACCGTTCCATTCGACTACGGCATCTGTTCTCCTGTCGCTCGCCCATACAACTGTCATTTCTGTAGCATCTTCTGTGGTTTGAAGGTGGATTTGCTCTGGCTGCGTACTGCCTGTTAGGGTGCCCGGGCATTCCTGCAAAGCTTCGCCAAGGCTCTGGGCTTGACTCATTGGTAGGATGAGTAGCAAAACCAAGAGCGGAATGACGATTCGCACAGGCCCGCGTAAGGCTTGTCTGCTGTCAATGCTTCTAATTCAATTCTATTCTATTCTAACGGCATTGCTTTGAGTGATGGCACACTCGGTTGCTTTGATGTTAGTGGGGTTGACTGGGCGCAATGCGTCGGGAAAAACCACTGTTATTGAATGGCTGAAAGCACATGGCTTTGGCGTAAATTCCTGTTCTGACTCAATACGCCAATGGCTGCGCTCAAACGGCCGCGAGATTAACCGTGACAACCTAATTGATGGAGGAAGAAAACTCAGAGCAATGGGTGGGCCTGGAATTTTAGCCGAAATGTTACTTGACAGAATTGGCGAATCTGGCAATCACGCGGTTGACAGCATTAGGACTCCGGCAGAAGTTGAATCGCTTCGAAAGCGTGATGATTTCATCCTCCTTGAAATACGCACCTCTAGAGAAGTCCGGTGGGAGCGTTTAGTTGCCCGTGGTCGCACAGGAGATGCTGAAAATTTTGAACAATTTGTTGAGCAGGAAGAATCTGAATTAGTCGCCCATGATGAAAGTGGTCAAGCCTTAATCGCTACTGCAGAAATGGCTGATGTTGTAATTCATAACAATGGCGATGTAGATGATTTGCATGGCCAACTCCAAGCACTGATTGTTTCATTTTCTGAATGAAGCAACTTAGGTCAAATCGCCACGAGGGTCCTTCGGTCCTTCGGTCATTTGCACAACCACCCCATGAGAAATGAGATAATCCACCCCATTCACTCCACCAAAACCACCATCAACGACAATTACTCTAGTAACTCCAGCATGGTGAATCAACTTTGCACACATCATACATGGTTCCCCAGTTACAATTAGCCAAGCATTCTTTGTTGGCACCCCATTTGCTGCCGCATTGCAAATCACATTCATTTCTGCGTGATGGCAACCAACTTCAACACGCGTTCCTGAAACAACGTTCTCGGTGTCGCGAAGGCAAACTTCGCCACCGCACAACTCACCCCCACCTCGTGGACCTCCATTGTAGCCATCCATCAAGATGACATTGCGTTCGGGGTCAACTAGAAGAGAGCCAAATTTTGCTCTAGGGCAGTTGCTGGCCTTGGCTAGTGCCAAGCACTGCTCAATGCGAATTTTCAGATGTTTCTCCTTCACATCAATCACCTGCAATGCCAATCGTGACGGGCCAACCTAATGATGATACCGTCATGTCCAATGCTTCCCGTCCTCTGAAGGACGCAGGGTTGTCATAGCCTCTATTGTATCCATTCCAAGGGCTGATAGTAGATTCCCTACCAAATAGATGGAACCAATTCCGAGGATTGGTTGGCTTGCATCTTGTTTTGCTAACTCTAGCGCTCTTTGTAGCGCTTTTTCAGGCTGTTTAACCTGCTCAATGACTGCTGGTACTCCTTGCGCTTCTAATTCGCTAGCCAACACAGCCGTTGTGATTGCTGGCCTCCTTCCTTTCTCAGGCTCAGTGACCACAATGTGACCAACCTCGCCTTGAACGAGTAATTCTACCAACGGATTGAGAAAACCAACTAAATCAGTTTGTGCAGTACACCCCAGTAATACAACTCCTGGTGTTGGGGCTTCGTCTTGCTCCATCTGCACGCGTAATTGATCGCATGTTTTTTGCATACCACTTGGGTTGTGGGCCGCATCTATCAAAATAGGAACGCCTTCGTGTTGAAGCCATTGAACGCGCCCAGGCCAAACTGTATGCAATAGGGCGCTAGGCATCATGCCAGCCGCCTTGTATAATTCAAGCATGGTCAAAGTAGCATGAGCCAGAATTGATGCCTCCTTCTGATATGGTGACCAGCCACTTGGTGTAGCAATTTCTGAAATTGGACGATGACTCTTGTTAGTATCATCGAAACGAACAAGTAAGGCTCTGTCTGGTCGCCACCAAAACCCTAGTTTGTGGTCACCAACAGCATTTTCTATTGATTTTCTTGCCTCAGCATCATATGTCCATTTTGCTAAGAAAATCTCCCCTGGCCGAGCAATTGCAGCTTTTTCAGCCGCAATTTCACCAAGGGTTTCACCAAGTACATCGGTGTGTTCAAGTGCTAACTCTGTAAGAACACAACAATCTGCGTGCACCAATCTAGTTGAATCAAGTCTACCGCCAAGACCAGTCTCAATTACAGCACGGTCAATCCCAGCACTCTCAAAAGCCAGCATAGCAACTAGAAAAGTAGCCTCATAATATGTCGGCATAGTCACTGGTTCAACCAAGCCCGCTCGTCGAATTCTTTCAAGACATTGGTCAAATATTTCAGGAGAGATAGGAACCCCGTCTATTCTTACCCGTTCTTCAACAAAGCAGAGATGTGGAGAGGTGAACAATCCACAACTTACACCCGCGAGTGACAGGCAATTTGACAGAATTGAGCAAGTCGTTCCTTTGCCATTACTACCAGCCACATGAATTGATGGGAATTTTAAGTGTGGCATTCCAAGACGAGACAATAATATCCCAGTTGTTTCAAGACTTTGGCGCATTCCAAGCACTTTCAGCCCGGCAAACCACTCTCGAACATCACTCACAGATACCCCTCCACCCTATCTCTTGTGACCCTCGCTTTCAAATGGCTTTTCACTCTCGCCGTAGTCATGACAGGTGAGAGCCGCTTTGCAAACGTCCTTTCTCAGATGGCTGAGCAATGGCGTTCAATGAGTACAATGGGATTGATGTTTGTTGGTACAATATTGCTTGCTATCTACATTCAGCCGTTCTGGGATAGGCCAGAAGCGAGAGCATTTGGTGAGGCTGGAACTACAAAAGTTGGCTTAATCGGCTTGGAATTTATCCTGATTCTAGTTTTTACCGCGTTTATTATTTGGCTAGCCAAAAGAGGACTTCAATCAATTATCAAGTGGGGAGTCTTATTTGTCCTATGGATTTCTCTCTCCTATGCCATGATTCCTCTAGCGTCTTATGCTATGGATGAACCACAACCCATCGTTGAATACCGAGATGAAATGGCTTTGAACTCTGAAATTCTCTTCGTTGATTATGAACCCTCTTCTTTCATAGTCACTAACGGAACTCATCTCATTAAAATGAGTGAGCCAAGCGGATTGGAAACTGGTCAATCAGCAGTTGAGGAATGGGATTTTTCACTCCAATTACACGATGGTGGTTATTCAGCTCTTGGAATAGGAATCATTGACAATCTTGATTCCTATGTTATGTGTGATGGTAATCGCTGGCAGCAATTAGACAAGTCTGATGGTACACCTATCACAAGTCATACCAATGTCACATGTGTTGCTGGCTTTTCTTCAGAAGAAAACGACTGGGCAATCTATAACGATAAGATGCAAAAAGTTGACCCTTTCCACCCAGATATTCCGAGCCATAGTTGGGTCTATAATCTTCCAGAACAATTCAATTCGGGAGAATTTATGCAAGGTAGCATGCTTAATGAAAATACTCTTCTCTTGGTCTCTTTTGGTTGGGCTGGAATCATTGAAATTCCAGATAGCCAACACACCGGCCAGTTTGGAGATGTAAATGCAACAATACTGTGGCAGGTTACCCCAAATTCTGGAGATGCGTTCACAGCTTCCACCTTCGGTCACTCTCCATGGAGCGGATACAATTGGTGGGCTGAAAATGCTACTGACAGTATGTTGATGTTAGGCACCGAGAACGGTAAGGTCTACGGTTATGTTTGGGATGGTGCAGAGATGAATGTTGAAGAACATATAAAATTCAACGAACGCGATGCATTTGATTCCGATATTCAAGGCATCATGCTTGCTGATGACCAAAACGACGGTAGAATTGACGTATTTATTGCATCTGGTGGGCAAACAAGGATGTTTTCAGGTTGGGTAATGGTTGAGAGTTTAACCATTGATGGGCCCGTTTCACAGGGCCCTATTGACATGATACTACACACTGTTGATGACCCTGCTTGGGATGAAATCGGTATTGAACATGGAATCCTTACATCATACACGGTAAATACCACTCAAAGTGCAATCGTTGCGACGCCAGTTAATGACCCTGCAATAATTCTAGAGGATTCTGCCGGATACTGGTTGCCAATTTACTGGTCACAAATAGCCGCATTAATCGCTTCTACCGTGCTGATGATCGTCCTCACCATCAGACCTGAATGGTATGTCGTAAACACGACTGGGATTCTAACTGGTGCGGGGGTTATCACGATTATTGGTGTAAGTTTTGTTCCAACATTGATTGTAATTTTCATGGTTGTTGCAGCAATTTATGATTGGTACGCGGTATACAAATCAAAGCACATGCTTGACCTTGCTGACACGATGATAGGACTCAAACTCCCAATTCTATTGGTAGCCCCTCAAGATAAGGGATATTCTTTCCTTGACGAGGGTAATGATACCATGAGTAAGATGGACGAACCACCTGCTTCTGCAAAGAAAGAGCATGGGGCAAAGAGTGGAGCCAAACTCCCTTCACCAGAACCACCCCGCCCTATTCCTAAGAAAAATACAGGAGATGCATTATTCATGGGTCTTGGAGATGTCATTTTCCCAGGTATGCTAGTCATCTCAGCACTTACATTCCTACCATCTGGTGGCACCATTATGGGATTGAGTGACCAGATGTTTGTTGCGATGGGTTCCCTCATTGGTGGCCTTCTTGGTTATCTAGTTCTAATGGGCTATGTCGCTATGGGTCGACCTCAAGCAGGCTTACCTCTTCTCAACGGGGGTAGTATTCTAGGCTACTTAATCACTGGATTCATCGCCTTAGGTTCTGCGTCAATTTCCTTCGGCATTACAATATTCTAGATGATGAGTGGGTTCAAGAGGATGGCATGAATCAGCAAGGTGAAAAAAGATGTTAGACATCAAAATGTTTCGTGACCACGCAGACATTGTACGTGCTGACCACGACAAAAGAGGTATTCCTCACGATAATATTGACGAAGTAATTCGACTAGACGAGGCTTGGAAAAAGGCTCGTTACGATGCTGACCAACTAAGGCGCACACGAAATCAGGCAGCAAGAGGAATTGCTGAAGCCAAAAAAACTGGCAACAATGAAGAGGCTGAAAAAATCTTAACACAAGTTTCAACTTTGGGAGCGCAAATAGATGAGTTGGGTGTTGAGTCAGATGATCTCATCAAAACTCGTGACTCTTTGAGAATGAAGATTCCAAATATTCTTCACGATAGTGTTCCTATCGGCGAAGATGAAGGTGGTAATACTGAACACAGTAAACATGGTGAAAAACAGAATTTTTCCTTTGACACAAAAACTCACAATGAATTAGTTGAGCAGAATAATTGGGTGGACCTGCCACGGGCCGCAAAAATTGCTGGTAGTCGCTTCTACTTCCTAAAGGGCGACTTAGCCCGTATGGAATTAGCCTTACAGCAATACGCGATTGATTTCCTCACATCTAGAGAGTACACCCTTGTCCAACCACCAGTTATGATGAACCGCAAAGCGTACGAAGGCGTTACTGACTTAGACGACTTTGAAACAGTGATGTACAACGTTCAGCCAGAAGGATTCTACACGATTGCAACTAGTGAACACCCATTAACTGCGATGTTCATGGATGAGGTCATAGAACCATCAATGCTACCTCTCAAAATGGTCGGTGTATCTCCTTGCTTTAGGAGAGAGGTGGGCGCCCATGGTCAATCAGATAAAGGAATTTGGAGAGTCCATCAATTCACCAAAATCGAACAGATAATCATCAGCAAGCCAGAGGATTCATGGGAATTACACGAAGAGTTGCTAACTAACTGTATTGAACTTTGGAATTCCTTAGAGTTACATTATGAAATTGTCAACATTTGTACAGGGGATATGGGAACTGTTGCCGCAAAAAAATACGATTTGCAAGCTTGGCTTCCCGGTGTTGAATCCTACAAAGAAGTGGTATCATGTTCAAATTGCACTGATTACCAAGCCAATCGCCTAAGAATGCGATATCGCACTGCAGATGGAAATGAGGCTGTGCACACTTTGAATTCAACAGCAGTTGCTACTAGCAGAGCGTTGGTAGCAATAATTGAACAAAATCAGATGGAAGATGGATTAGTTCGGATTCCATCTGTGTTACAACCATATATGAATAATCAAACAGAACTTCAACCTTGCAATTGGTAAATTAATTTTCCAATTGGTTATTCAGCCTCTTCAATCTCTATTAGAATGGCTCCTTGATTAACCTGATCACCGGCTTCATAGTGTATCGCCGCCACAATTCCATCAACTGGAGAACAAATGCGATTCTCCATTTTCATTGCTTCTAAAATTAGTAATGTCTGTCCTTTGTCTACTTGTTCTCCAATTAACGCCATGACATTGAGTATTTTTCCTGGCATGGGAGAGGTTAAGCCACCTGTACTATCGAAGGTACTCACTGCCCCTCGCTCAACAACAGCCACCCTTGAGGTATGGCCATTGTGATGCACCCACCAAATATCTCCTACCTTGGCAAGAACCAGCCGCTCCTCCCCAGAACCACGTTCAAGATTGACCTCATCACTAGATGGTCCGATTAAGATTCGCCAATCTTGAAGGTCTAATGATTCACCATCAACTTCAATATTGATTGCAGAGTATCCACTTGAGGTATCAATAACCCCGACGGACCAATTACTGTCATCTGTTTGATTGATGAATTCTTTCATTGTGGGCACCTCATGGATATCTCCTCCCCAATGTGAAAAACGGATTATATGGGTCGGGTGAATCTTCGATATCATCACTTGACACACCCAAATGAAGGCCCACTTTTTCTGCGCTGGCAGCAGCGATGACAGCCACTGCAGGGTCACCTGCTGATTGCCAACCATCTTCCCATATTGAATCAATAAAATCGGTTGTAGTGTCGCCACTTGCAAACTTTTCATGAGTGATGACACTCCTTAAAAATTCAATATTTGTAGTGACACCTAAGATGATGAAATCCTCTAGTGCTCGAGACATTCGCTCAATTGCACGCTGTCTATCTGGAGCATGAACGATGAGTTTGGCAAGCATTGGGTCAAAGTCAATTCTCGCTTCATCACCTTGTCTCACACCAGTATCAAGACGGATACCTGGTCCTTCAGGTGGCCTAAAAACTGCTATTGGTCCAATAGAGGGTAGAAATCCATTGGCGGCATCCTCGGAGTAAATTCTCGCCTCAATTGCCCAGCCACGAGGGGATACTTCATCTTGAGAAATTGCTAATGGGTGCCCTGCGGCAATGCGTAGTTGCTCCTGTACCAAATCAACCCCTGTCACCAGTTCAGTCACTGGGTGCTCAACCTGAAGTCTTGTATTCATTTCCAAAAAGAAAAACTCATCACCCGAAAGTAAGAACTCAATAGTGCCAGCACCGACATAGTGAACGGCTTTGGCAGCATTTATCGCGGCCTGCCCCATTTGCTCTCTCATATCTTTAGAAATTGCAACACTTGGTGCTTCTTCGACAACCTTCTGATGTCTCCTTTGAATACTACATTCACGCTCTAGTAAATGGATTGCATTTCCATGTGTATCGCAGAGTATCTGAATTTCAATATGGCGAGGTGAAACTATACGCCTTTCTAGATAGATGGTGTCATCCCCGAATGCAGAAAGTGCCTCACGCTTGGCGGATAGAAAAGCCGCCTCTAATTCCCCAGATGATTCAACAGCTCTCATTCCTTTGCCACCACCTCCTGCTGAGGCTTTCAATAATATTGGAAAACCTACTTCGTTGGCCGCCCTACGTAATTCGTCAATGGTCCCGGGCAGAGAATCCTGAGGGCTTAGTTCTGCGCCAGGGACAAGTGGAACACCTGCATCAATCATCAATCTACGAGCCTTTACTTTATCACCCATTGAATCAATTGCTTTTGCGGGTGGTCCTATCCAAATTATTCCACTTGCCTCTACTAACTCTGCAAAATCAGCCCTCTCAGATAGAAAACCGTATCCAGGGTGAAGTGCATCCGCCCTACTGGTTCGACAAGCATTAATGATGGAATTTGCTGATAGATAAGTAGATGCTAAATCATCGCCTTCTAGGTGAACGGATTCATCTGCCAAATCAACATGCATAGCATTGGCATCAGCATCATTGTAAATTGCCACTGTGGCCAATCCCATCTCTTGGCATCCACGAATAATTCTACAAGCGATTTCACCACGATTAGCTACTAGAACCTTGCCAAATTTGAAAGGCGCATCAGCAATCCAAGATGGCAAATCCATGATTGCTCAATCCTCACTGTTCCATGCTGGAGGGCGCCGCTCAATAAATGACGAAAGCCCTTCCTGACCTTCTGAAGAACCCCGCATTTCCGAGGTTTTATCTAGCGTCCACTGGCGTAATTCCTCATCACTACCACTCCAACGATCAAACTGTAATACCAAACTTTTCGCCTCTCCTACGGCAGAAGGTCCAGTAGTCAACACCTCCGTCACCACACCTTGAACGGCTTCACTAAATTGTTCAGGAGATTGCACACGCTCATCAATCATTCCTATTCGTAAAGCCTCCTCCACTTCGATACGTTTGGCCATCATTGCGAGTCGGCGAGTTTGGGCGCTACCAAGTCTACGATACACATAGGGCCCAATGACAGCTGGTAGAATTCCTAGTTTACCTTCCGAGAGAGCAATCTTAGTTCCACTCTCCCCAATCACGTGGTCAAGGCAAGCAATTAGACCAGCACCTCCACCAAGAGCCACCCCTTGTACAGCACCGATAGTAAAGCACGGGTGGGAGAAGAGACTGTTGAATACTCTATCAAGACGTGCGGCATCGTTGCGATTTTGTTCCGATGTTTGAGCCCCAGATGCCTGCATCCAACTGATATCTGCACCAGCGCAGAAATGTTTGCCGTCACCTGTCAATACAATTACTCTAAGATACGGGTGACCATTGCTATCCTTCAATTGACCGCGCTCACTTACAGAACGTTCTTTGCTCCAAACAAGTAATTCACATAATTCATCAATCAACTCAGGATTTAGTGCATTGAACACATCCTCGCGTTGTAATGTCAGATATCCCACAGGGCCTTCAATATTGAGAGTGCACAAGCCGGTTTTCGGCATTAATTCTCCAATTGAAAAATCATTCATAGCAATTGCTCCTTCACATTCTGAAAATGCCATATTCTGAATCAGGGAAAGGTCCATTCAATGCGGCAGAAATACTCAATCCCAGTACATCTCTAGTATCTCTTGGGTCAATTAAACCATCATCCCACAAGCGGGCAGTAGCATAGTAAGGAGAACCTTCGGTTTCATACCTTTCTAGAATCGGATTCTGGAAGTCATCTAACTCATCACCTTCCATTGGTGCTTGACCCTCACGAGCCCGTTGGTCCTGCTTCACGGTAGTCAACACACTTGATGCCTGAGGACCCCCCATTACTGAAATTCTAGAATTTGGCCACATGAAAAGGAATCGAGGGTCATATCCTCTGCCGCACATGGCATAATTCCCAGCACCATGGGAGCCGCCGATAATTACAGTGAACTTTGGCACCGGCGCACAAGCAACTGCGGTGACCATCTTTGCACCGTCTTTTGCAATTCCTCCGGCTTCATACTCGCTTCCAACCATGAATCCAGTGATGTTCTGCAAGAATACCAATGGGGTACCTCGCTGCCCACACAATTCAATGAAGTGAGTTGCTTTGAGTGCTGATTCTGAAAATAAAATCCCATTGTTGGCAATTATGCCAACCGGATAACCATGGATGCGAGCAAAACCACAAACAATAGTGGTGCCATAACGAGCCTTGAACTCGTGGAAACGAGAACCGTCGGTGATTCTTGCAATAACCTCTCTAACATCATACGGCATTCTGTTATCTTCCGGGATTATTCCCAACAACTCTTCGGGATTATGGTGTGGTGGTTCGGGAGTTGTTACATCCAACGCAACTTTGTATGGGGCAGGGAGATTCTCTACAATGTTACGAACAATTCTCAAGGCTTCTGGCTCATCTTCAGCAAAATGGTCAGCAACACCAGATTCTACTGTATGCACTTCAGCCCCACCTAATGCTTCGGCTGTGACTTCCTCACCTGTAGCTGCCTTCACAAGTGGTGGTCCAGCAAGGAAGATGGTCCCATTGCCTTTGACTATGATTGATTCATCACTCATAGCAGGGACATAGGCGCCGCCTGCAGTACATGAGCCAAGGACTGCAGAAATCTGCGGGATGCCTTTGCCACTCATTACGGCTTGATTACGAAATATTCTGCCAAAGTGTTCACGATCAGGGAAAACCTCATCCTGTAATGGCAGATATGCCCCTCCAGAATCAACTAGATAGATACAAGGCAAACCGTTCTCTTCAGCAATACTTTGGGCGCGAAGGTGTTTTTTGACAGTCATTGGATAGTATGAGCCGCCTTTCACGGTCGCGTCGTTGGCAACAAACATGCATTCACGACCGTGAACCATTCCAATTCCGGTAATGATTCCTGAACTGTGAGCGTTGCCATCGTAAAGGCCATTTGCTGCTAATTTACTCAATTCAAGAAAGGCAGTACCAGGGTCGCAAATGGCTTCAATTCGCTCTCTTGCTAACATTTTACCTCGGTTTCGATGGCGCTCAACATATTTGCCTCCACCACCGTCCATCACGGCATCCATACGGCCCTCCATCGCTGCCACAAGGGCTCGATTATGTTCTAAATTTGTGCTGTATTGTTTGTCGCTAGTTCGCACCGAAGAAGGTAGCCTATCCATGTCGACCCATAGGGTCGAACTCAAACAGGTGTTTGAACGGTGCGGCTTCAAACACCCAACATAAGCCGTCCTAGGTCCCTAAGACCCGGAGCGAGCCCTACGGTAAGAAGTCCGAGAACAACCAATAATCGAAGATGAGATTGGCGTTTTTCCCATCGCCACTCGGCAAAGAACATGATTACCACTAGAGCCAAAGCCATTTTTACCACGAAAAATCCCCAGCCGCCTCCAGAACCACCTTCATCGCCACCAGCTAAACGCATTACTAGGGTTGACAGAACATGCTTCTCTGAATAGCCAAAAACATCAACCCCCAGCCAGGATGCGATTCCATCTACAAGTTGGCCATATACTGCCAACAAAACAATTGGTGTTGCAAAGGCGGCTTGCTTGACAACTTGTTCATATTCTTCAAACTCATTGCCCTCAAGGCTTTCCCATTCATTGAGGGTCATACCATCATCTAGCACACCAGGTGTTTTTCCTTCGCTAAGCAGTTTGCTAAAGGAATTCAAGCCGCGACGGCGTAGGAGCAAGACGATAATGAGTGGGCAACCAAGAATTACAAATGCTGGCCAAATCGTTAATTCTCCTGAAATTAACTGAGATTGGGCGAATCCCATCAAACTCACTGAGGTCAAGATACAAGCACCGATTCCCGCATAAAGTAAAGAGCGCTCTAATTGATTCCAATCATTTAACCAGTTATTCCAACTGAATTCTTCCACTTCAAAGAAGAACCAGAAGAATGCGGGAATCAGTATTGCTAGACCAATATTCCCAGCAACTGAAAAGTCGTAAAATAGAATCAAGTGGCTAATTACCACCACCATCAATGGTAAGAAAGTTAGGAATTTTCTCCTATAACGACTGGATTCCATTTCCTTTAGAATCGGAACAAAGATTCCGATGAGTAAAATCCATCCAGCAGTTTGAAAGTGGATAATTGGAGAAACGAACCAAGAATCAACATTATCAGCGAAAAGTGCTGCATCCTCATGCACTTCAACCAATACTGCCCAACAGACCCAAGGCAGCAAAGAATAGAGCATTCTATCTTCACTAGAAATATCCCACTTTCGCAATAATGCGGATAAACTAACAATGAAAGCAACTAGAAGAATTCCATAGGCGACAGTATCAACGGGGTTGTAACTTGAATCGCCATGTCCTTCACCAACAATCGGTTGCACGATGTTAAGGTCAATAATATCCCATAATGTCCACACATCAGCAAAAAGGCCCAACAGGTAGGCGATACCGGGTAAGGCCATCCCCAACCCAATTATTGTGAATGCCACCAACTCATATTTGGCAAACTCAGAATTAGGCAATGAACGAGGAAAACTAACTTTTTGAGTTGTCACTTTCTTCTTTGAATTACCTTTGACATCATCGGTTAAATCAGATTCTCTAGAAGATTCCGAACCATCATCATCAACGCTCATCGGTCCGCCGAGAAGGCTCTACCAAAAGAGGTTCACTCTTCTTCATCGTGCGTGTGGTCACAATTTTCATCGTGTACGTGCTCTTCTTCCTCTTCTTCTGCAGCCTCTCTGAATTGGTGTACATCTCTAAAGACGATGGTCTTAGCACCAACAGTGTCACGAAGTGAGCGAATGAGTTGGAACTTTGCCATACCCCATGATTGGTCATAGCCGAGGAACTCTGGGATTGTGATGGATACATCATCGCCGTCAAACTCTACCTCAAAGTCATCAGACCCTGTTGACATCTTTAGTAGAGTCATTACCATCTCATCCTTTTCTTCAACTACTTTGGTGATTCGGTAATTGTAACGGAGTGATTTACCTGCTAACTCATGATTGAAATCAATTCGTGCCCGGCCTGCACGGAACATGATGAGGGTGCCTGTGCGGCCACCAATCTCAACTGGGCCACCAACTTGTAGATTGTCAGGGTCTCTGACTTGTCGAGCCAATTGTTGTGGCCCCAACATTTCTATTGCACCTGAGTCACGTTCACCATACGCTTTGTCCGCTGAAATCTCAATATCGTAATCAGTTTCAACCTCAGCTTCTTCAAGGCTTTCTTCAAATCCTGGAATCAAAGTTCCAGCGCCGATAGTTACACACAGCGGCTCATAATTTCGTGACTCTTCATGCACGTCATTTGACTTTGCAGACTCCTCACGGGTAGTCTCAATCAACTTTCCTGAATCAACCTCAAACAGGTCGTAATCTATGTACACAATCGTGCCTTCTTCCATGAATACCACTTCAACCCCTGATGGGGCGAGCCGCCGACCGACTCCACCTTTATGAGTGAAACGGTGAATTTATCCAATATCAGATGGGCGAAATCGGCCGACTAGGCCGCTGAAAGGAGGTAGTAGCGATACCTAAAGTTGAGAGGACAATGATTAGCCAACCTGCCCATACAAGATGACTTCCGGATAGATGATACACAGTCAAGCGAACCCTATCAAGCCCAACCTCGCCACTCTCAATATCCATAATTCCTGAGGCATTTCCTAATGCTTGTGTTTGCGACCAATCAAAAATAAATACAGTATCACCACTCAAAGATGTATACCGATCTACCTCACTACGCGGGAAACTGTTTGACCCGTCAAACCTCAACATGCCTGGGTTAACACTGCCCAAAAAATTACCCTGCCCATCGTAGATGTCAATCTTAGCGCCGAGGAATCCATCCCCCACCGAAAAGCGCTCTTCAAATTCTGCATCATCGGGCGAAAGAACTGTCCAATCATCAAAAGTTAGTTGCAAGCCTTCATGAGAAACTTGTTGCCCTCGCACCAAGACTACCTGGTGGGCGGGATCTGTTCTGTCAATCAGAGTGGTTGTGAATATGTGGCCGACCAGCAACAAGAGAATTCCCACATGGGCTGTGTGAGCAAGGGCACTACGCATTTTTGCAGGAGAATAGCCCTTTGCTGTTCGCTGATAGAGATCATATGCAAGACGAATTAATGATGGGATTGCTACGATTAGGATGGGCAATAGTAACCATGCAACTTCACCGCGATTTATAGTGTCACTAAATTGAGAAGTGCCATCACCTACAATCGGAATATCAAGGAATACACCAACAACAATTCCAATCAAGATAAAGCCTAATAGAAGAAGAGGCACCATCTTTTCTGGCACTGTATCTTTCCAAGAATAAGTTGCCAAGGCAGAAGCAATTAGCAGAATAAGCGGAGCGCCGAACATTTCATGCATCGCTAGTGATGTGCCATCTACACTAGCAATCAACAGCATCCATGTGAGGGTGAAAAATGTTCCACCAATTACAATCGGAGCGAATAGAGATAGGCGAATTTGGGTTTTCCTGATTGATAATTCCATCAGTCGTTCCTTCAAAGTCTGTTCTTCCCCATCTTCAACATCTTGAACCAGTAACGGCCAAATGAAGATTAACAGCCCGGTTCCAGCCGCATATACATCAATCAAATAAGCGTATACTGAAGTCAATATAACAACTATTCCAGCCACTGTCCAAACCATTTCTGACTCTTTATCTGAACTTGCTTTCAGCAGCATCAAAATAATGAGAAGTGTTGCAACTAATGGTTCATCAATGTATAATGATAACAGAATTATTGCGGCCATTGAAACCGCCTTCTCACGGTTTGCAAACAACTTCGAACCAGCAGGATTAGGTGGCAACATGATTGCCAATAATGGAGCAGCGGCTGCAATGAGTAGTATGAATGTAGGCAATTGCTCAAGAAGGCTTGATTCTGCACCAAACATGTCAACAGAAATTAGCCAAGATAACGGCAAAAACAAAATCATCCATAAAGAAAATCTGTTAGCAAATTGCAGATTATCAGCGCCGTCAATCTTAGCTTGACGAGTAACCATCACAGCCACGGTAATTGCCAAAATTGCTACTAGTGAAATCAAGTAAGTAATGACCTCAGTCCCACTGACTCCTGAATTTTGTAAATCCATAATTCGCAATATTGCAGAATCACTTTGAGAGCCTACATCTTCTGATACGAAAGCATGGACTGAAGCCCACACACCATTGGCCCTAGTGACCATGGTCGCGTGAATAGAGAACCATCCGGGGAGGATGGCTAAAGGAAGAACAAAACCACTGTTTTTCCCGCCAGGGGTCACGCGCAAGTGAAGCAGAAGTAGAAGACCGAGCCAAGGTAAGAGTGATGCTGTTTCAACAGGGTCCCAAGCCCAATACCCTCCCCAATCGAGCACAGTGTAAGCCCAAAGCCCACCTAAGCCGACACCGATAGTACCTACTAGCAATGCTACTCTTGCCGGAGGAGTTACCATCTCACGAAGTTGAAACTCATCGACTTTTTCATCGCTGAGAACCGTGGCCAGTGCCTTCAGCATCACGACGATACAAAGTGAGTAAAACAGGAAAACAAGTGGCGGGTGAAAAACCATCAAATCGGTTTGTAAAAGTGGGTTTAACTCACCTCTCCAACTACCCTGAGCAAGTCTGAAAGGTCGCATCATAAGAGCAATAGACAAAATTGTTAGAATTGTGCCATTAACTAATCTACGAAAAAGGATTGAACTCTCTTCCCTGCCTAGACCCTGGAAAGCAAGTCCACAGATACCCAATAAGCCAGCCCAAAGCAGAGTAGGCCCTTCTCTACTAGCCCACACCGCACTAATACGGTAAGTAATTGGCATCTCACTGCCACCGTAAAGTCGAACCAGATCATAGTTTGTAGAATCGCTAATAAACAGCCAACTGAGTGCAATAAATGGTAAAACCTGGATTGTGCTAATGGCTCTGGGAATCCACAGTGATTGCTGCTTGGAGAGATTCCTCCACGGTATTGAGATTCCGGCTGCGGATGCGCCGATTGCTAACCAAAGAAGCCACTGCACGAAAAGAGCGAGGGGCTATCAACTGATGGCAATTTCGGCCACAAGGATTGGTTGATGCTTATGATTACCAGCCGTAGTATTTAGCCCGGCTATAACCAAATGCTAACATGGCAGGGATTATTTTCTTAAAGTATAGACTTGGCCTTCGTACTAGTAATCTAATGCCTACCATGGCCTTTCCTGAAATTCCCATTGAAGACATCTCTTCAGGGAAACAATTGCCCATCAAGGACATATCAGAATCACTGAGGGAATATAATGCTGTTTTACCTTTTAGAATCTTTTCATAAGGGGGGAATTCTGTTCTCCAGCGATGTGCATAAATAGCTAACTTAGCCGCTGATACATCTCCAACTGCAATCGCTTCAGCGGCTGTTTGAGCAGCAAATGCTGCTGACTTCAACGCTAGATGGGAACCACCTTCGAACAATGGTGAGGTGAAACCAGCGGCATCGCCAACCAGCATTATTCCATCAAAATGAGTTACTTCGTGAGGCCCTGAAATTGGGATGGTTCCACCAAAACCCCGTAATTTCAAACCCTCTTTGCGCCATGGTGGATTTATCATTTCTAAACCCTTAAATTCTCCATCCTCAATGAATTGGTCAAGCGCTTTTACGGCGCCTTTTTTATTCTCTGTAACCAAGCCAATATTAGCCCTTCCATCTGATTTTGGAATCATCCAGAGATAACCCTTTTCAGCATATTTAGGCCAAATATAGAAATCCAAGTAGCCATCTGACGGGACATCTAATACCTCATATTGCATTCCGGCAATCACTTCTGGTCGTGGATTCAACTTCAATAATTTTGAGCAAACACCGGCAACTCCAGAGGCATCAATTACAACCTTAGCAAAAATTGGAAATTGGTCTCCTTTGCCCTCACAAAGCCAGCCATCGAAAACCCCATCAATTTCTTGACGTTTCAATTCTGTCAACTTATGTGATAAGTGTAATTTAGCACCTTGTTCAACTGCTTCATCTGCTAACCACTGTTCAAACAGATGCTTTTCTAGAACGTATCCCGGTTCACTCAATTTTTTTGCGGTGCCATCGGGAAATAGCACCCTGATACCTTCAACACGACGCGAAATTACGGACGATGGGAGGTCAAGTTGTAAATTGTTGACTGCTAAATCAGATATACATTCTCCACAGTGAACTGGGGTGCCAATCTCATCATGATCTTCGATTAAGATAACTTTGAGACCTTCTCTTGCGCTGTGTAAAGCCGCAGCACCACCGCCTGGCCCTGCACCGATAACCAAGACGTCACAGTCTGTTGCGCCTCCCTCCATGAGTTGGGATGAGGGCAGTCACTTCATGAATAACACGGTTGATAGAATATTAACAATATATGAGAATTTGATAGAATGAGCACCCTTGATGTTTCTTAGGTGAGAGCCCCTGCGAGGGTCGTGGGATGGAGTAATCTGCACCAATTTATCGCGGCCCTTGAGGAACAAGGAGACTTGCTTCGTATTTCTAGGCCGGTTGATGTAGAATTAGAAGCCGGCTGCATTGCTGACCGCCTCGTCAAAACAGAGGGCAAGGCTGTGATTTTTGAACAACCAAGATTGCCAGGTGGGAATATTTCTACAATTCCGTTGGCAATGAATCTTTTTGGAACTCGGCAGCGAGTGAAAACTGCTCTCGGAGTAGAAGATTTAGCAACTATTGGAAAGCGACTTGTAGGACTGATGAAGCCAGATATTGCAACCATTTCGAAGAAACCATGGCAAGGAATCAGTTTGGCTCGGCAAGGATTGAGAATGGCCCCAAAACGAGTGAAAAAGGGGGCTTGCCAGGAAGTGGTAATGGAAACTCCTGACTTAACCGCTTTGCCAATTCCCAAAACTTGGCCACAGGATGGTGGGCCGTTTATTACCCTACCATTAGTAGTCACAAAAGATCCTGTTAGCGGTGAGCAGAACCTCGGTATGTACCGCTCGCAAATATATGGCCCAACTGAATGTGGACTTCACTGGCAGATGCACAAACATGGAGCGGACCATGCTGATGCTAGTGTTGGTTCGGGTAACAAAATCCCTGTTGCAATTTGCCTTGGTGGTCCACCCGAATTAATTTTCAGTGCAATAGCACCACTTCCTGACAACCTTTCTGAGTTTATGTTTGCTTCTTTCTTAGCAAATCAGAGATTAAAATTAGTTAAGGCAACCACTCAAGATTTGTGGGTTCCAGCAGAAGCGGATGTAGTGATTGAAGGATATTGCGTGCCTGGAGAAACCAAGCCTGAAGGACCATTTGGTGACCACTTCGGGTTGTATAGTTTGGAAGGAGATTACCCGGTGATGCATGTGACAGCCATTACCCATCGTGTTGATGCTATCGCTCCCATGACAATTGTCGGACTACCGCCAATGGAAGATGGGTATCTGGGTGAAGCAATTACCGATGCTTTCCTACCAATATTGAATTTCCAACACCGAGATGTCGTTGATATGTTCGTGCCACTGCAGACTGGTTTCCACAACCTAGCAATTGTCGCATCCAAACAAAGATACCCCCGTCAAGCAAGGAAAACCTGCCTTGGTTTACTTGGTGCAGGCCAATTAATGTTCACAAAAATTTCTGTAGCCGTTGACCCCAGTCATCCGGTGAAAGACCTGAATGCACTGCTTGACGTTCTTCATGAAAAAGTTGACCCGCGCAGTGATTTAGTTATAATTCCGGGAATGGTTGCTGACACCCTTGATACTTCATCCCCATGGGAAAATGTTCACGACAAATTACTGATTGACGCTACGACACTAGCAAGTGCCGACCCGCGAAAAGGCGGTGTGGGTTTGCCAAGGGGGACCGGATTTGATGAATCCCCTGATTGGCGCCGAGGACAAGTTGAAGCACCTGGGGTTTCGGTTGACTTCTGTGCTAAAGTCAGGGCAATGGATGGAATTGCGGAGGCAGTTCTTATGAGACCTTCAATCATGGTCATAACAACAAAAATTGATGATACACCCAGCCCAGGTAGTGGAATGCAAGCAATTCTTGACCCAGCCTCATGGGCATTACAAGTTGAAGCAAGTAGGGCTCAAAGGCAACGTATTTTCCAATTGATGAATTCAATTTGGCAATTGGAAGAATCTGATGAACTAAGGTGGTTATTTATCACCGATGATGATGTGAAGTTGCACTCGGCAGGAGCAAAACAAAAATTACTTTGGCAATTAACTGTAAGATTTGATGTTGGTAGAGATTTACATTTTGATTCTGACCGCAGTAGGGTTTGCTGGGATGCCACAACACCAATCCCACATCCGGGACGCAAAGCACTGATGAGTGCTGGCCAAGAAATTTCAGCCCTAGACCCAATCCTTCCAATCAGAAGTTGGCCGGCAATAACTATCCATGACCAGGAAACTCTTGCTAAAGTAACCAACATGGCTGGCTATGATGGGTATGAACAGAGTACTTGGCAACCAAATGTTTCGGGGTGGTAAAATGAATGTCAAAGAAATTTTAAAATTCATCAAAATAGAGCACACACTATTTTCTCTCCCATTTGTCCTAATAGGTTACATCATTGCTTACAATCAATTCATGCATGACTTACCAGTTGGTACGGGTTGGTTACGCATTGACATCCTGTGGATATTAATCGCTGCGGTGGGGGCACGCTGCCTTGCAATGACTCTGAATCGAATTATTGATCGTGACATTGATGCCGCCAACCCTCGCACTGAAAGCAGGGCTCTAGCATCTGGCTCAATGTCTATGAAAACTGCTTGGACCTTATCTGCAACCTTCCTCGCTATGCTACTTCTGGGTGCTTGGCAACTTAATGAAGTCGCACTAATGATGGCTTGGCTACCGGTTTTGGTCTTCGTAATTTACCCGTACACAAAGCGTTACACTTGGCTCTGCCACCTATGGTTAGGCCTGTGTCTTGGGCTTGCACCTGCGGGGGCTTGGGTTGCTGTCGCAGGGGACGTTCATGGATGGGCCGCAATTACTGGAATGCACGACGGTTATACCGACCTGCTTTGGTATCCAACTATTTTCTTTATCTGCCTAGGGGTAATGTTGTGGATAACTGTGTTTGACATTAACTACTCACGCATGGATGTAGAGAGTGATAGAGAAAATGGAATTCATTCATTCCCTTCCCGGTTCACTGAGGAAACCACCACTAGAACATCTGTTCAACTAACCCTGCTATGGTTCGCATGCTTCGCTATCTCTGATCCTATGGAGGAAATTTGGTTCTTAGCAGCAGCTGCGTTGATGGCGATTCTGAACATCGTTGTTATCATAGGTCGTGAGAAGTTCTCTGACTTTCAAACAACTCTATTCCGTGTATCGATGCTAACGGGATGGATTCTTCTGATTGCCATTGTGTTAGTGGAACCAGATAAAGGGCCCGTGCTATATGACTGAGGTGATGATATGGGGAAATTAGCAGTCATTACTGGAGGGGGTAGAGGAATTGGAGGAGCCACAACTAGGCTCCTCGCTAACGAGGGTTATCGCCTGATTATCACCTACCACACAGATTCTCAATCTGCCGAAAATGTCATCTCAGATATAAGAGAGATTGGCTGTGATTGCGTCGCAGTAAAAGTAGACTGCTCAGATTCAGGCGAGGTTATGGTTCTTGCAGAGCATCCTTGGGTAAGAGAAGGTGTTGACGCACTCGTCCTGAATCATGCAATGTACCAAAGGGGCAAGGCCAAGGAACTAACAATTGAATCACTTGAAAAGACCATGAATGTCAATTTTACTGGCTCGTTTCTTGTATGGAAAGCACTGGCCCCTTACCTCTCACAGAATGCCTCAATAGTAGTTTTAGGGAGCCAACTAGGAATAAAAGGAACTGCTACTGGCGCTGACTATTCTGCTTCGAAAGGCGCATTACATGGCTGGGCTCGCTCACTCGCAATTGATGTCGCCCCGAGCGGCCAGAGAGTGAATGTTGTTGCGCCTGGGACAATTGATACTGATCTAGTCGCGGATGACTCATCTCTGAAAAGAAGTAACAGAGAAGCAAATATTCCCATGGGAAGGTTAGGAACTGCTGACGAAGTTGCCAATGTCATCTCATTTCTTTTGTCTGATGATTCTAGTTACATTACTGGTGCGATACTGCATGTTAACGGTGGGCTATATCGCCCATGAATTGAAAGACAATCAATTGTGAGCGGATAGAATGGCGAACAAAGAGATTGACCATTTTGATTTGTCTAAAGCCATTGAGGGTGCGGCTACAGACTGGTTGGACCCATCAGTCGCATGCTTCCAATTACACTCAGAATACGATACTGCAGGCGACCAAAAACAAGCAATTGAAAAATTAATTTCCCAATTCAACAATTCACAGGAGAGAGCGGTACTTCTTGGAGTGACCGGTTCGGGCAAAACATTTGCTATGGCACATATTATTCAAACACTGAATATACCCACGCTAATTCTTAGTCACAATAAGACTCTTGCTCGGCAACTATGGCAAGAGATGTCATCACTTTTTCCAGAAAATGCAGTGGAGTACTTTGTCAGCCACTACGACTATTACCAACCTGAGGCATACCTAGCAAAACGTGATTTATACATTGATAAAGAAATGCAGATGAATGAGCGAATTGAGCAAGAAAGATTCGCGACCGTCGCATCTCTTGTATCTCGTCCTGATGTCATTGCCATTGGTACTGTTTCAGCAATTTATGGCCTTAATCCACCTGAAACATTCCTAAAACAACATGCAAGAATATATGTCGGTCAAGCGATTGAGCCTCTTGACTTAGTAAAACAGTTGGTTGAGTTGCAATACCAACGTATAACCGGCGAAATCTCAAGAGGCGAAATTCGCTGCCGTGGAGAAGTTGTTGATGTCTGGATGCCAAGTCGGGATGACCCGCTTCGTATTCGTTTTGACTTTGATGGAGTCACGAAAATTCAGGTCTGCGAAGCGGTTTCGTGGGAACCTCTTGACGAACTTGAAGAAGCTTGGATACATCCGAGAGAATTTTTTATGACTAGCCCAGAAAGATTCGCACAGGCATTAGAAGATATCAAATTTGAGTTATCAGAGAGAACACATGAACTTGAGAAAGATGGTAAAGAGATGGAAGCGCATCGCCTTGAAACCCGGTCCACTTTTGATTTGGAAATGCTAGGAGAAACGGGTCATTGCAAAGCCATCGAAAATTATTCAATGCATTTTGATGGTAGGACCTATGGGGAACGCCCTTACTGTTTGCTGGATTTCTTCTCAGCAACAGCAAAACAATTTCACGGTGCTCCCGATAAATTTCTCGTCATCATGGATGAGAGCCATGTCACACTTCCTCAATTAAAAGGAATGTATGCTGGTGACCACTCAAGAAAAATGTCCTTGATTGAACATGGATTCAGATTACCTTCTGCGGCAGATAACAGGCCATTACGTATAGATGAATTTCAAAGTCTTGTCCCGCAAATGTTGTACGTCTCAGCAACACCTGGCGAGAGAGAACTACGCCATCTTGCTGAGGTAACTGGTCAAAACGTACCAAAAGAGTTACTCCACGTGCCAGGGGGTGGTGGTGTACTTGAACCAGAACTGGAGAAGCCTAAGAAGTCACCTAGCCTTCTAAAATCCCTTGAACAAATTGAAGGTATTGTGCGTATGGAATTTCGACCGACGGGCTTACTTGACCCAGAAATTGAAGTCCGTCCCACAGAAGGTCAAGTACAGGATTTACTCGATGAGATAAACAAATGTACATCCAGCGGTGAACGTGTATTGGTTACAGTTTTGACTATCAAATTCGCAGAAGAAGTTTCTAGTTATTTACAACGAATGGGCGTTAAAGCACATTACCTTCACTCTGAAATTGACACCATTGAGAGATCTGAAATCATTAAAGCTTTACGAATTGGCCATATTGATGTTATTGTCGGCATCAATTTATTGCGAGAAGGTCTTGACATCCCAGAAGTTTCGTTAGTAGCAATTTTTGATGCCGACCGTCAAGGATTCTTACGAAATGAGCGTTCCCTTTTACAGACAATTGGCAGGGCTTCACGTAATGAAAATGGTAGAGTGTTGCTTTATGCTGATTCGATGTCTGATGCTATGAGTACATCAATTTTTCAAACCGTTGAAAGACGCAAACGTCAAGAAGAATTCAATCTTAAGAATAATATTGTGCCAAAAACTATTGTCAAAGAATTACCCATAATGGGTATTGAAGCGGAGGAACTGTTAGCTGGAACCGCTGGTACTGGTAGCAGTGGTGGAAAAAGATTTGTTGGCGGCACCACAGGTCAAAGTGGGAAAATCCGAGATGAAAGAGACCTAGCAAAGCGATTTGACCTCGGTACAGATGGCTGGGCCTCTGAAGGGGAATCGGTTAGCAATGTTAGCCAACCTTCGTGGGCAAGTGTTGCTTCTTCATTTTTGGAGGGCGGTGAAAATGTCACTTCAATAGATGAGGCAGTGATGAATGAAGACCTTGAGCGATTATTAGATAGATTACGCAAACAGATGAGATTGGCGGCAACTAGACTTGAATTCGAGAAGGCCGCCCAATTGAGAGATCGAATTTTCCAATTGGAAAATGAAGGATAGTAACAATCGGTCAATTTGAAAGCAATGAGTCGCCCAACAGGTGCTATGGGGGGGCGGCTAGAGATAGTCATCATGACTCAAGGACCAGAATTGTACAGTACTACTAGACTAGCAGCTGCGGCCCGGCGTGCAGGCCATGGTGTTAGTTATCTCAACCCAACTAGATGTACAATTGACTTATCACCCGAAGGGGCAACCGTACTCTATAATGGGGAAAAAATTGTTCAACCAATGGATTGCATTGTACCTAGAATTGGCGCTTCAATTACCCGCCATGGATTAACAATACTCAGGCAATTCCAAGCAGTTGGAGTTCCTGTCCTTAATCCGAGCAATGGTATTGCGGCAAGTAGAGATAAATTGAGAGCATTGCAGCGGTTTGCTGCGGCTGATTTACCAATGCCTAGAACAGCATATGCCAGAGGGTCTGCAGACTTGCACCCCTGCATCAAAACTGTTGGTGGTCCCCCTGTGGTTCTGAAACTTTTAGAGGGGACTCAAGGAATCGGGGTAATGCGATGCGATACTGTCGCAAGTGCTCAATCAGTAATTGATGTGCTTGCGAGATTACATCAGCCAATAATTGTCCAGGAATATATCGCCGAGTCTGAAGGAACTGACATTCGAGCCATCGTTGTCGGCGATAAAGTTGTAGCCGCAATGAGAAGAACGGGCAAAGGTGATGATTTCCGAAGTAATATCCACAGAGGTGGTACTGGCGATCAACTAGAACTCGAACCAGATATTGAGCGTATATGTATTGACGCTTGTAAAGCCCTTGACATCCAATTTGGCGGAGTAGATTTGCTAGAATCAAAGCGGGGACCATTACTGATGGAAGTAAATTCATCCCCAGGACTTGAGGGGATTGAAAAAGCAACTGGAATTGATGTGGCAAATGCGGTAATAAAGGAAATTGAGAGGCTCTGTGAATAACCGCTGTATTCATTTTGAGGCGGCTTGTCGGGTGATGTCATGGTAAGCCGGGATGACTTTGATTTGCCTGTGGTTGATTATGATTTTTCCACTACTAATAATGCAACAAAACTGTTAGACCAAATGGCTACTGCTGGTGGATTCACAGCGACTAAACTTGCGCTAGCACGTGACATTCTGAAGGAGATGTTTGAGCAACTTGATGATTCCTCGGGTGATGACGATTCTGAGCAGTTGAACTGGCTTTCCTTCCCAGCCTGTTTATGTGCCACGGGAACCCGTGGATTCTTCGTCGAGGCATTGAAGAGAAAACGCTTCAATGTGGTTGTGACAACTTGTGGAACACTTGACCACGACATTGCTAGGAGTTTTAGTGATTACTTCCACGGCACCTTTGAGTTAGATGATGTTGAACTGGGTGAGCAGGGCTTGAATCGACTTGGAAATGTGATTGTTCCAAATGCCAGTTATGGGGAAATCATTGAAAAAATTGTAATGCCAATATTACAAGAAATAGATGATGAGAGGCGGGCTGCCAATCCTGAAAACCCATGGCACGGGTTTGGTACTGTAGAATTATGTTGGGCTTTGGGTGACAGAATTGACGATGAGTCAAGTCTGCTTCATTGGGCTGCAAAACATAGGATTCCAATTATTATCCCTGGAATATACGATGGCTCCATCGGAGCCCAATTATTCATGCATCGCCAAAAAGCAAGTGACTTCAATCTTGATCTGTTAGCAGACCAACAAATTCTCTCAGACTTGGTATGGACTACCGATTCATCACACGCATTAATGGTTGGAGGAGGTATCTCAAAACACCATGTAATCTGGTGGAACCAATATCGAGGTGGATTGGATTCTGCAGTGCAGATTACAACAGCTTCGGAACATGATGGTTCTTTATCAGGAGCAAGACTCAAAGAAGCAATCAGTTGGGGGAAAATTCGTGCAGATGCACCCCAAATTGTAGTTGAAGGCGATGCTTCCTTGCTGTTGCCACTATTAGGTGCTAGCCTATTTGCAGAGGAATAAACCCTCTAGATTCACGGCATCAACTGATGGGCAATACACTCCATCAATCCGACTCTAAATGGAATCGATGGATGCCAGCCGCTTAACCCAGCATTCTGGCAAGCAGAGTGTAATGGGCCAAGATTTGGTCTATTGGGGGATACCATCGGTTCGGTCTTTGGTTCAAATATTTTCAAATTTTCCAATTGAAAAGTTTTGGATTCCGCTGCCTTTACCCTTTTGAAAAGCATCTCCAACTCACTTGTCATTGCTTCGTGGCTCCAGCATCTCCTACCACTAACATCAACTACACCTTTGGGTAGATTAGTGAATAATTCTGTAATCATATCTACTACATCACGGGCATGAATCCAATACCTTGGTTCACCTTGGGGTCTTTGTCCTACAGGGTTGATTAACCATGAAATTTGATGTTCTATTTCCTTTGGACCCCAATTTTCAGAACCATCAGGAACGTACAAGTCATGTAAAACTAATTCACAATCAACCTCACAAGGGTAAGGTTCACTTGTGGATGGTCGAATTACTAAATCACATTCTACAGCAGGGCCAGAATGCCAACATAAGATGTGAAGACCGTCGGAGGCATCTGTATCAATACCGATTCTCTCTAGCCTTTGTTTTAATGACAAAAGGAAATTATCCTCTTCACCTTGAAGAGTCACCATATTTGGCATATTTCCACCATCGTGCACTTTGGACATACTCTGATTAACATTTCTAATTGAGTTTAGTTCTTTGAAAAGGCGACCAAACAATCTCTAACTATGCCTATTATCAAATCTATTTCTTCCGAATTTATATCAAAATGAGGGGTGAACCGCAGTGCATTCTTCCCACCATGAATAACTCCAAGCCCATTCAACCTACACCACTCTTCAACACAGCCAAAACCAACAACGGGGAGGGTTTCTGGATCAAGTTCTACACAAAGGAGCAAACCTGAGCCTTGCACAAGAGTAATCTCATCTGGGAATTCTTTTTGTAATTCACTCAATTTTGAAAGGAATTCATCACCTTTTTCAATAATGTTCGCCCGCAATTCAGGAGTAATCTGGCTTAGTACTTCAACTGCTATTTCAAGCGCTCGCGGATTAGTCGTCATTGTATTCCCGTAAATTCCAACCACATACAAATTAGCGGCACGTTCTGATAATCCTAGAACGGAAAGAGGGAATTGTCCAGCGTTGAGTGCCTTTGACCAAGTCTCCAAGTCCGGTACTTCAGCAGATTGGAATCCAGGATAATCTACAATTGAAAGACTGCCTGTACCACGAAATCCAGCCTGTATTGAATCAACTAACAACATACTTCCATGTTCGGAAGTTAGACGTCTCGCTTCATCATAGAATTCTCGGGTCACGGCTTGACCAGGGGAACCTTCGCCTTGGACTGGTTCTAGGGCTAGTAATTCAATGAAAAAATTCTCTTGTTGTGCTCTTGCAAATGCTGACTGCAATTCTTGAACATTGTTGGGTTCAACAATAATGATATTGTCACGCTCGCGGAATGTTGCAAGATTGTCTATGTATCCCTTCTTACAAGAATCTGAGATTGATGCAGGACGCTGTGTTCTACCGTGGAAGGCATGCTTAAGGGCAATTATCTTAATCGGTTTTCCTTCATGAAGGCCACCTGGACCGGTCATGTTATTGGAATTGACATCAGCAATTCGCATGCCCAATGTTACCGATTCTGACCCACTATTTACACAAACAAATTTTGAAAATGGACACTCACCACGTGAATGACCAACCTCTTTGCGCAATGCATCTGCTAACCTTTTCTGGCTAAATGAAGCCGTCATCACATTTGCCATTACCCAATTCTTTGATAATACGCTAATTACATCATCAGGACCGTGGCCACCACCAAGCATCCCATACCCACCATTGTCGTGGATTACAGCCCCATGTGATGTGATTACCCAAGGTCCGCGTGCGGCTAATGCAACATACGGATTAATAGTTGCAGGTGAGTAAAAATTGATTAAATCGGATTGTAATGTACTGATTAATTCTGATTCTTCCAGCATTAACAATTCGGAACCTAACTGTGCCAAGTATTCTTTATGGTTCTTTGAAGCCTCTGAAACAGCACGTATTAGGCTAGGGTCTAACCCTGCAAATCTAGTAATTACTTCGTCTTTCAAGCCGGTTGTTTGTTGCGCTCCTGAATTAGCACGGATTTCCGCTAATTGAGAAAGAACGTCTTGCATGTCTTTGGGAAAGGGAATACGCTCATCAATTTTTGCTGTGCTTGGCACCTTGATTTTGTTTGTAAAAGTATATTTTCCTTGGTACAATTATTTGAGCAAATGGGCTGGGTATTACAATTGAAGACGAGTATTTTTCAATTGGATTATCTAATTTCCTATTAGATATTACTAACACATTTTAGTTGAAATAAAGAACAATTTTATCTCACATGATGTTGATGGCGAAAATAAAAATCAATAATACAGAAAATTTTCTAATTTCATATTGGATATCATCAACAATACCTTGAATCGAGAGGATCAAAATTAACAAGCTGAGAAAATTATTGATTGAAGAGTATTATCCGTCTTTTCAATTGGAAATCAATTTCGGATAATCCCCTTTAGAATGTCAATCCTATTGGGTTATTTTACACTCTAAACATGTGAATTCAATTGAAATTTGATTACAGTTGTCATTTGTTCAAAATTCTAACTGCCAATTGGTCAATTATTGATTATCCGCCTTTTTCAATTGGAATTTCAATTAGTATTTCGGCATATACTTAATATACTGACTCCGAGCGTAGTAAAATAACCGAGACATGGGATGCGCGGTAATAGAGAGGGAAAAAATATGACAGATGAATCATTTAGGATACAAGAATTGTTGCAACGGGAAGTTTATGTTAAACAAACACGCGTTGGAGTAATAGTCGGGGAGAGGTATCACCCCAATGAAGATAGAGTTCAATCATTCAGATTACAGGTTGAACCTGGAGTGGCGGATGAATTCATGCGTAAGCCCGCTGAGTTTGCGCCACTTTCAAAAGAACTCCTTCACAGTATTCAATCGGACGGGAGCATTAAACTAACTAAGTCAATGCGAGAATTACAACGCAGGTGGCGCAACACAGTACGTATCAATGAGAAATTATACGCACCAGATGAATTACTTGACAGAGCAGTTCTAGACACCCAAGGTGAAGATCTAGGCGTAGTCATAGGTCTTGTGAAAATAAAGCGCACATACCGTGGTGTACAGGTCAAAGCGCGAGGCATGCTAAGACGAAGATACAAATTAGAAAACAGCGTAATCAACATACCTGTCCAATTCCTTGCTCGAACCAGCCCTCGTTTAGATGAAATAATTCTTTCACGCACATTTGACAAATTGATGGGTTTGCCATCATACCTAAAGTTGAACTCAGGGGACATTAACGAAGAAGACTTTGCCGAAGAAGAGTGAGATTCCTAATCGGAACCGTTTAATTCAATCCACGAGTGGCGCGGCTCACCCTTGGGCGGGTAGCTTAGGTTGGTTGGAGCACCCGGCTGATAACCGGGAGGTCGCAGGTTCAAATCCTGCCTCGCCCACTCCCCTTTTTTTTACAAGTAGTGTAGGTTTTTGCAAATTTTCTTTAAAAAAATTATATTGATTACAAAACTGAAGTCCTCTTTTTGCCATCTCATTCCCCAATCCTTTCATTCTACTACACACCTTTAGTAGAACCTTGATACACACAAATGACATGAAGGGCCCACTCGTCGGAGGGCTTGAGGGGAGCGCCTGCCAGTAGTCTCAGGAAGTATTGATGGTGACCTTGCATCTGCGTTAGCAGAACGTTTAGGTTGGGAGCATCATGAATTAGTTGCTAGACGCTTTCCAGATTCAGAGGCCTATGTGCGAGTACCCACAAAGAGCATCAACGCGGTGCGTTCTGAACCAGTTGTAGTTGTAGCGACTACTTTTCCTGACGATGGTATTGTTGAAGCATTACTTATGCTTGAAGCGATTCATGATGTAAGATCTGGGAATATGCAAAATCTCATGGGTGATGGGCCTGAAAACCTTGAAGATGTTGGCCCTGGAATCTTCCTTGCAGTGCCTTACTTTGGATACAGTAGACAGGATAAGAGGTTTCAGCAAGGTGAAGTTATCTCAGCATCTCTAATCGTCCGGTTATTAGCGCGTCATATTGATGGATTAATTGTCTTAGATTTGCACGCTCCATCTGTATTAGATGACCTTGACACACCTGTTGAGTTTGTATCAGCAATGCCAGAAATTGCCGATCACCTAAGAATTAATGTTAATCCAGACTTTATTCTGAGTCCTGACAAAGGCGCAATCGAAAGAGCATCTCATGTTGCAAAACTAATTGGCTGCAAATTTTCATATCTTGAGAAAACAAGAATTGATGCCCACACTATTCAACACAAGCCAAAGGATTTGGATGTGGATGGCGCAATTGTTGCAATTGTTGATGATATGATTAGTACTGGTGGAACCATATGCAAAGCAAGTGATGCGCTGTTATCTCAAGGTGCTAAAGAAGTTCATGCCGCATGTACTCACGGCCTATTCACTGGCGGCGCTATCACTCGGCTAGATGACCATGTCAGCGGTGTTCATGCAACAGACTCTATTGCCAGCAACCCACGCGCTCTTGTCTCATCCGCCGCTGCTTTGGCAAGAGGTGTAAAGCAGTTGAGAGAGCGGTTGAATCTTTGAGCAGTAGCACGATTAGGGATTCACGGTACCAAACGGTGCGTTTATACCGACCACGCCCTCGCCGGAACACCTACAGGAGGAGATAATCCTATGAGCGTACATATTGATTTTGAAACACCTGCCGATGTGCAAGACTTGGTTTATGAGTTTGTGAAGAAGATTGACAAGGAGGGCGGAAGCCACTTCAAGAAGGGGATGAACGAGGTCATCAAAGTCTGCGAGCGAGGCGATGCTAAACTTGTGATTATGGCAGAAAATGTCAACCCTGGAGAAATGATGATGCCAATTCCACTAATCTGCA
>Ga0209501_10000156_pt1 | contig 86497 bp, 91 predicted proteins | sample ArcticOcean_MG_C_4_FD_187434 | JGI IMG/M metagenome (GOLD analysis project Ga0209501, IMG submission 187434) | Marine microbial communities from western Arctic Ocean - ArcticOcean_MG_CB4_134 (SPAdes) (version 2) | ecosystem: Environmental > Aquatic > Marine > Oceanic | place: Arctic Ocean... | reverse complement strand
CGAAATATTGGAAATGCCGATGGAGCACACTTCCTTTGAAAAGGAAGGCACGCGCACATCGTTCGCCGAGGTTAACGACGACAACACGTTTGGTCTCCAGATGAACAAAGCCATCGACGTGAACATCACCGGCAACCATCTCACGGTTGGAAACCGCACCATTTACTTCGGTGCCATCGTCCCAGGTATCGGGCGCATCAGTTTCGACTTCAGCGACGAGATCACAGCTGAAAACAGCTGACTCTCTGCTGGTCGTGAATGGTAAAAGTGCTAGGTTGCAGTTAATGCATGGTAGCCAACACACACACCTAACGATAGAAACTTTCCTCACGTACATCCGCGAACCGAACAGGTACAGATAACCCGACCTCTCTTATACAATTCATACGAAGAGCATCCACTATTGCCTATCTCGCCACCCAATGAGAAAAGCATCGGCCAGTAGAGCCCAGATCGACAGCGAATAACTATGCCTTTTGATGAGTTTGATCCGATTGACCGCGAAATAATGAACGTGGTTCAAGCCGAATTTCCGTTGGTAGAAGAACCATACAAAGCGATCGCGGAAACATTAGGCACAACCGAACAGGATGTCATCGATAGAATCGGTGTCCTGCGTAAGAAAAATGTTGTTCGCCAGATCGGTGCCATTTTCGATACCCGAAAACTGAAGTATCAGTCGATGTTGGTAGCTATGCGCTTCCCCGACGACAAGCTCGATAAGGCAGCGTACTTCCTTAACAAGCACCCGGGAATTAGCCACAACTACGAACGTGATGGCCAGTTCAACCTCTGGTTCACTATCGCCGTTCCGCCCGACCACTCACTCGAAGACGAAATAAGCAATCTCGGTAGGCTCACCGGAGCAACATTCACCCGGCTCTTGCCAACAATCAAGTTCTTCAAAATCGGTGTCAATTTCGACATGGTCAAGGGAAAGTCCAGCGCCACCAAAGGCTACCGACCCGACGACCAGGGAACCACAAGCACAACTTCACCCGATGTGACCCAAGACGTCATCGACTATGTGAAAGTGATGCAAGAAGATCTGGCGTCTGTGTCACGACCGTTCGATTCGATGGCCGCCCAACTCGGCATGACCGTTGACGAACTATTTGCAAAAGCAGCCGATCTAACCGAGCAGAAAATCATGCGACGTTACTCGGCGGTTCTACACCACCGACGCGCCGGTTTCTCTTCAAATGCAATGATCGTTTGGAAGGTTCCAGAAGAACGTTCCGAAGAAATTGGCGTGATCATGGCAGAACACCCGGCCGTAACCCACTGCTACCAGCGACCGATTTACGAAGACTGGCCCTACTCACACTTCACTATGGTTCACGGAACATCGGCCGAAGAATGTGAACGGTTCGGAAACGAAATCGCAGAAGCCACTGGCATGAACGAACGTGCGCTTGTTTACAGCCTGCGTGAATTCAAAAAGACCCGCGTACGTTACTTCGTTGAAGAAGAATTCGTCGTCGAAGAGCTACAGCCAATCGTCTGACCTGATTTCACCAATCAACCACTCAAAAACCACCTGACCTGAAACGGAGCTTACTGTGCCGCGTTATTACGGAATGTACCTCGATGTAAAAGAACGCCTTGGAATTGTCTTTGGCGGCGACGCCCACGAAGGCGAACGCAAGGTGAACTACCTCCTTAAATGTGGTGCAACAGTAAAGCTGTTCAGCCCTGACGACGAAATTTCACCCGGACTTCGTGCACAGGCCGATTCGGGCAAAATCGAATGGATCAACCGGAAGTACCAGGCTGGCGATCTGGCAGGTGCATGGATCGTTATCGTTGCCGACACTTCGTCGATGGAAACCAACGAAGCTGTTTTCAAAGAAGCAACCGAACGCAACATCCTGCTCAACGTCATGGACGTCACACCGCTGTGCACATGGATCGCACCTGCCCTCATCCAGCGAAACGATGTGACCGTAGCCGTATCAACTGCTGGCACCAGCCCTGCACTCGCACGTCGCCTTCGTGAGCGTATGAGTGACAAGGACAACTGTCAGTGCCTGCGATGGGCCGACATAGGCCCCCTACTCGCCGACGTGCGTGTGGAACAACGCGCTCGTGATCTCAAAGTCACACCGAACGAATGGGCAGTGTCGATCACCGATCAGATGCTAGAAATCTTCGAAAGTGGCAATACAGACGAGGCACGCGCTATGCTGGTTTCAGCACTCGAAACGCACGACGCCGCGAGCAAAGCCTAAGGCCTTAGCGCCTCAAACAGCCGTCTCGGATTCAATAAAGCCATGAGTAGTACCGTTGATACAACAGCCGGACTCCTGATTAAAGTCGGCACTCGCAGAAGTGAACTTGCCCTGACCCAAACCGGTCATGTGGTCGATGCGCTCCGCGATGCCAACCCCGAGATCACGTTCGAAACCGTCATCATCAAGACGATCGGCGACAGAGACAAACGACAAGCTTTGGCGGCGCTCGGTGTTGGCGTTTTCGTTCGCGAACTCGAAGAAGCACTGCTCGATAAGCGTGTCGATCTCGCCGTTCACAGCCTGAAAGACATGCCATCGTCGCTGCCACCCGAGTTCGCACTCGCGGCGGTGCCCTATCGTGAAGATCCTCGAGACGCTTTCATCAGCCGAAACGGCGAAACACTCGAAGACCTGCCAGCAGGTTCTCGGGTAGCGACAGGTAGTGCCCGACGTCAGGCTCTGGTCAAAAACATTCGACCCGATCTCACCGTCGTGCCGCTTCGAGGAAACGTCCCAACACGGCTCGCAACACTCGACGACCCCGAAGGCCCCGACGCAGTCGTTCTAGCTACAGCCGGGCTGAACCGACTCGGTCTTCAAGATCGAATCAGCCAACATCTTTCATGCTCCAACTTCGTGTCGGCCGTCGGTCAGGGCGCACTCGCCCTCGAAACCAGAGCCCAAGACGCCTCAACAATCGCTGCTGCGGAAAAGTTGAATCATGCTGGCACCGTTCTTGAGATCACCGCAGAACGAGCGTTTCTCGACGAAGTAGGCGGCGGTTGTTCGGCTTCGGTCTCAGCACACGCCAAAGTCCGAGGCGAACGACTCGAATTTTCAGCCTTCGCTTCAACGCCCGATGGGCAAACAATCATTCGTGAAAACTTGGTAGATAAAGCAGCCAACGCTGCGGAAATCGGCAAAAAAATGGGACTGCTGTTCGTCGAACGCGGCGCAAGGCAACTAGTCGCAGGTAACCCAAACTAAATCATGCCGGATAACCCAGAAAATAACGCCAGACTTGGTCACGTCACCCTGGTTGGAGCTGGTCCCGGCGACCCCGGTCTGATCACCGTCAAAGGCCTCGAATCCCTCCGCACCGCCGATGCCGTCGTCTACGACCGCCTCGCATCACCACGCCTGCTCGCCGAAGCACGTCCCGACGCCGAAATGTACGATGCAGGCAAGGGCCGTGACGACCACCGCATGACCCAGACGGAAATAAACGAACTACTCGTTGAACTCGGTCTAAATGGCAAGACCGTTTGCCGACTCAAAGGTGGCGACCCATTCGTGTTCGGTCGAGGTGGCGAAGAAGCGCTTGATCTCGCCGCAGCGGGCGTTCCCTGGAGTGTCGTCCCCGGTATTTCATCAACCATCGCAGCACCCGCCTACGCCGGAATCCCGGTCACCCAGCGCGGCATGTCGACATCGCTAACGATCGTCACCGGCAGCGAAGATCCCAACAAACCCGACTCGACCATCAACTGGGACGCCCTCGCCGGGCTCTCAGGCACCCTCGTATTTGTAATGGGCTGGAAGGGCATGAACGACATCGTTGCAGCTCTCACCTCCCGCGGCGTTTCGAACGAACGTCCCGCAGCACTCGTTCAGTGGGGCACAACCTTGAAGCAAAAAGTCGTAACGGGGCCTATCGGTGAAATCGTCGCCAGAGGTGTCGAAGCCGGAATCGGTGCGCCAGTCGCACTCGTAATCGGCGAAGTGGCTGGTCTACGTGAAGCCATGACATGGTTCGACAACCGCCCGTTGTTCGGCAAGCGTGTGCTTGTCACAAGGGCACGCTCACAAGCTTCCAAACTAGTAAAACAGCTCGAAGACCTCGGAGCCGATGTACTCGAATACCCGACTATCGAAATCGTTCCCGTTCGCGATCCCGCACCGCTCGACGAAGCCCTGCGCAACATCGCAAACTACGACTGGATGATGTTCACAAGCTCCAACGCCGTACGAGGAATCGCCGCCCGCATGAAGGCAATCGGAATCGACTCGCGAGCCTTGGCACATCTCAAATTCGGGGTGAACGGACCCTCAACTGCCAATGCACTCGCCGAAATCGGCATCAACGCCGATCTCGTTCCCGACCAGTATCTGGCAAGCGCAATGGTCGAACTGCTCAACAAAGAAAACATCGTTCCAAACAACGTTCTCTTCCCTCGCTCAGAAATCGGACGCGAAACGTTAGCGAATGGCCTGAAAGAACTTGGATCGAAAGTCGACGAAGTAGTCGCCTACTCGACCGAACCCCCCAACGACACCGGCGATCTCGCCCGTGCCGCCTACGAAGAGGGCATCGACTTCACCACGTTCACCAGCTCTTCGACCGTCCGCAATCTCGTCGATCTTCTAGGTGGAAGCCCCGATCTCATCAACACCAGCAAAACGGTCATCATCGGCCCAATCACTGGCGACACCGCTAAAGAACTCAACGTAAATATAGATATCCAGGCCCAAACGCAATCGATCGCCGGCATCGTCGAAGCCATCACTGCTCACTCCGGCAACACCGCAAAATAGCGATAATAGATACATGAACAGCGATCAGTACCCACATCTTCGACGACTCCGCCGCAACTCCACGCTGCGCGACATGCTCAACGAAAACCGACTTTCGGTTTCGGAGTTCATCTACCCGATGTTCGTCGTAAACGGCACCGGAGTTCGCACCCCAATCGAGCCAATGCCGGGCGTCGACCAGATGTCAGTAGACATCGCGGTAGAAGAAGCACAAAAGGCGATGGCGGCCGGGGTTAAATCCGTACTGCTGTTCGGAATTCCCGATGACAAAGACGCCACCGGATCAGGCGCAAGCTCTCCCGACGAAGCCGTTCAACGAGCCGTTGCGGCAATCAAAATGGCATCGCCAGAAACCTATGTAATCACAGACGTATGCCTGTGCGAATACACCGATCACGGCCACTGCGGAATCGTAAACGGCAACGATGTCGACAACGACGCAACGCTTCCACTACTCGCACAAACCGCTGTCTCGCACGCCGAAGCCGGAGCCGACATGGTTGCTCCCTCAGCGATGATGGACGGACAAGTAGCGGCAATTAGAGAAGGCTTAAACGAGGCAGGCTTTTCCGACACACCCGTGATGGGCTATTCCGCAAAGTACGCCTCGGCGTTCTACGGTCCGTTCCGCATAGCTGCCGATTCCGCACCACAATTCGGCGATCGACGCGCCTACCAAATGGCTCCGAACCAGGGACGAGAAGCTATGCGAGAAATCGAAGCCGATCTCGAAGAGGGCGCCGACATCATCATGGTGAAGCCAGCACTCGCCTACCTCGATGTGATCAAAGAAGCCTCGATGCGATTCGACACGCCGCTCGCCGCCTACAACGTTAGCGGTGAGTATTCGATGATCGCCGCCGCAGGGCAAGCAGGCTGGATCGACCGAGAGCGCGCTGTGATGGAAGTGCTCACCTCGATCAAACGAGCAGGTGCCGATCTGATCATCACCTACAGCGCTATCGAAGCCGCTCAAATCCTCGCCCGCGGTTAATCAAAACACTCAGTTTTAAGACCCACCCGTAGCACGAGTCAGCCCGATATGAATTAGGCTTATATGCCTTAACTTGCATTTATGCACGCCAAGTACAGATTCATTCTCACTGACAACACGTATTCACCAACGTTTCCAGTGATATTCAACGTCACCAGCCCATAACTTTAATCTAAAAAAGAACCACCAATGAACGAACTTTTCTCTGGCAATAATCTTCGAGGATTAATGGCAGAACTTATTGCTACTTTCACCTTTGTATTTATGGGTATAGGCGCGGTCGGTGCAGCCGTCGGCGCAGGCCTCTCGCTCATCAATCCATTCGACACTGCCGGGCTGGTGGTGATCGCGCTTGGACACGGACTGGGCATATTTCTTGGCATCGTCGTAATCGGTCGCATCACAGGCGCACACCTGAACCCGGCTGTCACCATCGCAGCAATCGTCTCTGGCAACATCGAAATCATTCGCGGTTTCTCATTCATCGTTGGCCAACTGGGCGGCGCCATCCTGGCTTCGTTCCTACTCGATAAGATCGTTTGGGGCATCGATAACCTGGGCGTTCACGGCCTCAACGTACAATCGTCCGATGGTCTCGTTATCGAGGTGATACTCACCTTCATCCTCGTATTCACAATCTTCGCAACCGCTATCGACAAACGCGGAAACGCTGCATGGGCACCGATGGCGATCGGCCTCGTCGTATTCGTCGACCACCTCATCGCTGTTCCTTTAACCGGCGCATCAATGAATCCGGCTCGCAGTCTCGGCCCCGCCCTGATTCACGGCCAGTGGGCCGATCACTGGGTCTACTGGGCTGGACCGATTGTTGGTGCGATCGTGGCTGCTGTGACCTACGTGCTGATCTTCGGTACGAAAGACGATCAAGCCAAGCTTGGTGCGATCAATTTGAGCTCCGACTAGGCAGTTCGCCCCGACAACCTGAATCGTTCCCGCCAAAGCTGTAAGGTTTCGGCAGCATGATTCAGCAAATCAGAAAACTTAGAAAACCGGTAGTGCTGAATTGGTTGGCACTACCGGTTTTCGCGTTCGTCATATTTGCGCTCGCAAACTGCTCGGCTGGCGACTCGAACACCCGGCTAGCACCTGAAGATCTGAATGCAACGCGGGTCGATTTGCAGGCGGCTTTGAACGTCTGGCGAGAAGATGAACGAATAACTGGTGCGACGATGTCGGTCTACTCAGCTGCCACCGGCCAGCTAGACCTCGCCAGCGGACTCGCAAAACGCTCTATCGACCCCGATAGATTCCCCGACGATCCGATCACTGCCAACAAACCAATGTTCATCGGCGACCTCACACACGTTCTCGTCGCAGCAACCGTAATTCAACTCGCGCAGGAACAACAACTGAGTTTAAACACTGCCATTGGCAGCATCGACAGCTGGTTCCCTGATATCGAAAACTCCCAACAAATCACGATACGAAACCTACTCGAACACACCAGCGGGATCCCCATCTTCTACACCGAAGAATTCCTCGACGAGCTGTACGAGCAGCAACCGAACACGCCCCAATTGCCTGACGACGTAATCGCTGTCGCAGCAGCAAAAGGATCATTCTTCCCGCCCGTAACCCAGTACGGCTACTCGAAAACAAACTTCCTGATACTCGGAAGAATCATCGAACTCACCACGGGAAATTCGCTCGAATCCGAAATACGAACGCGCTTCCTCGACCCGCTCGAGATGAACGATACATACCTCGCTGGGCGTGAAAGCATCCCCGGTGGAACACCACTCGGCTACGAGTTCTCAGGCCCTTACTCTGATGCACCGACAGTCGTCGACGGACATGTACCGCAGGTGCCAGAAGTCTCGATCATAAGCACCGAATGGGCGTCAGGCGCACTGGTTTCGACTCCAGCCGACATCATCAAGTTGATCCAAGCACTTTTCGAATCGGACGACTTCGCCACGGTCAGGAAGGAAATGCTCACTGTCGCCGAGTACCCGGCACAGGAATCAGATTCCACACGGATCGACTCAGGCGCCGGAGTCTTCACGTGGACTGACCACGGTGAAACCGTCGTTGGCCAGTTCGGATTCATCTATCCGTTCTCGGCCCAGTTCGTCTACTGGCAGGATTCAGGCACCGTAATCGCAGTCATCGCCAATGAAGTCGACTCCTCAAGAAATCCCAACTCAAACTTCCAACTACCAGTAATCGAGAACCTAACCAACGAGGTTAAAGCGATACTCGATCGTGAGTGATGTTCGAAGCATTGTCATTGCGAGGAGGCACGACGTGGCAATCACGTCGACACCGCCACTTCCTCGAACTCACGGCACCACGTCATACGCCGTGCGACACCACCAGATCCCTCGGCGGCCTTCGGGAAATCGAGTCACTCGCAACACCCATCCTTTCCCGAGCGAAGTCATCGGAGCCGAGGAACCTGGTGCGGGGACGCGCAAGGACGTTGACAGGAACAACCGTTGCATCAAGCAAACCAAACACCACAACCCCTACCCGCGCAACCGCCCTCGAATACTCGCCCGCTTCACCGGCCCAAACTTCCGACTATCCGTCGACCCACCACGGTTATCACCCAACACCACATACTCATCACCACGAGGCCACCATTCATCGACATCACCCATCGGATCCGGACAGTAAGCATGCGGCTCACCCACCAAATCCCCATTCACGAAAAGTTCGCCATTTCGCAAAGCAACCTCCTCGCCAGGCAACCCAACAATTCGTTTCAAAATCCAATGACCTGCCGAACGAGGATGCTCAAGCCGAACCACTTCGAACCGCCTCGGCTCACGCCTACGAAAACCGGCTCGGAACGTAACCACCCAGGCTCCCTCGCTAATCGAAGGCTCCATGCTGCGTCCACGAACCTTAACGAATTGAACCGACAGCAACTCAATTAGTACGTTAATTATGAAATTCAACTGAGAATCGCGTTTCTACGTGTTAGATTTGTCGGGCTAATCGACAGCGGAAAGTTTGGCACGATAAGTGACAGCCTGCATTTTCCGCCAGAGCTGCGCACTCAACTGTGCATTTTTCAAAAAAGGAAAACTCATGTTCCGAACAATTTCACGAATTGCCGACCGGGTACTCCCTGTCGGAATCGCAGATGCTCATTGTGACATCCCCTGCGGCATTTACGACCCCCGCGACGCCATCCAGGCAGCCCAGACCGTTATCCGAATGACCGAGCTTATTCTGGAAATGGGCGCACCTTCCAGTGTCGATGACCACAACTCGTTCAACCGATACGTTGCAGTCAAAGAAGAGCACGCAACCAAGGCCAAGAACGACATCGTCATCATCTGGACCGACTACTTCAAGCCCGAGCACCTCGCCGCTCACCCCCAACTTCACACCAAGGTTTGGGAAGCATGCAAGCTCGGATCACAGGTAAAGCAGCACGTCGACATGGACGCAGCGGTTGCATTCAAAGCAGCCCTCGAACAGATCGGCGAGGCATTCGCAGAAACTAAGAAGTAACCTGCGTTAGTAACGAAACTCAAAGGGGCGGAGCCAATGGCTCCGCCCCTTTTTTTGATTTCAGATAAACCTGGGCGATCAGTATCATCACCGGCAATCGAACAGCCGAGCACTACGGCCTGCTGACAACCTTTGAAATACCCGCTATCCAGTTGGTGCAGTGAATCAACACATTAGATCCCCGGGCGACCGCAGCGGGATCGTCCCGCAATCGATCGAAGGCACCTTCAAGTTCGGCCAACGACTCTAATGGTCTCGATACGAAAACAGTGTTACCGCTCATTGAAGCAGTAATACCTACGTTAGGGTCCTCACTTTATGCACTGAACTCCTGAATCGCAGCGATCAATTGGCCCCTCGACATCGGATCGTGATAGAACTCGTATCGTTCGACATATTTTGCCTTCAGCATGTTTTGAGGCAACTGAATGATTTGTGAAAGATTATTTCTGGTCGAGCTGGCAAGCGCTCCGATCTGATCCCATTCACCCAACGCCTCTTTGTCGTCGAAAATCCCATCTACTGTCAATTGCAAATCAGCCAGAGATTCGTAAGGTGTGGATGTGACTACTGTTTGAGCTGCCGACGCAATCGATATCGTCGTCGTGCCCAGTGGATTAACCGTCTTCGCACGCTGCGCAATCACAGCCCGTGTCAGCTCCGAAGTTTTGCCAGGGAGCGGTTCCCTGACGACCTGCATCAAGTACTTTGGGGCCATTAATTATTCCGATCAGCCGCATTTTGAACGCCTGGTATCAGAACTCCAGTGCCCGACAGTGCAACAAGTATTGTTGAGTTATTCGGCTTAAGAAAAAAACAGATCACCGATCACCCCTATTATGGCTCATTGGCATGACATGTCGAACCGCCAGCGGAGGCAGTTCATCGCCGAACCAGTACTCGAAGTATCGACACGATCAGAAACAAGGCCACATCGCCGGCGACTTGACCTCGTTTCTATCTACTCAGACTCCACAGTAGAAGCCCGAGTTTTTTTACATACCAGGAAGCGGCAAGGCCTCGTGAATTTCTATCGTGCAACTGGCAGCCATTCCAAGGTGAGGATGACCCTGCATCATCGCTTCCGCAGCAGCCATGTTCTCGGCCTGAATAACCGAATACCCGGTAACTTCCTGGCCGCTTGGCGAACTACCTTCTGACGATAGCTGCAGCCCGCCAGCCAGCGGAGTGCCCATGTCGACCAGTCCTTCACCACACGATTCAGCCCAAACGCCCCACCCCTTCATACCCTCGGCCATCTGCTCCTGCGACATTCCTGCCATCGCCGCCATAAACTCGGAAGTAGCGTGATAAATCCTCGTATTCGATCAATATCGGTGTGAGTGAACGAGACTAGCCGCGAGCCAAATCCGAGTCAACATGCGCCCAGGTGTGAACATGGGTCATCTTGTGAAACGTGCGGCGACCAAGTCGTCCGCCGACGCCCAACGCTAAACGCCCGCGATAATCTCGTTCAGCGTCTCGCTCGGGCACATCGCAGCAGTCAGCAAATCAACGTCGCCCATGTAGTAGCCGCCCAATTCCTGAGCAGCACCCTGCGAATCATTCAGTTCGCCAACAATCTTGTCCTCGTTGTCACCGAGAGCCACAGCAACCGCAGCAAACCGCTTCGCAAGCTCTACATCCACAGTCTGCTCAGCAAGCGCTTCTGCCCAGTACAGCGTCAGGTAGAACGTGCTGCCCCGGTTATCAAGTTCCTTGACCTTACGAGACGGCACACGATCATTCGCCAAATACCGACCCGTAGCCGCATCCAGCGCGTCACCGAGCAACCTAGCACCCTCGTTGTCGAACTGCTCGCTCAGGTGCTGCAGAGAAGCCGCAAGCGCCATGTACTCACCAAGTGAGTCCCATCGCAGGTGCCCCTCTTCTTCGAACTGCTGCACGTGCTTGGGAGCCGAACCACCCGCACCAGTCTCAAACAGACCACCCCCGTTCAGCAGCGGAACAACCGAAAGCATGCGTGCGCTAGTGCCGATCTCGAGAATCGGGAACAAGTCCGTCAGGTAATCACGAAGTACATTACCCGTTACTGAAATCGTGTCTTCGCCCTTGCGAATGCGGTCGAGCGAAAGCTGTGTCGCCGCCTCAGGAGTCATAATCTGAATATCCAGACCATCGGTGTCTTCATCGGCAAGATACGTCTCGACCTTGCGAATTACCTGAGCATCATGCGCTCGAGCGCTGTTCAGCCAGAAAATCGCCGGTGAACCGGTTGCTCGTGCACGTCGAACCGCAAGCTTCACCCAGTCCTTGATCGGAACATCCTTCGTCTGGCATGCCCGCCAAATATCGCCCTGCTCAACATCGTGCTCAAGCAAGACTGCGCCGGAGTCATCGACAATTCGAACCGTGCCACTGGCACCGACTTCGAAGGTCTTGTCGTGCGAGCCGTACTCTTCAGCCTTCTGCGCCATAAGACCAACGTTCGGAACGCTGCCCATGATCGCCGGATCAAGTTTGCCGTGTGCCTGGCAGTCTCGAACCGTCACGTCGTAAATTCCGGCGTAAGTCGAATCGGGAATGACCGCCTTCACGTCTTGAAGTTCGTTGTCGGAATTCCACATCCGACCAGAATCTCGAATCATTGGGGGCATCGAAGCGTCGATGATTACATCGCTCGGGACGTGCAGGTTCGTGATGCCTTTGGACGAATCGACCATGGCAATTTTAGGACCGTTTGCAAAGTCCTTTTCGAGGTCGGCAACAATCGCACCATCGGGATCACGCAGTAATCCCGAAAGCTTGGTCAGAACGTCGCCAAAACCGTTATTCGGGTTGGCGCCAAGCTCGTTGATTTCGGGTTCGTGGTTTGCAAATAAATTTGAAAAATAAGTGCGCACGCAGTGACCAAAAATGATCGGGTCGGAAACCTTCATCATTGTGGCCTTCAGGTGCAATGAGTAAAGCACGTCCTTGGCCTTGGCATCTGCAACTTGTTCAGTGAAAAAGTTCACCAGCGCTGCGCGGCTCATGAACGTCGCATCAAGAACCTCACTTGCCTGCAATGGGAGCGATTCCGTCAACACTTTCACTGTGCCATTCTTCGCAACATGCTCGATCTTCGCCGTAGTAGCAGACTCGATCGTCACCGATTTCTCGTTGTGGAAGAAGTCGCCATCGCTCATGGTCGCGACGTGAGTCTTCGAATCGGGCTGCCACTCGCCCGTTCGAGGAGGATTCGCCTGCGCATAATCTTTTACAGCCCTCGGTGCACGACGGTCAGAGTTGCCCTGTCGAAGCACCGGGTTTACCGCGCTACCCAACGCCTTGGCGTAGCGGATTCTGGCATCTTTTTCAGCATCATTGCTAGGGTCATCTTCGTAATCAGGAATCGGGAACCCGAGCGACTGAAGCTCAGCGATACAGTCCTTGATCTGCGGTATCGAGGCGCTGATGTTCGGCAGTTTAATGATGTTCGCTTCTGGCAGCTCCACCAACCGACCCAGCTCGGCAAGATCGTCATCTACAGCCTTGTCGCCCAACAGCTCGGGGAACTGTGCGAGAACCCGAGCGGCCAATGAAATATCGCGGGTCTCCATCTCCACTCCTGTCGTGCCAACGAACGCTGTGATGGCCTTGAGAAACGCATGTGTCGCAAGCGCCGGCGCCTCGTCGGTCCACGTGTAGATGATTGAAGGAGATTGGGTCATGATGCTCGTAATCGAAACTGTCGCGAAGCGACGAATAAACAGCGGTCAAACAGCGAACAAGTATATGACTGTTTTTGTGGTTCAGCGGGGTGAATTCAGAAGCACTGCATGAGATTAGGGTAACCGCCCCACGTCAATTTCCCGACTCCTGTGGAGGGACCTTCGGTGGATGGGCGGTGACGAGTGCAGCGTGCCTGATGTTTCGCAAATTTCAATCTACCGAAAACGAGATTGTGAATCTCACCACGACGACTTATTTCCCGCTAGAAATTCCCGCCCATTACGACAACTACATGGGTCGTAATTCAACTGGACATACGACTCACCAAAATGCCTAATCCCTGAAAAACCCAACATCCTCGCGAATGTATTCCTCGCGAATCGGCGACCATATATCCAGCGCAGTACACCCATTCTTAGTCGCCACAACCCGATGCTCGACGTCTCCAGGAATCACGTAATGGTCGCCCTCAACGAGTAGCTGTTCAGAATCGCCAACGTAAAACCACGCCTCGCCTGAGAGAATCCGACCGCACTGCTCGTGAGGGTGCGAATGTTTAGGAACCTCGGTATCAGGATTAATATCGATAATCCCCATCATGATCTTCTCGCCCCAAATCAAACGTGCGAACACACCCGGAAGCAACTCCCGCTTCTCAACGTCGTTCTCACTATAAAAGTACTCTTCAGGAAGCATTCCAAAGACCCCCTCTGACCTACCCGTGCGATCCAGATTTGCGATCGATCGCAGCCTCTGCAACTGGGCTAATCACCTTCTCAATGTCGATGTTCAGCAACGCAGGACCATCGTGATCGAACGCCCGCTTCATCGCGCCTTCAAGATTTTCAGCCTTCGTCACATGCTCGCCATACGCACCCAGACCCTGCGCCATGATGTCGTAGCGAGTCGGCAGCAGGTCGGTCCAAACCGGGCGACCAAAGATGCCCTTCTGAATCTGCCAGTCGATGCCCCAAATAGCGTTGTTTCCAATGAACATTTTTACCGGCAGGTTGTGGCGAACCATAGTGTCGATCTCCATGCCATTGAACCCAAGCGATCCGTCACCGTTCGCCAGAACGACCTTCTTGCCCGGCAGTGCAACCTGCGCTCCCACGGCATACGGAAGTGCCACGCCGATCATGCCAAAGCTCGAAACGTTGTGGAACCGGTACGGCTGATCACGCTTGATCGAAGCCCGCAAGAAGTGGCAGTAGTCACCGCCATCGAACGTAACGTGGGTGTCGTGGTCAATAAATTTCTGCAACGTGTTCGAAACGTGCATCGGGTGCATTGGATTCTCGACCTTGCCGAGCGCTTCCAAACCAGAATGCCAATCATCGAACGCCGTGCGTAGCTTGCTCACCCACTCGGTGCGCTCCGTCCAGTTCCGCTTCGCTGCGGCATCGGCCAACTGCGTAATTACTGGCCCCAGATCGCCAACAATACCAACGGCTGCTGTGCGTGCACGAGCTATCTGCGCCGGTGACGGGTCGACGACAACGAACTTGGTGTCATCCGCAAACGGCGGGTTGCCACCGAAACCGATTGTGTAGTCGAGCTTCTTGCCGAGCATCAGCACGACATCGGCTTCGCCAACGTTCCGAACTGTCAGGTTCAGTGGCTGGTAGCCAAGACCCATCGAATACTCGTGAGAATCAGGAATCAATGCCCGCGCCGAGTCTTCTGAGAAGAACGGAATGCGAAGCGTCTCGACCAGCCGCAGAACCTCAGATGGAATGGCGGTCGCTCCGGCGGAGGACCCTGCGAAAATCACAGGTCGCTGTGCCGAACTCAAAATATCTATCGCACGCTCAATCTGTTCTGGATCACCAAGCACATGAAGCGGTGAGCCATGCTCGTTCGGTGTGAAGCGGGCAGCTTCAGCATCGTCGACTTCGGCCATCTGGAAATCGTGCGGGATAGTCAGGTGAACCGGACCCTGTCGACCGCTCAATGCCGTACGGAACGCCAATGCAACGTACTCGGGAATGCGAGCCGGGCTGGGGACATTCCATGCGCCTTTTGTGATCGGCGCAGCGGCTCCGACCTGGTCGAACTCCTGCATCGCACCACGACCCATGTTGGGCGATTCAGCAGAACCAGCGATGTTGATCAGCGGCGCTTCGGAATGCAGAGCGTTTGCCAGTGCGGCCAGTGCGTTGGCATGACCGGGCGTTGTCGAAAGATTGACACCGCCCTTATTGAGAATTCTTGAGTAGGAATCGGCGGCGTGCCCTGATCCGGACTCGTGCCGGAAGTCGACCATGCGTATTGAAGAATCGAACATCGTGTCGAGCATGTGGAGAATGTGATCTCCAGCAACTCCGAAGACGGCGTCGACGCCCTCTGCACGCAGAGCACGAACGAGAAGATCACTACCGGTAGTTTTGGCCATGGTTTCGAGTTTTCTTAGTTCTTAATAACGGGTCAGAGCAGGAGTAAGTATTTCGATTTCGGCGCGAATAAATTCAAGCAGAAATCGGGAATTGCGAACAGTTGAAAAGGTTAGCACCGGATCAGACTTTTTGTACTGAAAGATGTACGTCCTGAGCTTTGTCGAAGGGTGATCGGATTGCGGGATCTGAGGACAGGGACGCGCTGGTCGTTGACCGGAATGAACGTAGTATCCGCCGAGATCCCTCCACAGGGTCGGGAAATCGCACCTACTCCGCTTCAGGTACCAACATATCCATCAACTCATCTACCGCCATATTTCCGAGCGCCACCCGATCACCAAACAACTCCGTCAACTGATCTACCCGCTCGCCCTGCAACTGAGTCCCAACGTTCGCCCGGAACTTGTCGACCAGCAGCGGCTTAGCGTCTTCCCGCCTACGTCGGTGCCCAATCGGATACTCAACCATCACATTCTCAGTCGAAGAGCCGTCCTTGAACCGCACCTGCACAGCATTGGCAATCGAACGCTTATCAGCATCAAGATATTCATCAGAAAATCGCTGATCGTGCTTCATGACCATCTTTTCTCGAAGCGCATCTACCCGCGGGTCGCCAGCAACGTCGTCCTCGTAATCATCAGCCGTTAGCGAGCCCTTCAGTAGCCCTATCGCCGTCATGTACTGGATGCAATGATCTCGGTCAGCCGGATTACTCAGCGGCCCCGTCTTATCGATAATTCTGAGTGCCGACTCCTGCGAAGTAATAACGATCTCGTCGATCTCGTCCAGTCGTGAAGCCACCCCGGCGTGTAGCTCAAACGCTGCCTCAACAGCCGTCTGGGCATGGAACTCAGCAGGGAACGAAACCTTGAACAGAATGTTCTCCATCACATAAGCATCGAGCTTCCGTTCAAGAGTGATCTCCTCGCCCTTAAACCAAACATCCTGAAATCCCCATCCCGGTGCAGTAAGAGCCGACGGATAGCCCATCTCGCCCTTCATGGCGTTCTGCGCAAACCGAACCGCCCGACCCAGCGCATCGCCAGCCGCCCACGATTTTCGTGAACCAGTGTTAGGCGCATGTCGATACGTCCGCAATGTAGCATCAAGCCACGCGTTAGAAACAGCGTTCTCAACCTGCCTCACGTCGCCACCAAGCATTGCCGTAGCAACCGCCGTCGAAGCGACCTTCACCAGAATTACATGATCGATACCAACACGATTAAACGAATTCTGAAGCGCCAACACACCCTGAATTTCATAAGCCTTAATCGCGAATTCTAAGACTTTGTTCACGCTGATCTGACTCGTCGAATCTAATCTCGACTTGCGACTTAAGTGATCGGCTATAGCCAGGATTGCGCCGAAATTATCAGACGGATGCCCCCACTCAGCAGCAAGCCAGGTGTCGTTGAAATCGAGCCACCTAATAGCCGCTCCGGTATCAAATGCAGCCTTCACTGGATCGAGCATGTATCGAGTGCCAGGAACCCTTGATCCGTTCGGCACAATCGTGCCTTCAACCTCAGGGCCCAGCAGCTTCGTGCACGCCGGATAATTCATCGCCAGCAGCGCGCAGCCGATCGAATCCATCAGGCAAAAACGAGCAGTTTCGAGAGCAAGTTCCGAGCTTGGATCGTAATTAACCGCATAGTCGGCAATCTCGGAAATAACGGAATCGAACACGTTAGATTCTGATGCCACTACTAGCCGCGCTCCCCAACTGGAACGTACGCCCTCAGCTCCGGCCCCGTGTAGTCAGATAGCGGGCGAATCAGTTTGTTGTTATCCCGTTGCTCGATCACGTGAGCGATCCACCCAGACGTCCGTGCAATCACGAATACCGGTGTAAACATCGACGTTGGAATCCCACACATGTGGTACGCAGTCGCAGCGTAAAAATCAAGATTCGGGAACATGCCCTTTTCTTGCATCATCACTTTTTCAATGCGTTCGGAAATGTCGTAGTACGACGTATTCCCGGCAGCATCAGAAAGCTTCTTTGCAAGGTCTTTTACGATTGGTGATCGAGGGTCACCATTCTTGTACACCCGGTGTCCAAACCCCATGATCAACCGCCGTGCTTTCAGCATGTGAAGTAGCGATTTCTCGGCATCCATTGGTGAGTCGAACGACGAAACAAGCTCCATCGCCGCCTCGTTGGCACCACCGTGAAGCGGACCCCGTAGCGCGCCAATGGCCCCGGCGATTGCTGAGTAAGAATCGGATAAAGTCGAAGTGATCACCCGAGCTGTAAATGTCGAAGCATTGAACTCATGTTCGGCGTAGAGAATCAACGTCGTATCGAGAGCGTCGCGCTTTAACGGATCTGCCGGCTTGCCCGACATTAGGCTCAAGAAATGCCCAGCGACAGTATCTTCGTCGGACTCGGTTTCGATCCGTTCGTTGCGAGAGTGAAATCTGTACCAGTAAGCCAGCATCGACCCGAAGCTTGCGGTCAATCGATCGCCCACAGCCACAGCAATCCTGCCCCCCTCGCCCTCGGGTTCCAGCGTGCCCAGCAACGAAGTACCAGTCCGCAAAACATCCATCGGGTGCGTGGAAGCAGGCAAGGCCTCCAGCAACGTCTTCAAGGCGTCCGGCAAACCCCGCATTCCTATGAGTTTCTTCTTGTAACCATCGAGTTGCTTCTGGCCAGGAAGCTTGCCATAGATAAGCAGATAGGCAACCTCTTCAAAAGTCGAATTGGCCGCCAGATCGGTAATCGAATACCCGCGATATGTCAGCCCAACCCCGGTCTGCCCGACCGTGGAAATCGCTGACGATCCAGCCGTTACTCCGTTGAGACCTGAAGTAGTCATATCGATGAAATCCTATCTGTGGATCTAATTGGTGGAATCGTCGTCCGACTCGGCGTCGAACAGCTCATCCAGTTTGCTTTCGTATGTGTGATATTCGAGATATTCGTACAGTTCATCACGGGTCTGCAGTGCAGGGATGACTGCTTTTTGAGTACCAGCTCCCCGAATAATTTTAAGCACGTTCTCGGCTGCTTTGTTTGCTGCCCTGAACGCCGTAAGTGGGTACAGCGCAATGTCGACACCCACGCTACCCAGTTCATCTATCGTGAACGCCGGCGTTTGACCGAACTCGGTCAGATTGGCGAGAACTGGAACACCCACGGCATCCTTGAATCGACGGTAGTCACCAAGTTCCGTAACTGCCTCAGCAAAGATCATGTCGGCACCCGCTTCGACGTACGCAACCGATCGCTCAATCGCAGCGTCTACGCCCTCGTTGGCAATCGCATCGGTTCGAGCCATCAGCACGAAATCGTCGTAGGCTTTCGCATCAGCAGCAGCCTTCAATCGATCGCACATCTCGCCAACGGAAACAATCTGCTTGCCGGGTCGGTGACCACAACGCTTCGCCTGCACCTGGTCTTCAATGTGAACGCCAGCGGCACCCGCCTTGGCCATCTCTTTCATGGTTCGGGCAATCATGAAAGCACCGCCCCAGCCGGTGTCGACATCGACAAGCAACGGTAGATCGACAGCAGAAGTGATTCGGCGGACGTCTTCAAGCACATTGTCGAGCGTCGTCATGCCCAGATCCGGAAGCCCGTACGAAGACGTCGCAACACCCGAGCCTGAGAGGTAAAGAGCATTGAACCCGGCCGACTTCGCCATCACTGCGTGATAAGCATTGGTGACGCCCACGAGCTGCAACGGGTTTTCGACTTGCATGACCGCGATTAACGATGTTCCGGGAGACATTTCCATAGTGTTCGGATTATAGGTGCGCCGGATCGGGTTGCGGGGCAGTAAACCGGTCGCAAACGACTATCAGATGACCAAACGACCGAACAAACGGAGCGGGCTAGCCCCAGAACGCGTCGTAGAACACGAGCGGCGAGACAAGTAAAAGCACGACCCCAACTGCGAGTCGGAGCTTAGTCGGGTCGACATTGCCGCCCATTCGGGAGCCAGCGAACATGCCGATCATTGCCGGAATTCCAATAGAAGAAACCAGCAACCAATCGACGCGTCCTCGAAGCAGATGCCCGCTGAATCCAGATGATCCAACGAGAATGGTCAGCATGAGATTTGTTCCTGCGGCCAGCGATGGTTTCATTTTGAGAACGTGAATCAGCGCAGGCATTCGCAGTACGCCCAGTGCAAGTCCTACCGCACCGCCGATAATCCCGATTCCGAAGCCAAGAAAGCTTTCGCGAGCAATTGTTTTTCTGGTGAAATCACCGCGACCTGTAGACGGGTCGCCATCGTCAGGAACAGCAGATTTGTCACGTATTTCGGCCATTGCCCTAACGATCATCATCAACGACGACCAGACCAGTAATAGTCCAACGATAGTGAGAAGAATTACCCGTGGAACAATATCGGCGTAGAGCCCACCAACGAACGAACCGGCGACGGCTGGAATGCCGATTACCAGCACCACTCGATACACAACCCGGTTTTGAAGAATCGCAGGCCACGATCCAGCGATCGAGCCAAGCACGCTGACAAATAGATTCGTGCTAGCTGCTATCAGCGGGTCGATCCCAATGAACGTCATTATCGGCAGCCGCACAACGCCAAGCGCTATGCCAACGATTCCGCCAACGACCCCAACGACCAGCGACATGATCGCTAATCCAGTGAGTTGAACTCCAGAAAGATCGCTCCCTGCAAGAGCGAGTGTCGATACAGCTTCGGGCATTACACCGCCGTCCCAAATCTGTGGGCGACGTACCTTACGAGTGCCTCCGCTAGCCGCATTCGGCAGCTACACGTGGATGGACAATCTGTTGGTTCTGTGTCGAGGTCAGGCACTTCGTCTTCTTTAAAAGCTATATCGCGGGACACTCGATTCTAACCTCGCCCACCCTGCCTCGTACAACTTAATTTTCCGACTCGGCGATCAGAATTGAATCTACTTGCCGATCAGGTCGAGACTTTCGAGAATGCTATCAATTTCCTTGAAGTGTTCAGTATCGGGCCTGAGGGCCGGGTGGCGTGCAAATTCTGATCCCGGAGAGAAGACTCCACGGCGCACCATGATGTGCTTGTAGACCCAGTTCGCAAAACCCTGACCCTGCGCCAACATCCCGATCAGCGCCTGGTGACGGCGCATCTCAGCGTTGGCCGCAGCTTCGTCACCGGCCTGGAAATGATCCCAGACGCGAACGAACATATCGGGCAACGTCGATCCTGGCATTGTGCCCACTGATCCACGCTTGAATTCTTCGACTGCAAAGGCTCCACCAGCACCACCGAACAGAACCAGCCCTGTACCCTCTGCTAGCTTCTGGGTTTCGGCCATCCTCGGGATGGTCGGTGGGGTTTCAACCTTGATGTAGCAAAGGTTCTCGTGACGCTTGGCGCAGGCGACTGCCATTGCCGGCGGAATTGGAGCCGTGTTCTGATCTTGCAGGAAAATGGGTAGTGAAACCGACTCGGCGATTCTGCCAAAATATTCAATATTTTCAGAGGCTACGACCGGGATGAACGAGGTGGGGCGAATCATTAGTGCATCGGCACCGAGTTCTTCAGCTCGCTTCGACAGGAAGATCGCAACATCGGTGCTTTCGCCACCGGTGTTCATGACGATTTTCACCCGACCGTTGTTGACGCGCACGACGGCACTAAGAATTTCGTCTCGTTCTGTTTCTGTGAACTTGTAAATCTCGGTCGCAACGGCAATTCCCAGGCCGTGTACGCCCTTGCCGATCATCCATTCGACCTGATTTTCGAGATCCTCCATCACCAGTTGCCCTTTTTCGTTTATCGGGGCTGAAAGGATCGGGTAAACACCCTTCATTGAGCGGTCAGGCATATTGAGAATTCTCCGAGTGAAATCGTTCGGGCGATCTGAAGCAGACGCCATTGCTAACTAATGAGCCGGATATTCGCACCGGTAGCAAGAGAACGCAACAGAAGAAGCGACCGCTAACAGCGAAGACAGCCTAAATCGATGGACACAAACTCGAAGTCAGCTACTCCCAAAGAAAACCCGGCTAGCCGGCCGGGCTAAACGAGGTTTTTGACGATTGCTAGCAGTACACCAGCAACGGTTGCGGTTCCGATAACACCTGCAACGTTGGGACCCATTGCGTGCATTAACAGATAGTTGTCAGGATCTTCTTTTTGCCCCATATCCTGCACAACTCGCGCTGCCATTGGCACAGCCGAAACTCCAGCCGCTCCAATCATCGGGTTGATCTTGTCTTTCGAAACCATGTTCATCAGCTTCGCCAGTAGTAATCCCGCGACCGTCGCCGTCATGAACGCGAACAACCCCAAGAAGAATATCCCGATCGTTTCTGGCTGCAAGAAAATAGACGCTGGCATAGTCGAACCAACTGCCAGTCCAAGCAGAATGATCACCACGTTCATCATGGCGTTCTCAGAAACATCGGCGAGTCTGGGCACAACTCCCGAAACCTTGATCAAGTTCCCGAGCATCAGCATTCCAATTAGCGGAGACGCTGAAGGCACCAACAGGCTGATCAGAATGGTCGTGAGAACAGGGAACATCACCTGAGTGCGTTTGGACACCGGCTTGTTCGAGTACTCCATACGAATCAGGCGTTCTTTTTTCGTTGTAAGCAGCCTAATAATTGGCGGCTGAATTATCGGAACGAGCGCCATGTACGAGTACGCCGCTACCGCAGTAGCGCCAACGATGTTGCGCATATCGTAGGTCGGCAACGAATCGCCTAATTCCTTCATGCGAGTAGCGATGAAGATCGTAGTTGGCCCGTCGGCGCCACCGATAATTCCGATCGACGAAGCTTCAAGCAAACCAAACTCAAAGAAGTCGGTCATGCCGAGTAGCAGTGCGCCAAGCAAAGCGACGAACACTCCGGCCTGCGCACCTGCGCCGAGCAACAGAGTCTTCGGGTTCGACAGCATTGGGCTGAAGTCGGTAGCCGCGCCGACACCCATGAAAATCAGAAGCGGAAAGATGTCGGATTCCATTCCAATGGTCTGGAATGTTTTCAATAGCCCCGCTGGTTCGCCATCGCCACCAACCCGAATGAGTTCTCCCCCTGGAAGGTTGGCGAACAGTATTCCCATCGAAATCGGAACCAGTAATAGCGGTTCTTTCTTCTTGGCGATACCGACGTATAGAAGCGCACCCGCGATTGCCCACATGATGACCAATCGAGGCTCATGCGCGACTGCCGTGAAACCTTCCCAGAGTGCGCTTAGATCCGTGGACATGCTCGCTAAGCCTGTTCGATCTCGGCCAGAGTCTGACCGTGTTGAACTGCATCACCGGCTCCGACATGAACCGCCGAAACCGTGCCATCGATTGGCGATGCGATGGTGTTTTCCATCTTCATCGACTCCAGAACAAGAATTGGTTGTCCCTTGGTTACAGAATCGCCAACCGCCACGCTAACGCTAACGATTTTGCCCGGCATGGGCGATCGCACAACGCCATCACCACCGCTGGTAGGAACTGACGGGCGAGAAACGGCCTGTGGCGCGGGGGTGACAGTTTTCGGTGCTGAAATAGATGGGCCAGAGGTGACCGCTGGTGCCGCCGATTCGGGGAGTTCGACCTGATAGGCGGTTCCGTCAACGGAGACTTCCACAGGAGAAGTTGAAAGATCGCCGACCTCGGCGTCGTAGGTCTGACCAGCAATCGTAATTTTGTAGTTCTTAGTAGCCACTAGTTGCGCCTCTCCCTGGCAGCTGATGAACTTTGGCCAAGCATTCGCATTCGGCCACTCTGCAGCCAGGATCCCGCGGTTGCACCGGCCCTGGAGATTGGTGATGACATTGAAGCCGCTTTTGGCTCGGAGAGAGCCAGCGCCACTGCGATTGCAGCGACCTGTTGGCCGGTGATTCCCCCAGATGAAGCAGCAGGCACGTCAGAAGGAACGCTCGGAGCAGATGCAGCGGCCTGCGCCGGTGCTGGCGACTTTTCACGATCAAGCAGGCTTAGGCCCTTAATCGAAAGCGCAAGCAACGCCAGTACGGCGAAAACAATGCCCATGCCAACGAGGCTCAACAACAGCCCATCGTTTAGCAATTCCTGATCGTACGTGTCAGTGCTCCCTCAGCTGCGTCGTTACCGAACAATGCGGAACGAACGCAGCCACCATCGAAAATAACGTTGGCGATTCTAACAAAGCAAGCCTAATCAGCGGGGGTATATTCGTCGACCGAGATCGGATAGATATTTCCGTTGATTTCAGCAATTTGAGAATTTGCGTTCTCAGCCACACCTACAGATATTTCCTCGCCGTCGACTTGAACAGAAATCGAATCGACCGATTTTTCCAGATCGATAGCGTTAACTCGCTCGAAGCGATCGACGAGAAGTTGCTGCGCATCAGCGACCGAAATGGCGGTGAAAATTATCGCCGTTCCGGGTGACGCTTGGCCCAATTCCGGAAGATCTACCGACGCAACCGTGGCGATCTTGGCGTAGCCGCCGGTGGTCTGCCGATCGGCGAGCAGGATTATGGGCTTACCATCCCCGGGAATCTGGATTGACCCGTTGACCACCGCATCAGAAACGATGTCGTAACGTCCGGATTTCGATTCGATCTGAGGCCCATCTAAACGCAGGCCCTGACGATTCGATTGATCCGTAACAGTGAAAGTCGAGCTAAGAAATGTATCGATGCCTGATTGACTGAACTCGTCGTCTTGGGGTCCAAGCACAACTCGGATGTTCAGTTCGGCTGATGGTGCTGCTGATTCATCGGTTTCGGAAACACGCCCTGTGACGGGAGCACCCAAAATGTCGCCGATAGTCAAAACATCGCCTTCTACCAACGACCTGCCGTTTATGCCACCGATTTCTGAAGCCAGATGAGTTGATCGTGATCCGAGCAGCTCTGGAACATCCACTCCCCCGGCGATTGCAACGTAGGCCCGCAGGCCGTTCGAAACCATCCCAAAAGCGAGGTGTGACCCCGCATGTGCCGTGTACGAAACGCCGGGCGAAACGGGAACGCCCTCGAGGGTGGCGACTAATTCTGCACCGGTGATCGCGAAAATCGCGTCATGAGAAAATTCGATCTCAAGACCACCAAGCATGATTTCAAGCGCCGCTGAATCCAAATTATTCCCAACGAGTCGGTTTCCGAGATCAAGGGAATCGACATCCACTGCCCCACTAACCGAAACGCCAAGCTGCTGAAATCCTGTTCGGCCTCGATCTTGAATCAGCGTCATTGGACCGGGTTGGATAACCCGAATCTTGCGACTGGCCGATTCGGTGATTGCTGGATCACTCATGTGACTTCACCGGCACGAATCGAACCTTGGATCCCGGGGTTATCAGTGAAGGCGCATCATTGGCCACATCAAATAGTTTTGCAGCTGTTCTGCCAATAAGTTGCCAACCACCGGGACTTGCGTTCGGATAGACACCCGTTTGGGACTCAGCGATGCCAACGGAACCAGCGGGAACGCTAATTCGAGGCGTTTTGAGGCGTGGAGTGGCGATACGTTCATCGAGCCCGCCAAGATACGGAAACCCTGGCGCAAAACCGATCATGTACACCCGGTAGTCGACCCCAGCATGGATATCGATTACCTGTTGCGTCGTCAGTCCAGCGTTGTCGGCTACGGAATCTAAATCGGGGCCGTCTTCACCACCATAAACAACCGGCAGCTCGATTATTCGAACGCCGCTAGCAGATTCAACAGCCGCCTCGAGTCGGTCGATTATCACGGCTAGTTGATCTACCAAATCATCGTGTTTGCTTACTAACGGGTCATAGCTGACCAGTAACGAGCGATACGTGGGTACCAGTTCGACAACCGCTGGCATTTCGGCAGCCTGGATCAACTTGGCGAGTACGAAAACTTGGGAGTTAATCGCTGGATCGATTTCTGATCCCAGCTCAATGACTATCGCAGAATCGCCCGCCGCAAGAATCCGTGGATACGTTCGAGGCGCAACCGAACCTTCGCCTACAGCCACCCCGCTAGCTGGCACTTGCAACCAACTTGTCCATAGAAACGATTTCGACACCAGCCGCTTCGAGTGAACCCCGAACCGCCGACGCCAGATCAACCGCCCCGGCAGTATCGCCGTGTAGGCAAATGGAGTCGGCCGAGAAATCTATCTCGGTGCCATCAACAGCAATCACTTTGCCTTCAGTTGCGAGCTTGAGAGAACGTGCCACAACTTCTTCAGTCTCGTGCACAACGGCCCCCGGCTGCGAACGAGGTACAAGCGTTCCTTCTGGTGTGACCGCCCGGTCGGCATAGCACTCGCGCGCCACTCGCACGCCATGAGAACGTGCAATCGTTTCCCACTGCGATCCGGCCAAAACGACATGAATCAAATTCGGGTCGAACGCCCTTACTGCGAGCACGATAGCCTCGGCCACTGCGGCGTCACGCACTGCCGTGTTGTAGAGCGCACCGTGCGGTTTGACGTGCTGCATCGTTCGCCCCGGAACGAACGCCGACAGTGCACCAACCTGATAAGTGACGATGTTATGAACTTCGGTAGGTGTCAATTCCATGTTACGACGCCCGAATCCACCAAGATCCGGATACGCCGGGTGCGCCCCAATGCCAACGTTGTTCCCAACGGCAAGTTCAACGGTGCGAGCCATCCAATCGGGGTCACCAGCGTGAAAGCCCGTGGCGATATTGGCAGACGTTATGTACTTGACGATTTCGCTGTCGAGCCCGAGTTCGTACCCAGCGAACGATTCGCCGATATCAGCGTTGAAATCAATTCTTCCCGTCACACCATTCGTCAATTAGAAACTCCAGTACTCACACCGCTGGCTACAACGTAGAAATAACCGTGATCACACGCCTGATCCAAAACAAAAAGCCAATATGAATCTCGCTATTTTGCCAACAGTCGGAGCGTAGCACAGTAGGAGTCTTTTTCAGCATCCCTCTAAACTGGTGGAATGCTCGATAAATTTTTAAAGCCGATACTTGACGTGATCGCGTCCACATGGCGCATATTCGGTTCACCTCGAATCATGGGTGACGAAAAAGCTGCCAAAGCGCTCACGAAGGTATGGAAAGGTCGCGGTCGTGCCGAAGAAGTCGGCGAGAATCATGGCACGCGAACTCGAAACGCAATTATCGCGTCATCCGGCGTTCTGGTTGCGATACTCATTGGTCTGGGGTTTATTCGCCTTAATTGGCGGTGATGGTGATGACGAGTTGGACAGTTCAGTCGGGCTCGCAACCCCTACGCCCTTCACCGGTCCTCTGTACATGACCGAGGTGCGGTCATTGAGTCTCGCCCTTGCTGCAGCAAGAGACAACGGGTTAGTTAGCCAGAACTTTGAACACATCGGGCGTCGCCTTTTGTTTGGGGACTACGCTACTGCAATCGGCGAGGCAGATCGCGCCGAAAGAGGCTTGCTAGAAACGCCGTCCGAAACGGAAGTTTGGATATTCGCATTTGCTGGAGACGTGCAACTGGAACTCAGCAACGGCGAACGTGTCGACTACGACAATCTAACCGTTGTGCTTGATGCGCTTACCGGCCAGATCTACCGCGTCGAAGCGTTCTTTGGCGAATACGAATCTGAAGCACGCGCTCCTGTATGGCTTCGCCCCCCTACGCCAACACCCGCGCCTACTCCAACCAAAACCGCCCAGTAATCCCAGCCAACACCACATAGGCCAGAAAAAGTGGCCTATGTGGTGTTGGCTAAAGCCAAGTTTCTTCTCGCGCATCGACACGAATTTGCCCTGCCCGATCACCAGATGATCGACAACCTCGATGTCCAGCAGTTTGCCCGCCTCGACAAGAGTTTTCGTAATGGCGACATCTTCAGCACTCGGCGTCGGGTCGCCAGAAGGATGATTATGAACAATGGCGATCTGTGGAGCATTCCGCCGGATAGCCGTTGCAAACACCTCGGCCGGGCGAATTAAGGCGGCGTTCACACTCCCCGAGTACAGGTCTTCAATTCCAAGAACCTGATTCCGAGTCGACAGCGTTGCGACTCGAAAGTGCTCACGATCCAACGACGACATCTCGGCCATAAACAACTTTGCGAGATCAGCAGGCGAAGTGATGTCTACTCGATCATCAGAAGTTAGCGCCGCCACTCTTTTGCCGAGTTCGATTCCAGCCAATATCTGACACGCCTTAGCAGTCGATATGCCTCGCAAATCGCACATTTCATCGAACGTGATTCGAGATAACCCCGAAAGCCCGCCAAACTCGGAAAGCAACCTGCTCGCCATCACTAAGACGTTCTCGCCTTCCAGCCCAGTACGCAGCAATATCGCCAGCAGCTCGGAGTTCGAAAGATGCCCCGCTCCGTACGACTGCAGTCGTTCCCTTGGACGCTCACCAGAAGGGAAGTCCCGAATCGCAGGAGTAAGTCGAACTGGGAGAATCGACAGACACGAAAACGCCCCCAACCGCCCCTAAGCTATGATGCCCTCGTATCGAGAAAGCTGAATCCCCAAGGGTTGGCATATGGACTTTCCACGAACCATCGACGAGATCACACCTGAGTGGCTGACGCAGGTGCTACGCGAGAGCGGGGCGATTCGAGATGCTGGCGTTGAGTCGTTCGAATCCACTCAGTTACAAGGGGGTACGCCGGTGAAGTTCACCGGTTGCATCTTGCCTACCGCTCAGATGAACTTCACGCCCCATCGACGGTTGTGGCCAAAGTGTCGCTTCGGAACGCCGAGCGACGAAGCTTCTTAAAAGACAGAGGGATTTACGAACGCTAGGTGAATTTTTACCGCACGTTAGCTCCCAAAGTAGGAATTCGTATTCCTGCCAACTACATAGCCGACTACGATCAGGAGTCTGGATTCTCGATGATCCTTGTTGAAGATCTCGGAGATCTCCGCTTTGTTAGGCAGTTTGCCTCTGAAAATTTGAGTCTTGCGGATACAACTTCAGTGGTCGAGACGTTAGCCAGTCTTCACGCACGTTGGTGGAACGATGAATCTCTAGGCAGTTACGAATGGATCGCGAATTCCAGCAGCGACTCCCAAATAGCGATGTCCGCAGCTCAGTACAAAGAGTCCGTTGAGCCTTTCCTGAATACATTTCGCGAATTTCTTCCCGACGGTTTTGACTCGTTCGCTCACAGTTTTGCCAGAAATGCCGTTGATGTTATTAGTCGATTTGGTTCAGGCAGCCAAACACTTACTCACCGAGATTTCCGATTGGACAATATGGCGTTTGACGATTCAGCCGCCGAAGGAACTGGGCGGGTTGTGCTTTTTGATTGGGGGACAGTCGGATTGTCTATTCCGGGATCAGATCTCGGCCGTTTCATTTCGGGCGGTCTGTCGACTGAAAATAGGCGCGATAACGAGAAGGCTCTGGTATCCGCCTATTACGAGAGACTGCAGGAGGGCGGAATTTCCGATTACTCCAGAACCGAATTAGATCTTGGCCTGCAGCTTGGTGCGCTGCAAGGTGTGATGACCAGCACAATCGGCACGGCGAAACTCGACTTAGGGAAACTTCTGGAATCCGCTGAAGGTCGCCAGGCCGTGGAAGAGGGTGCAAGTCGTTTTCAAACCCTCATCGATTGGAATGTAGACGAGTTGGTTTCTAGGTGAGCAGCAATCCGGATGTAGCTCCCACCGATGATATTGAGGCACCCAGTTCGGGCCATCAATTTCGCCAACTCCTCACGACGAAAGGATTTCTTGCACTCGTTATTTCCAACACGCTTGGTTTCAGCGGGGAAGCATTACGACTCGCTGCGCAGGCATGGTGGATACTCGACGAAGGTGGATCGAACACAGCGGTAGGGCTCTCGGCAGGATTACGGGTGATACCGGTAATCCTAATCAGTCTGTACGCCGGCGTAATGATCGACAGGTTCGGTGGAAAGCGAGTTTTGCTCTACGAGCGTTGGATACTCGTACTGTTGGCCCTGGCTACTGCATTTCTTTTGTTTTGGGACGGAGTCGAAATCTGGCACATCGTGGTGCTTTCCACTGTTGCCGGCACGACCATAGCAATTGGGATGCCAGCTACAAACACTCTCGTAGCGGAGATAGTCCCAAAAGATCTCCGACCGCAGGCCAACATTCTCAATCAGTTCGGGCCGTCTGCAGGTCGGACTATTGGCCCGCTTTTGGCCGGCATATTGATCGCCGTGTGGAACGCTGCGACTGCGTTTGTCGGACTTGCTGTTGTGTACGTGATCTCTTCCCTAATTACCATGCGGATTCCGGCCAGGGGTACTATCAATAATTCTGCTGCATCGGCGATTCAACAGATCAGAGAGGGAATTCGATACATCCGTCGGAACTCAGTCGTAATGTGGATCTTGATCCTAATAGGATTCTCGACGATTTTTTGGGCACTGATCGGGCCATTGTTGCCTGCGATGGCTATACAGGTTTTGAACACATCTGAGATCGGATTCGGCTGGATGTATGGAGCGATGGCGATTGGTAACGCGGTCGCATCGATAGGGCTCGCGAGGCTAGGCAAGCCCAAGAGGGCCGCGCCGTCTCTGTTGTTGGCAGCGACTATGTATGGTGCTGGACTCGTTCTGCTTGGTTTTACGCATACGTACTGGTTGTCACTTTTATACCTTTTCTTGATGGGGCTCCGATACCCGCTCTGGATAGCTCCAATAATGACAATGCTCCAAAACTACACCGCACCGGAACATCTTGGTCGGGTCATGGCTGTACACGCAATCGCCATCCAAAGCGTATCCATCGGTTGGTTGCTGGGCGGTTGGCTTCTGGACGTCATAGGAATTCCTGCAACAGCAATTGTTGGCGTGGTCGGCGGCTGGACCGTACTTCTAATAGTGATGATCCGTTCCAAGGAGCTTCGGGCATCGTGATCGTAACCAGCATCGAACATGGTCCAGATAGTGCGACGAGGTGATTCCGACCTAAATCAGGCCAGACAACTCTCAGGAATTGCTGAGTAGTCTCGAGAAAGAACACTTCTGTTCAGGCACCCGGCATCTCTTGGTTGCAAAGGAAGTTGAAGCTAATTTCAGAACCCTGATGTAAACGGGTCGTGATCGCTTGAACAGATGCGTTTACTGGGTTGAGCTACCCCGGCAACCTATGCCGGGGCCACTTCAAATTTCAACCGTGGATATCACACCACCAAAACTCGCAAGCCTACGAGTTCGGCAGATACACCCGCATCCCCGTCTGCCACGACTCCTGAATAGCGTCGGTGAAGTCCATGTATTTCACGGAGTCGGTGAAGTTCGATCGGGTTATCGGCTCGATACCGCGAATTGCGTTGATGAACTCTTCCTCAACTCGCCAGCCACCTCGCTTGTCGTCCGGAACTGTGATTTCCGACATTGCGTCGTCGCCCTTGCGAGCGCCTATCACAACAGGATCGTTGTCGAGTCCGTGCGTCTGAACGTGCAGTGTTCCTTCGGTTCCGTATATCCAGAGATCGGTTGACGGTCCGAACGTGCCAGAAACGGTTGTCACAGATAGGTTCACTGATCCACCACCCGAGAGCGAATAGATCACGTCGATCTGGTCAGGAATCGTCATCTGCGCTCGAGTTCCATCCCAGTTACGTCGGTGAGGAACAACGATCTGTGCATTCGCAGAAACCGAGCTAGCCGTACCAACCAAACGAATCAGGTTTTCGTACCAGATTCCGGTCGTCATCACGTTATTGCCCGAAAGGTCTCGCAGGTGACGCCAGTGGGCGTCCTGATCGGTATCAGGGAACGCGCTGCCGTCGGTAACTCGAACGTTTACGTTCACGATGTCGCCAACGTAACCATCGGCAATCAAATCGATGAGGTGCTGCTCGCAAACCATCAGGTGTGGCGGCGGCACGATCTGTGTAATCAAATCGGGGTTCGCTGTCGAAGCTGCCAGCATGTCGTGGGCTTCCGAACCGTTCATCGCCATCCGGGCTTCGCACATAACGTGCTTACCGTTGTTGAGGGCGGTTAGCGTGATGGTCGAGTGCATGTATGGCCATGTGCCAATGCAAACTGCATCGATATCGGGGTCTTCAACCAGATCGAGCCACGTCGGATACGCCTCGCCAATTTCGTACTTGTCGGCAGCTGCCTTGCTCGACTCAATCGAACGGTTCGCCACTCCAACAAGTTCGACGCCACTTTGGGCACGCAGCCCGGGAATGTGTCGTTTTGCCGTGTTGGCACCGGCTCCAATGAAACCGACTTTGATCGTTTCGTTTGCCATCTGGCGATATTCCTCTACTGTGAATCAATAATTGCGCTTTTCAGCAGATAAACTGGAGTGCGCCGAGAACAGAGGCTGGAAGTGTACGGCAAAGTGCCACAGGCACAATCCCATTTCAGCAATAAACGTGACAATCCCGAACGAAAGTACGAACAATTAATGTCGTCAATGAAACCTCGATATTCAGGAAATCCTAAGACCGTACCAACTCAGGTCGATATGACCGGGATCGGCGTGCAGATTTCCTGGGACGACGGGCAAGTTTGCACTTACCCATATCGATACCTGAGGCTGCAGTGCGCCTGCGCTGCCTGTGTTGAAGAGATGACGGGTCGACCGTTGCTCGTGGTTTCTGCGGTGCCTGAAGACATCATTGCGGCTGATCACCTGATAGTTGGCAAGTACGCAATCCAGTTCCTGTGGACAGATGGCCACGATTCGGGAATTTACCCGTACGAGATGCTTTTGAAGCTTGCTGCGAACGATGCAGCTGTTATCTGCGAGGGTGGATAGTGGCCAGGGCTGATTCGGGTCGCTCGCTGGATCATCGTGATGTAACGCTGCAGTCGATCGATGATTACGGTCAACAGCTTCAGCGTGCTCTCCGTGATTTATCGCCAGAAGAAGCACGCTGGATGCCGACTCCGCAGTCGAATCATGTGCTGTGGATTTTGTGGCACATGGGTCGCATGGAAGACATGTGGGGCTGGTACCTGCGTGGCGAGGGCGATAGCGCATGGATCGAGGGCGGTTGGGCCGATCGGCTTGGCATCGACCCTTCACGAAACGGCAGTGGCGATACGATCGAGCAGGTTCGAGATTTTCCTGATGTTTCAGTTGAAGACGTTACGGCCTACTGGCAGGCATCTCGCGAACTACTGATTCCTTCGATTGAAGGAGTAACGGTAGATCGACTTGGCGAAACACGGCCTGAGATTTGGCCGGGCACACCTGATACTGCGCCAACGCTGTTGTCGGCGCTGGGTAGGATTCCAGTAGAAAATGGCCAGCACACAGGCCAAATTGCCTACATCCGAGGGTTGTACGCAGCGAAGTTTGAGTAAGAAGTTTGACCGGGTTCGATTCTTTTCGCTATATCGCTTAAATCGTCCACTCTGCAAACTGTCATCCTGAATTCATTTTCAGGATCTGACACCCAATCCACCAGCCACCAAAATCTCAGCCAACAGTTCATGGGCTAGAAAACGTGCCACCGGCACCCGCTGGAACCTAAAACGTCGGCTTACTCGCGCCAAACGCTTGGGTTGCGTTGGCTAAGAACGATGAACGGAACTGAACACCCCAGACCCCGTCAATTTTCGTGAATATCCAGAGCGTGTCGAAGCCGTTGTATTCGGTGCCGTCGACTTTTTGGCGAGACTGCCTGATTACCAGGTGAACCTTTTCAGGCCCGGCTTGAGCGGCGGTCACCGATTTCGTGATCGTCGTGTGCCAGCCTTCAGCCTTTAACGCCACGGTCATATCGTCTTGCGGCGCACGAAAATCCTCTGAAGTGACCCATGTTTGAAACTCGGTGCCTGCCAGCCTCATGTGAGGGAAGTGCATCTCGGCGATCATCGCATCGGCGTCGCGATCATTGAACGCCTGTGCCCATCGTGTGAATGTTTCTATCGCTTCTTCTGCGTAGCTACTCAATCTCTACTCCCCGAGAATTATTCGCTGTGAAAGCACAGCTAAATATTTTTTATTGCCTATGTCTGTGTGCAACTTTGTGCCGGTTGGAATAAGATAGCGCAGCTTGACTCGATTTCGGCGAAATATTTATCAGGAGTTCCGTAACAACGATGGCAAAACGAATCAACAGAGTGATCGAACTCATTGAAGCAGGCGAACCCGTCTACTACACCGGCACCGGAGATCTGACTTACGAAAACGGCTTGAAGCAGGCAAGCACGTGGGCTGATTTTCTGATTACAGATTTCGAGCACCATGCGTTCGATGTCGAGGGTTTGACCCAGTTCATGAAGGGTCTCGTAGACGGCGGACCAACCAAGGCCGGACATCGCACGCCCGCGGTAATTTCAACGCTTCCATCAAACTGCCGAACCATCGAAGAAGTTCGAGCGAACGCATGGCAGATTCGCCAGGTGCTTTCGGCAGGAGTGCACGGAATATTGCACACCCACGCCCGACAGGCCGACGCGGTTCGAGCGTTCATCGAAGAATGCCGCTACCCGTTCCACAAGAACGGACGTGAAGGTCTTGGCGAAGGTCAGCGTGGTGCTGGCGGACAGGGTCGACCAGCAGAAATCTGGGGCGTAACTCCTCAGGAATACACGAAGATCGCCGACCCATGGCCTTTGAATCCCGATGGAGAATTGTTTTTGGGTTTGAAGCTTGAGAATCAGGAATCGGCTGCGAACTCCGACGCCATCTGCCGAGTGCCAGGACTGGCGTTCGTTGAATGGGGTCCGGGAGATATGGGAATGTCGTTCGGCAACGCTGATGCTCACGATCCGCCTTACCCGGCTGAGATGGATGCGGTTCGCAACAAGATCAAGGCTGCGGCTGATGCGAACGGCCTGAGCTTCCTGTGTTCATGGAACGACCCAACTCTTGATGACACAGGCAACCTACAGGTGCTGATCGACATGGGTGCGAAGATCTTCTCTGGCGGCAGGGAAGAACGAGCAGTAATCGGTCGAAAGATGACCAACCGCCAGATGCCAGTAGGGTGACATAGTCACGTTTTCTGCGGCTAGCCGCGTTTTAGATAGAAAAGGGAAGTGGCTGATTCGTCAGCTGTCTCCCTTTTTCTATTTCTCGACTCCTGTGGAGAGATCTTCGGTGGATGGGTGATGGAAGGGTGTTGCCAGACTAGCGCGTCCCATCCATAGATCCTTCGACTCCGATGATTCCGGTCAGGACACGGCAAATCAAAAAAGCCGGTAGCTCGTGAGAGCTACCGGCTTTTCTATATGGCTTACGAAAACCTGTCGACTACTCGCGGCCGAGCAAGTTCTTTACTGTGCCCACGACGTCTTCGGGCTGAGGCATGAATGCCTGCTCGAGATCTCGGTTGTACGGGACCGGCGAGTGCGGTGCCGTGACTCGCTTGACGGGGGCGTCGAGGTGGTCGAACGCTTTATCGGCGATTACGGCGGCAAACTCCGAGGCCATCGATGCGCGAGGGGTGTCCTCGTCAACGATCACGACATTGTTCGTCTTCGCTACCGATTCGATCAGAATGTCTTCGTCGAAAGGCGAAAGCGACATCATGTCGATCACTTCGGCGTCGATACCAATTTCAGCAAGCTGTTCGGCTGCCTTCTGGCAAGCAATTGATGTGTATGACATTCCAACGAGCGTCACATCGGTTCCACGTCGCATATATCGGCCCTTGCCGAGCTCGATTACGTAGTCCTCGTCAGGAACGAATCCTGTGAGGTTGATTAGCTTTTTGTCGTTCACGAGGAACACTGGGTCATCGTCACGAATCGCAGCGGCCAGCAGGCCCTTCACGGAGTAAGGATCGGAAGGCACTACGACCTTGAGGCCAGGAATGTGCGCCAGCATCGAATAAAAACTCTCGGAGTGCTGAGCGGCGTGACCGGTACCAGCACCTGATCGTGCGAACAGGGTCAGGGGCACTCGGGTTTGGCCACCGAACATGTAGCGGCTTTTAGCTGCGTTTGAAAGCAGCTGGTCGAACGCTACGGTTACAAAGTCGAAGTACATAAGGTCGACTACTGGTCGAAGACCGGTGAGCGCGGAACCTACAGCTGCGCCAACGAATCCTGCTTCGGAAATCGGTGCATCACGAATGCGTTCGGGTCCAAATTCCTGAACCAGTCCCTTGGTGGCAGCGAACGGGCCACCCCATGCGTCGAGGGGTTCTTTGGTTTCTTTGTCGAATCCACCGGAAATGTCTTCACCCATAAGGAACACATCTTCGTCTCGGATCATCTCTGCCCGCAGCGTGTCGCGAAACACGTCACGGAATCGTTTTTCCGAACCGGCTACACCTTCGTATCCGGGTCCAAGCGGGTTATTTGCTTGTGAGGTCGTCATATCTGTTTGTTTTTCTTTTTGTTGAAACTGATGAAATTTTTACGAGTAACTAAAACTATCGAAGACCCATAATTGGCTGCGAGTAGTTGACGTACACATCGTCGTAAAGTGCTGCGGGATCGGGCATTGGGCTGTTCATGCCGAACTCAACAGCGTCGAGCATTTCCTTTTCGACGGCATCCCGGATGCTCTTGAGTTTCTTCGCTGTCATCAGCTTTTGCCGGGTGACAGTCTTTTCAAAGTGCTTGATGGCGTCTTTGTCTTTGTAAAATTGTTCTTCTTCTTTTGTGCGGTACTTCAGCGGCTCGTCGGCGTGGAAGTGACCGTGGTAGCGGTACGTCTTGAGTTCCAAGAACGTTGGGCCTTCACCGGCTCGTGCACGGGCGATTGCTTCGCCGGCTGCATCGTAAACAGCGAACACGTCCATGCCATCAACCACAACACCGGGCATTCCGTAGCCTTCAGCACGGGAGGCGATATCTTCTGCAGAAACTGCGTACCAGGATGGGGTCGCTTCGGCATAGCCGTTGTTTTCGCAGGCAAAAATAACAGGGAGCTTCCAGACGGAAGCGAGGTTCATCGATTCGTGAAGCACACCCTGCGAAGAAGCACCGTCACCGAAGAATGAAACTCCAACGGATTCGTTTTCGATTCCTTTGTATTTGGCCGTAAGTGCTGCACCAACTGCCAACGGAATCGAGGCTCCAACAATGGCGTTGGCTCCGAGCATTCCCTTCGAGAAGTCGGCGATGTGCATCGATCCGCCCTTGCCACCGCACTGGCCGGTCGATTTGCCCATGATTTCAGCCATCATCGCGCTGGTGTCGAGACCTTTAGCGATGCAGTGACCGTGACCACGGTGGGTCGATCCGATCCAGTCTTTATCGGTGAGATGAGCACAGATACCGGTAGGAGGCGCTTCCTGACCGTCCGAGGGGTGCGTTACACCCATCGCATTTCCTTTAAAGGTCTGTTCGAGCATCGTCTCCTCGAAGCGGCGGATTCGATACATCGTGGTGTATATCCACTCCAGCTTCTCTTTGGAGATATCCATCTTTAAGTGCCTCCGGGTGCGTTTTGCCCCAGAAGATAATAATGTAGTTTCTGGGACCGATTTCAGATCAGGACATAAGACGATTCTGCCACCGCGGTGAACGACGGTAAATTCGACACTGGAACTTTAGCATTGGCGCGACAAGTTCGGAGCGGGAGTTCTGGTGCGAATCAGCCTCGCCCGATAAATCTGCCTAGTGACTTTTTCAAAGAGGCTTCTTCGATTTTCTCATTGTTCAACACGCCATCAAGCAGCGAGTCGTAAGGCGACGACTCTGTGCTTACGGCTGGAGTAACGGTGAAAAGAATCGTGTCGTCGGATCCAGTTTCCTTACACCGCAACGCCTGTTCGATAACTTCTTTCACCGTGTACATGGCGTGGGGCGAAAGTACGATTCCTTCAGCACGGGTGAAGATAAGCCCGGCGCTGTACGACTCGATCTGGCCATGGGCGATGGCTTCGATGTAATTCTCTTTGAACAACGAAGAAACGATCGGCGCAACACCGTGATATCGCATGGCTCCAGCAAGCACGCCGGGTGGCGAGTACTCCCGGCCAAGCGTGTACATCGGGACTTGCGGCATCAGGCCAGCAGCATCGGCCGATTCCTCTGTATAGACACCCCGGGTAAGGCTTGGAGTCGATGATTCCTCGACCGCCACGAACCGGGTTTTACGACCCTGAATGCGAGCCGGAATGAACGGTGCAATCAGGCCACCAAAGTGGGAGCCGGCGCCAATGGAACCGATTACATGATCGGGCGCTTCATCCACCGCGGCCAGCTGCCGCTGGGCTTCGAGTCCAACGATCGTCTGGTGGATCAGCGTGTTGCCCATCAGGGTGGGAATCGCAAATTTCACGTCGGGATTTATCGTCGCTTCTTCATATGCCTCAGCCAATGCGGTGGCGATAGACCCTGAAGCAGCGCCTTGTTTTTTCAACTGGAATTTTCCAACTCGGGTGTTCTCGGACGGACTCGCCTGCACATCGACGCCCCAGACACGACCGTACGCGTCACCCCATGCCTGCTCCGAGTCGGGTTTTCGCACGCTGTAGATTCGGCTTTCTAATCCGAAAAGCGATGCAGCGTGCCCCGTGGCGCTAATCCACACTCCGCCCGCCCCGCCGGAAACAATTCCGTTGGCTCCAGCCTTTTTGGTGTAGAACGCTTGCGGTATAGCTGTGTTCGATTCGTATGAACCGCTCGGACTTCCGCCTTCAAATTTGTAGAAGAGTTTTGCAGGTGTGCCAAGTTCTTTTTCTAATGCTCTAGCCCGAAACATGGGCGTTGGTCGCCACTGCTGGTACGCCTCTCGAACTTCTTTGGGGATCTTGAATGTTCGGCTTTTGGCGTTGAGTTCATGCTCAATAATTTCACGTGGGAACAGCGGAGCCAGTTCACGCGCAGTGATCGGATAGCCAGAGGGCGACATCATCGGCGGCACACGGAACGGCAGATCGGCCTCGACGTTGTACCAGCGAGACGGCATTTCTCGGGGATTCAGCGTAATTCGATTTCCTGTAACTGTTGCCATCCGAATGATCGTCCTTATTTATGCGACTTTTTCGAGTCACGACTTCCGACTTTGCCTGAGAACGCAAAGGTTATCGCGAACGTGCCCGACAAAGCAGATTGAATCTCGTAAATATCCATTTACGAAAGTTTCCCAGCTTTCAAAGTGCCTGCAGTCATTCTGAATGTTGGGATTGAACTCATAGTTTTTTCTGGGCGACAGTAACATTCGTGAGACTGTGCCTTGCGTGAGCGACTAACGGATAAATCCCTTGCAACGAACCTACAAATATCAGCGTGGAAATACATGAATCGTCGAGTTACCAAAGCCTCTAAACTCGGAATCCTGCTTCTCGCAATCGCATTAACTGCCCTAGTTATTACGGCCTGTAGCGGCGGCGGTGAAGACGAGGATGCCATTGCGACTACAGCTCCCAGCACTACGCAGGGAAGAACCGGCGAACAAGGCATAGCGGGATCGACAGGCCTTCAAGGGTTTCCAGGTCCGGCCGGCCCAGAGGGTCAACGAGGGTCAGCGGGTGTATCCGGTTCCGACGGCTCCAAAGGTGCAGACGGAAAATCGGGCGTTCTAACAATTGGCCCCGGGCTGACCACTGAGGGCTCGATCGAAGGCGACGTGGCGTTTGTCGATTTTGCGGGATCGGGCGAAGCCGACACTGTTTCACGAAGTGATCACGATCATGATTCCGACTACTACACGGCTCTCGAACTTTCGTCAGGCAACGCAGAGATAGCGTGGAGTTCCATTACCGGAGTGCCGGGCGATTTAAGTTCAGGGGGCGCGGCTGCATCGGTTGATTGGACCAATATTCAGAATCGACCGGAAGGGTTGGATGATGGGGATGACGGGCTGACTTCGGTCGATTGGAACGAGATACAGAATCGTCCGGGCGAATTGAACACTACTCTCGGTGGAATGACCTGCGCATCGAGTGAAATACCGATTTACAACGGCTCGACCTGGGTCTGTGGCGATGCAGGACCGTCGGCTGGCGACTACGCAATATCGGGTCAGTCCTGCGGCGCGGGGCTTGTTGCTACGGGTGTTGATGGCAGCGGGAATCTGATTTGCACAACACTTACATCGAGTGACACAGTGCCGTTCCAGCGAGCCAAGCACCTGATTACAACGCTTGCGATTGGGCCCGGTGAAGCTGGGCTTTGGAACTCGGTGACGATTGGCGATGATGGGCTGCCCGTTATCGCTTACGAAGCGAATAATTCTCTATATTTGGCGCAATGCGATGACGCTGCCTGTACTTCGATAACCCCATCATTGATTGAAGCAACCGGTGCTGGCGATTTGTATTCATCAGTGATTATTGGCACCGACGGACTGCCGTTGATCGCCTATCGAGACTCGCTGAACGACAACTTGAAAATTGCCCACTGCCAAACGGTTGGCTGTGCAACGAGTTCGACCTCGGTTATCGAAAGTTCCGGTGATGTTGGTTCGCACACATCGATCGCTATCGGTACCGACGGACTCGGCATTATTAGTTACTACAACGCCACGAACGGCGATCTAAAAGTTGCTCACTGCAACAACACGGCATGCACGTCGGCTGGTCTGGTGATAGTTGATGAAGCCGGTGATGTTGGCGAGTACACGTCGATCACGATTGGCAGCGACGGATTCCCGCTGATTAGTTACTACGACGTTGATAATGCTTCTCTGAAGGTTGCGCACTGTTCAACTGTTACTTGCTCGGCTAACACTGTTGCACTGGTCGACGCTCCGGGCGATGTTGGCAAGAAAACTTCGATCATTATCGGTATCGACGGGCGCGGGCTTGTCGGGTACTTCGACGCAACGAGCAACGATTTGAAAATGGCTCACTGTTCGAACGTATCGTGTTCTTCATCAACTACAGCTTCGACGGTTACGAGCGGTGGTGTCGGCAACTGGAATTCGATGACTCTGGGAACCGACGGTCGGGCAATCGTTAGCTACTACGACTCGTTCAACGGGGTGCTCGAAGTAGCACATTGCGATGACATTGCGTGCACTTCCGCAACCGGGGTAGACGTCGATACAGCAGGTCTTGTTGGGTCGACAGGTCTTGTTGGCCAGTACAGTTCAATAACGATTGGCGCTGACGGATTGCCGTTGGTTGTCTACCACGACGTGACTTCCCGAAACCTAAAAGCGGTTCACTGTTCAAACGTAAGGTGCTTGCCGAACGTTAGAAACAGGTAAGCAGGCAGGCAGCCAGCCAGCTGCGTTTTCTTCAGTTTGATTGCACCATGCCTCTGAACATTCCACAACACGGAAGGCTCAAATGAATCTAATCATTAGAAGCTTCCGTGACAGCGATCTCGACACGGTTCTCGATATTGCCGTTGCGGCGTGGCAACCGATTTTCGCTTCGTCTAAAGAAATCGTTGGCAACGAACTATTCGAACTTACTCACCCCGACCCCGATGCCAGCAAGCGCGCCCAAGTTGCAGGGGCATGCCGTGATGATGATCCGAGGCAGGTATGGGTAGCGGAATCTGATGGCGACAAAGAGCTCGCTACCAAGGGCGAAGGCCCGCCCGGAGCTAAAATTATCGGCTTCATAATCGTCCACATGTATCTCGAAAGGAAAGTTGCCGAAATTGGCAACAACGCGGTATCTCCTGCGTTTCAGGGCCGGGGCATTGGTGCACAGATGTATGCGTTCGTTCTTGAGCGTATGCGAGAAGCTGGAATGAAGGCGGCTATCGTGACAACCGGCGGCGACGTCGCGCATGCGCCCGCGAGGCGAGCGTATGAAAAGGCAGGCTTTTCAGGCCCAGTACCATCAATGGAATATCACATCGAGCTCTAGGAGTTCGCCTCCTCTTTGATCAACGCTGATCGTTAGAAGTCATTCGCTGCAGAGGGGGAGAGAGATACTGAAATAAATTCAGCATGACAGTGTGCCAGTGACGCGAATTTTTCCATTGAATAAGGTTGTCGGCGATTTAACACAAATCCTGATTTTCATCAGGATGACAAACTTAGTTCTGACGCTTGTAAGTCGGGGGCAATTAAAAATATGGATCAGTTGATGATCGATATCGAAGATAACGAGAACAGTGGTTATTTTCCTATTCAGGTATTCGAAACGCAGAGCGAGCCAAGAACTTCGGCAGTTATTACCGTCCCTAGCATCCCGAGCAGCGACGAGCCTTACGACGTAATCGGATGGTGTTCTGACAGTGGTGGCGAGCCCTGTGAAGTGACTGCCGTGGTGGTCGGAGATTCGGGTTCTGGGCAGGCATTATTGATCCACGGCGGGGACTATGGAGTACGGTTGCGTCCCTCGAAATCGGACTCCCCATGGTCGCTTGACTCGGGCGATCAGATTGGTGAGCCATACTTATTGCTACAGACATCCATTAAACTCGCTTTTGCGTAATAAAGCTGACGAGTTTTTACCTCGCCCTAATTGCCTCCTCGAACTGTTGACACTGAAAAATGCCTCGTGATAGTTTTCACTTGCGCTACATTTGAAGGGCGGCTGCGATGCGCACGCGTTCGCATTTAGTCCTTCCTGTTTTTATCACTTTGGGAGCTTAGTCAGCAGGGTATGGATCCTAAACCGCTAACCACGGCCGAATGGGCTGAAGTAGGCATGGCACTTAAGTTCCTATGGCTTGCACTGGGCTTTGCTCTAATTTCAGGGCCATCGCTCCTTACGGCACACGCAATCATCCCTTCGTTTGTCGACACTAAAACTGTCCCAGCCAAGTGGTCGAAAATGCGCGCACCACTATATGTAGTTGGCATTATTTGCTTCATCGGTATTTTTGCATCCCTATTCATGGCGTCAGAAAACACCGATTTCTTACACAGAATTTACTCACGGTGGTGGCAGTAGGCACTGCCCCCTCCCTAACACGTTAGTAGCTCGCTTCGGCTTGCTAGGACTGGAAAGAACGCTTGGCGTCGGAAAACGACAACTCGAACCCCAAATCGTCATCTTTACCCAAGATGCTCATACCCGTTTTGGCCATTGGTGGCCTCGGTGTATTGGCGGTTATGGGTGTGGTAGCAGCGTTCGTCATTACGGGGTGGATCGGTCAGCCGGTTCCCGTATTAGGATTTGAACAGACTTTCGATCAGCCGATCGATTTCCCGCACACCATTCACGCTTCCCTGAAGCAGCTCGATCACGTTGCTGCCGATGGCGAGACGATGGAAGGTCTCGGGCTCGACTGTACGTTCTGTCACCGCACCGTAACTACTCAGCCGAACGCTGGAGTTCCGCCAGTAGGTTTCTGCGCAACCTGTCACCAGGTTATTGGTTCAGCCGACAACGAACAGATCAACATTCTTCGCGACGCCGCCGACATCATTGGTGATGACGGCAAAGAGGCGGTCAACTGGAAGCGAGTACATCGCCTACCAGACCATGTTCGATTCGTTCACGAACCTCACATTCGTTATCTCACTCAAAACCCATCTGCTGTAAAAGGCACTACCGATGGTGTTACCGAAGGACCTGCCGGAGTCTGCTCAACCTGCCACGGAAACGTCGCAGCAATGCAGCAAGTCGAGCAGGTTGAATCTCTCAAAATGGGCCAGTGTGTCGATTGCCACCGTGACAACGGTGCGCCGACCGACTGTGTCGCTTGCCACCACTAAGGATCACTGGAACTTAATTACACGGGTTTGAACCCAGTCCCAGATATTGAAACTGCGACAACAGGAACAACACTGACCAGATGAAGCTAAATCGACGAGAATTCCTAGCGCTTACCGGTAAGACGGCTGCAGGAGCTGTGATATTCGCAGCCTGCGGACTACCTGAGCGCGAGCTAATTGTTCAGAGTCCTGTAGACCTGCCAGAAGACTTGGTTCGAGGTGAGGACGCCTGGTACGCCACATCGATGGGCGATTTTACAAACGGCGATGGTGTGCTGGTTCGAGTTATGCAGGGACGTGCCAAGAAGATTGAAGGCAACCCCGACCACCCGGTAAACCGCGGCAAGGCAACGGCTCGATACGATGCCCCGCTGCAGCTGCTATACCACCCCGACCGTCTTCAGAATCCTCAGATCCGCTACTCCAAGAGCGGAAACGCTGTTGATATTTCCTGGGATCAGGCCAGCACCCGTTTCGAACAGGCACTGAAAAATGCCAATGGTTCGCTAACTGTTGTTACCAACCCGCTTCGAGGTCATTTGGGCAGCGTTGCCAGCAAGTTTGCAGCCCAGTATTCTGGCAAGCACATGACGTTCGATTCGACCGAACAGGGCGTGCTTCACGGCGCTGTAAAGTCGGTTTTCGGCCATGACCAGTTGCCAACATTTGATATTGCAAACGCACAGACGGTGCTTTCGTTTGGTGCCGACTGGCTCGGCACATGGGGTTCACCTGCACAGTTCGGTGTGAAGTACGGTGAGTTCCGTGAGCAGCATGATCGTGGGTACTTCATCCACGCAGAGCCTCGCATGTCTCTAACCGCCGCAGCAGCAGACCTATGGCTGGCTCCTCGACCTGGTACCGAGGGTGTCCTCGCGCTGGGTATCGCAAGATTTATTATCACTGAACGTCTTGCTAGCCAACCGAATATCGATGCGTTCAACGCAGCGGTAACGGGCGGCCTAAACGACTACGGAATCGTTGATGTCGCTAACCGCACGGGCATCCATTTCGATCGCATCGAAAAGGCAGCACGGCACTTCGCCGAGCACACGCCTTCGGTTGCGTTCGGTGGTGGTTCAGCCGGTGCTCACACAAACGGTAGCTTCAACCTTGGGGCGATATTCGCACTGAACCTGCTGGTTGGCGCTGTCGATTCTAAGGGTGGCATTACAGCCAACCCATCATCGGCACTCAAAGATATTCCAGCTTCAGCAACCGGTGCTTCGTTCGAAGCGTGGGAAGCTGAACTCGCACAGTGGCGTGCCGGCAACGTTGAAACGGTCATCATTCGTGGTGCCAACATCGTTCATGGGATGCCTAATTCGGTAAACGTTCGAGAAGCACTCTCGCACGTTCCTAACGTTATTGCGTTCGGTGCAGTGCTCGATGACACGATGGACGTTGCCGATCTGGTTATTCCAGAGCAGACGTTCCTCGAGGCTTGGAACACAGAAATCCCGGAACCGGGCCCTGGTTATCAGGTTGTTGGAACACAGCAGCCAGTAGTCGGCCCAACTATTTCTCACGACGAGTCTGGCCTGATAAGCGATGCTCGTGGATTCGGCGACACGCTTCTTGCGATGTCGGACGGATCGTACGGTTCCAGCATGGAACGATTGGTGAAGGATTCACTTTCTGATCTGCACAGCACAGGCAGCGGATCAATATCTGCTTCAAACGCAACATTGTTCACCAACGGCGCACTGCAACGCGGTGGCTGGTGGGACACGAACAAGGGTGGATCGAGCAAGATTGGCACGATTGCCGGATCAGCTGAAACTGCAAAGTTCTCGGCTACTGATTCGCTAGGTACCGGCGATGACTTCGCCTTGATCCCGTTCCAGTCGAACTCACTCGGTGATGGCCGATTAGCTGCCGCCCCATGGGCCCAGCAAACGCCCGACCCTATTTCATCGGCTTCATGGTCGACCTGGGCAGAGATCAACAGCGTTCAGGCTAAAGAACTCGGGATCAAAGAAGGCGATGTCCTTTTGATTCGTTCAACCTCAGGCGAGATCGAAGTTCTCGCTTACCCGCACCCCGGCGTTCGACCTGGCATTATCGGTATTCCGATCGGTCAGGGTCACCACGCAAGTGGTCGTTACGCGGAGGATCGCGGTTCAAATGTGCTATCTATTCTCGTAGATGTGAAAGATTCTGAAACTGGTGCGCTGGCATGGGCTGCAACTCGAGTACGAGTTCAGCGTGCAGGCAAGCGAGTTAAGGTTCCGAAGTTCGAAGGTAACGTTGAGGCCCGACCAGTCGAGCCAGGAGTACCGATTTTGGTTGTTGGTGTTGGTGAAACTGCTCATGATGCGCAGGAAGCGAACCATCACCTATATCAGAAAAATTTCCTCCTCGAAGGCGAAGGGGCTGACGACCATGAATAATATGCAGGACCAGTGCCTAATGGCGGTAGCCCAATGACAACAGCAGAGTTTGGTAGCCACAACTGGGGCATGGTTGTCGATGTAGATAAGTGCATCGGTTGCAACGCATGTGTTATCGCCTGTCAGGCGGAAAACAACATCCCCATCAACACGCAGGATCGTGTTGAGCGAGCTCGTTCGATCTCGTGGATTCGTGTTGAGCGATACTGGGAAGGCGACTTCCCCGACGCAAAAGCACGGTTCATTCCTATTATGTGTCAGCACTGTGAGAACGCACCGTGTGAGCCCGTTTGCCCTGTTTATGCCACTTACCACAACTCGGAAGGCCTGAACGTTCAGGTATACAACCGCTGTGTTGGTACCCGGTATTGCGCTAACGGTTGCCCTTACATTGTTCGATTCTTCAACTACTGGGAGCCAGTATGGCCGGAGTCTCTCCGCAACCACCTGAACCCCGATGTAACAGTTCGAAGTCGTGGAATCATGGAAAAGTGCAGCTTCTGCGTGCACCGAATTCGCCGTGAATCACGCAATGCCCGAAGCGCAGGTGTTGAACTTGCCGATGGTGTGGTTCAGACAGCATGCTCATCTGCATGCCCAACGAGTGCACTAAACTTCGGAAACTTTAATGACCCGAATAGCAAGGTGTCGAAGATGAAGAACGACCAGCGTCACTACACGCTGCTCGATCAGTTCGCTACCGACCCCAACGTTATCTACCTAGCGAAGATCGATGCCGACAAGAAGGTCGGCGCAGGAGAAACTGCAACGCATGGCTAGTGAAGCTGTGGCGACAGGCCACGAAGCCGCCGATCATCACGCACCGCCGCCTCAGGTGGCTGCTGATGTAGTCGCACGAGAATTAGTCGCCACCACTACGGGTGCAAGCGGCAGGTTCAAGGCGTGGGCGTGGATCCTCGCGGTTCTTTCCGCCGCGGGTATCGTTTCGCTTATCCTGAAATTTATCGATCAGGGCGACGACTCCACTAAGTGGGGGTACGTTGCGGCTATGGTTTCTTTCCTACTTTCGGTAGCTGGTGGCGCACCAATGGTCGCTATGGCTCCGGTCATGGCGAAGGCCAACTGGGTACGACCGATCACTCGAATAGCATCTCTATTCTCGTTCGCCGGTATCGCAACGCTCATCATGCTGATTCCGCTGGTGGCGATTCTGCCTCCGCTGGTAACAGAGGGCGCCCGTAGACGAACAATTTGGTACTTGGCTCCCGACTATTCGCCTCATTTCTGGACGACTCTCGGGCTTGTACTTCTTTTACTCACCGGCATCATGCTGTTCTACTCGGCAGCACTGCCCGACTTCGCTTCAATGCGTGACCATTCGACTGGCTGGCGTCAGCGTTTGGGCAAGCGCCTTGCTCGTGGTTGGGTTGGTACCGACGTTCAGTGGCGAACGCTTCGAATGCGTATCGGCATGTTTGGTACCTTCTACTTCTTGATTCTCGTATTCGTGAACTTCTTGATCTCTACCGACTTCGGTCAGAGCATGGTTCCCGGATGGCGTGACGCTATCTACCCGATGTACCACACGGTTTCCGGCTTCCAGGCTGGTGTCGCTGGTGTGGTGATCGCCCTTTACTTCTCACGTAAGTACATGAAGCTCGAAAAGTACGTGCACATGGATGCCTTCTGGTCTCTGGGTCGCCTGCTCTTCGCCCTCACACTGCTCTGGATTTACTTCTTCTACTCCTCGTTCATTGTGTTCTGGTACGGCCGGTCGGCAAACGACATAGCCACTCTGGACCTGTTGATCAGGGGCCCGATGATGTATGTCTTCATCGCTGGAATGGTGCTGATCTGGTTCGTTCCATGGTGGATTCTCATCTGGAACAAGGTTCGTCGCGGTACTGGCGCAATGGTTGTTGGTTCGTTCGTCATTTTGATCGGACTGCTTCTTGACCGTATTCGTACGTTTGTTCCTGCATGGAGCGTTCCGCCGGATCAGATCCACGAGAAATGGCTCAAGGTCATTCCTGAGGCATACTGGCCTAGTGTGTTCGACATCCTGATCATGGCTGGAGGAATTTCTCTGGTGGCGTTGATTGTGATGCTGATGACACGGGTAATTCCGGTTCTATCGGTATGGCAGGTTCAGGAATTCAACCTTCTTTCGAAACCAATCAAATACATAAAGGGCCATGCAACACTGGTCGCTAAGCCGGACTAATTTCAGTAACGAATTGTGCACGTCTGTCATGAATTGGCAGACAACTACAGGTAACTAACTAACAGATGCAACAGCGACGAGAACTAGATCAGGTCTATACAAACCGTAAACTCCTTAACGGTCAGCTAGACACGCCCAAGTGGTGGCTGCCAACCGTAGTCATTTTGGGTTTCGTAGTGCTGATCGGCCTTGCAGTAATCGCAACGATGATCAACAAGGGTCTGGGTGTAACGGGTCTCGCACGACCGGTTTACTGGGGTCTGTTCATCACCACGTTCGTTTTCTGGGTTGGTATTTCACACGCTGGAATAATGATCTCGGCCATTCTTCGCCTTACTCAGGCTGAATGGCGTCGACCTGTAACGAGAGCTGCCGAACTGCTAACGGTGTTCTCGCTACTTACGGCTCTTGTGTTTCCGCTGATTCACGCGGGCCGCCCATGGCGCATTGCTTACTGGATCATGCCGTACGACGTTGCTCGTGGTATTTACCCGAACATCAGGTCGCCACTCATCATGGACCCAGTGGCAATTAGCACGTACCTCACAGGCTCAACCCTGTTCTTGTACATAGCTCTACTGCCTGACCTCGGTAACTTGCGTGACCGTACGACTGGCTGGAAGAACGCGATGTACACCGTTCTGTCGCTCGGCTGGAGAGGTAACCCTCGACAGTGGAAGATGCAGACCGTTGGTGGAATTCTTCTTTCGGCATTGATGCTTCCGATTTTCGTATCGGTTCACTCAATCGTTTCGTGGGACTTCGCAATCGCCTCGGCGGTTGAAGGTTGGCACTCAACTATCTTTGCGCCTTACTTCGTTATTGGTGCTGTGCACTCTGGTGTATCGGCCGTGGTAACGATGATGGCTTTGATGCGATGGCTGTGGAAGTGGGACGACTTTATTCGCCCAGAACACTTCGACGCACTCGCACGACTACTTATCGTTGTTGCAACAGGTTGGCTTGGGTTCACGTTCTTGGAACTGACCTTCGCTCTGTATGGACAGGATGCCCCTGAAATTGCTCTGCGTGAAATGCAGATGTTCCAGTGGCCATGGAATATGTTGTTCATAATCTTCTTCCTGACCGCATATGCGATTCCTGTGCCCATGTGGCTGTTCAAGAGGGTTAGAACGAACATCGCATTGATGTTCTGGACTTCGATCCTGGTGAACGTTGGCATGTGGCTTGAGCGATTCCTGATTATCGTGCCTGGTTTGGCACGCAGGACGCCGTTTGTGTACACATGGGAGGCGTACCGCCCAAGCCCGGTTGAATGGACTATCTTCATTTGGTCGTTTGCATGGGTTACGTTCCTAATGCTGTTATTTTCAAAGTTCTTCCCACTCGTACCTTTGTTCGAGCAGAAGGAGAGCCAGGTATTTACTGATGACGTAATGATTGGTCGGGCGAAGGTTCCGGCAATCGTTAGGGAAGCTGACTAGAGGACGTTCTGATGAGCACGCAAAGTATTCTTGGCCTGTTTCAGCAGCCCGAACCAGCCGCAGATGCGATGGATGGGTTGAAGGAAGCTGGATTTGAGCTCGGCACATTCGATGTGCTGACAGGCACTCCATACCCGGAGGGTGCATTTGGGGAACATGTTCCTCAGCACCGCCTGTTCCGTTACCCCGCGTTCGGAGCAATTATCGGTTTCACGTTGGCAGTATTCCTGACTTCGGTGACCCAGCTTGCGTACCCGATGGTGACCGGTGGTAAGCCGATCCTGTCGATCTTCGCGATGTTGATCATCATGTACGAAATGACGATGCTCGCCGGCGTTATCGCAACGGTGGTCGGAATCGTTATTGAATCTCGACTCCCGAACATGAAGCCGGGAATTTACGACACTCGAATTACCGAGGGTTGGATTGGCGTAGTAGTTACATTCGACGACGATTCAAAAGTCGCCGACGCCGAGGGCGTGCTCAACAAGGCAGGCGCTCTGGAGATCAAACACGCCTAATGACTGCGTTCCCAGCAAATATTAAATCAATGCTTACACGTCGTTTTGCACTCATAGCCGGCATACTAATGCTGGCCAGCGTTACAGCTTCTGCGTGTGCAGTTCAGGAATCGAACACCTACCCGGTGGAATACTTCTCTGAGATGCACTACTCGCAGGCGTTCAAGATGCAAGAACCGCCGCGTCTCGCCCCTGTGGCAGATGCTGTGGTATTCGTATCGGCTGGTGATGCAAGCCAGGTGCTAAACGTTCCTGACAAGCGTGAACGAGCGTACGACCCTACAGTTGCGGGCGACCTATACCGAGTCAACTGCTCGGTCTGCCACGGCGATTTGGGCGATGGTAATGGCAAAGCGGCGCCACACCTGACTTCAGAGAAAAGTTTTTACGCTACAACCAACGGCACTCCTTACGGAGCTCCGCCTAGCCTGGTTGATTCTTCGCTAAATAAAGACGTTATGGTTTCATTCGTAACTTCTGGTGCGATCGTCATGCCATCCTTTGGGAAGCTTCTTCCAGAAGAAGACATCAGGGACATCGTGAACTACATCTTCGATACGGAAAACGGTCTCAGGTAATAACCCTATTCGTAGTTGTCTAAAGTGCGGCACGTAACCGCACTGTTCTTAAGCCCCTCGGTTACTACGAGGGGATCCCTGCACGGGGAAAGTAAAGTTATGGCATCCCGGTATCCGTTCGTAATGATCGGGCCGTGTGCGCTTCCCAACAACTCGGCACTGCTCGCCTTGATCGGGTTGTTCTTGATTATTTTCGTATCAGCCATTGGCTGTATTCGAGAAGAAGATATCAGCCTCGAGCAGCGTTCCCATCAGCTGGCAGCTCAGCTCATGTGCCCGATTTGCGATGGCCAAACGATCGATGGCTCAAACGCTCAGATTTCTCAGGACATGCGCCAGAAGGTTCGCGAGCTTCTCGATGAAGGCAAAACAAACGGCGAGATCAAGGACTACTTCGTGCTTCGGTACGGTGAGGATATTCTTGCTGCACCGGAAGGAAGCGGGTTCAACCTGCTTGCGTGGGTGGTACCGGTATTCATCGTTTTTGGCGGAGTCGGAATCGCGTTGCTGACGATAAAAAATATGCGAAAAGCCGGTATACAGGCGCAGAGTTCGCCAACACCTGCAGCGCAAAACGGTGATTTATCGGACTTTCTGGCTCAGGTGGATCGTGATTTGAGTGGGGTGGCAGAATCGGCCTCTTCAGCTCGAGACTCGAATCCGTCGAATCCACAAAACGATGAGGCGAACTCCTAATGGCCGATCTCGGAGTAATGGCGCTGCTGTTGGGTATGGCGCTGAGCGCATATTCGGTTGTCGGCTCTATCGTCGGCGAAAAGCGTGGCATGGCCGAACTCGTAGTGAGCGCGCGGCGAGCGATGTACATGACCCTCGCCGCTGCAGCCGTAGCGTCGGGCGCACTGGTCAACGCATTCGTGCAGAACGACTTTTCGATCAAATACGTTGCCGAACATTCGAACACGCTTATGGACCGTGCTTTCGTGTGGGTGGCGTTCTATTCAGGTAACGAAGGTTCACTGCTCTACATCCTGCTCATGCTGGCGCTAATCTCGGCTATTGCCATCTGGTTCGCACCGAAGCGACTCGCCCGCAGTATGCCGTGGACGATCGCAATTCTTGCAGTCATTCAACTCTTTTACTTCGGCGTGCTGACGTTAGTGGCGAGCCCATTTGAGTTGCTCGATACTGTTCCGCTCGATGGACGAGGCATCAACCCACTTCTCACTCACCCCGGCATGTTCAGTCACCCGCCTCTACTCATGGGTGGGCTCATCGCAATCACCATTCCGTTTGCATTCATATCCGGAGCACTGCTAGTCGGAAACTACGGCGACGACTGGATTGATGTTGTAAGAGTGTCGGCAATCATCGGCTGGGGAGTACTCGGCACCGGAATGCTGCTCGGCGCATGGTGGGCCTACACGATTCTTGGCTGGGGCGGCTACTGGGCGTGGGATCCTATTGAAAACGTAGCGCTAATGCCATTTCTGGTGCTGACGGCGTTTATCCATTCGATCATGGTTCAAAAACGCCGTGGGATGTTCCGCATGTGGAACGTCGCGCTGATGAACATCGCGTTCGTGTTGGCTCAACTTGGAATGTTTATCAACCGCGGTGGTCCGGTAGTCAGCGTCCACTCGTTCGCCGCTTCAACTCTCGGCATAATTTTCATGATATTTATGTTCGTGGGTCTGGTATTTGCTTTTGGGCTATTCCTGTGGCGAATGCCGCATCTGAAGTCGGATCGCGTCATGGAATCATTCTTGTCTCGCGAATCGGCCTTCTTGGTGAACAACTTCCTGTTCCTTGCGGTAATGGCCGTAACGTTGTGGGGCGTCTTGTACCCGCTGTTCTCCGACCTCGCTCGTGACGTGTCGGTAAGCGTTGCCGCGCCCTACTTCGACCGTGCTAACGGTCCAGTGCTGCTCGGAATCGTCGTGATGATGGGCATTGGTCCATTACTCCCGTGGCGCAAGGCGTCGGCTCGCTCGCTAAAGCAATGGCTTATTTGGCCAACGCTGGTCGGCGTGGTGGCGATAGGCATATTGCTGGCCGTTGGCGTACAGCGACCGATAGCTATCTTTGCGTTTGGTGTCGTGGCGTTCGTGGCTGCTTCAATTTCCGAGGAATGGTGGCGAGGGACGGCTGCTCGTGTCAGATCAGGTGATAACTGGCCGATGGCATGGTGGCGGCTCGTGAACGGCAACCGGCCTCGGCACGGTGGTTACATAGTGCACATTTCGATACTCATGCTTGGGCTGGGGATTATTGGCACTAACTTCTACCAGCAACGCACCGACGGCACACTTGAGCTGGGTCAAAGTCTGGTGATCGACAATTACCGGATCGAGTATGTCGATAACGGAAATTCGAGCCGACCCGACCGTGTAGCTCAGTGGGCTGAGATGACGGTGTACCGCATCGACGAAGACGATTACGCAGTCGAGTTCGATACTGCGCGTGCCGATGGCGCAACGGGTTTCACACTTGAAGATAGCTCGCCCAGAACCAATGACAAACTACTAGGCACGATCGAACCGTGGCACGGTTTTTATGCCGATTTCAACATGGCATCAGTGCGTTCTGGTATTAGATCGACCATTGTTGAAGACCTTTATGTAATTCCGCGAGACTTTTTGGCCGACGGTCGGGTTTCACTGGCAGTGAGTATTAACCCGCTGGCGTGGTGGTTGTGGGCATCGGGGCCATTTTTCATAATTGGCACTATGGTTGCTCTATGGCCGCAAGCCGCGGTCGAACGTAGACCGACCAAAAAGAAAATTCCAGAGAAAATTCAGGCGAGCCCAGAGGGCGGTAACTGATGCCAATTGTCATCGGCACGCTGCTCGCGTTGATCGCAATAGCAGTGATTGCATACCCGTTTCTGGGACGATCTCGATACAGGCTCGTTTCAGAAACCTTCGTAACCCGCGAAAAACTTCGAGCGGAGCGACTTCGGATTTATCGCAAAATAAGCGACATAGAAGCTGACTTCACGTCGGGCGATCTTACGGAAGCTGATTATCAACAGCAGCGAGACATGCTACGAATTTCGGCTGCTGAAATATTGAGAGAAGAAGCTGGTTCGAAATCTAATCGAGCCGATAGCGACGAACAGCTAGAAAAAGAAATATCCCGACTACGAGAACAGACCGCCCAATCACCCGAGGGCGGGGATACTTTGTAATGAATGACCGTTACCCAATTACAATGAAAAATATCTCGACATCCCTCCGCCTACGATTGCTAGCTATAGCGGCGATCGCCGTACTTGCTGTCACATTCCCTACTCCGTTCCAACAAGGTGGGTTACAGGTAGCAAGCGCCCAGGCACCGGCCGACGAGATTGTTGGTATCGTCAAAAACGGCACCCAAGGTGGATCGCTTCCAGCTGATTTGCAAGTGCTGTTGATGTCGATCGATCTGGCATCGAACCAGATTATCGAGCAGGAATCTACGACAGTTGATGAGGACGGCATTTTCCGATTTGGCGGCCTGTTGTCGGGTCCAGGATTATCCTACCGAGTTGTTGTAGACACCGGTATTTACACTCCGTCAGTCGACATGGCGAGCCAGGAAAACTGGGGCAATGTTCGGCTAACAATCTATGACGATACGACGTCTCTCGAAGACATCACTATTTCGTCCTACGTGATGATGGTGCCTACTATCGACGCTCGAACACGCCAGCTTGGTGTTCTTACGGTTATCAACGTGGACAACCGGGGTGATCGAGTTTGGATTCCGGATCTTGAGGACCCGAACCTGACCGGTTTAGATCTCCTCAGGTTCAATCTTCCATTGGGCTTCACTGATCTATCGGTCGAATCGGAACTCCCGTCAGGAAGTATTCTCCCGATAGACACCGGATTTGCGATGACCAACCCGATTCCGCCGGGCGAAGCGGCGATTCTGATCAGCTACATCATTTCCTATGAAGACGATGGGTTCGAGTTCGGCTTGAAGATGCCTTACGGAATCGAGTCGGTTCGTATTCTGCTGCCCGATGGTGGCGGTGCCATTACCGGTAACGGCCTTGGTGGAATCGAATCAGTCGTGGTCACCGAGAACGTGTTCAACTCGGTCGAAGGCGATAACTACGCCGTTGACGACCTGCTGAATCTGGTCTTCTCTGATATGCCTCAGCCGACTCCGTTGCAATCGCTATCTGAATTCTTCCAGGGCAGAACCTACGTAATTGTCATCATCTGGGTAGTCGGACTCGCTCTGCTCGGAATTCTTGGCTATGCACTCTATTCGTCACGCAAAAATTCCGATCTAAGCAGCGCCGACGATGACGACATCGCGAATCGTGCCGACATCATCGCCAAGATCGCAGCGCTAGATGAAGAGTTCGAGGCGGGCAATGTTGATGAAGATGAGTACAACGATCAGCGGGATGATCTAAAGCGGCTGGCGTTGGAAATAGTTGACGGTTCGGATACAGAATCCGCGCCTGTGGAATCTGCTGAAGACGTTGATGAAAATGCAGGCGCAGATGATGATTCAGATGATTCAGACTCGACATCTGCTGACGAAGACGACAAGTCGGAAGAATCGGATAAGTAGCTGTGGGACAGAGGCGCCAGGTTCTAATCGGGGTTGGAATACCAGTTCTACTCGTTCTGGCGCTGTTCGCCTGGGGCGTGGTTCAGAACGACGGTGCGACAGGGCGCCCAGGGGTCAACGATAACTTTGGCGAAGTTCAGTTATCGGTCGAGCCGTTTTCTGATTTCGAGCTGACCACACTCGATGGCGATGTGATTTCGATAGAAGACTTTCGAGGTAAGATCGTTGTCGTCGATTTCTGGTCATCGTGGTGTGCGCCCTGCCGTGCTGAAGGTCCAATTCTTGCCGAAACCTACAAGACGTGGCGAGATCGTGGTGTGGAGTTCATCGGTGTTGCAATTTGGGATTCCGAAGGACCAGTGAGCGATTTCATTGAGTTCCACGATATTCAGTACGTAAACGGGATCGATCCCAACGGGCAGATTGCTGTCGAGTTCGGCGTAAGCGGAATTCCGGAAAAATTCTTCATTAATCCCGATGGCGAAATAGTACGCAAAGTCGTAGGACCCAACACGAAGAACACCCTCGACGGTATTTTGACCGAGATGACCGACGAGATGCTGGGGATTACTTCAGCGGGTTAGTTTGGGTTTGGTCCGGGCGTTGCTCCGAGCGGACTCTCCTTTCCCGAGCGAAGCCGAGGGACCTGGCGGGGTTGGGCGGTAAACGATAGCCCAAACCCTTAATGAATCTCTCCGCACAAAGCCTTCCTTTCCCGAGCAAAGCCGAGAGACCTGGTGGGGTTGGGGTGTCATCGTTGATTTGAGGTGCGAGCCCCCATCGGTATGCTCTGAACATGTCAGACAACACAATGGCCGTGTACATGGTTGCCAGTATTAGAGGTGCTCTATACACGGGTTTCACAAACGAATTGGCCACCAGAATTGATCAGCACAAATCCGGTACAGGTGGTGGGTTTAGTTCAAAATATCGAACCACAAAGCTTGTTTGGTGCGAAGTTCACACATCCGTAGAAACTGCTCGGTTGCGGGAAGCGCAGATCAAGAAATGGCGACGATCTAAGAAGGCCTACTTGATTGAGCTAGAAAATCCGTACTGGGTGGATATTTCAGAGACTGTTGGGTAATTTGTGCGGCGCTATCGTTTACCACCCCTGCCCCACCAGGTCCCTCGGCGTTGCTCGGGAAAGGAGATATCGCAGCAGCACACCCCACACACCAATGGCGCAACCATACCAACTAGTTCATCCGTATCCCGCCGTCGACGTTCAACGCTTGGCCCGTAATCGAACGAGCCCGATCGGAAGCCAAAAATGCAACCGCATTGCCTATGTCATCGGGGGTCTGTTCGCGTCCCAGCGGCACCGAATCGGTAACTGTTTGCTGGAAAATCTGTCGGGGCGTTAATCCAGCGTTTTGCTCGTCGGTAGATTTTCTCCACTTCGCAATATCCTGCCACAGCGGCGTCCAGATTAGGCCGGGGCACACCGTGTTGACGTTTATGCCGTGCGGAGCAAGCCTGAACGCCCACGCCTGCGACACGTTGATAGCCGCCGCTTTCGAAGCTGCGTAAGAGGCGAATCCTGGCCTTCCCGATATCGACGAAATGTTCACTATCTTTCCGTAGCCGCGGTCGACCATGTACTTCTCGACCGACTGCGTGCCTTTCACGATTCCGTAGACGTTAACATCGAACGTTGCCTGCCAGTCTTCGACGAGTGGAGTCTTGCGGGTCGTGAAGCCTGAAGATCCACCAACCCCAGCGTTGTTCACCAGTACGTCTAACTGGCCGTACTCTTCGAGAGCAGCTTCGACCATATCGTCGGTCGACCACTGCTGGGTCACATCGGTTTCGCAGTAGTAAGAGCGGGTTCCTCCGGCCTTAATTTCGGCGACCACTTCTCGGGCCGATTTCTCGTCCATATCGGCGATCACCACGTTCGATCCACGGGCCGCCAATTCAAGCGCAATGCCGCGACCGATTCCCCGCGCGCTGCCGGTAACTACTGCTGTTTTTCCTTCGAAATCCATATTCAAATACTCCAAGCGCCTTAGCGCATGTAGAAGCCACCGTCGACGTTGAGAGCCTGGCCAGTAATGTTCTTCGCATCGTCAGGCAACAGTGTCGGCTATGTCTTCTGGGGTTTGTTCCTTTTGCATGGGAATTTTCTCGGCGATCATGGCATCGAGCACCTGACGCGGACTCATTCCTTTGTAAGCCGGAACATCGTTTGCGTAGCGTTCGTCAACCTGTTCCCACATCGGGGTCCACAGCAATCCGGGGCAGATCGCGTTGACCGTAATGTTGAACCGAGCCAGCTCGAGTGCTGTCGATTGGGTGAGGCTAATAACCGCCGCCTTCGACGCCGAGTAGTGCGCCAGCGTCGGTCGCCCTTCCCTGCCGGCGATCGACGCAAGATTCACTATTCGCCCAGTTCTACGCTTTGTCATCTGCTGTCGGAACGCACTGGTTACGTTCGACATTCCAATGACATTCACCTAGTAAGTCAGCTTCCAGTCGTCTTCAGTTGAGTGGGAACGGGTCTGCCATCCCGGTGACCCGGCGATGCCAGCATTGTTTACCAGAAAATCGGCAGGGCCTACAGAATCGATGGTCGCCTGGGCAAGGCCCTCGCATCCGGCAACGTTCGTGACGTCGGTAACAAAGTGTGCGGAACTACCAGAAATCTCTGCAACTTCGTCGGCGGTGATGATGGCCGCTTCTTCGTTGATATCGGCGATCATCACTGCAGCACCCTTGTCGGCCAATTTGAGCGCGATGGCCCGACCGATGCCCGTTGCACCGCCGGTAACTACCGCCACCTGACCCTTAAAATTCATTGTCCACCGTGCTGAATGAAGCCGATTACGTGCTTAGATTCGGGACGGGATTATACTTGGATTCAGTTGAATTCAATGTGCCAGCACGATGAGTAATGTGCAGGTTTGGTGTGCGAATGGATATATGTATTGACCGTTTCTAGAAAACAGGCGCTCGAATACGGGTACAAGCTGCTTGAAAAACCTCGTTCTCACTTGAGGGTGGAGTTGAATCAAGATAAGAGTGGAGTATCGGTCACACACAAAGGGCGTGTGCTTACCCGCTTGTTCCTGAATCGCAGCGGAATGAACGCTGCTGTGGCTATTTCAGAAGCGATGGCGATAAAGCTTCCGGCTCTTGGCGGCAGCAACAGCGGGCTGGTATCTACGGGTCTGCTTTATCGGGTGTTGGCGCTCTCGCAACTAGATTTTCGCAATCCCACTTCCTACGAGCTAGCAAGTGAGCTTGTTGATGAGGCGATTTCGATGCAGCGGAGTGCAAATACCACGTCCGGCGTGTAGGTCGTTTTCAGGTAGAATTTTGCGCCGTTGGCAGGGCAAATCTACAATACGTGTTTTACGTTCAGATTCTTCTGCGCTTAAGTAGCTGAAACTCGTTAGGAATTTTATTGGCCGAACCTCTGATTTCGACAGCAACAGTTGGGCATATTTTCGGCCCGTATGACGTGACCATTTCGGCCGAACGAGCGCATGCATATGCGACGGCGGTTGGTGGCGACGAATCGCCCGACTACGGCGACTCGCTTGCGCCGATTTTGGTAGTAGCCGCTGCGCTCACCAAATTGATCGAGGATCTCGGCCTGTATTCAGCGGGATTACAGACGATTCACGCTGGTCAGGAAGTTAGCTGGTCAAGACAGGTGAAGATCGGCGAGCAGGTCGAGGCAACTGCGAAGCTGGCCGCCAATTCGATCCGCCGAGGAAATCACTTCGCTACCGTAGCGGTTTCGTATACAGATGCTTCTGGCGTTGAGATCGGCACGTCGTCGACAACGATCATCGTGAGCGGGGAGGCGGCATCGTGACTACAAACAACGTTAATCGAGCCGTTGGCGATCAGCTGGCAGGATTCGAACGACAGATATCACAGGACCGGGTTAACGCCTATGCAGAGGCTTCAGGCGACCACAACCCGATACATCTTGATGAATCGTATGCCGCAACAACGCAGTTCGGCACGCGAATCGCTCATGGAATGCTGAGTCTGGCACTCGTCACTGAGATGCTTGCAACTTCATTCCCGAACACATGGCATTCTGGTGGAAAGTTGAAAGTTCGGTTCAGCGCACCAGTGTTCCCGGGCGAGACAGTAGTTGTGTATGGCGAGATAACGTCAGTCTCCGACTCAGATGACGGTTTGATCGCAACATGCAGCATTGGCTGCAAAAAACCCGATGGTACGGACGCAGTTGCCGGGCGAGCAACCGTGCCGTTGGAATAAGATGAATTACGGCTGTGACCGCACGGGCCATAGACCAACAAAACGGATTAATTAATGACCGGTATTCCTGAAGGCATAATTTCAATCGCTCTCGATGCCATGGGCGGCGACCACGGACCAGTGGTTATGGTTCCAGCTGCATTGAAAGCTATTGGCAATGGCGGCGTTGCTGTCGCACTGGTTGGCGATGCTGAGGCAATTCAGGCAGAGCTCGATAAATACGACACCCCGGCCAAACAGCTGGTTCAGGTTGTACCTGCAGAAGGCGTTGTTGAAGAAGGCGAAAGTCCTGCACGCGCATTCCGATCGAAGCCCAATGCTTCTATTTTCGTTTCCGCTGGCGTAGTGAAAATGGGCAAAGCCGCCGGGTTCGTGAGCATGGGCTCAACTGGCGCTTCGATTGCCGCCGCAACTGTGGTCTACGAAACTCTCGACGGAATCGACCGTGGGGCTCTGGGTGGTCCGGTAGTTGGCTATTCACCAAACACTGTCATCATCGACCTCGGAACCAACGTCGACACACGCCCCGGCCTGCTCGTCGATTTCGCAGCTCTCGGCAACGTAATGTCGAAACTTATTTACAAGAACGAGAATCCTCGTGTTGCCCTGCTGAGCGTCGGTTCTGAGAAGGGCAAGGGCAATGCTCTTGTCAAAGAAGCTACCGATCTGCTGAATTCCACAGGCCTGAACTTCATTGGCAACATCGAGCCCAACGATCTACCGTTCGGCAAGGCTGAAGTAGTTCTTTGCGATGGATTCGTTGGTAACGTTATTTTGAAGCTGACAGAAGGGCTCGGCGACGCGATCGTCGGTCACGTAAAGGAATCTCTCGGTGAATCACCAGAGGTCGAAAAGCTTACGAAGGAAATCTTCGAACGCATGAATATTCTTGAAGCTTTTGGCGGTGGCCCACTGCTAGGAGTGAACGGCCTCGCAATTGTCGGACACGGAGCATCGGGGGTTAATGCGGTGGTGAATGCCATTGGAACCGCCAAGTTCGTGGTCGAAACTGGTTTGATAGAAGCCCAACAGGCAGAACTCGACAAAATTAGAGCAGAAGTTAGCTAATAGCATTCGTTACGGCTGCCCTGCCCGGCTAATCTAAATTAGCGGCACACAGCGAAGGAACTTGAGGGTTAAACATTGAGCGGCAATACGCCAAGAAGTGCACTGGTAACTGGTGGATCACGCGGAATCGGAAGAGCCACGGCTCTACGACTCGCTGCGAATGGTCACCGCGTGGCTGTGAACTACAACACTCATCCTGAAGAAGCCGAAGCTGTAGTCGAAGAAATTCGTTCTGCCGGTGGAATAGCGATCGCTGTCGGCGGAAATGTCGCCGAAAAAGAGAGCGCCGTTGCGATGATCGACCAGGCCGTTGAGGCGCACGGTCCGATCGAAATTCTGATCAACAACGCTGGCGTGATCAACGATTCACTGCTGATGCGTATGAAGGACGAACAGTTCGAATACACCATGCAGGTGAACATGTTTGGTACCTACTACTGCACTCACAAAGTGATCCCCGGCATGGTCAAAGGTCGCTGGGGCCGAATTGTGAATGTCTCCTCCGTGGTTGGTATGCGAGGGAACATCGGACAGTCCAACTACTCGGCTTCGAAGGCCGCTGTGTTTGGGTTTACCCAGTCGATAGCTAAAGAAGTTGCGACTCGCGGTATTACTGCGAACGTGGTTGCTCCGGGCTACATCACGACCGCTACTTCAGCCGATATTTCTGAAAAGCAGCGCGACACCGTACTAACGTGGATTCCGCAGGGTCGCTTTGGCGAGCCAGATGAAGTGGCACCCACTATCGTTTTCCTGACCACCGACGAAGCGCAGTACATAACTGGCGACATCATCCGCGTCGACGGCGGAATGGCCATATAGCCTCTGGGAAGAATAATGAGCGATTCCACCTCATCCCCGAATAGTCTCGATGGCAAGATTGCCCTGATCACTGGCGGATCGCGCGGCATTGGTAAAGCGATTGCGTTTGAGCTTGGGCAGCGCGGCGCTACTGTGATCATCAACTATCTGAAGAATCACACGGCTGCTAAGGCGACGATTGAGGAGCTTGAGGCAGTTGGGATTTCAGCGACTCGTATCAAGGCGCATGTCGGCGACGAGAAAGCTGTCGAATCGCTGATCGGCAAAATAGAAGAAAAGTTCGGCCGACTCGATATCCTGGTAAACAACGCCGCCTCCGGTGTGATGCGACCCGCAGCTGAGCTTTCGGCCAAGCATTGGGACTGGACGCTGAACATCAACGCCCGAGGTCCGTGGATGCTTGCAATAGCGGCTTCACGGCTCATGAGCGAAGGCAGCCGAATCATCAATCTCTCCAGCCCCGGATCCACTCGGGTACTCCCCGCCTACTTTGCAGTTGGCGTTTCGAAAGCGGCTATCGAAGCCGTAACTCGTTACCTCGCTGTTGAGCTTGGTGCCAAGGGAATCGCTGTGAATACGGTTTCAGCGGGCTTTGTAATGACCGACGCTATCGACGCATTCCCAGACGAGCTTGGCGTGAAGGACATCGCTTCACGTGTGACTCCGGCGGGTCGAACGATTACGCCAGACGACGTTGCGAAGGTGGTTGCCATGATGTGCGGCACCGACGCCGAGATGATCCGTGGTCAAGTAATCATGGTCGATGGCGGCGAAACACTCCGTCATCAGTAAGTGCCTAGGGCTCGTTTTTCTTAATGGCGGAGCGATTCGCCCGATGCTGTCATTGCGAGGAGTGAGGCACGAGCGACGTGGCAATCACGTTGAATCAGCGATTAACGTTACGATTCAGCCTTTGGTTGGATCGCGGGAATAACCTCGTTCCCATCCCGGCCGAAGGTCCCTTCACAGGAGTCGGGAAATCGTTCGTTGGAGTGGGTTCGTCTATTGCCTTGTATGGGCGCGATATCGGCACTATGGTCGCTGATTGCCACGGCGTCGGACACCTCGTAATGACAGAGGTCGCCGTTACCTGACGGTTGCAGTGATCTCGTCAGCTTCTAATTCCGTGCCTGAATCCAAAAACGCCTTCCGCACGAGCGCAAGACTCAGGTAGACGCTGTCTTCGCTCGCTACTGCCGAAGCACTCGTAACGACACCAGCCGGCTTACCGCTACCAACAAGCTTCGTCCCCTCAACCAACGGTGTTGCCGATTCCAGCACCTTTACGTTGCGCTGAACTTTGTCGTAGGCATCGAGTCGTGCGATCACTTCCTGACCGACGTAGCAACCTTTATCCCAATCGATCAGGTGAAGCAGGCCAGCCTCGATCGGATTAGCGTGCTCACCGTATTCACGATCGGATCTGGGGATTTCTTTATAAATTTGGAACAACTTGAAGTTTGCAGAATCGGTGGCAACCGCTCCAGCGGTCTCGAACAATCCAATCAGCCGATCGGCTGCACCAGATTCAACGATCACGTCGATCCATTCAACTCCACGGGTCGTATCGGAGACGAGAGTGATCGGACTGTCATCAGACGAAATTGTTACCGCCGAATCAGCTTCAACATTCGTAGCCAACACCGTAGCGACAATTCGAACAGCGTCCGGCCCAATCAGCGATATCCGAGTGTGCGTCTCTGAAATATCGGCCAACTCAGCGTCTTCGATAATCGTGTAGTAATCAATCGCCGAAACAGTGCGTTCTGAGTCAATTGAATCAGAAATCAATAACAGCTCGTTATTCGAAATGTGTGCGACAACAAATACGTCGACCACACGGCCCCGATCAGAAGTGAGTGCCGTACGGCGAGCATGACCAGGACTAACGCTAAGAAGCTCTTTAGTAGTCAGGCGATGAAGCAGATCTAGCGCGTCAGAACCGGAATGTTGAACGAGAGTCGCTTTATCCCAGCGAACCAATCCACAACCGTTTTCAAGCGCGTCTAATTGCGAATGGTCAGCCTGAGTCGGCGAATGGGTCTGCAACTGATTGCCTCTCGCTATCTAAGTGGCCAGGCCAACTTATACCGAGAACGAAGTGCCGCAACCACAGGTTTTGGCGGCATTTGGGTTGGCGAATTCGAATCCCTTGCCGTTCAGGCCATCAGAGAAATCGAGAACTGTGCCGGCAAGAAATACGAACGCCTTCTTGGGTACGTAGACCTCGATGCCGTGCTGGATGATGATTTTGTCATCGTCGCTAGCACCTTCAACGATATCCAATGTGTACGTTAATCCTGAACAACCTCCACCTTTCACCGCAACTTTCAGGCCGAATTTCTCCATGCCTTTGTCGGCAGCAAACTTTGTTACTTTGCTTGCTGCTTTTTCAGTGATCTGAATCGTGTTGATCGGTACCGAACGTTGTGGCGACATCGTCGTCATCGAATTTCACCTGCTGTGGTAGTTCAATCTGGTATTGAAGTTACACCTTCTATTCTCGCGTGAAAACGACTTTTGCGCAAAAAAGTCGTGTTAAGTCTTCAAGTACGTCTGTTTGATGATTTTCGAACTACAATTGATGCTTCGTGTTCAAACTAAAACATGTTCAAGAAAATCATCAGCTCCGCAGCATAGAATTCATGCCACAGAAAACGTGCCAAAAGATTCACGAAGCCCACTTGAATGACCGATAACTCAAAAAAACCTCGCATCGTCATACTCAACACTCGTGCAGCAAACGTGCACAGCGTCGAGAAGGCGCTGCGCAAAGTTGGAGCCGACCCGTTGGTGACCAGCGATCCTGCCGATATAGCTTCGGCCGATGCGGTCGTTCTACCCGGTGTCGGCGCCAGCGACGCGGTGATGAAGGCCCTAAACACCCTCAACATGGCCGAGCCCGTGAAAGAATTCGCAGCTTCGGGGAAACCCCTGCTGTGCGTATGCGTTGGGCTTCAGGTTCTGTTCGATAGCTCGGAAGAGGGCGAACTGTCCGGACTCGGGCTTGTCGAAGGCAATGTGCAACTCATTCCAACCGGCATGAAGGACGAACTGGGCACGAGCATGAAGGTGCCGCACATGGGCTGGAACGAAGTGCAGTTCACTGGAGAAGAGTCGGATCGTAATCCGCTTTTCAAGGGAATCCCACAGGGGTCGCGCTTTTACTTTGTTCACTCGTACCGATGTGTGCCCGACAATCAGGCCGAAGTTGCAGCAACCGCTCAATACGGAGTTGAGGTTTGCGCAGCCGTTGCACGGGGCAACGTTGTGGGAACCCAGTTCCACCCAGAAAAAAGCGGTGATGTGGGACTACAGATTTACAAGAATTTTCTTGATGTTGCCTCGGCAACCATGGAATAGACGTACAACCAACTAGATCAATTGGAACGAACGAAAAACCCGAATGGAAATACTGCCAGCAATTGACCTGAGAGGCGGACACTGCGTTCGATTGACTCAGGGTGACTACGATCGTGAAACGGTGTTCGATGACGACCCTGGTGCTGTTGCACAGCGCTGGGTTGACCAGGGCGCACGACGATTGCACGTTGTCGATCTCGATGGTGCGAGAGACGGCGTGCGCGGGAACGCGGACGCGCTTGCCGCGATCATCGAAGCATCAGACGTACCGATTCAACTCGGCGGTGGTGTTCGGGATGCCGCAGAGGCTCGTCGACTCGTCGACATGGGCGTTGACCGCGTAATCATCGGCACTGCGGCGATAGAAGCTCCCGACGAGGTTCAGGCTGCTGTCGAAGATCTGGGTGCCGATCACGTGATTGTTGGCGTCGATGCCAAAGACGGAATGATCCAAACCCGCGGCTGGATTGAGCAGTCGGAAGTGACAGCCATCGACCTTGCCCGGCAGATGGTTGATCTGGGCGTTAGACGCTTTATATACACAGATACGAGTCTAGATGGCACAATGACGCACCCAAATTTTGACGCTGTAGCCGAACTGAAGCGCAACCTGCGATATCCTATTATCGTGGCTGGTGGAATCGCCTCCATCGATGACCTCGTTGGGCTGGCGAATCTAGGTGTGGAAGGTGCGATATCGGGCATGGCCATTTACTCCGGTGCGCTGGACTTAAAGCGCGCCATCGAAACGATTGACGCAATGACGACGGCAAACAACTAACTTGCCAACGGCACGACTTACTGAACGGAAAAGACACGAATGCCAACGAAATCTTCACTAGACAAAGTTGAAGCACTGCTGAACCCAACTATTGAGGCGACTTACGACCCTCAAGCGATGATCGCATTGGTGCCAATCCACAACGACGAGAAGGTCGCCGACATCGGTTCGGGCCCCGGTTGGCTCACCATTCCACTGGCGAAGTATCTGTACTCCGGCAAGTGTTACGCGGTTGATGTCCAAGAGAAAATGCTGGATCACGTCAAGGAACAGGCCAAGAAGGCCGGGATTGGCAATATCGAAACTGTTGTTTCAAAAGAGAATCAGGTTCCGATGGACGATGAATCTCTCGACGGAGTCGTATTTTCAAACGTACTGAACGAAGCCAGCAAACCCAAGACTCTCCTCAAAGAGGGTGCACGACTTCTCAAGAAGTCCGGCTGGTTGTCGATTGTCGAATGGTTCCCTGTTGCCGAAAAGCCTGAATTTGGGCCTACGCCAACTAACAGACTCGTTCAGCAGGAATTGCGAGAGATAGTCGAAGGACTCGGGTTCACGACTCTCACATCACGCCAGCTGACTCCCCACCGATACATCATCGTCGCTCGTAAGTAGACCGGAGATTCCACGATGCTGACGCGCCGCGTCATTCCATGTCTGGACGTCGATAACGGTCGCGTGGTCAAGGGTGTCAGTTTTGTTGACATCCGAGACGCAGGCGATCCGGCGGAGCTTGCTGCGTTTTACAACGCAGAAGGTGCCGACGAACTGGTTTTCTTGGACATCACTGCATCGTCTGACAACCGCAACACCATGATCGACGTGGTAGAAAAAGTATCGTCGGAAGTATTTATTCCTTTGACGGTCGGTGGTGGAATTCGTTCAGTCGACGACATGCGAAGGATGCTCGAAGCCGGGGCCGACAAGGTTGCGGTAAACAGCGCAGCCGTGGCTAATCCTCAGTTGATTGCAGACTGTGCGAAAGAGTTCGGCAATCAGTGCGTTGTGCTGGCAATGGACGTGAAGCGGGTCGACAACTCCGTTGTTACCGAACTCGAAGGGTTCGGCATGGTTCCTGCCGAGGCAATGTGGCAGGTATACACACACGGCGGTAGGCGGGCGACTGCGCTCGACGCTGTGAAGTGGGCTCGCTTGGCTACCGATTTGGGAGCTGGTGAATTGCTGGTTACCAGCATGGATGCCGATGGCCAGAAGACCGGTTACGACAATGAGCTGCTTTCGGTTATTTCAGGTTCGGTTACGGTTCCGGTGATCGCCAGTGGTGGTGCCGGTGAACTCGATCATTTCTACGACGCTTTGATAGACGGCAAATCAGATGCCGTGCTTGCTGCTTCGCTTTTCCACTTCGGCGAACTACGTGTTTCCGAGGTCAAATCGTATCTTGCCGAGCGCGGCATTCCGATGCGGGAGGTCTAATCGTTGGTGGTTACTTTGAGATCCGGGCAGCCCGAGTTGCCCGAGGCGATAGCGTTCGACTGCTACGACACGCTCTTTGCGAACAACCATGATGACTGGAAGATCGCCTTCGGTGACATTATCGAGGCTCAAAAACTACCTCTAACGACGGATGAGTTTTGGACTCACTGGCGTAAATACGAGGTCAACTTTCGTAAGATTCGAACTGATCTGGGACGGCCTTACGATAGCCCACCGTTCAAGTCGTACCGACAGGCTTGGACCGAGTGCTTCCAACAGGTTTTCGACGATCTAGATTTGAAAGATGCTGACGCCAACGCAGCCGGCGACCGCTCTTCGCTGCACATGACCGATCGCCCGGTATTTCCAGAAACTGTCGAGGCGTTGAAGCTGCTCAAGGGGCGGGTGAAGCTCGGCGTATTTTCGAATGCCGACGATGAGGGGCTTTTGCCTTTGTTGGCGAGCGAGGGTCTCGAGTTCGACTTCGTTGCAAGCTCGCAATCTGCGCAGGTATACAAACCCGCTCTCGCGGCGTTTGAGCACCTGTATAAGGGCCTGGGCTCTGAACCAAGCAAGATCTGGTACGTGGGCGACAAGTTGTTCGATGATGTGCTTGGCGGATATCGTTCAGGCGCAACGACCGTGTGGATTAACCGCAACGATGAGGAAGTCGACCGAGAGCCGGAACCAGATATCGAGATCAACGATTTGCGAGAACTATCTGGGATACTCGAACATATCGGCGGGTAAGTGAGTGACGCAGTCACTTTTTCTTCCGGCTATCATTTTGATTCATCTGATTTCATTAATTATTTACACCCAGCAACCTCCCAAAAAGTACGAGGAAGTTCGAAATGATTCAGTTCGATGACCGTGGGCTGCTAGCAGCAATTGTTCAAGATGCCGATTCCAGTCGGGTTTTGATGCACGCGTACATGAACAACGAGGCTCTCAAGCGAACCCTCGAAGGTCCTGACGCATGGTTCTACTCTCGCAGCAGGCAGGAGCTGTGGCACAAGGGTGAAACGTCGGGGAACTTTCTGAAGGTAGTCGAGGTTGAGCAGGACTGCGACGGCGACGCCATCGTGGTCAAAGTAAACCCTGTCGGCCCTGCGTGTCACACCGGCGCGGAATCGTGCTTCGACACCAACGTACTCGATACTGCCCTACTCGAAGCAGACGGCTCAGCCGAAAAGCTCGGCCCCGGTGTCCTACAAGAACTACTAGACGTCATCAGACAGCGCGCCATAGAAAAGCCCGAAGGCTCCTACACAGTTCAACTTCTTGAAGAAGGAACCGGCCGGGTGGCCCAGAAGGTTGTCGAAGAAGCAGGCGAAACAGCGATCGCCTCGGTTAGCCAGACTAAGGAAGATGTTGCCAACGAAATGGGCGACATGCTGTATCACTGCATGGTCCTATTGGCTTCACTAGAAATGCCAGCCGACATGGTCTGGGAAGTACTGGCAAAACGGCGGGGCTAGTTACTCGTACCGGCCAAAACCCATTGTGCAGGGCGGCAGCGCTCCAACTGCGTTGCGAGCTGCTGCGCCGCGACTAGTCGCTCGGCGTATTTTCCGTAGGATCGCCAGCAGGCGCCACAGGATCATCATCAACAGTCGCGGCAGGTCCCCCATCAAGAGGCTCAAACGCATCAGTCGAAAGCTGAGAAGCGTTATCACTTGGAGTCACCCGACCCTCGTCGATCGCAATCGCATACTCGATAGCCGTGATTGCCACTTCCATCATCCCGTCGTCGGGAGGGCGAGTGGTCAAATCCTGAAGCAACAAGTTCGGTGCATTGAACATTCGTACCCAAAGGTTGCCCTGGTGAGTACCAGCGAAACGAATGAACTCGTAGCTGATACCCGCAATAATCGGAACAAGAATAATTCGAGAAACCACCAGAAACCACAGCGGGTCTCGTGGGAAGAACATGAACATAACGATCGAAACAAGAACAACCGTCATCAGGAACGACGTGCCGCAACGGGGGTGAGCCGGTGGGAATCGTCGAACCGATTCAACGGTCAGCGGCTCGCCAGCTTCGTTGGCGTGAACAACCATGTGTTCAGCACCGTGATAGCCAAACACCCGCTTGATGTCGTTCATCTTGCCAATGCCCCACACGTAGCCGATGAACAATACGAGGCGAATTCCACCTTCGATCAGGTTCGCCAAAAAGTTGTTGGCTCCTGCGTTCTCGGCTAATCGAGATACAAATACCGGTATCAGGAAGAAAATCACGATTCCCAGCACCAGTGAAACACCCAGCAACGTGGCCATTGCTACGTTAGAAAGTTGGGCATCTTCTTCGGGGTTCTCATCGGCGGCAGCTTCGTTGGCAGAAATCGTGAGCGACTTCATACCGACAAGCAGCGTTTCGAGTAGTACGAGTACTCCTCTAACCAGTACGATGTTGCGCAGCGAGGAGTTTGCCCAGTTTTCGAGTGGAATAGACCGGCGAATGATTACGCCATCGGGTCGGCGCACTGCAAGTGCCGCACGACTCTGCCCTCGAATCATCACACCCTCTATGACGGCCTGGCCACCGTAGAGAACTGGCTTTTTTGAAGAAGGTGATGTGGACAATGTTAGATGTAACTAAAAAAGGGGCGCCGGTTGGCGCCCCTTTTCGTTTAGCTCTACTTAGAGCCGCCCAGGTTGTATCGGCGCATCATGCGTTCGACACGACCCTCGGTGTCGACGATTCGTTGCTCGCCGGTCCAGAAGGGGTGGCACTTGCTGCAGATTTCAGTCCGCAGGCTTTCTTTTGTTGAACCGATTTCCCACTCGTTACCGCAGGCACAAGTTATTGTGGCGGATTTGTGGTAAGTCGGGTGAATGTTGGCTTTCATATCTCTTTGTTACCTGATTAGGAAGTAACAGGGTCGACGTTGACTCGCTTGGTGTCCTTGCGAGCGTAATCGAACCTGACTTCACCATCGATTAGTGAGTAGATGGTGTGATCGCGGCCAATGCCTACGTTTGCACCAGTGTGGAACTTGGTACCGCGCTGTCGAACGATAATCGCTCCAGCGGTTACCGTTTCACCAGCGAATGCCTTGACGCCCAGGCGCTTGCCTGCACTATCACGACCGTTGCGGGACGTCCCGCCACCTTTTTTATGTGCCATTTAGATGTTCCGTTCTTCTGCAGCGATGCAGCAGTGAACTACTTTGTCGAAATCGACGTGATTTTCACCGACGTGAAATTCTGTCGATGACCGCGCTTTACGCGCTGTCGTGTCTTGTTCTTGTATCGCAGTGCAATGACCTTGTCGGCCTTACCGTGTTCTGCGATCTCTCCAATAACCGTGGCACCCTTTACATCAGGGGCGCCAACAGTCAATTTGCCGTCCACTGATGTCATCAGCACACGGTCAAATTTGAAGTCGGATCCGACTTCGCCTACGAGGGTCTCAACAGCCAGAGTATCGCCTTCGCGAACTCGGTATTGCTTCCCGCCTGTTTTAATAATTGCGTAATCTGTAGTCATTCGTCTTTATCCGTTCGTTGCCCAACCTAACTATTCTAAGTACGAGTCATCCGAACGGTCAATTTCATTTTTGGCCGATTTTCCATAACATTCGACCTGAAAACAGCATTACCGCACTTAAATAACGATTTTTTAGAGCACCTGATAGGAGTCGCAACATGGCTACAGACAGTTCTATGCTCGACGGCACGATCGCCAGCGTCGATACAGCAGTTCGCAGCCTCAGCCTCGAAGATGACATGCGCGAGGTTCTTGTTGAGCCATGGCGTGAGATTCAAGTTGGGCTGCCCGTGCGAATGGACGACGGTAATGTACGGGTATTCCGTGGGTACCGTTCTCAACACAACGCGGCACGGGGTCCTTATAAGGGTGGTATCCGCTATCACCCGAACGCCGATCTCGAGCACGTCCGCGCACTCGGCATGCTGATGACATGGAAAACCGCTCTAGCCGATGTTCCGTTCGGTGGCGCCAAAGGCGGCATAACCGTAAATCCGAGCGAACTTTCTACTAGTGAACTGAATCGCCTAACCCGCCGCTACACGATGAGCATGCACCATGTTCTGGGAGTGAATAGAGATATCGTTGCGCCTGATCTTGGAACATCTGCGCAAACGATGGCGTGGATCATGGACGCCTACGGTTCTATTCACGGGCACACGCCGGGAATCGTTACTGGCAAGCCGATCGAGCTTGGCGGGTCGCTGGGCAGAACCGAGGCTCCCGGAAGAGGAGCGGCTGTTGTTGGGTGCCGGGCGATCATCGATGGTGGATCGACGCCCGAAAAGAACACCGTTGCGGTTCAGGGCTTTGGAGCGGTCGGTGCAGCAGCGGCACAAACGATGTCTGACGCTGGCGCAAAAGTAATCGCTGTTTCCGATGTTGATGGGGCGATCATTAATACTTCAGGCCTCGATATTCCTGCACTGTTAGAGATAGTTCTGAACGGTGGGAATGTTTCGGACTTTGAAGACGCCGACTTGCTGGACAATGACGCTCTATTGGAACTAGATTGCGATGTTTTGATTCCAGCCGCTATCGAAGACGTCATCACGGCTGAAAATGCTTCTCGCATTCGGGCTCGCATCATTGTTGAAGGGGCCAATCGGCCGGTTACTTCTGCCGCTGACGAGATTCTGGTTGATGCAGGCAAGAACGTGATTCCCGATATTCTTGCGAACGCTGGTGGGGTTATTGCCTCCTATTTCGAGTGGGCTCAGAACATTCAGGTATTCAATTGGGAGCTTGAACGGGTGAACAGAGAACTCGATAAGAAGATGAACGAGGCCTACGACGTGACGAAGGCGCAGTCGGAGAAAAACGGCGGCTCAATGCGCAATGCGGCGTTCGATGTGGCGGTGAACCGAGTAGCAGAAACAATCAAAATCCGCAGCTACGTCGGGTAGCACGCGGTTGATCAGGTTCGGCGTTTACTTCCTTTCCCGAGCGAAGCCGAGAGATCTGGCGGGGCCGGGGCGGTAAACGAAAGCGAATGCTATCGACGTAAAAAAGGCACCCCCCGAATTGATCAATGTATGCAGATTCGAAATTCCCCCTCAACCTAACCTTCTCCCCAGGGAGAAGGGATAAATAGCCCAATCAATCACCCATAAACAAACTCAGGAATCAGCACCCCACGCTCGACAGCGAACCTAACCTCAGCATCCAATGTCGCGGAAAGCGAAAGCGGGTCGGAAGGCACAAAACCACCACCCGAACCCAGAGCACGGGTGAGTTCAGGAAATTGCACCGACGCTGCAGCATAGTCGTCATAGATGCGGTCTTCCTGAACGTCACACCAGGGGGCGAGTTCGAGCCGCCCATTACCAGCCAGCAAAATTGCCCGATCGCCGGGCAGAAATCGGGTAATAACCGATTCGAACTCTGAAACCATCGTTTCTCGTGAAAATAGCGCCTTGATTTGGATTGCACCTGAGTTCAGCCACTCGCCTGTAGCCGCGGTCGCATCCAATACTGCGTTCGCAGCTGTTTCAATTCTACCGTACGGCACGAGAGTTATTCCATCGACATCGACAAACTGTCTAAGTGCCCCCACTCGGGTACAGACGGCGGGTGTGCCGTTTGCAACCGATTCGACCGGCACAAGTCCGAACGATTCGATGAACGATCCGACGCATAGCGTCACATCGCCAGCTGTGTAGTATCCGGGCATTTCACCAGGACTCAACCAACTATGAAGTTCCACGATATCGCTTGCACCCAACTCTTCGGCCATCGCCAGTATTTCCTGCGAAGAACCGGCAGCTTCATCGAGGTTCGAGTCGGACGAATACGCCGGCATCAGCAATCGAACGTTCCGTGCAGGATCAAGTCTTTGCACCTCGACGGCTGTTGATATTGCCTCTCGAACTCCTTTGGTAGGTTCAGGTCGGTGAGGGAACAGAAGTATCAGATCGTTTTCTTCTCGGGCCTGAACTCCATCTGGCAGCTTTGGCTGTGGCAACGATTCGGGAACATGCACACCGTTAGGAATGCTTATCACCGGTTCTATCGACGTTCGCCCAGAAAGCGCGACCGTCGCCTCGATGACACGTTTCAAGTACTCACTTGGAACTACCGTTACGTTCGCCGGAAGGCTAAGTGTTGATACGAGTGCTTCTTCGTAAACGTAGTCGTGGATCGACCGAATAATGTCGGCACCTTCGAGTGCGTGACGCAGATAAACGGCGTCGGCGTGAAGATAAACCCTGTCCGCCCAATCGGCGGCTTTTCGCAGCAAATCGGATGTTTGTGCAAGTGCGGCAGGAGACACCTGGTGGGTTGCCGGGAACGACCCTCTAAGTTTCAGATCGGGATGAACCGGGACTTCGGAGATCTCGAAATCACCGTCATGTGCATCGGTGCCCGTGCACCATATTTGAATATCGTGTCCACGATTTTTCAGGCCGACAGCTATATCGGCCAAAATTTTTTGTGATCCCCCAATTACGTAATCAGGAAATACCGGAGCGACAGAAATTGCGGCTATTCGCATTTTGCTTCCTAACCGGGCTCACCGTTTGAGTTCTGATCGGTGAATCCACCAAACTGCCGCTGGAACCACACGAGCGGATCGCCCTGCCCAACTTGAATGGCTTCTACTTCACCGATAAAAACAGTGTGGTCGCCAGCTTTGTATGCTGCTGATACTTTGCAATCCATCGCGGCAATTGCCTGCGATATGACTGGCGAGCCAACCAAATTCGCAATGTGTTTCGATTCGAGTTCACCCCGAACTTCGGGCGGGGTCGCAAAGTGTTTTGCAATGTCTGTTTGGTCGGTGCCCAGAATACTCATTCCGAAGCGACCAGTAGACTCGATCAATCCGTGCGATTGCCGCTCTTCGCCTATCACTACAAGCACAAGCGGGGGATCAAGCGAAACAGACGTCACGCTGCTTGCGGTCATGCCGTGCACTGCCCCGCCCGGCTCGATTGTTGTAATTACAGTGACACCGGTAGCGAACCGCGACCACGCGTTACGGTACATTTCGCCTATCGATTCAGCAGTTTGCAAGTCAGTCGTCTCCAACCCAGAAGCACTTCGGAGCCTAATCAGCCCCAGTGGCGAGATTATAGACGGCTCCCAGAAACTACCTGTGCATCCACTCGATGGGTTCTGGATCGACGTAGCCGGAAAGTTCGACGTATGCGTCGCCTGAGATTGGCTGTCCGTTTTGGGTTCCACTGACCCGAGCCTTGCCTTCCCAATAGGTTGAAGCGGCGGCAAGACCGCCCTGTACTTCCTGATCATCGGCTACCGGATCGATGGTGATATCCAATGCGAGCGACTCGATTTCGATCGTCCATCCCGATGGATATGTGGCTCCGGTGGTTGGACTTGTCCACTCGTCGGTTTCAGTAAGAGTTATGCCATGGGTATCGCTTTTCAGACTTCCCACGTCGCCTTCCGGAGACATGTAGGTGCCGTAGGTTTCTGTGATTTCGCCATCGATGCCTCGCGATTGGGTGATCATCAACGATCGGCCATCGTCGAGCTGAATTGCAAACCACTGCCATCCCGCAGGTTTGCCAAGAACGAAGAAATCGCCCCACTGGTGGTCGAACCATGCGGTGCCGGTGACGTTGAATATTTCGCCATTGAGCGTGAGAGTTCCGGTGGCTTGCTGTCGAGGCCATGAGTAGTAGTAGGTAGCGCCCGCTTCGGTTGGTAGCCATCCGATTTCGTTGTGGAGCATGACGGGGGTTGTGGCTTCCAATTCAAGGCCGAGGCCGATCGATTCTCCATAGATCGAGAACGCGCTCGAGCCGGGTATCTCGGAACCAAACATGAACCAGGGAGGTGCCCTGTCCAATAGTGGTGAATCGTTCGAAGTATCAATCACTGCCCACACTTTCGACGTTTCGTAGTGCTCACCGGTCTCAACATCGAGTATTCCCAGCTGTGCAATCCGATTCGAGTCACCAATACCATCATCAGATTCAAATACAACGAAGTGGAATCCGAACTCTTTGCCTGATTCCGATTGAAGATGCCCGTTGTAGTACCACCACTCAAGCCGAGAATTGTGATTTTTGTCATCTTCCGGAAACGTGATTGGTGCTGGAGTTACTGTCGGATCGGGCACAGCTCCAGTTGCCACTTCACGCGGCTCGACTGATGTCACGCAGGCGTTCGTTCCCAGCAAAATCAACGCAAAGAAAACGAGGCCTAGCCTCTCAAGCATCGTGGTTCACCTCCGGGAGGATCCGGTCGAGCCAGCCTGGTAGCCACCAATTCCAAGGGCCAGCGATTCGCATGATCGCCGGAGCAACGAGTGCTCGAACTAATGTGACGTCGACGAACACTGCGATGGCGAGGCCGAGTCCGATTGCTTTCACTACTACGACGTCGGCAAGTACGAAACTGGCGGCCACGACGATAAGAATCGATGCTGCACCGGTGATTATCAGCCCGCTTTTTTGCAAGCCTTCGGCGACGCTGGCAACATTGTCGCCAGTGCGTTCGTATGCCTCGGCGACTCGGGACAGCAGGAATATTTCGTAGTCCATGCTCAGTCCGAAAATGATTGCGAATAGAAGGATCGGCAGTGTCGCTTCGATAACCCCCATAGCCTCGAAGTTCAGCACTCCGCTGAAGTTGCCTTCCTGAAATACGAACACGAGTGCGCCGTAGCTGGCGAGTATCGAAAGCACGTTCAAGACAACTGCTTTCAAAGGCAAGATCACCGATCGGAACAGCACCATCAGCGACAGATAAGTAACGCCTAACACCGCCGCGACGATGTACGGGAACTTTCCGTACAGTGCGTTCACGATATCGGTGATTTCGCTGGCTCCACCGTTTACGTGGAGTTCTCCGCCAGAAGTTGAATCAGGCGGAATCAACGCCCGGATTTCGGTTACGAGCTGGCGGGTTTCGGGATAGAACGGGTGAAGGTCGCTGTGAACCAGGAACAGGATTGCGCCATCACGAACCGATTCCCTAACGATGCGCGAAGCAGTCACGTCGGTGATGGCTTCTGGGTGCTGGTAGAGAAGTTCGTACTGCTCTGGCCCAAAAGTAGAATCGAGATTCACGATGCTCGTTACTTTTGTTACGCCATCGATTTGTTCTAGCTCTCGACCGATGTCGTATGCCTTCGTTAGGTTTTCTCGAGAGAACGGATCGGACTGTCCTCTCCCGGGCCGTGTGCCAGCGCCGCCGCCGAACGTATACGCGACCGGAATGATCGTCTGAAGCGCAAATCCAAACTCTTCTCGCAGCACATCGAATCCCTTACGTGACTCCAAAGAATCCGGAAGAATCGTTGCATCAACCGTCCCAAGGCGCATTTGCAACGCCGGAACAGCGAGCAATATCAGCACCGTAGAAGTTGGGATCAGCACCATCCAGGGCCGCTTCATTACCCAATTCGAAAGCGGCACCCAGAAGCTGATTCGCCTTTGTGAAGATCCGCTAGAACCTGATCGCCACCGCGGCATGATCCTGAAGCGATTCACCCGATGCCCAAGAACGGCGAGTATCGCTGGCATGAGAGTTAGAGCGGCGATCAATGCGGCAAAAATAACAGCCACAGCCCCAATTCCAACCGACCGTAGCATCATCACGTCGAACGCAACCAAACTCAGCAGACCGATCAAGCTCGTAACTGCAGAAAACAAAATCGCCTTACCGGCGTGGGAGTGTGCGCTGAGAACGGCGCTATCGTCCGATTTACCCTTACGCAGTTCCTCTTGAAATCTCGAGGTGTAGAACAGCGAGTAGTCGATTCCGATGCCTATGCCGAGCAATGTGACAATGTTCAGTGCAAACACTGACATGTCGGTGCCCTGCGACATGAAGAACACCAGCGCCAATCCAACCAGCACTCCTCCACCGCCAACGGCCGCAGGAAGAATCGCCGCCACTAGCGTGCCGAATACGAGCAGCAATACAATCGTCGCTACCGGGAACGCCACCGATTCACCCCGTCGAAGATCGCGCTCGCTGGCGAGGGAAATATCTCGATAAAGAGCGGGTCCGCCGGTGATGATCATGTCTAGCGGCCCTGGATCGACTTCGGCGGTAACGATCTCGAGAAACTCCAGCGAAGCGTCGAGTTCTAACGTCAGCCCTGCTGACACGTGAGCCGTGTTGCTCATCGATGACGCACGCTGTGGATCGTCGAGATGAGTCGCCACATAAGCGATTTCGTCGTGATCGGTAAGCCCAGCAACCGCGCTATCAACAGCAGCCGTAAACCGCGGATCGAACGGCGACCATTCGGGATGGCTGAATACGAAGTCGACGGTTAGCGTGGTGAGTTCGAGTCGTTCCTGCAGCACTTTCCGTGCCTGCACCGACGGGAACGACTCGTTCGAGAATCCGCCGGGCTTTAGGAAATCTTGCGCACGGTTGGCGAATGGCAGTGCCGCAAGGATCACGATGACCCATGTTGCGAGCACTATGTATTTTCGCCGAACAGCGAACGAGCCAATTGCCGTGAGCATCTGCTAATTCTGCGGGTTGCGAGACAAGATTTCACTGCCGCACACAGTTCATTACGTGAAATATGAGGGTCGAATGCCAATTTTCGACATGCTCAATCGTTCACACACGTTAACGCAAAACCGGGCCGCCGTAATTTCTCAAGGCAGCCCGGTTGATTATCCTATTTGGTTAGCTGGCGGCTAGTCCTCAGATTCCTCTGTTGACTCTTCCGCGGTCTCGTCAGCTCCGGATTCTTCAGTTGATGCCACGGCTACCGTGCCCTCTACTGTCGAATCATCGTTTTCAGAAGCGCCGTTGCCATTGCCGTTTCCATTCAACAAAGCTTCCGGATCGATCTCTACACCCGCCTCGCGCATGTCGCCAATAACTCGGATAGCAGAGATCTTGTCGCCGCTTTCAGGCACCTGAATCTTCACTCCCTGGGCGATTCGGCCTGTTGACCTGATCTCGCCAAGGTTCGTGCGAATTACCTGCGCCTTCTCGGTTACGAGAACGAGCATGCCAGTTGAGTCAGTTCGAATGTCTTCACTGACAACCGCGGAGTCGGCTACCTTGCCGGTCTTCGGTGTGACCTTCAGCGTGATCAGTCCCTTACCACCACGCTTCTGTTGCGTGTAGTGGCGCAGGAGCGAAAGCTTGCCGTAGCCCTTTTGACTGACGATGAGCAGGTAGCCTTCGTCATCGACAACGTTCATCGAAACAATCTCGTCCTTGTTCTGAACGTTCATGCCCTTCATGCCACCTGCGGCACGCTGGCGGGGTCGAACCTCAGAGGACCTGAAGCGAATCGACATGCCTTCCTTCGAAACGAGAATCACGTCCTCATCATCGTTAGCAAGCACGGCGCCGATCAGTGCGTCGTCACCCTTGAGATTGAAGCAACGAAGACCGCTACGATTCATGTTGCGAAGCAGTGGCAGGTGCATTCGTTTGACCTGACCATTCTTCGTGGCAAGCACTAGATAGGTGTCTTCGAGATAACTCGAAACAGCAACCACGGCGTGAACCTCTTCACGAGGTTCCATGTTGAAACCAAGGTTTTGCACCGGGGTTCCACGGGAGTTTCGTGATTGATCTGCCGGTAGTTCGAATACACGAGAAGCGAACACACGTCCTCTGTCTGTAAAGAACAGTAGGTAGTCGTGCGTATCAGCGATCTGCAGATGCGGCGTAACGTCGTCTTCCTTGGTCATTCTCTGACCCCGGACGCCCTTACCACCACGATGCTGCTTCTTGTACGTATCGAGCTTCACTCGCTTTACATAGCCGTTGCGGCTGAGAGTAATAACGACTTCTTCGTGAGGCTCAGTGTCCTCACGGCGCCAGTCGCCAAGCTCTTCGGGGTGAACCACAGTGCGGCGTTCGTCGCCGTACTTTCGCTTGAGTTCATGTGTTTCCTTGCGGACAACAGCAAGAATTTTTGAAACATCAGCAAGAAGTTCTTCAAGATCGGTAACGATTAGAAGCAGTTCGTTGAACTCATTCTCGATCTTCGTTCGTTCCAGTGCCGCCAAACGACGGAGTTGCATATCGAGAATGGCTTGCGCCTGAATCTCGGAGAGGCTGAACGTCGACATCAAGTTATGGCGGGCCTCTTCAACATCGGCCGATGCCCTGATCAACGCAATAACCTCGTCGAGATTATCGATTGCGATGCGAAGACCTTCCAACACGTGCAAACGTGCCTTTGCCTTCTTCAGATCGAACTCTGCACGCCTTCGAACGACTTCCTCGCGGAATTCGATGTAGTGGCGGAGAGCCTGCTTGAGGGTGAGAACCCTTGGCGTGCCTTCTACCAGGGCGATCATGTTTACCGAGAACGAGTTTCGCAAATTGGTGTGCTTGTACAGGTTGTTCAGCACAACCGGAACGTGGGCGCCACGTCGGAGCTCGATGATGACTCGCATACCTTTACGGTCGGATTCATCACGTACTTCGCTGATGCCTTCGATCTTGCGAGACTTGACCAAATCGGCGATCTTAGCAACGAGGTTCGCCTTGTTGACCTGGAACGGAATTTCGTTGAAAACGAGGCGCTTTCGTTCGCCCCGTGCCATATCTTCGATCTTGTGATCGGCCTGAACCATAATCCGGCCACGGCCGGTTACATATGCGTTGCGAATTCCCTCTTGACCCCAAATGTGAGCACCGGTTGGGAAGTCGGGACCAGTGACGAACTTCATCAGATCGTCGACGGAAGCGTCGGGATGACCGATGAGGTGAACGATTGCGTCACAGATTTCGGTTGTGTTGTGTGGCGGAATGTTCGTCGCCATCCCAACGGCAATTCCCGATGCACCGTTTACCAATAGCGCTGGCAAACGAGCGGGAAGTACGGTTGGCTCTTTGAGCGACTGGTCGAAGTTTTCGCCCCAATCGACGGTATCTCGATCGATGTCGCCGAGCATCATCTCGGTGATCGATGAGAGACGACACTCGGTGTACCGCATTGCAGCAGCGGGGTCACCGTCAACAGAACCGTAGTTGCCCTGTCCGTCTACAAGTGGGTATCGAAGCGAGAACGGCTGTGCCATGCGTACTTGGGCGTCGTAAACCGATTGATCACCGTGCGGGTGGTACTTACCAAGCACTTCACCAACTAGACGTGCGCTCTTCTTGTAGGAAGATGTAGGCCGCATGCCTTGGTCGTGCATGGCGTAAAGAATTCGCCGCTGCACCGGCTTTAGGCCGTCACGAACGTCTGGAAGCGCTCTGGACACGATAACGCTCATCGCGTAGTCCAGATACGACGCTTTCATTTCGTCCTGAATATCAATCGGTCGAATGGTACCGAGGTCGCTATTGACCATAAATCACTCCGGCTAGGGTGCTGCATTGATCCCGTGACGCGCCGAACTGGCGCGCAGAGAGAAAGTTAATGACTCAACACTACGCTTCCCCATGTGTACGCGCAACGAGCGCGCGTGCGCTTGTGCGGGCGTACGCGAGGACTTTCTAAATTACGGTGCTATTGCGTGCTGCGTTCGACGAGGGCGAGCAGCAGGCTATCGAACCCTTTTGGGGTACGGTCTGTGAGGTGGGCGGGCCACTGAACACCGATCAACCATTCTCGCCCTGGCTTCTCAATGGCTTCCACGACTTGATCCTCGGCGTAGACCGATGAGAGTAGTCCATCGGCTACGTGAGCCGGAAGAAGGCCGTGTGTGTGTGCAGACGGAACCGTTACCCAGCCTGAGCCGGCAATGGTGTAGCCGACCTTTCCGCCGGGCGCCATGAAGAGCGGGTGCTTTGCGGGATCCTCGTTCGGACCACCATGTCCCTGGACCTTCACTGGACGAAGACCGCCGAGAGCCACGTTGAGGGCGTGCATGCCCCAACCAATGCCGAGTACAGGCAATTTGTCTTCGATTGCCTGTGTAAGGGCTGCAGGCACTGTGTCTGAGTTGCTAAACGCACCTACACCGGCGATTAGCAGACCGCCTGCGGCTTCCGGCAAGTTATCTGTGGCGTCGAATACGACAGGTTCGCCATCGCCGTGTTCGATCGCATCGATAAACGGTTGTTGTGGTTCACCGGGTGCAACGAGTAGCGCGACTTTAGTTAGATTGGTCATTTCGTAATCGTTGAATCGGTATGGGCTGTGAGCAGTACGAGAAATCGGAAACCAGTGTTAGCCAGTGTTAGAAGGGTATGCCCCAGAGGCCCATCCACTCGGTGAGCGACTTTTCAACGGTTAAACCGTGCTTACGCAGGTCGTGACCCAATCGCGCCTCAGTCGGGCGATCGCGGTCACCTTCGTTGTCACCGGTTGGAACGAATGGGTAGAAGGCTTTACGGTCGTATCGGTAAATCCAGTAGGTACGCAGGCCAGATCGATAGGTGTTGTCTTCTACGGTACCGGTGAAGTACAGCTCGAACACGGCGGCCAAAAGATTGTCGCCCGCTCCGTTGGCACCGATGGCGTTACCGACTGTGTAAACGCTGGATACGAGATCGCTGAAGTTGCCATCTTCGAGAACGATCCAGCGCATGCCGCGATCGTCGTCTTCAATTTCGAAAGATGTTTTTGTTGCGCCTGCACCGACGTACAAAATAGTTTTCAGTTCAGATTCGATGTCATTTAGGAACGCGTTGTCATCGCTGTTGCGATAGATAACCCCTGCCCTACGTGACGGTGTGATTTCACCAAGAGCTTGAAGCTTTGCTTCTGCCTTGACCACAGTCGACATTGCCGACCAGTCGTTTTTTGGAGCCTTGTTTCCGTTGAAAATCCCCATACCTATCGCAACCCGTAGCGCATGCGCTGTTCTAGTTCACGAAGTCGTTTGATTCGTTCTTGCAGGGGCGGGTGGGTCGAGAACAGGTTCATCGAACCTTCGCCTTTCAAAGCTGCTGGAATAATCAGGAAAGCGTTGGCGGTCTGCAACTTTCGTAGATCTTTATCGGGAATGTTGGCAATTGTGCCGCTGATTTTCTCAAGGGCATCGGCAAGTGCGCCGGGATCGCCAGAGATCTCCGCACCGGTGTGATCGGCTCCGTACTCACGGTACCGGGTTAGTGCGAGAACAAGAAGTTGGCCGATGAAATAGACGATGATCGTCACCAGATAGACCATCATGATGCCGCCGCCATTATTATTTCGGCGTCCACCCATGCCTCCGAAGAGCATGTTCCAGAACAGCATTGTCATAAGGAAGCTGGTTAGCGTGACAAGGAAGTTGGCGATCGCCAGAACTCGCATGTCGCGGTTCGCTACGTGGGCAAGTTCGTGACCGATAACGGCCTGAAGCTCACGTTCGTTGAGTCGTTGCTGAATACCGGTGGTAACTGCTACTAGAGCGTTTTTAGGGTTACGACCGGTGGCGAATGCGTTAGGAATATCAGTCTTGATGACCGCCACTTTGGGCATCGGCATGTCATAGCGATCGGCGAGCATTTTGACCATGCGGTGGAGTTCAGGTTCTTGCTCGGCAGTTACCGGCTTTGCGCCGGTCGACATTAAAATCAGCCGGTCGGACATGAAGTACTGCACTGCGACTATGATGCCGATGATCGGGGCGATGAATATCATCGCTGTTCCGGCTGAATACAGGAACAGCGCAAACACCGCGTAAAGAAAGCCGAGCATGAACATGGTGAAGTACATGCGGGTGACTAAACCACGGTCCTTATGAAATTTTCTGGTTCTTGGTGAACTACTCATAATCAGTACCTTAAAGGGCGGGCAAAGAAGCTCCCGTGGGTTCAGGTTGAAACTTGCACGTAGAATCTTACCGGAGTGTCGGGCTAAGGCGAACAAATTTTCGCCACAATCCCCTGCCCAGTTGTTGTGCCGTTCGACCCATTTGGGCGAACAGTTATATTCCGTTATTACGGAAATGGAGTCTCATCAGATTGACCGAATCGCCGCAGCAGAGTGCTTCAGCCGGATTTACCGAAGCTGAGTTAGAGCATGTTGAAAAATCAGTTGTTCGAGCGGCTATGGAAGCCGGTGAATTTGTTGCCAGCAGATTCGGTGGGGTTCTGGAGATTTCGAATAAAGGCGATAAGCCGGGCAAGGACCTAGTTACAGACGTCGACAAAGCGAGCCAGCGGATGATCGCTGAGATTATGGCCGAGACTTGCCCCGGCCACTTACTACTTGGCGAGGAAGACCCGCCAGCTGAGGAGCCCGATGCAGCCGATTGGCTGTGGGTTGTCGATCCGATCGATGGAACCACCAATTTTGTGAACTCTTCGTTGATTCACGCCGTGTCCGTCGCCGCCTTATATAAAGGAACGCCAATAGCGGTTGCGATGCGGATTCCATGGTCTAACGACGATGGCTACCTGCTGATGCACGCACGCAAAGGCAACGGATCGTGGGTCGACGGATCTCGCGTAAATGTTCGCCCGCCAAGCGAGTCGGGTGTTCCAGTAGCAGGCGCCCACGCGGCCGCCCCTCGATGGATTCGCCGAGCATTCAACATTCTCAAGCCACTCCAAGGGAATCTTGGCGAACTACGCGATGGCGGCAGCGCCTGCTACGAGCAGTTCATGGTTGCAAGAGGGTCGATGCAGTACGCGATTACGGGCGTCGCATTTACGTGGGATTTCGCCGCAGGAACGCTTCTAACGAAAGAAGCGGGCGGAAAAGTTATGGTCCTCGGACCCGACCGCAGATTCAAAGAATTCAACGGCTGGTCAGACGGTTACGCCAACGATTCCGCAACATACGGTCGCATCCGAAAATGGAAGGGCCTCATCCTCAGCGGCGCACCAGCTACGGTCGATTTCGTAGCGGCGAACCTCGAGCCCAAGAAGTTTGGTTTCCTCAGCAAGCTAAAGTCGATGTTCAGCTAGAAACCGAACGCTCCAGCCATCGCCGGGTTTGGACTGGCCGCCACCCGGACTCTCAACCTTCGATCTTCACCTGCGGATAAAACGCTACGTGGTCTTTAATATTGCTCGCGGCGTCTGATGGCTCCGGGTAGTACCAGGCCACATCCTGCGCTTCCTGCCCTTCAACGCTAACCGAGTAGTAACTGGCCATTCCCTTCCAGGGGCATCTGGTAGCCAGACCGCTATCGCTGAAATATTCCCGCTTAATCGATTCGGGCGGAAAGTAAACGTTGCCTTCCACCACTTCGTAATCTTCGGCTTCAGCAATCACTGCCCCGTTGAAAACAGCTCTAACCATCGATTTATCTCCAGACTCTTGTAAAATGACTGACCAGTCAGTTACTATTATTTAGGCGTCACTCTGTAGTTCTGTTTATTCAGATGCCAGTGTGACCAGATTCGGTGCTACCTGTGAATGCCCGTTGGCAGCGCGCCGATACGTGGCAGTGTGCATCTGAATATTCAAGCCATCGAATTGGTTGAAACTTAGCACGGAGAAAATGAGCTCTCATGACCGAAACGTTCGATGTCGTCGTAATAGGCGGGGGACCAGCCGGAGAAAATGTTGCCGACAGGGTGATCAAAGCTGGGCTGAGCGCGGTTGTCATCGAGAGCAATCTGGTTGGTGGCGAATGCAGCTACTGGGCCTGTATGCCCAGCAAAGCACTACTCCGCCCCGGCGAAGCTCTAAGAATGGTGCAACGTGTACCCGGTGCGCGGGAAGCCGTGACGGGCGAGATAAATCTTGCAGAAGCTTTGAAGCAGCGTGACGCAATGATTTCGAATCTCGACGACAAATGGCAGGTCAAGTGGCTAAACGACAACAACATCGAATTAATTCGCGGCCACGGTCGCATCGTTGGTGAGAAGCGAGTCGACGTCACCCACCAAGACGGCACCGTAACCGAAGTTACCGCCAACAAAGCCGTCGTAGTTTCAACAGGATCAATATCCGCCACACCACCAATTCCGGGGCTTACCGAATCCCAACCGTGGGATTCAAGAGTGATCACCAACCTCACCGAACCACCGAAAAGCCTGATCATTGTGGGCGGCGGAGTGGTTGGCGTAGAAATGGCCCAGGCATGGAACGACCTTGGCGTAGAACAGGTAACGATTCTTGAGCGAGGCCCACGCCTGCTCTCACGAGAAGAGTCGTTTGCCGGCGAACATATCCAAAAAGTCTTCACCGAGAAGTACGGAATCAAAGTGCTAACCAACGCCGACTGCACGAAGATTGAACGCCCAAACGGACGCAACGGAAACGTTGTCGTTACATGCGATCGCGAACAATTAGAAGCCGAGCAAATTCTCATAGCCACGGGTCGCAAGCCACAAACATTCGACATCGGCCTCGAATCTGTCGGACTCGCTCCCGGTTATTTCATCCGGGTCGACGATCAGCTGAGGGCAACCGAAGTCGATGGTGATTGGCTGTATTCTGTAGGCGATGCGAAGAAGGTCTATACGACATCGGATGGGATCCAAGTCGGTTTTCGTTCGACAACGAGGGTCCAGAGCACAAGCAATATGTAAACGCTTTCGAAATCGGCTCACGTCTGGTTACAAACGGCGAGTTTCTCGAATTCATGAACGATGGCGGATATCAGCGTCCAGATGTTTGGCTTTCGCTTGGTTGGAACGAGGTTCAGGAGAACAGCCTGAAAGAATACGACTGGGAGAAGTTCGACAAGCCTTTGTACTGGTTCAAGTCCGATGACGGCTGGATGCAGTACACGCTGGCGGGTCCTCGACCTGTGCACCCGGACGAACCAGTACTGCATGTGAGCTTCTTCGAAGCCGATGCCTACGCACGCTGGGCTGGCGCTCGGCTTGCAACCGAGGCCGAGTGGGAGATCGCTTCAGCTGACGCCGATATCGATGGCGGCACGTACTCGGATAGTTTCCGGTTCCATCCTCGACCACTGCCTTTGGACGCACCTAGCGGACGGCTTCACCAGATGTTTGGGAGTGGACCAACAGCGCCTACACCGCTTACCCGGGGTTCAAAGTCGCCGAGGGTGCGATTGGCGAGTACAACGGGAAGTTCATGGCGAACCAAATAATCCTTCGTGGCGGTTCGGTGGCGACTCCACAGAATCACATTCGCCCAACTTATCGAAACTTCTTTCCAGCCAACAGCAAGTGGCAATTTATGGGATTCCGCCTAACGCGGGACGCCCGGTAAATTCAAACAATAACGAAACGTATATCGAACTCCGAGGGACAACCAATTAATGACGATCGCTACTACTACTCCAGCAACTGAGGCTGCTCTTCATACGATGCTGGAGGATGTTGTTGAGGGACTTTCTCGAAGCCAGAAAACGTTGCCGAGCAAGTACTTTTACGACGAACGTGGATCGAAGTTGTTCGATGACATTTGCGAGCTCGAGGAGTACTACGTAACTCGCACCGAGAGTGCGCTAATGCAGCAGTACGTGGGCGAAATCGCTTCGGTGGTCGGCCCGAACGCGCTGCTGGTTGAGTATGGCAGTGGCAGTTCGCTGAAGACCCGTTTGCTGCTGAAGAATTTGATTCGACCTGCAGGGTATGTGCCGATCGTTGCAGACTGAATTTCCTCAGATTCAGGTGATGCCAGTTGCTGCCGACTTCACGAATGGCTTCGTGGTTCCTGTGCCTTCTTCGCCCGCGGCCCGCAACGTGATTTATTTTCCTGGATCCACTATCGGAAACTTCGTGCGAAACGATGCGCTGTCGTTGCTGGCGGGGATGGCCGACAAAGCAGGAGTCGACGGTGGCGTACTAATTGGTGTTGATCTCGATAAAGATCGTGACATTTTACACGAGGCTTACAACGATTCTCAAGGCGTGACTGCCGACTTCAATTTGAACGTTTTACGGCGGATCAATGACGAGCTTGGTGGCGGATTCGATCTGGATTATTTCAGGTATGAAGCGGTCTTCAATGAGGATCTTTCCTGCATCGAGATGAACCTGATTTCGACTTGTCGCCAGACAGTGAATGTATGCAAATATTCGTTCTCGTTTGAAGAAGGCGAAAGCGTGCTTACGGAGTATTCACACAAGTACACGGTCGAGTCGTTCGGTCAGATGGCCGACGAGGTTGGGCTGGCGGTGAAGAACGTTTGGACCGATGTAAACGACATGTTTGCGGTGATGTACTTGGAGCGGGTGTAAGGGCAACAGTCCAACACTGTCATCCTGATGAAAATCAGGACCTGTGAAAAAATCGCCAACCATCACCATCCTGCCCTCCTCCTTTCCCGAGCAACGCCGAGGGACCTGCGGCGGGGCGGTGAAAACGTTGGGCACAGCACACCACGCTCAGCAGGTTCAGGCTAGATCGCTGGTAAGCCTCGACGTTGTTGGCGCTATCGGACGTTAGCTTCCGCTCAACGTGATTGCCACGTCGTGCCTCCTCGCAATGACAGAATAGAGCCAGCTCCTCGACTAGCCCTTCAGTGCCGACCTCAACGCTGGCATTAGGTTGCCTTTGCGCCCTGTGCCTACTCGTTTTAGACCCAGCCAGGTTGCCATCAGGCGTAGCTCTTCGGCGAGGTGTGCTGCAACGTATTCGTGGTCCTGCCCTTCTTCAGCGAAGGCTCCTTTTACCCGAAGAATCCCTTTGTCTCGCTCGGCCTTTAGATCCACCCGCGCCACGATTTCTTCGCCGAGCACAAACGGAT
>Ga0209501_10000152_pt1 | contig 87848 bp, 82 predicted proteins | sample ArcticOcean_MG_C_4_FD_187434 | JGI IMG/M metagenome (GOLD analysis project Ga0209501, IMG submission 187434) | Marine microbial communities from western Arctic Ocean - ArcticOcean_MG_CB4_134 (SPAdes) (version 2) | ecosystem: Environmental > Aquatic > Marine > Oceanic | place: Arctic Ocean... | reverse complement strand
TCTTGGGACACTTCTGGCTCCTTTCTAGGTGCGGTAGATCTATACCCTGCACCGGGAGTCCAAACACACCACCACCCTCATGTTTCTATCCCTTTAAAAGTGTCCCATTATCGCTGAACGCCTACAGCCCAAGCGGTCGTTGGCCGAATCGATGGCGTCGCGGAAAGATCCGTCGCCGCTGTCATCGGTGTTGGTCACCGTGAGAACTGTCAAGAGGATGGGAATCTTTTTAGGAGGAACCACAAGTTGCTGTGGCCCTTGGGCAAAAGAACGCCCAGCGATGCTGAAAAGCAGGGCTGCGGCAATGGCAAACGCCAGAATAGCGGTGCTGAGTCTGAAGTTCTTGGTGAGGGACAACAACAGCATGAGAACCACCCGTTCACGAGGGATTCCCCCTCGCGGAATCTATTTTGGTATAGATTCAGGTTCACATGGACGTCCCCTTATATCAATGTAATTCTCGTGGCATACGCGACCCACGAGCGTTATCCCAGGTATAGTAATCTCAGATTACGTGAATCCCGATGTGAGATCATGGTAACCAAAGCACCAACCAACAGCGTTATCCGTCGAATTTTTCGTATCCGTTTCGCAGAGAAACAGGGAACTGCGTTTGCGCTCGATGTCAATGGTCGTCAATATCTGATCACTGCCAAGCACCTGCTAGACGAATTCAATGACAGTGGCAATTTAGGTTTGTTCTTTAAGTCATCGTGGTTGTCCCTCCCGGCACAGTTAGTAGGCCACTCCCCAGATGTGGATTTGTCCGTCGTCAAGTTAGAACAAAGGCTCACACCTGCTGCATTGCCACTAGACGTTATCGACCAAAAAAACCCATTGGCATATGGGCAGGACGTGTATTTCTTAGGTTTTCCCTATGGAAATTTCGGCCCGGAATTTGACAATGGACAACATATTCCATTCGTCAAAAAAGCCGTAGTGTCTCTAATTATCCCTCCATAATTGATTGTTTTAGATGGCCATAACAACCCTGGTTTTTCTGGAGGGCCAGTTGTCTTCAGTCCATTGAAAGGTGACACTCATTTCCGCGTAGCTGGAGTCATTTCAGGTTTCGAAGCTGTAAAAAATCAGATACACGGGCCGAGTGGAGAGTCTCCTCTGTATTCATGGGACAATACTGGGTTGATCAAGGCTTACAGCATTCAACGAGCCATTGAATTGATACACGCCAACCCAATCGGATTCCCTTGTAATTACTGACGTGCGTAGTTTAATACCACCTGTCTCGAACTCTGTTTGCCGAGAACTAATCCTTGTACTTCCACAACCTTATATCGGCCACGATGGGCCTGGGTTCTTCGGCAGCGCGTGTATGTAACCTAGCGCGGGCTGCACGCCAGGCGTAAACATTGCTCTTCTAGCTTTTCGTTTCAAATCGGTCCAGCCCCCTACGCAGTCACACCACGCCAGATAAGTATCACGCCTACTGCCACCAGCACGTAGCCCATGGCGCCGACAAGGGTGGCCAGGTCTACTTTGCCGGTCAGTTTGGCGCCGAAGTAGCTGCCCACCGCAGCGCCGACGCCCATCATGATTAGAAGTTGGTAGTCGACGTCTCCCTTGATGGCGTGGCCGACCCAGCCGAGAGACCCCATCACGAAGCCGATGACCAGGTTGGTGCCGGCCGCTATCCGAGGGTCCACTTTCAGAACTCTGATCAACGCGGGAAGCCGGATGCTGCCCAGGATCAGTCCGACCGCGCCGCCAAGCAACCCGACGGCCAGACCCATTCCCCCGCCCAAGACCATACGTTTGCCGGAGTACTCGGTGACGAAGTCGCTGGCAGCAGCGGTGGCTCGGCCCCTCATGCGGAGTTCGATGCCCTGCCACAGCACCAGTAGGCCGGCGGCAGAGAGGAGGATGGTCTCGGACACCCTGCCGCCCAGGAAGCCGCCGACAAAGGCACCGATGAAAGCTGGGCCGCCCATGATCAGCACCAGCTTGAAGTTGACCCGCCCTTCGCGGATGTGTCTGATGGCGCCGAAGATGGAAGAAATACTGCTGACCAGGATGTTGGTGCCGCCCGCAGTGGGAGCGGCCATTCCCATCAGGAGCATGGCGGGGAGTCGCATGGTCCCCAGGGCCAGCCCGACGAAGCCCCCCAACAGGCCAACACCCAGTGAGACGAATGTCAGCACCACGGCGTTCCAGACCAAGACGTCAGACCCCCAACCCAGGGTGGTATCCATGCTATTCCTTCACTGGCAGACCCGCCGGCTAATCACCAAAAATCAGAGCGCCGGAAGAAGTATGTTCTACGCTCCGGCGCTCTTGCTCTAACTATTTAACTTGTACCGAGTGAATCCGTGCCGTGAAGTTGTGAAAGCTAACCCCGTTTCTCAACATTGAACTTGGGCATTACCTCTTTGCCAAAACGCTCGAGTTGCTCGATCATGACGTCCAACTCGACGCCCATGCGGTTACAGCCGACGTGCATGTATTCGAGGCCGGGATACTTGTCCTGAATCTCCTCGATCCGCTCGGTGACCCGTTCAGCAGTGCCGCAGACCCAGGCCCCGGTAGCGATGGTCTCCTCCATAGTTGGGAACCCGGCGGACGGCGCCCGGCTGGGGTCGCCCAGGGTATTGAGCATATCGTCAGTGAATGAGCGGAAGAAACCGAGAGGAGCGAACATTTTCATATCCTCTTCCAGGTACTTCCGGGACCGCTCGATGGCCTCTTTCTCGGTGTCGGCGATGAACGTTGGCAGGCCGACCACCAGTCTGCTGCCCAACTGGACGTCTTTGTATCCGTGTTTGACCAGGGTCTCGGTCCAGCGTTCGATGACGTCATCGGACGGGCCGCCGGTGACAGCCCCGCCGCCGATTATCGGCTGGATATTGTGCTTGGCCATGAAATCCATGGCCCGTTGTGTTGAACTCACCATCGGCTGCCAGGTCTCCACCGGCAGGTTCATTGGCCGTGGCACCAAGGTGATTTCTTTCAGCGTGTAGCCCCGGTAGGGGACTTCTGGCGGAAGAGTATAGTGCTTGCCCTTGTGGGAAAACGACTCCTCGTTGAAGGCCTTCATGATGATCTCGATCTGTTCTTCGAACATCTCACGGTTGGCGTCGTTGTCGGAGTTGGTGCTGGGAACGCCAAAGGTATCTACCTCGCGGGAGTGATAGCCGCGCCCGACGCCAAAGATCACACGTCCCTTGGTGAGGATATCCGCCGTGGCATAGTCTTCAGCCAGACGTAGCGGATGCCACATGGGGTTGACGTTGAAACCGCAGCCAAACTTCAGGTTCTTGGTGATGTTGGCCAGATGCACGTAGAGCAAGAGTAGGTTCGGGATGGTCTCGTTGCCCTCATGTTGAAAGTGGTGTTCGGCGGCCCAGAAGCTGTGATAGCCCAGGTCGTCCATAACTTTGACGATCTTCTCAACCCGCCCAAAGATGCTGCTCAGGTGGTCGTTGTCGAAGCGTCGGTCGTTAACTGCCGTCGCCCCCAGACCAATGTCCCCCAGGTCAACGTGCCCGGCATACAAGCTGCCGAAGTTCTTAATCATGTGTAAGTCCTCGTTTCTAGTTGGCTTCTGACATTCTAATGATGCGACCCTGGATGTCAATCCAAAAGACCGGGCTGGCGGTCGACCTGGGCTCGTGGTTGACGTTGGTGGTTGACGCTGGGCAGGGCCGACAGTATCATCTGGCCGACCCCGATACAAGAACCCGATACAAGAACCCACTAGGCGAACATCGAGGGAGAGCGAAAATGAAGTACGACGTGATCGTTGTCGGAGCTGGCTCGGCCGGCTCTATCATGGCTTCCCGGCTTAGCGAAGACCCGGAGACTTCCGTTCTATTGTTGGAGGCAGGCCCCGACTATCCTGAGTTCGAGCAATTGCCCGACGAGGTGAAGTTCGGCTATGCCACCGCCACCGACATTATGACCAGCGACCACAACTGGCAGTTCTGGGGCAAGGCCACCGAGACGTCGCCTCCCATGATGGTCCCCCGCGGCAAGGTCACCGGCGGCTCCAGCGCCATCAATGGCCAGGTGTTCCTGCGGGGTGTGCCTGAGGACTACGACTCCTGGGCCGCCATGGGCAACGACGAATGGAGCTTCACCCAGTGCCTCTCGTACCTCCGAAAGATTGAGTCCGACACCGACTTCCCGGACGACGACTTCCACAGTTCGGAAGGCCCAATAATCCTGCGGCGGTTCAAGCAAGACGAGCTTAACCCCGACCAGGCAGCCTTCCAGGCATCCTGCCGCTCCGCAGGCTTTCCCGAAAGCCCGGACCACAATCATCCGGAAGCGTCCGGTATTGGCCCGGTCCCCTTCAATAACCCCAACGGCATCCGGTTCAGCACCGCCATTGGCTACCTGGCTCCCTCCAGGCACCGCCTGAACCTGACCATCCGCGCCAACTGCACGACCCACCGGATCCTCTTCGAGGGCAAGAAGGCCGTTGGCGTGGAGGTTGATAGCGGCGGAGAGAAGTTCGTCGCGGAAGCCGACCAGATCATCCTCAGTTCCGGGGCCGTCGGTTCGCCCCAGATCATGCTGCTCTCGGGAGTCGGCCCAGCCGCCCACCTACAGGAGATGGGGCTGCCGGTGGTCCATGACCTGCCCGGAGTTGGCCAGAACCTGCGCGACCATCCAATGATCTACGTGACCTTCAAGACCAAGCCGGAATTTCCTCTGGACGGCTTTGCCCCCAGGGTCCAGATGGGCTTGCGTTGGACCGCCGAAGGGTCTGACCTGCGGAACGACCTGATGATCCTGATGCAGTCCTATGCCACGGAACGGATCGACCGGGGCGGCGACCGCATGGAGCCCCTGGGCATGCGCATGCTGGGCGTACTGGACCTGGCTATGAGCGCCGGGGAACTGAAGCTGACGTCCACCGACCCCAACGAGCAACCCTCGCTGGACTACCGGTATCTGCGAGACCCTTTTGACCGGCAACGTATGCGGGAAATGGTGCGAACCTGCGTGGACCTGGGCAATGGCGATCAGTTCAAGGACATCGTCGACTACCGCATCGAGCCCACCGAAGAGGAACTGTCCTCAGACGACGCCCTGGACGCCTTCTGCGCCCGAGACGTCACCACCGGGCAGCACATATCCGGAACCTGCAAGATGGGCCCAGCGTCGGACAGTATGGCAGTGGTTGACCAGCACGGCCGCGTCCACGGTCTGGAAGGACTGCGGATAGCCGACGCGTCAGTGATGCCCAACTGCATCCGCGCCAACACCAACGTCACGACGATGATGATTGGCGAGCGCATGGCCGACTTTATCCGCAACGGCGGTTAATTACGCGAAGTAAAGGAGCGGTCAACATGGCGAAGAAAAAGGGCACGGCGTTGATGGTCGTGTACGCCGACGTCGACATCGAGCATGATGCCGAATTCAATGCTTGGTACGACGAGGAACACCTGCCCGAGCGGTTGAGCGCTCCTGGGTTTCTGGACGGCGCCAGGTACCAGTCGACCAAGGGCGGCCCGCGCTACCTGGCCGTCTACGAACTGGAATCGGTCGAGACCCTGGAGTCGGCCGAGTACCTGCGTCAAAGCCAGAACCCCACCGATTGGACCAAACGCATGTCCCCGAACGTCATTGGCCGGGGCACGGTGCGCAACATATGTACCCAGATATCTCCGGCCCAAAGCGACCCCTATACAATTGGCCGGGGCATGGCTCCAGCGTTACAGATCGGCCGCATGGAAGTGCCAACGGAGATCGAGGACAAGTACAACGACTACTACGACAACCAGCGGACACCCCGTAATCTGAAGGTCCCTGGCTGCTTGTTCGTGCGCCGGTACCACGTGGTCGAGGGAGCCCCCAAATACCTGACGATGTACGAGTTCGAGCACGAGAAAGTACCCGAGTCACGCGTCTGGGAAGAGTTCCACAAGCAAGACAAGATGCACGAATACATCGGCGGCAGCTACACTCACCCGCCAGGCTCGCCCGGAGTCTACCGGCGGATCAACCCCGCCAGGCCTTTCTAGGCTCCTCTCTTTTTAATTCCGGGGCAGGCCAGACAATAACGGCAGTCGGTAGGCCTTGGCGGCGGTGTCGTGGAAGAGCCATGCCTTCTCGGACGCGGTGAAGTCTTTAGTGATCCGCTTGAATGAATTCCAGACCGCCGTGTACGAGTAGGAATTCTTGTCCACCGGGAAGTTGCTCTCGAACATGCAGCGTTCCGGCCCAAAGGCCTCGATGGTATGCATGTAGTAGGGTGCAGTGGCTTCGGCCAGCTCTACGGAGTCCGGTGGCGTCGGCCGGGTGTCCCAACCAAACCCGCTGACCCGGTTGCCCAGACCACCCACTTTCACGACCACGTTGGGCCGCTCGGCCAGGGTCGTCATGTCTTTCTTCCAGACCTCAAATACCTCGTCCCTATGGCCGGCATATGGGCCAACACCCAGGGGGCGGCCGATGTGGTTTAGGACGAACACGTTGTTGGGGAAAGCGTCGACCAGTCCTGCCAGCTCTGCCAACTGAGGGTGGTAGACCAGGGCGTCGAAAGCGTGCCCCATGTCGAACAGCACGCCGATTCCCGCGAGGAATTTGGCCTCGGCCATCATTCCAGGCCAGCCAGAGCGATGAGACCGCAGTGGTTCATGGTCATCCCAGCTACAGGTGTGCCGGACGCTGCGGAACCGGCCGCTGCTGCCCGAGTCCATCGCTTCCAAGACCGGCCTAACTTCCGCTCCCAGGTTCAGGTTGGCGTAAGCGACGATTCCGGCAGCGATCTTGATCGGGCCATAGATGCCGCTGTCACTCTGTGCGCCGATACCGCGGGCCCATTCGACCTCGCCGACGGGACGCATCGCATCCGAGCCTGACGCCCGGTACATGGAGTCAACCTCAACGAACAGCGTCTGCACAACGTTATGCCCCGACCCCATGTCGGCCGTGACTTCGTCGATCATGTAACGGTCGCCAGGTTTGTCCCAAAGGTGGTGGTGGGGGTCGCAGATGGGCAGGCTTGGGTCGAGGACTTCTTCTTTGGTCAGTTCCAGCCAGGCATCAAGTTCGGCGGGCATTTTGCTCCTGTTATGTAGGGGGATTTAAAGGCTGGCCAGCTCCCGGAAATTCTCGCCCAAGATACGTTCCTTGGCGGCATCGGGTACCGGCAGACTCTCGATGAACTCCGAGTCTTTGGCCATGTCGGCCAGAGGAAAGTCAGTGCCGAAACAGACCTTGTCCGCGCCGTGTTTGTTGATGATGGCGGCCAGGGTGTCGGTGCCCACTTCTTTCAGCTCCGGGGGCCAGGTGGTGTCAATGATCACGTTGTCTCGTCCGATCAATTCCCGTTCGGCTTCGTCCAGCATGTAGAACCCGCCGAGATGCAGGCAGACAACCTTCATCTTGGGGAACTGCTTGATCATGTTCATCACCCGGTTGGGCGGCGAATAGATGGTGTCTCCGGGCTTGGTGTGAGCCCAGCGCCCCGAGTGTATCTCCACGACCATGTCTTCGCCGATCTCCTCATAGATGGGGAACATCTTGGGGTCGTCGGGGTAGAACTGGTTCACCATAGGATGCAGTTTCACACCCTTTAACCCGGCCTCACGCAGGCGGCGTATCTCCCCTGGCATGTCTTCAAAGTCGGGGTGCACGGCGCCAAAGGGCACCAGCATATCGTCTTGAATGCCGATCAGCCAATCGTTGGCCTGCTTCAGATGCTCTACCCGGTCTACCACACCCAAGACCACCGATTTATCGACCCCAGACGCACGCATGTGGGACTTGATCCCATCAATTGTGTTGATACCCACCGCCGGGTAGCCGAACTGTTCGGTCATGCCCTCCAGCACCGGTGCAGCGATACGGTCGGGGGAGATGTGGGTGTGGATGTCTATCCGCATGGTTTACCCCAACATCTCTTCAGCCAGCTTTTCCAGCCCGTTCATGACCTCATCCGGGGCCGTGGATGGCAGGCGGACGGTGGCCATGTCGGCGCCAGCGTCTGCCATCTGCTTGATCTCTTCACGGCTGGATACAGCGCAGATCAGGATCTGGATGCTGTTGGGGTCGCGGCCCGCAGCGTCAGCCAGTTCGTCCAGTGAAGCACGGCCTGCTTTGACGCTCTCGGGGGTGGCCCGCACCGGCATCCAGCCGTCTCCATAAGAGATGACTCGCTTGAACACGTTGCTCGCAGCTCCTCCGAGAAATACTGGGGGATTGGGCTTCTGGATGGGTTTGGGGAAGACCCGGACCTTGGGAAAATCATAGTAGTGACCGTGATACTCGGCCTCGTCTTTGGTCCACATCTCTTTCATGGCCTCGACGGCTTCACGGGCCTGGGTCCAGCGGTGGTCGAAGTCGCCGCCCATAATCTCCGTTTCCTCACGCAGCCAGCCGGTGCCAATACCGAAGATGAACCGCCCGCCTGAGTGGTAGTCCAGGGCGGCGATCTGCTTGGCTTGGACCAGGGGGTTGTGCTCAGGTATCAAGCAGATGCTGGTGCCGAGCATGATCTTGCTGGTGGTCCCGGAGGCGATGGCCAGGGATATGAACGGGTCGGCCATGTCGCTCATTGCTGCGGGGATGCTGCCGTCGGGGGTGCCCCCGTACTTGGCGTCCGTCTTTACTGGGATTATGGGATGCTCGGCCATCCAGAGAGACTCGAAGCCCAGGTCCTCTGCTTTCTTGGCAAAGGCGCCGATGTCTCCGGTGTTGCTGTCCACTGCCACGTTTACGCCGACTTTCATCGCATATCCTCCGTACAACCAGGTGGGCGAATAGTTCGCCCGGTGAAAAAGTGCCCCGATGGTACCACGCCTAGCGGGTTTTTGCTCTAGCCTCGGCCGTTTTGATTCGATCGGCATTGATTGGCTGAAGTACAATGACTTCGCCACCGTCCCTCTAGACATCCAAATCGGAGATAGCCTCGGCAGATGAATTTTACCCAATCGATAGCCACCGGATTCCGCAAATACGCAGATTTCCGGACCAGGTCCAGCCGGTCAGAATACTGGTGGTGGACGCTGTTCTCAATCCTGGTTTCTGTGGCGGCCACGTTGATCGACGAGGTGTTGTTGGGCGGGTCGGCGATCTTCGACACCATCAACACGCTCGTATTATTCGTGCCTGGATTGGCTGTGGCGGTCAGGCGGCTGCATGACATTGAAAGGTCTGGATGGTGGTTCCTGATTGCTTTCACGATCATCGGAATCTTCCTGCTGATCTATTGGTACATCCAACCAGGGAACGTAGGAACGAACAAATACGGGCGAGACCCGTTGCGCGCAGGGAGCGACACGGGGTCGGACGCAGTCTTTGATGACGGCGCCGTGGTCGTCGATTATTCGGATAAAAGCGCATTCTGTGCCAACTGTGGCACCACGCTGGAGCCGGGCGGTAATTTCTGCCGGTCGTGCGGCCAGGCAGTCTAACCGGATTTTCACCTGGGTTTAAGGTTCTCAGGCTTAAATGTTGTGTTAGAATACCGACGTATGCAGCAGACACAAGAGCAACCCCTTCACTGGGATGACCACCGCACCAAACTGAACCTCACCTTTGTATTCGCACTGGTCGTTGCCGTCATCGGCGTTCTTGGCCAGCCGGTACTGTTCGTGATTGGCATCGGCGTAGCCATCTATAGTTGGTTGACGAACCCGAAGCAATACCTGATCTACCGCGACGCCCTGGTAATCATCTATGGGCGGCCGAGGACCAAGGCGTACCCTTTCCAGGAGATATCACACCTGGAGACTTTATCGTTGCCCATCGGCGAACGGCTCAGGGTCCGAATGACAAATGGCAAGCGCATCATGCTTCTAACCAAGGATTCGGAGACCTTCCGGACCAAGTTGGACGAAGCACTGGAAGCCTTCCACGGCGGACAGCAGGGCGTGGACTACCGCGAAGAGGGCCAGAGAGAGGCGCCACCGGCGATCGATGCAGGGATCCCGGAAGTTATCGAGCCAGATATTCCAAACCGGAACAACGTAGGGGAAAGCAGCTCCGAGAACGACGACGTTCCCTACTAAGCTCTAACAAACAGGTTAATAAGACAAAACCCCGGCTCTTTAAAAGAGCCGGGGTTTTGTTTGTCTGAGGCGTATGGCTGGGTAAACTAGGGTAGCTGGACTGCCTTTGTGACAGCAGTGGTGTCACCGAAGTTGCCGCAGTAGAGGACATGGTAGGGTTCAGGGCCGCCAGAGACCACCACGATAATGTCGTCGGCCGACTGACAGGGGCAGACCCGGTCGCCGTCCATGGCGAAACCGTCTTCGTAGGTGATGACCGAGGTCTCCTCGGGAAACCTGGCCAGTGGCACTTTGCAGAGTTCAAACAATGCTTCTTTGACCGACTGCTTGGTGTAACCGCCGTCCTTGAATATCTGGGCGTGGCCGGGAGTAAGGATCACCAACGGATTGCCGGCCGCCAACAGGTAATTGTTGTCGCTGATATCGGCCATGGCGCTGGCGATCATGTTGAGAAAGCTCTCCGGCTTTTTGTAGAAGGTGAGGCAGTTGCTGAAACCCTGCGCGCCAACCATTGTCACGGTGCTCTGGTCTGCCGAGAAACCACGCTCCACGTGCAACGGGTCCCAGACGCTGTCCTCTTCGTTTTCACCCATGCACGATATGTACTTGGCTGGGCCGCCGTGGATCGACATGTCGGTGGACCAGGGTTTGGCGCCGCCCACGTTGAGCAGCAGAAGGCGAACCGCCCTGCCGATGGTGGCGTTGGCCCGGTAGCCTGGGCCCAAGGTGCCGCGTCCGCTATTTAGACCGATTGAATTGCGCACCGGCCCGTTGATGATCAATAGCGGCGATACGGGGTTGGTTGTCGTCTGCAGACCGTGAATGTTGAATGCCGGCTCGGTGACGGCTTCGACCGCGGCGATCAGCACGGGCATGTACTCGGGCAGACAACCAGCCATCACGGCGTTCACGGCGATCTTTTCCACCGTGGCCGACCCCGCGTCTGGGTTGATGTAGCCAATCAGTTCGCTCGCATCCCGTTGAGCATAGTCCAGCATGGCTTTGACGCGGTCTGCTGTGGGCGGGATCACCGGCAGCCCATCTGACCAACCCTGTTCAAGCATCAGCTCAAAGACTGCTTCGGGAGAGTCTTCTGATACGTCGAGCGAAGTCGAACTCAGTTCTGGATTCGTTGCCATCGATTGCTCCTGAAGTTAATCATCAACAATAAAACCGCTCCCTCAGCGTAAGCCGGAGGGAGCGGTTAAGTTTTAGCAGCTGATGTTAATCGTTATTGAGGGTTTCAGACCCTTGGAATTGGGCGATGATCAGTTCGACGGCCTCTTTGGCCACGCTCCGTACCACGTCCGGCTCCACGTACTCGGTGAGCTCGGTCTTGGGTAGTACGACCATCGGCGCATCCGGCACTCCGTTACCGCGCATGGACGCCTTGGCCAGGGTGGTAAAACGCTCGGTCACCAATACCACCGAGGGCATGCCGCTCTTGATCAGTTTGACGCTGTCGTGGACACTCCACGCTGTGCAAGACCCTCAATTTGCCAGGCCGACGATTGCCACCTGGGCTCTCGCTTCCACCTCGTCAAAGGTCTCTTGTGGAGCGGGTGAAGCCAAGGGGATCAGCTTCTCAAAAACCTCGGACACACCGTATTGTTCCTTGAGGATGATACCGATCTGCTCGGCGATGATATTCATGCTGGTCCAGCGGTTGTTCAAGATGGCCACGGTGGCCCCTTGAAGGTCGGCTATGTGGGGAATGTCGTTATCCATGGGACGCCAAGCCTCTGCGGCCGGGCTGAGAATAGTCATCTTTGTAGCCATGATTCTGCTCCTTTGCTGCTGGTCCTTAGTGTCGTGGTCTCGATTAGCCGTTGGCCACCGCATTCTTTTCGGAATCATAGACCGGGCGGACCATCTCGTAGCGGTCTTTGGTCCGGCAGTACATATTGCCGGCCATGCGGCCGGTTGCCATCAGTTTTGCCTGGTCGATGCGGTGTCCGTCGATGATGTCATCCCGGACGTGCATCAACTGAATGGTCCCGATGACCAGGCCGTGCTCGTGCGCTCCGGAACCGATCTGCACGATCTGGTCCAGCTTGCACTCGATGTTTACCGGGGACTCTGCGACCCTGGGCGGCTTAACGATCTGCGACGGCGCATGGGTCAGGCCGGCAATCTCGAACTCGTCCACGCCCTCCGGGAACTCAGCGGCGGTGGCGTTCATCGCCTCGGCTATCGAATCGACCACGATGTTGACGACGAATTCGCCGGTCTCTTCGATGTTTCGCAGAGTGTCCTTACTCTTGTCGCCGACGTTACGCGACGAGGAGAAAACGACGGTGCTGTAAGACACTGCGTTGAAGAACGAATAGGGGGCCAGGTTGACCACGCCATCGGGCGATATCGTGGAGACGAAAGCTATGGGACGGGGTACGATTACCCCGGTCAACACGGCGCTAAATCGTTCAAAGGTATTCGGGTCGATTATCAATTCAGTTCCTCCAGCGGAGTCTTACCAGTTTACTGCGAAGATTATTGCTACAGATTATAGCTTCTAGGCAAGGGAGCCGCCAAGTTTTGACAATACAAAGTGCCACTGTTATGTTTGTAGCCGTTCACGCCTGGGGCGTTCCTGGCAACAAATATACGAATGCCCGAGTGGGAGAGTTATAGATGAACTGGGCGGAAGAGATCGTAAAGACGCTCAAGGACTGGAACACGTCCATGATCGTCTATGTGCCTGACATATCAATCCATCAGGTGACCAGCCTCATAGACGCCGACCCCTACTTCACGTTGGTCTCGGCCACGAGGGAAGAGGAAGCCATCGGCATCGCAGTAGGCTCCTACGCCGTCGGCCGCAACGCCGCGGTGTTCATGCAGTCCAGCGGGTTCGGTAATAGCGTCAACGCCCTTGCCAGCCTGTGCATCCCGGCCCGGACGCCCATCCCCATGTTCATAAACATGCGGGGAGGCCCTGGCGAGTTCAACATCGCTCAGGTAGCTATGGGCCGAGCCGTGATTCCTATCATGGACCAGCTCGGGTTGCCCCACTTCGTCCTGGAGGACGATGGAAAGATGGACAGATTACTGAACGGCGCCATGAAGCTCTGCCACGCCAACCGGCAGCCCTTGGCGATATGCCTGACTCAGATGCTGCACGGAGGCAAAATTGCGTAGGTTTGAAGGCACCCAATTGGTCTCCCGCCTGGCGGGGGACGCACCCATAGTCAGCAACCTGGGCCCCACATCCGACGAGCTATGGCACGCCGGACACCGGGACCGGAATTTCTACACTTACGGCAACATGGGTCTCTGCTCATCGATCGCCCTGGGTATGGCCATGTCCTCCGACCAGCCGGTCATATCCCTGGACGGTGACGGGTCGATGCTCATGAACCTGGGCACCGTGGCATCGATCGGCCGTGAGAAGCCCAAGAACCTCACGGTTATCGTCTGGGACAACGAGAAATGGGGTCAGACGGGCGGTCAGACCAGCCACACCGGCATGGGCACCGACCTTGAGCAGGTGGCCCAAAGCTGCGGAATCACCCACACCAAGACCGTCACCGACCTGGAGGACCTTGAGGCTGCGGTCTCGGAGGCCCTGGCATCTTCTGAAGGTCCCCACTTCATAGTGGCCAAAATCGAAGAAGCCGGTTACCTCTCTGTGGCTCCGGTGGAACCAGAGTTCACCCTCTACCGGTTCCGTAACACCTTCGTGGAGCCACGCCAACCAGGGGATTAGGCGGGGAATCCCCTCTCCCACGCATGGGAGAGGGCTAGGGCGCCCGCTCTGGTCAAGTCATCTAACAACCGCCAAATCGATTTTGCATATCCGCTCATCCTGAGCCTGTCGAAGGGCACTTCGGTGGGAGATGACATTAGCCGGACCAGTGGTTCGACAGGCTCACCATGAGCGGATGGGTCTGTCGCTTGATGCAACCAAATTACCGCCAAGCAACCACCAAACAAAAAAGGCTGTCCTTCAACCAAAGGACAGCCTTTTTTGTATTCGGTGTTGTTAGCTGACTTTGATGTTGGCTTCCATCTTTTGGATGGCTTCGTCCAGCTCTTCAAGGTCGAAAAGGTGGGGGCCGGCGCCTCCGTGGTAGAGGACCTTGCCGTCTTTGCCGATCAGGTACAGGCGCTCGGGGGCGGCTCCGTAGGCCTCGTCGATGACGTTGTCCATCTCTTCCACCAGGGTCGGGATGGAGATGTGCAGGCCGATGGTGCAGGACTGGGCCGCTTCTTCGCGCTCGTCAAAGCTCTGGTGCTGGCGGTATAGCACGCTGTCTTCGACGTTGGAATCCACCTGCCAGCCGTCGGTGGGATGGGCTTCTTGCACGTAGACCACAAAGAACTCAACCCGGTCTTGGTACTGGCTATAGAGGCGCTCCATGTGCTCAACCTGAGCACGGAAGGGGGGTCAAGTGTAACTGCCGAAGATCAAGGCAACGGGGCGCTCATCCTTGAAGCTGGATAGCTGTACCCGTTCTTCAGAGCCCATGCGTTTCAGGGTGAAATCCAGGGGGACGTTGCCGACGTGGGGACCCATCTCGTCCCTCGCGACCACCGCTTTCATGGCCAGGCGTAGGTTGCCGCTGAGATCGCCGCCTACTGCATCAAACATCTCCCGGGCCAGCATCTGGCCGCCGTCGGCAGACTTGCGCTTACCCCGATATTCATCAATAAACTGCCGGAACTGAATGAGTTCGGTGGCTTGCAGTTGCTCCATTATCTGGTCGCGGTCTGCTTTCTGCATCTTCCAACCCTTTTAAACATGGTCGACCTAGCGTCGGCTGGATTACGGCTCATTGTATTAGCCGTTCTTGGACTTAACAAGCACAGATCAGATGTTGCCAAAAAGAAAAAGACCCGCCCTTCAAGAGAAGGCTCGGAGGCAAGAAAAAGACCCGCCCTTCTCCTGAAGGACGGGTCTTGGTTTGCGAGTTAAGAGATTGAGCTACTTAACGTGTTGGTTGAAGAAGCCCAAGGTACGCTCGAAGGCGTCTTTGGCGGCTGCTTCGTTGTAGCTGCCCCGGTCGTCGCAGTTGAAACCGTGACCGGCGCCGGGATAAGACTTGAAGTCGTGGGTCACGCCCGCGGCTGTCAAAGCCTGGTCGATGGTTGCTACATCAACTGTGGTTGGGTTCTCGTCGTCGTCGCCGAAGTTACCCATCACCGGAATCTTGATGTTGCTGGTCAGGTCGATGGGCGCAGGGCCGTCACCGAACGGGACCAAGATACGTCCGCCGTAGTAGACCGAAGCGGCACTGAGGCCTGGGCAGCTTGTGGCTGCCAGGTAGGTGATCCGTCCGCCGACACAGTAGCCGACGATACCGATCTTCTGGCCGTGGGTCCGCTGGTAGTGGTTCTGCAGGTAGTCGATGGCCACGTTGACGTCCTCGACTATTTCGTCGTCTCGCAACGCACCCATGTATTGCTGGACCGCAGGCATCTCGTCGTATCCCAGTTTGGGGTTGGGATGCTGGCGGTGGTAAAGCGCGGGGGCAATGGCAACGTAACCCTGGGCGGCGTATTGGTCGCAGACCTTCTCGATATGGCCAGTAACACCGAACGCTTCCATGATTACGATGATAGCCGGGAAGTTGTTTCCTGAGGACGGTGAAGGGGCGCTGACATAGGTCGCCATGTCCTGACCCTGAGCGCCGTGTAGATCGTCCATTTCCCGTTCGCCGGGAAATCGTAGATTCTCCCAAAATGCTGGCATAGAGTCCCTCCTAAAGCCTTATGAACCCACGCTCTGCCGATCGGGCGAAACCGTTGAGACCAAAAAAACGCGGCACTATGGTGGCCGATTTTCCCGAAACGTCTCAATTATCCGGACCTGCGAGGTTCGTGAAGATTCTAGCAGAGGGTCTAGTCTCGCACAAGCGTAGGTTTTCTTGGAGAGCAGTCGAGAGACTCCAAGCCTTGATCTGGGCGTCAGTCCTTCGGTCCGCCAGCAGCGGTGTCTATACGGGCCGTCGGTCTGCTCCGAACGTGTTTAACGGAGGCGGCTTGCTGTTATATTCCGGGCACTATAACGTCATATATGAGAACTAAATAACTGTTGGAATTCTCCCACGATTCAACTCTATTGAACTCGTCGGGTGCTAAATTTTGGAGGAATGTTTGGACGCTAATCAAATCAACCTGGTTCAGAGCTCTTGGAGCAAGGTGATCCCCATCTCGGAAACGGCCGCTGACCTGTTCTACAACCGGCTTTTCGAGATTGACCCCTCCACCAAGGTACTGTTCAAAGGCGACATGAAAGAACAGGGTCGCAAGTTGATGCAGATGATCACGGCCGCGGTCAATGGCCTAAATGACCTGGAAGCATTGGTACCTGCTGTACAGGAACTGGGCAGCCGCCACGGCGGTTACGGAGTCCAGGAAGCCCACTACGGCTCAGTGGCCACTGCCCTGTTGTGGACACTGGAGCAAGGCCTGGGCGAGGACTTCACTCCTGAGGTCAAAGCCGCTTGGACCGAGACCTATATGCTGTTGGCCGGAGTCATGAAAGAGTCCGCCGCCAAGCTGGACAAGGCTGCCTAAACAGCCAAAGCGAACTCAGGGCGTAATCGCCTTTTTAATAGGCCGGCTTTTGAAAAGCTGGCCTATTTTTATGCGCTCACTAATCCCACACCCTACTCGTATCAGTGACAACCACAAAGCCCGTTTAGAGCCTTGCCAATATACAAAAACTATCACTGGGTGTACTTTAGATTTACGGTCGAATGAACTCTGTCCGGTCCGGCCGATATATATCTGAAAGGTGACGGAATGGAATTTCCCCAGTTGGAAGCTTTCTTGGAGGCTGCGAACCGTGGAAGTTTTCGCCGGGCGGCGGACGCCCTCTACCTGTCTCAACCATCGGTGAGCGCCAGAGTGCAAACCCTGGAGGACGAAGTGGGAGTCTTGCTGTTCCACCGCACCGCCAGGGGTGTCCGGCTAACGGACATGGGGCGCACTTTTTTGCCCTTTGCCCAACGTTCTATGGAGACTTTACGCCGGGGCAGAGAGGTACTGGAGAGCGTCCGGCAGACCTCAGCCGGGATACTTAACATGGCCACTGCCAGGGTGATCGGCACCTACGTCCTGCCCGAGACCCTTCAGAAGTTTCAACAGCTCTACCCGGACGCCAACCTACACATCAAGGTTGGCGGCTCATCGGACGTCTTGCAGATGGTTGTAGACGAGGAAGTCCAACTGGGGCTGGCCAGGTTCATGCAGCACCCTGACGTTGATGCGCTGCACCTGTATGACGAAGAGGCAGTGCTCGTCGTTCACCCCGACCACCCCTTCGCCAGAACTGGCGCGGCGGCCATGGCCCAGGTCGCTAAAGAACCGCTCATCGTCTACGACCCGGGTGATCCGGGATCGTCATACTTCCAGTTCATCAACCGAGTCTGCCGCGAAGCGCGTGTCACTCCCAAGGTGCAGATGAACTTAGACAGCGTCGAAGCGGCCAAGAACATGGTCGAACTGGGTCTGGGAATCTCTTTTCTGCCCCGCAGCGGGGTGCGCCGAGAGCTCGAGTCGGGGACGTTGGTCTTGATATCCGTGGCCGAGATGCAACCAGTATTGCTGCCAACCTACGTGCTGCTGCGCCGCGGACAACAGCACGGGCCGGCCGTGGTCACGTTTCTAAATCTTCTCCAAGAGATATACAACGTTCAGATCCCCATTCTGAACGCGGACAGCCGGAACAGCGGGTAGCCGGTCCGGCATCACTGGGAGCTGATCTAGGCTTGCGGGAGCACTTTCAACAGGGCGGTTTCCAGCTCGTCCAACGTGGCAAACCCTTCAAACCGATCGTCGATGCGCCCCTCGGCGTCCAAGATGAAAGTCCAACTCTCATTGAAGTAGTCCTCGATCACCGTGAGGCCCCAATCATCGACCACGCTGAATATCTCAGCCCGGTCTAGGTCACCCTGGATCTCCGCAGGGTTGTCGTATATCTCCACGTGGATGTAATTGGCCACGTCCGGATGCTTTTCCTTCAATTCTGTAACCGTATCAACTTGAGGTCCGCAGGTGGGACTGGTACAGAAAGCAGGGGAAGCAAACACCACCACTGACGGCCGTGGATTCTCCACGGCCTCTTTAACGGTCAACCGGTATAAGTCCGGGTCAGGGGAGTAATCCGTGGTTATTCCTTCGATCGCTCCGTGGCTGGCCAGGGTCTTGGTCTCGCTGGACAGGGCTATGCTGCCCAGTGCCGGGACTGGAGATTTTTCCAACACCGTGATGTCGATCGCGACCTCATCCACGCCGGCGGGATTGTCCACCTGGACGTCCAGACGCCACCGGCCGGGCCGGTCGAAGTTGGCGTAGGTGCTGTACGAACCGCGGATGCCGTAGGGCCACAGGTTGAACGCCGCTACCCTGGTCAGACCGGGAGTTCCGTCACCGTCCAAGAAGACCGGTGTCACCAGAGCCTTGGGGGCTTTGATCAGGCCCTTTGTCGTCGTCAGCAAGAACGCGATGCGCTGTTTGCCCACTTCCAGGATGGTGGTGGCCATGATGGGGGTTATGGCGGTTGGGTCAGCAGGGGCATAGGTTGGTTTCGGGGAAGATGTGGGCGCCACGGAGGAACCGCAGGCCACAGCCAGAATCATTACGATCGAGGCCATTGCCGGGATCATCTGCCGAACGTTAATCAGGCGAAGCTTCTTGATGGTGTTATTCATGGTCCTGTTTCGTAAACTCCAAATGTGAAGGCAAAGATGCCAAAGTCGTCCGAGTTTGAGCTCAATGTGAGCAGGTTGTCCTGAGTATATTCGGGGGCCTCTATCACGCTGTACATCCTGGGCTCGTCAACCGTGATAAAGCTCTCGCCGCTGGCGGAGATGGTGACATCCTCTCCCTTGTTCCCGCCGGTCAGGAATTCCCCATCCAGCTTTACGCGAATTTTATAAGGCGCTCCCGATTCCGAGGTCAGTACGACGTTCAGGCTGCGGGCCGAATAAACCAGTGATAGAACATCCTCATAACCGGTGGTGTTGCGGCCATGGCGGGTGTGCTCCGGCAGCACGATCCATTGGCCATCGAAGTAAATCACCCCCGGCTTTAATTCATCCGGCGTTTCCAGGTCTACCAACCTGCCCAATCCCTTGAAGAATTCCTTCTGGCGGACGTATTCTCCAAGCTCGGCCAGGAAAAACCCGGCATATAACTCGCGGGTCACCAATGGCCGGCGGGCTTTGATATAGGTCTGGTCCTCCGGTTGCTCACCGGGAGACACAGACGGCGCGCTGGAAAGACTGGCTCCGGCATCTATCAGCAGGTTTCTGATCTGTTCTTCAGTCTTATCATAGGCACCTTCTCCGAAGTGGGTGTAGCGGACCACGCCGTCTTTGTCGATGAGGTATTTTGCCGGCCAGAACCGGTTGGAATAATTCTCCCAGGTCTTAAAATCGTTGTCCTGAGCCACTGGCCAGGTAACCCCGTAGTCCTTGGTGGCTTGGAGCACGTTGGAATAGTCCTTCTCGAACTCGAATTCCGGCGAATGGACACCGATTATGACCAGACCGTCATCAGCGTACTTGGCGTTCCATTCCCTAAGGTAGGGGATGGTCCGGATGCAATTAACACAGGTGTAAGTCCAAAAATCGACCAGAACAACCTTGCCGCGGAGCTCTTTTACGGTCAGTGGTTCGCTGTTGATCCAAGCCTCGATCCCTTTGAACTCAGGAGCAGTGAAGCTGGTGCAGGCGGCGGAAATCATCACCACAGCCAGCGAGGCCAAGACCAGTTTGGCTCGGACAAAAAGAGGTCTGTTCACGACAGATTCCAGCTGCTAGGGGCCAGTGTCATAGACGCCAAACGTGAACGCGAACAGCCCAAAGTCCGTTGAATTCGAAGCCATTTTGAGGTTTTCCCGGCGAACATAAGAGTCATTGTTGATTACATTATAGAGGCTGGGAGCCGTAACCCAGAGGTAGCTCTCGCCGTCGTCGCCGATGATGATGTCGCTGCCCTTGTTCTTCTCGGTGAGATATTAATCATCGACGGTGACTCTAACTTTGTACGGTTCACCCGAGTCGGAGGTCAGCACTGCATTCACAGAGGTCGCTGAGTAGACCAGGGCCAGATAGTCTTCGAACGATTCGGTCATTCTCCCGTGGGTCGAACTCTCCGGCCCGACTATCCAAGAACCTTGGAAATTTAACTTGTGCGGCTCCAGGTCTTCGCTGATCGTGAAATCCGAAGCCCGGTCTTTGTTCTCATAATACTGGGCCTGTTGGACGTAACCGCCACGGCCGTAAAGCAAGTCTCCTTCACCGCGTTCGTAGCCTCCGTATAGCTCCCTGGTGACCTCGGCATCGCGGGCGGCTAGAAACCCCGGGTCCAGCGTCTGGTCTTCCGGCAGGGCCATAGAGTTGTGCAAGAATTCCGGGTCCGCCTCGGCCAGCAGCTCGCGGATCACCTCTTCGGTCTCGGCATAACCGCCTTCTCCGAAATGGGTGTAACGGACCACGCCGTCTTTGTCGATGAGGTATTTGGCGGGCCAGAACCGGTTGCTGAACCGTTGCCAGGTTATGAAGTCATTGTCCTGGGCCATGGTCCAGTCCAGTCCATTCGCCTGTGTGGCATCCACTACGTTGTCATAGTCTTTCTCGAAATCAAACTCGGGGGAATGCACGCCGACGATCACCAGCCCGTCGTCGGTGTACCGGGAATACCACTGCTTCAGAAAGGGAAACGTCCGGATGCAGTTGATGCAGGTGTAGGTCCAGAAATCAATCAGGACCACCTGGCCGCGGAGCCCTTCCATCGTGAGTGGGTCGCCATTTATCCAGGCGTCTATCCCTCCGAACTTAGGTGCGAGATTACCCACCTCGCCGCCAATTTTGCGATTGACGTTGGAGACGGATGATTCGGTAACGCTCTCAGTAGAGGGAACGGACTGAGTCGGCTATGCGGCGGCGTTGGAAGCATCTTCGGAAGCGGATGTGGTCGTTGCGCTATCTGATGAAGACCCTCCACAGGCGGCTGCCAGCAGGAGCATCGCCGCTGCGATCGCAACCAGGACCGGAAATCTGAACCGGCGGTCGATAAGCCAGAGCTTAGGCAATGATTTCAATATATCCATCCGACGGCCCAAGTGTCGAAAGATCCTCGTTTATCCACCCGTAAATCCGCTGGTAAATTCAAGGAAATCAGAGGCCCGGCCGGTTGAGTTTTCGTGTTGCTAAATTTTACGGCAGGAAGCGGCCTGTGGATTCAATTTGAACCGGTTCCACTGGTCATCCGTATGTAGATTAGCTTAAACGAAACCCAACAATAGGCGATAGGGCAAGGGCCCAAATCACCTCACAATTCAGGCGCGAATCGCTGTGATAAACTCAGGCTATCAGGTATGGGTCCGGTCTTGATCCAGTCTGCAGATAGTTATCGGAGACCCCATTGAAACAGACCCAATCGGCCACGGGCATAGCCCAAAAGATCGTCGAGAACATCTCCAAGGTGATCGTCGGTAAGACACTTGTGATCAAGCGGGCGTTGGCCGCGATCGTCGCCCAGGGACACATACTCATCGAGGACGTCCCCGGGGTTGGCAAGACCATGCTGGCCAAGAGCATCTCAGCCTCTATGGGGTGCTCGTTCTCACGCATCCAGTTCACCCCGGATCTGCTCCCAAGCGACATTACAGGCGTGTCCATCTACAACCAGAGTACCGGCGAGTTCCAGTTTCGGCCGGGCCCTGTCATGGCGCAGATCGTGCTGGTCGATGAGATCAACCGGGCCACGCCAAAGACCCAGTCTGCGCTGCTGGAGGCCATGGAAGAACTGCAGGTGTCGGTGGACGGCACCAGCCGCTCCCTGGAAAGGCCCTTTGTGGTGATGGCCACCCAGAATCCCATCGAATATGAAGGGACGTTCCCGCTCCCCGAGGCCCAGCTTGACCGGTTCCTGATGCGCATCAGCCTGGGTTATCCCAGCTTCTCCGAGGAGCTATCGGTCATCGAGCAGCAGGAAATGAGGCACCCCATCGACGAGTTGCAGGCGGTGGCATCCCCGGAAGATGTGATCAAACTGCAGGAAACCGCCAAATAAGTCTATGTGGACTCCGCCGTGCGCGAGTACATCGTAACCTTGATCGAGGCCACCAGAAACCATGAGGACGTTTCTCTGGGCGCTTCTCCCAGGGCGTCGCTCGGCATGTTCCGAGCCGTGCGGGGCCTGGCCATATTGCGGGACCGGGATTACGTGATCCCGGACGACGTTAAAGAACTGGCCTACGCCGTCCTCTCCCACCGGTTGATACTATCCCCGGCCGCACGCATGCGTGGCCTGCACGCCGGACAGATCATAGACGGGCTCCTCGAGTCGGTGGCAGTCCCCGGTGCCAACCGTTAGGGGACTTTTCTCGATGGCGCATTTCGTGACCTCTATTAAACACCGTTCTGGTAAACACCGTTCTGGTAAACACCGTTCTGGGGCCTGTCATGAATAGGCGATTCATCGGTATGGTTACGTTACTGCTGGTCGTTGGCTTCTACGCCTTCGGAACCGGCTTCGATTTCTTCTTCAGATTTCTCTACGTGCTGCTTCTCGTCTCGGCCATCGGCTTCATTTGGGCATGGTTGAACCTCCGCGGCATCGACCTCAGCATCACCAGAGACGCGAACCGAGGCCGAGTGGGTGGTTACCTCTCGGGTCAGGTATCCATCGTCAACCGCACCAGGTTGCCCAAGTCGTGGCTGGAGGTAGCTGAAGCCACCGGCCCGTCGGCCAACACCAGCGGCCGGGGCCTGGCCTTGATGAAGGAGCAGGTGCGGAGCTGGCGCATCCAGACCTACCTGGCCAAGCGGGGGGTGTACCGGTCGGGGCAGGTCAGGCTGGTCAGCCAGGACCCATTTGGCCTGTTCCGCCTCCGCCGCGATTTCCTGGACCCGCACCCATACATCGTCTTCCCCGCCGTTGAAGGCCTGCCCGATCTAGACGCCCGTTTTGCCGGGCTGCCCAGCGACAGCCGCGCGACCCGGCATTGGGAGCAGATAACCACCGACGTTGCTTCCATCCGTCCCTACGCCGAGGGCGACAGCATGCGCCGCATCCATTGGCGGTATACCGCCCGCATGAACGAACTGATGGTCAAAGAGTTCGACATGGGGCTGTCGGCCGAGGCTTGGGTGCTGCTGGACATGCACAGCCAGTCCCATTACAGCATCGAGATAGACGAGGTGAACAACACCGAAGAACTATCGGTCACGGTGGCCGCCTCCATCATCGACCGTCTCATGGACCAGTCCATGCCTGTGGGGCTGGCCTCCAATGGCGACCAGGAACACATCTTCAGGCCTGACAGTAGCCCGGAACAACGCGGGCGGCTGATGGAGTCCTTGTCTGAAGTACGGGCATTCGGTCAGCGACCCCTCCAAGATTTCATCTACGGGGTCAGCAATCATCTGAACCAATACAACGCGCTGACCGTGGTGACCTCCTCCGTGGAGACCCAGTGGGTAGCGTCATTGACCGACCTCCGCCGCCAGGGGGTGGAGGTGGCGGTGGTCCTGGTTGACCGGTCCAGTTTCGGCTCGCTAACCGACATGCGCGCTCCCCTGGAAGCACTGAGCGCCAATCTGATTCCGGTCTACCTGGTGCGCCAAGGCGATGCCCTGAACGAAGCCCTCCGGACCCCCGTGCGGGAGATACCCCGAAGTTGGGCTGCCGGGGTGTCTGGAGGCGTCGAATGACCTCTGAAACCCTGAGTTCCGGCGAGGATCCGGACTCCAGCGAGACCACAAGCCAAGGGTTAAACACCGACGCCATCGGAGACGGTATCGCTGGGTTGGAGCGATTGCTGCGGCCCAACGAGGGCTGGGTAGCCGCCATGCTGATGGTGCTCAACCTGGTCGTCGTGGTGATGTCGGTGGAACAGGCCGACTGGGTTGACACGCCGAACCTGATAATTCTGCTATTCCTGGCCATGGTCACCGGCCTGGCCCTCTACCGGATTCCCGTTTGGTCCATCGCCCTGCTACCCGTGGGCCTGGCAGTGGGTCTGGGCGTGATCTTCTGGCAGCTTTCCAGCTTCAGTATCGATGGGGCCAACGTCGGCGGTACCGGAGAGGTATTGGAACGGCTGAACCTCTGGCTGGATGCGGCGCGGACAGGCTCGATAAATATCGACGGCCTTCCGTTTTCCTTTGCGCTGATGGTCTCGACCTGGCTGACCGGCTTTCTGGGTTCGTGGCTCTTCCTGCGTTACGGCAATTTCTGGGGCGTTTTCGTATTGGGTGGAATCGGGCTGCTTTCTAACCTTACGTTCTTGCCGCCCAACACCGCCTTTCATCTGGGCGTTTATCTGTTCACCGCCCTGCTGCTCGTGGCCCGCGTCCAAGCCATACGGCGCAAGCATGAGTGGGAACGACGCTCGGTCAAGGTCGACGACCACCTGGCCGGTCTATCGCTCTCCGACAGTTTCGCTTTGACCGTCCTGGTCATCTTGGTGGCGTTCATGCTGCCGGTCGCGCCCAAATGGGACACGGCCAACCAGGCCTACGAGTCGATGCGCGATCCCCTGGAATCCATGGAAGACGACTTTAACCGGCTGTTCGCCGGACTACCGGCCCGCCGGCCAATGGGGTTTCGCATCTGGGACAACGTGATGGCGCTACAGGGGAGCATCTACCCCACCACGACGCAGGTGTTGTGGGTTGATTCCCCAACTGAGATGTACTGGAAGGCCAGGACCTACAGCACCTACAACGGCAAGGGGTGGCTTTCAGAGCATACGGTGATGGAACCATTGGGTTTTACTCCGGAATTCACCCAGGGCGCAGTGGACCGGCTGCGGAAGGAGGTCACCTACACCGTGACGCCGCTGTATGCCTCCAAGAAGCTTTTCTCCGGCGACCAGGTGTTGGACGTTGACCGTGACGTGATGATCGAGACCCAGGCCCCTCCGGTCTTCACCATCGACCTCGCCACGCTCAAACAGGACGGGGCTCTGCCGGAGTACCTCCGCGAAGTGGGGAATGGTCTGGTCCGAGCCTTGGAATCTGGCGGTGATTTTGTCGGCGACCAGGCGTTGGCCCAGTCTCTGCCGCCCCAGTTCCGTCTGGACCGAGTCGAGCGGGACGGAGGCAGACCCATCATAGTGCAGATCACGGAAGCCCTGCCGGCCATACCGGAGGTGCTATCGGTAACCAGCCCCAAGGGCAAATTCAAAACCGGCGACCCCTACCAGCTAACGTCGGCGGTCACGTTGGCCGGTCCCGAGCAACTGCGTATTGCGAGCACCGAATACCCGGCGTGGGTCTCGGCACGCTACCTTCAATTGCCCGCAAGCCTGCCGCAACGGGTGCGGGACTTGGCACTCCAGGTCACCAGCGGCGCGACGACGTCCTATGACAAAGCCAAAGCCGTGGAACAGCATCTGCGAAACAGTTATCCCTACAATCTCCGGGTGGACCCGCCGCCCTTCAATGCCGACGGCGTGGACCATTTTTTATTCACTTTGGGTGAGGGGTATAGCGAGTATTTCGGCTCGGCGATGACGGTCATGATGCGGAGTGTGGGTGTCCCAGCCAGACTGGCGGTCGGATATACCTCCGGAGACCGGGTGGAAGGGCAGAATGTTTTTGCGGTCACCGATAGCCACAGCCATGCCTGGCTGGAGATATACTTCCCCGGATATGGCTGGATCCCGTTCGAACCGACGCCGGGAAAGTCCCTTCCTGGCGCCAGGCAAGCAGAACCGGATCTATTCCGGACATCGCCCACTGGCGCGACAAATCTTGAATCCGATGACGATATCTGTTTCGACGAATTTTCGAACCTGGATGAGTGCAGCGACTCAGGGGAATCGCAGACGGAGATCGACCTAAGCGCCGATGCCGGCGGAGGCGTACCACTGATTGGACTGTGGCCGTGGCTGCTGGCGGCATTGGCCGGTCTGGCCGTGGTCGGTGGCACGGGATCCTGGCTCTGGCGAAGGTTACTCGCTGCGCCGGACAACCCCCAGGTAGCGTTCAGTAGGCTGGTCACACTGGCGTCATTTGCATCCGCCGGGCCGGATGATTCGCAGACGCCGTATCAATTTGGAAACCAGCTGCAGCAGGTCTTGCCAACGCAGGGGAAACCGGTCTCGATCATCGTGGCCGCCTATGTCCGCAGCCGGTACGGCAACAAGTCTTCCACGGCCAGTGAGCGTAGACTGTTGGCGGTTGCTTGGCAAAGACTCAGATTGCCCATGCTCTGGGCTGTGATTAGAAGGAGAATTCGGTGATCGGAGACAGATACCACCTGGTGGAATTGCCCATGGGTTGGATGGTCTTGCTCAGAGGAGACGGCGGTCTAAAATGGGCATCGTTGAAGCCCACGCCCCAAGAGGCCATTGAAGACTTGGGTTCCAAGCTGGACGGCGCGGAGGACGACCCCGAGGCCTTCACAGACGTCGTGGATCGCTTGAACCGCTACACCGCCGGTGACACAGCGGCCCTGGACGAGATCGAATTGGATTTCGCAGGGATAACGCCCTTCTTCAGCGCCGCTTGGAACGCCTGCCGGAGCATCCCGGCCGGCGAGACCAGAAGCTACGCCTGGCTGGCCGCGGAAGCCGGCAGTCCGTTGGCCATGCGGGCGGCAGGGCAGTCCATGGCCCGTAACCGATTCTCCTTAATCATCCCCTGCCACCGCGTGATTGCCAGCGACGGCGGTTTGGGCGGCTACGGTGGTGGCGGATTGGGTGTAAAAGCCCGCCTGCTACAGATGGAATTGGATCAACGATAGAGATCGAATCAACGTCTTTGTTTTCAGGGTGTCTCAGGCGTTGCTATACTAACCTGCAATCGGCAAAAGCCGAGGCGGAGGTAACGGTTTGGTAGACGGCCGCGCGAATGATTCTTCACCCAAAGAACTATGGGCTGACATCGGAGACCTGAAGGTCCGCTATCTGGACTGGGGCGGCGACGGTCAGCCGCTGCTGGCGCTCCACGGCCTGGCCTCTACGGCCCACTGGTACGACATCGTGGCGCCACTACTACGAGACCGCTACCACATCTATGCGCCCGACCAACGCGGTCACGGCCAGACCACTAGCGCGCCCTCTGGCTACGACTGGAAGACGCTTTCCGACGACATGGCTGGTCTGTTGGACCATATCGGTTTGGACAAAGTCTCGGTGATGGGCCATTCCTGGGGTGGCAACGTGGCGACCAATTTCGCCGCCAATCACCCCAGCCGGGTCGAGCGTCTGATCATGATCGACGGTGGGTTCCTTGACGGGAGGTTATTCCCCGGGGCGAGTTGGGAAGCGTTTTCCCAACGAGTCCGGCCTCGAGACGTCACCGGAAACCGCGAAGAGTTCTTGGAGCGGATCCGCAATCAAATGGGCGTCATCTGGAATAGCGAGATCGAGCGCATAGTTCAAACAATGGTCTATGAAGATGAAGACGGGCAGATCCAGGACATCCTGCGTCCGGAAAAACACGCCCAGACCATCCGGGCCATGTGGGACGAGCCGGCTTCCATGACAATGCCGAGAATCGAGTGTCCCACACTTATCGTCCCGGCCGGGCCAACCCCCGAACGCGCCGGCTCTGAGTTCGCCGAGACACGCCGCCGGATGGTCGATGCCGCCGAGAAGGGCCTCAAAAACGGGCGGGTGCATTGGATACCCGAGACCATCCACGACATCGGCTATCACAAACCTCGAGAGTTGGCGCAGGTCATCGGCGATTTTCTATCCGAGGGGTAGATAACGAAGACTGTGCGCAGGACAAAGCGTCTACGCTACCTGTCATTCTGAGGCGCTAGCCGAGGAGTAACCAGGACTAAGCCAGGTGGTTTAGCTAACCTGGTAGGCCCATATCCGGTGCCAGACCTCAGGCTCGCCTTTGGGCAGCGGCTGGAACTCATCGGTCATCTCGGCGAGCTTCCACACACCAGACTCTTCCATACCCGTTTGCTGCTGCTTGAACCCTGCCGGTTCATAGGTGTCCACTCTGAGACTGAACACGATCAGTCCGCCCGGCTTGGTGATGCGGGCCAGTTCGTCGAGCGAGTTGGCTGGGGCGTGTCCCTGGGTGAATACTCCCACGCTGATCACGGCATCGAACTCGTCGGTGGCGTAATCCAGTGTCCCTCCCAAAGCCATCTGATGAAAGGCGTTGTAGACGTTCTTGCTCTTGGCCTCATCAAGCATACCTTGGGAGAGGTCCATGGCCGCCATGTCTTTGAAGCCAGCCTCAGCTAGACACTCACCGACCAGACCCGTCCCGGCCCCGGCATCCAAGATGTGGGCATTCTTTTCGACATGCTTGGCGAAGACAGCCACAGCGTTCTGAGGGGCGTTCCATGCGAATTCCTGGGACAGGTCGCTATCATAATCGGCAGCCCATTGGTCGTAGCGTTCCTCCAACTCTTTGTCGTTGGTTGACCCATAGACCCATTGGACTCTTTTATGGCTTTCTTGCATGGCGTGACGCTCCTAAGAGGGGGTTGCGGCAGAGGGGGGATGCCAACGGCCCTTCCAGAGTTTGGAAGGGCCGTTTTAGTTGCTACTTCTGACAGATGAACAGGCCCCAGCCTAGTTCCTTGTTGTCCACGGCCTTGGCTGTTTCCTGGTAGGCATTGCTCAACCAGGCATAGTGTTCCGCATGCTCACCTTCCGAGGTGGGTACGCGTTCGGCCAGCCGCAGATAACTATTCTTCAGGTGGGAAGACAGGTCGTGGGCTTCTAGGATCTTGAATCCCTGCGCCCTCAGGGCGTCTTGGTAGGATTCAAAGCTGAAGGGCGTGTCGTAGAGGAGCCGGTCGTAGACGAACTCCTTGGCGGCAGCGCTGATTTCGGGTTGGGGCTTCGTCAGGTCGTCAAAGACCATGATGCCGCCCTCTTCCAAAACCCGGTAGGCCTCGCTCAGCGCTGATTCCTTATCGGGGACATGATAGATGACCGCCTGGCTCCACAGATGAGAGAAGGAGCCGTCAGCGAAGGGTAGCTCGGTGGCCGAGGCCTTCTCAAACGCCAATCTCTCTTGGGCAGCTTCAGGCAGCTCAGCCAACTTGTCCTGAGCGTTCTGAACCCTTACTCCGCTGAGGTCCACGCCGGTGACGTGGCAACTCTGGTCCTCGCTGAGCCAGATGGCGGTGGTGCCGTTGCCGCAACCCAGGTCCAAGACCTTGGATGCGGTATCGAAGCGCCCCTTGGACACCATCATGTCGTTCAGATTGGCACAGGCTTTCAGGAAATCCTGGCCGGTGCTGTCGTCAAATACGCCCCAGTGAACACTGCCTTCTTCGTCCCAGACGGAACGGTAGATGGCGTCCTCTGAATCGTAATAACTCTCTGTTTCTTGTTCAGTGAACCTGCTGGACATTCTTGGCGCCCTCCAGGTACTCGACGAACTTGTTTTCTTCGTCAACCAGGATCATCTGAGGGTCGATGGGCTCATCAGTGGCCTCAAAGGACATGATGATTAGGCAGTTGCCTTTGGAGCTCAAGCGCGCCGCGGCGCCTTGGACCGAGCAAACTCCGGAGCCACGCTCGCCGGCGATGGCATAGGTCTCGAAGCGGTTGCCGTTGGTGACGTCGCAGACCAACACCTTTTCGAAGTTCCATAGATCGATTTTGTCCATCAGGTCTTCATCGATCAGGATGCTGCCGACGTAGTCCGGGTTGGCATCGGTTACCCATGCTCGGTGAATCTTGGCCCTTAAAACTGTTCTCATACTGATTGCTCCTCCAATTCGATATCTTTATAAGAAGATTGTTTCCTGTGTTCCGGGTTGCTCCGGGTGGTTTCTCCCTTATTTTCGACCGCAAGTTTCTATATCGATACTCGATATGATTAAACTGAGTCGCCATTACGTTGGCGGGGGTGGGGCCTAGGGGAGTGCTGGGATTATGCGGTTGGTGGTGGGAACTATGGACCGCAGGGGACGGCGTATTTTTCGCGAGAGCGAATTTCCGCAGGGGATATGGGCGATGGTTGGAGGTTACTAGCTAAAGTAGTCCTACCAAGAAATGATCCCAGAAACGGCTTCTTTGAGTTGCCGTAATAATACTTTGTCATTCTCTCGTCCGGCTTGGATGACGTTTCGGAAGCGGTACCGTAGCACCGGTTCCAGGCTTCTTCGCAGCCTGCCGTGAGCATTCCGACGATGATACCAGCGGGCTTTGGGTCGGTCAAGTTTTGTTTTGCCACCGGTTTACCGGTCTGCGTGCCTAATATAGACACCGCAGACCCATCAACGCCGTATCCTAGAAATTTTATGACGATTTCGTAGAAGCGATGGGCGGTTTACGGTTTTTTCCGATTAATCGTCTCTGCTGAGATGATCGCTAGGCGTGAATCGACCGGAAAACCAACCCAGATCTAGAAAGGAGGTTCGTCTCCGGCAGCTTCTGCACCCACTGCGACAGATGCTTCTGCAGCCGCAGGCACTGGCTCTTCTGGCACCGTGGTTTCAGAGATCGGAGCTTCGAGGATCACGGCCGGTTCGGTTTCGGGCACATTGGGTGTCATCGGGGCATCATCCACCGCTTCAGCAACGGCTGGTGCCATTGGCTCAGGCGTGGCTGGAGGCGCGGATTCCAGCGGCATGGTCACCGGAACTTCCTCGGGGGGTTCCATCCCCAGGCCAAGTTCTTGATGGACGGCCACAGTGTCCGGCCCGAGCAGCTCTTCCAAGCGTCCGTGGAGGCCTTCGCAGTAACCCGTGCTGACCACTGGCAGGTCCATCCTGACCACTTTTTCACCGGTACGGATGTCCAGGTTCACTCGGTCGCGGCCGGGGAATTCCAAAAGTACACCAATAACTTCCCTCAAAAGATGGGCGTCATAGCTGGCATCTTCAGACTCAGTGACGGCCAGACGGACCACCTTCTGGGGCTCGACTGGAAAATTATTGCCTGTGGTCATTTGCGCCTTCTTCTCGCTGACGTTGTTATCTGTCGGCTTACTGCCGTTTCCGTTCTTCGCGTATCCGTTTCCGTTCTTCGCGTTTCCGTTTCCATTTCCATTTCCGCCGTATCCGTTCCCATTGCCGTTTCCGTTGTATCCGTTTCCGTTGCCATTATTCTTGTTGCCATTCCAAGACTTGGCCGGAACTGGCGCTGGCAGCGGAGTCGGGTTTTCGGGGTCATAATCCATGGCTGAGTCACAGGCAAGGGACAGCTGGTCTCCCCTAGAACGGAGTTTACCCGAGACCATCACCAAACTGCCGTCCTGCCACACCTCTGCGGTCCGTTGCAGGGTATCGGGCCAGACCATGACTTCCAAGATTCCACCCAGTATCTCCAGGTTTACAATCAAGAACCGTTTGCCCTCGCGGGTGGTCCGTTCAATGGTTGAGGAGATATAACCCAAAACGTTGATGGGTTGGCCGGCGGCTTCCTCAGTCATCTGGTCCAGCGAGATGGTGACGCCCTCAATCTGCAATGCGGCCAGGGCTATGAGGGGATTGTGAGACAGGGTCATCCCCAGCAATTCTCTTTCCCAAGCAGCCTTTTCTTGGTCTGATACATCGGGAGCTGTGAGGGTTATTCCGCTCATACCCCCATCTTCGGACATATCTTCCGCGCCATCGAACATGCTGCTCTGACCGGAATCACGGGTCTTGGCTTCCCGTTGGGCCGTGGCGGCTATCTGGTCCAGGGCGTAGATGACCGCACCCCGGGGCGCCAGACTGTCGAATGCCCCAGCCTTGGCCAATGCTTCCAGCGTCCGGCGGTTCAGGCCGGCAGCGCCAGCCCGGCGGCTGAAATCGTCGATGGACTTATAAGGGCCGTTCTCTTTGCGTTCGGCAACCAGAGGCCGCACGGCGCCTTCTCCCACCGACTTGATGGCAGCCAGACCGATCCTGAGTCCCGGGCCGCTGCGCGCCGCTTGGTCCGGGCCGTCGTTACGTTGGTCACCCGTCTCATGGTCGATGGAGAAAAACTCTTCCGAACGGTTGATATTGGGCAGCAGTATCGGAATATTTAGGCGGAAACACTCATTCATAGAGCCGAGCGTCTTCTCCGGGTTATCAAGCCTGGAATTGAGCACCGCGGCCATGTATTCAACCGGGTAGTGGTTCTTAAAGTAGGCTGTCCAATAGGAAATCATCGCATAGCTGACGCTATGGGCTTTGTTGAACGCGTAGCCCGCAAAGGGTTCTATCAGGTCGAATATCTGACCGGCAACGTCCTCTGCGTAACCATTGCCTTGGGCGCCAGTGACGAAGTTCACCCGCTCTTCGGCCATCATCGAGGCGATCTTCTTGCCCATCGCCTTACGCACAATATCCGCCGAACCAAGGGAATATCCGGCGAACTGCTGCAGGATCAATAACACTTGGTCCTGATAGACGATCACTCCATAGGTCTCGTCAAGCAGTTCTTTAAAGCTGGGATGCGGGTATTGGATGGGCTTACGGCCATGTTTCGCATCGATGAACATATCGATGTTTTCCATGGGTCCAGGGCGGTACAGCGCGATCATTGCGGCGATATCGCCCAGATTTGAAGGCTTCAGGGCCTTGATGTAACGCTGCATCCCCGCACTTTCAAGCTGGAACAGATCGTTGGTGTTCCCTGAAGACAGCAGATCAAACGTAGTCTCATCATCAAGGGGCAGAGCCTGGAGGTCGATCTCCACTCCCTGGCTCTCGCGCACCAGCTTCACGGCCCGGTCGAGGATGGTCAGGTTGGTCAGCCCCAGGAAGTCCATCTTCAGCAGGCCAAGATGGGCGACCGGGTCCATGGAGAACTGGGTCATCAATACCGGGCTGCTTTCATCGCCTTTGGCCGGCCGTTGCAACGGCACAGTCTGGGTGAGGGGTTCATCTGCGATCAACACACCGGCAGCATGGGTGCTTACGTGGTGGACGATGCCTTCCAGGCCCTGTGCATCGTTGACCAGTTTGGTGACGTCCGGTTCTTGTTCGTAGGCAGTCTTTAGCTCCGGGCTGACGCGCAGAGCATCTTCCAGAGTCCTGGCTTTCAGCGGGACCATCTTGGCGATGCGGTCCACGTCTCCATAACCCATACCAAGGGCCCGGCCCACGTCACGGAGCGCCGCTTTGGCGCCCAAGGTCCCGAAGGTGATTATCTGGGCTACCCGGTCGTTACCATAGCGGTCGATCACATAGTGCAGGACTTCGTCACGCCGGTCGTCCTGGAAGTCGAGGTCGATGTCGGGCATCTCTTTGCGCTCCAAGTTGAGGAAACGCTCAAAGACCAGCCGGTATTCCAGTGGGTCGACGTCGGTTATGCCCAGGCAGTACAGGGCCACACTGGCGGCGGCGCTACCGCGGACTCCATACAAGATACTGCTCTTTCGGACGAAGTCGATGATGTCCCAGACCACCAGGAAGTAGTTGGCGAACCTGGTGTGGCGGATCACATCCAGCTCGTAGCTGAGCCGGTCTACGGCCTCCGCGGTCGGGTGGGGGTAACGGCGCCGGAAGCCTTCTTCGCACAATTGCGCCAGATATTCATCGGCGTCCATCTCGTTGGGTGTCGGATATTTGGGCAGATGGGTCTGACCGAAATCCAGGTCAACGTTGCACATGTCGGAGACCAACTGGGTGTTCTCCAACGCGGGCATAAAGTCTGGGAAAAGCTGGGCCATCTCCGCGGGACTCTTTATGTAATAGGAGTCGTCCTCCATACGGAGACGCTTCTCATCATTGATGGTGGTACTGGTCTGGATGCAGATATAGATATCTTGCAGAGGAGATTCCACCTGGTTCACGTAGTGAGCGTCGTTGGTGACGATCAGGGGAATATCCAACTTCCGGCCCATGGTGATCAGGCCTTCGTTAATCTTGGGAAGATTGGGGACGTGCTCGTGGCGTTGTATCTCTAAGAAATAGCCGTCGCCAAACCGCTCTTTGTACCAGGACGCAGCTTTGGCTGCTGCTTCGTCGTTACCATCGGCGAGCAGGCGCGGCACTTCGGCTGAGGGGCAGGCGGATAAGACCGCCAGACCCTGACCGAATTCTTCAAGGATAGCTTTGTCGATGCGGGGGCGGTAATGAAAGCCGTCCACGTGGGCCTTGGTGACCAGCTGCATCAGGTTTCGGTACCCGACGTTATCCCGGGCCAGCAGGACCAGATGGTTGGGGCTGCGCTCTGATGGGTCTTTGTCGAAGCGGCTGTTGTGAGCTACGTAAACTTCGCAGCCGATGATGGGTTTGATCCCTACTTCTTTGCAGGCTGAGTAGAAATCGACCACGCCATAAAAAGTGCCATGATCAGTGATGGCCAGGGATTCCATCCCCAGCTCTTTGGTACGCGCCACCAGGTTGGGTATACGGCTGATGCCGTCCAACATGCTGTACTCGGTATGAACGTGAAGGTGCGTGAACACTTAACCCGTCTGCCTCCCCACCAAATGCGGCCGTGCGGTCCGCATAATGCCAAGACTTGATAGCCAAAATCAAGGCCTCTCACCCCCTGGCATTGGCTATTATAGACCCTCTTTTGCTGGCTGCGTTCGGCGAATACGCCAATTATTCTCGGATTGTCCGACGCCTAGATATTCGCCGGGCTGGGCACTGGCCTTGAAACAACAAAAATCGGCCGGTCATCCTGCACCGAAATTCGGTGAACTCTGACCGGCCGACCAAGTGTTTCCTGATTATGTAGCGTGCCTGAAGACGGCTACACGATGTGGTTGCCCAGAGGGTCTATGCCTCGGCTTCGATCTCGGCGTCAGCCGGCCCGGACTCTTCGCTCGTGTTCTGGTCAGCCACGTCTTCGTCGTCGGAAGTCGATTCGGCGGTAGCCGAGGACCCGGCGGCCTTGCTGGTGATACGGCTGTCACCCCAGGTGGCGGACTCGACGTAATTCTTAAACTCGCGGATCTCCCCACAAACTTGGCATGCGCCATTACTTACAGGTCCGTCGGCGGGTTGAATCACCCAATGGTGACGGCAAACCTCAACAGCTTCAACTGTTTCGTTCTCAATTTCGGGTTCTGGTGCGATTGTCGCGCGTTGTGCCATGGTTCAATTAGCCTCAGGTTGATAAAGATATATTAGCAGAAAATGCTTGATTTCGTCAATGATTTTTGTGTGAATGCCGTAATAGAACCGTATGATAGTTATATTACACGCTACGTTTGCTGTATTTCATCAGATTTCGTTATGTATCCGGGGTAACAGTTACCCTTGATGTCGACTTAGGCTCTTGTAATGGTTCTTACGTTGTAGATGGCGGCCTGGACTTACAAATCAGGCCGAAGGGCCGCCCGTCCGGGAGAGTCATACCTGCTGTTATCGCTGTTATCTAGGATGCAAGCGACCGAATTTGGTTCTGATGCGACTTTGATTTGACCTCTTGCTGTCTTATTTCGGGGATCTTGAATAATCATCTGAGTAAATTTTCCGGCAGACTTTAAATAGGGTCAAGCCGACCCTGTCATTTTGCCGAATACGCGTCGTAAAACGCCAGAAGTGGCGGGAATTCGACAGACAGCAAGCGGCCCAACAAAATACTAGTGGGAACAGTTTGGACAATGGCCGCACGAGGCTGAAGCGTTTCGCGCGGCTGTGTAACCGGCGTTTGCGGCTGGAATTAAGCCTGCCTGATGATCTCTTCTCAGATTATCCCTTCTTTAAGATAATCTCTTCCGTGGCCATCCGGGTTACACCCCAACCGGCCAGCCAGGCAGAATGGCGGCCGTCTCCCCCGGCAACGATGATCACGAGGTCTTCTGATGACCGCACGATGGGAACCAGGGTGTCCGGGTTTGTCTCATCCACCCAGCTGGGCCAATTTCGGTTGCCGTAATGGGCGCGGCCGATCAGGGAGCTGAGCGGCATGCGAGCGTTCTGGTAGATGAACTCTTGGACGTCAGATTTGGATAGTCCTGATGCGGCTATCTCTTCGGCATGCTCCGGACACAGCACCACCACGATCTGGGCGCCGGTGCCGATCTGGTAGTAGTTGGAGATACCCACTGCCTTCATGTTGCCGACAATGGTCTGAAGGACTTCAAGTCCGGTGGAGACGGTGGTCTCCATGATGGTGTAAACGCCTCTGATTGCGGCCAAAGTCACCGTGCTTGACCCCTTGGGATAGCCGATCTGCACGTTCCTAGGCTCCCACGGGCTGCGGGCTTCGTTCTCAGAGAAGCAGAAGCTGTAGCGGCCAGGTGTGGCCAGGGTCGCCTTGTCCATCTCGCCTGGTATCAGTCCGCCGACGTTCCGGATCACCAAACGCAGCGCCCTGCCGATTGCCGCATTGGCCCTGAAGCCGGGTCCGAAACAAGCAGCGTCTCCATTGATGCCCAGCTCTTCGGCGATTGGGCCGTTGACAATGATGACCTGCGCCGCGCCGCCGGTGGTTGCTGCGTTGCCGCCCAGGTTGAAATCTTTACCCAGCGCTGCTTTGACCGCTGCAACCACCACCGGGAAATATTCGGGCTGACAGCCGGCCATAACGGAATTGATCGCCAACTTCTCGAGGGTCGCCTTGGCGTTGCGCGGCTGCATGATTCCCAGAGATAGTAAGGGGTCTCCGCCGTAGGCTGCCAGCATCTCGCGGACAAGAGGCTCGGTGGGAGGCACAACCGGCAGGCCGTCGGTCCACCCCTGTTCCCAGCAGTAGTCCTGGATGGCTTTGAAGGAATCGGGCACGTCAACGCGCCTGGCGTTCAGAGAAACGGAACTCACGGTGTTCGACCTCGTTGGAGAAATATCAGGTGGGGATTTTCCGGCGGGAAGGCCGGCAAGTCAATACGGGCGGGCAAAAAGAAGAGGGGCCGTCTTGGCCCCTCTTGGTATCCAGTTTTTGGTGGGTGGTTAAGCTTTGCCCTCACCCCCGACTCCGTCGCGAGTCTCGACATCGTCGGACCTAACCCTCGCCCGTGCGCGGGAAAGGGGATTTTTATCTCTTTCCCAATTCGCCAAGTGGACTACTTCCCGGTTAGTAGGCCAACTATCTCCGGGGCGAACTCGTGGGCCATCTGCTGGACCTCCGGGATGGTCCTGGGGGCCAGCGGACTGGGCAGCACGACTATGCGCGCACCCGGCATTCCGAGAGCCGTGGCCCGGGCATGAGCAGCCCTGGTGAATGTGCTGGTTATGACGCTAACCGAGGGTACGCCCTTGGACTCGGTGATCACTGTGTCGTGGAGACCCCACGCTGTACAGGACCCTCAATCCGCGATGGCGTGAATCACCACGTCGCAGTCGTCGGAGAGACTTTGGAGGGTCTCTTCAGCACAGGGAGCGCTGTAGGTGAACTTGGTGGCATAGACGACTTTGGCGGCGCCATAGTCGTTGAGCAAAATCTCTTTCAGCTCCCCCAGAAAGGCGTCGGCGTGGTACTTGCGGTTCTCCAGTAGGCCCACCACTTTGCCTTTGAGGTCGGGGAGGGTATCGCTGAGCCCCAACTCCTCGGGAACATCCTCGGCGGTCGGGTCTAATATCTCTATCATTCCAGTCGTCTGTGTCATTAATCCCTCAGGAGCCAGTGGATTCGTTGCTAACTTAAGTAAGGCCTGATCAGCGGTTCGTTTGGAAGTTCTTGTTTTCCATTTTGCCGGGTCAGCGGTTCATCTGGAAGTACTTGCCTTCCGTCTTGATCGACGGAGCGATGACCATCTCAGCCTTGTGCAGGTCTCTGATCGTGTAGGCGCCGCACATTCCCATGGCCACTTTCAGTGCGCCGACGAAGTTCTGGGTGCCGTCGGTCTTGGAAGTGGGTCCGTAGAGAATCTCTTTCAATGTGCCCTTGGTTCCGACGGAGATGCGGGTGCCCCGGGGCAGTTCGGGATGAGGGTTGGCCATGCCCCAGTTGAAGCCTCTGCCGGGCGCTTCTTCGGCCTGTGCGAAAGGCGTACCCAGCATCACTGCGTCAGCGCCACTGACCATGGCCTTGCAGACGTCGCCGCCGGTGCGGAAACCACCGTCGGTGATGACCGTCACGTAACGTCCTGTACGACGGAAGTAGTCTTCCCTGGCCGCTGCGCACTGGAGGGTGGCGGTGACTTGGGGGACTCCCACACCAACAACTTCACGGGTGGTGCAGGCGGCGCCGGGTCCGACTCCGACCAACAGGCCGTCGATGCCGGTTTCCATCAACTCCAACGCCACTTCGTAAGTGACGCAGTTGCCGACGACAACCGGGACTTTCAGGGCATCTATCAGTTCGGAGAAGACCAGCCCTCGGTAGCTATTGGACATGTGGCGGGCGGTGGTGACGGTGGACTGGACTACGATCATGTCGGCCCCGGCCTCGACAGCCGCGGGAGACATGCGTTTGGTGTTCTGGGGGGTGAAGGAGACTGCGCAGGTGGCGCCGGTGTTTTTGATCTCGCGGACGCGCTGCCCGATGAGTTCTTCGCGGATGGGCTCGGAGTAGACTTTCTGGAGGAATTCGGTGACGGACTCTTGGGGGTGAGAGATGATCTCTTCAAGGACTGAGTATGGGTCTTCGTATCTACTGTATAGACCCTCGGCATTGAGGACGCCCAGGCCGCCCATCTCGTGCATGTAAGAAGCGAAGCCGGGGGAAACAGCCCCATCCATCGCGGAAGCCATGATCGGGATCTCAAATTCCAGGTCGCCGATAGTCATTTTCGTGGAGGTCAACTCGGGGTTGATAGTCACCTGACCAGGAACGATTGCAACCTCGTCGAAACCGTAAGAACGCTCAAGTTCTTTGAATAGCCTTCTCCCCATCCCTACGCACCTCTTCCATTACCGATTCTTTGGTTGATTTAATCAGTATTCTGAGCTAAAAGTCAACCGGAATTCACCGGACATTAAAGGGATGGAATACCGACCCTTAAGAGGAATAAAGTCTATAGGGCCAGCCAGTGGATCAGCTATAAGATCGCCATTGAGATAAGGGATGGAAAAAACTGCTGGGATATTTACACGTGATCTAACTGAATTTGCTCTTGCGGGGTTGTGAAAAATGGTGCATACTAGCCTAGCTGATGTATCTCCTGGTGGTTTTAGCGAAGCGGCCCCACCCGTTCCCATCCCGAACACGGAAGTGAAACGCTTCAGCGCCTACGATACTGCTCTGGCGACGGAGTGGGAAAATAGGTCACCGCCGGGAGGTATATCTCACAGTAGCCCCCCACACCATTTGCACCTTCCCAGTCTACGACCCCGGTGAACCCAGCCAAGGGACCCTCTCACTATCTACCCGTTTGGATTTGCCCGTTGGGGCATCCCCACGTAACGCTTCCGGTCCGGTTGGACACTTGCATCCCGCAGGTCAACTGCGATTTTGTGCCTTTACACATAGTATGGCCTCCAATACAATTGGATGCACGAGGGTCACGAGTGTGAAAACCCTGTCTGGACCGCTCTCCCCACAAACGGGACATGTCCACAGGTTTTCCTCCGCTTTCTGGTTATTGCAGCGGCAGGGTGGCAAACGTACCTTTCAGTGGCAGTTCAGGCTCTATACATGGACTCGGTAAACGTCTCGCAAGCGACACAACTCTCTTGGACATGAAACGGGCCAACGTTTTCTAAGTGGCAAGCCTCTCTAAATAAGGAACTATGGTGAAATGGGTTCCTCACCTTACTCCCATCAGGAGCGGAAACATGGGCAGTAGATTCGAGAAGTTCTCCGAACGCGCACGGCGGGTACTATCGCTGGCACAAGAAGAAGCACAGCGATTCAACCATAACTACATCGGCACCGAGCATATCCTCCTGGGCCTCGTACGCGAGACAGAGGGTGTTGCCGCTAGAGTGCTTTCTAGCTTGTCCGTCGACCTTAGTAAGGTCCGTTCGGCAGTGGAATTCATCATCGGACGGGGCGAGAAGCCAGCTCAGGGTGAGATCGGACTGACTCCCCGTGCCAAGAAAGTAGTGGAACTGGCAGTCGACGAAGCTCGGCGCATGAACCACACCTACATAGGGACTGAGCATCTGCTCATCGGCCTACTGCGCGAAGGTGAAGGCGTAGCAGCCGGCGTCCTGGAAAGCTTGGGCGTCACCCTGGACAAGGTCCGGGCCGAAACCCATCGCATCTTGAGCCATACCTCTGGTTCCGGCACCCAAGGCAGCCGGGCCACCTCCAAGACCCCAACCCTGGACCAACTGGGCATCGACCTTACAGTTGCCGCCAAATCCGACAAATTGGACCCGGTCATTGGCCGGGAAAAAGAGATCGAGCGGATGGTCCAGATCCTCAGCCGCCGCACCAAGAACAACCCTGTTCTGGTGGGCGAGCCCGGCGTTGGCAAGACCGCCATCGTAGAAGCCCTAGCCCAACTGATCAGCGGCGGAGATGTCCCCGAGACGCTTCAAGGCAAACGGTTGGTAACTTTAGACATGGGCGCTCTGGTCGCGGGCACCAAGTATCGCGGCGAGTTCGAAGAGCGGTTGAAGAAGGTCATTGAAGAGATCAAGGCCGCTGGCAACTGCGTACTGTTCATAGATGAGATTCACACGATCGTTGGAGCCGGCGCCGCAGAAGGCGCTGTTGACGCTTCCAACATCTTGAAGCCGTCTCTGGCCCGTGGCGAGATTCAATGTATCGGCGCCACAACCCTGGACGACTACAGAAAGTACGTCGAGCGGGACCCCGCTTTGGAGCGCCGCCTTCAGCCTGTCCGGGTTGAAGAGCCCTCCGGCGACGACACCGTCTCCATCTTGATGGGCGTCCGGCACAAGTACGAAGAGCACCACAAGGTGGACATCACCGATGAAGCCATACGCGCCGCGGCCAATCTGGCCCAGCGCTACATCCCCGACCGGTTCCTGCCGGACAAGGCGATCGACCTTATCGACGAGGCTGGCTCCCGCGTAAGACTGCGCGGCAGCGCCACCCCCTCTTCTGTCAAAGACGCCATCCAGGTATTGGAGCAGGTCCGCAAAGAGAAAGACGAAGCCATCGCCTCACAGCAATACGAAGCGGCGGCGGAACTCCGGGACCGCGAACTTAGCCAGAACGAAAACGTGGACACCCTGGAAAAAGAATGGCAGGAAGGCGAGAACAAAGAGCGCCGGGTTGTCACTGAAGACGATATAGCTGAAGTTGTCAGCATGTGGACCGGTATCCCGGTGACACGGCTGGCTGAGGAAGAGACCGAGCGTCTCCTCCAGATGGAAGCAGAGCTGCACAAGCGGATCATCGGCCAGGACGAGGCTATCATAAGCATCTCCAAGTCGGTACGTCGCGCCCGTTCAGGTCTCAAAGACGCCCGCAGGCCCATCGGCGTGTTCATGTTCCTTGGCCCGACCGGCGTGGGTAAAACCGAGCTGGTCCGTACTCTGGCAGAGTTCATGTTCGGCGATGAAGACAACATGATTCGCCTGGACATGTCCGAGTTCCAAGAGCGGCACACCGTGGCCCGCCTGATCGGCGCTCCTCCCGGATACGTCGGTTACGACGAAGGCGGCCAACTGACCGAGGGCGTGAGGCGCAAGAATTACTGCTGCATTCTTCTCGACGAGATTGAGAAGGCTCACCCCGAAGTATTCAACATCCTCCTACAGATCTTCGACGCCGGCCAATTGACCGACGCCCGAGGCCGGAAGGTGGACTTTAGAAACTCGATCTTGGTTATGACCAGCAACCTGGGGTCAGATCTAATCAAACGGGAAACGGCCCTGGGCTTTTCGGCCAAGACCAATGATGCCCAGACCGACGAAAGCGCCTACGAGCGGATGCGCGAAAAGGTGATGGAGGAAGTCAAACGGTTCTTCCGGCCCGAGTTCTTGAACCGGATCGATTCAACCGTGGTCTTCCACCAGCTAAAGCAGTCCGAGATCTTGGAGATCGTCGACTTGATGATGGATCAGGTCCGCGGTGAACTGGATGACAAGGACATCGAACTCGAAATGAGCGAAGATGCCAAGGTCTACCTGGGAGAGAAGGGCTTCGACCCGATTCTGGGCGCCCGGCCACTACGCCGCTTGATCCAGAACGAGATTGAAGACGCCCTTTCCGACGAGGTGCTCAGCAGACGGTTGGTGGCTGGCGACGTTGCCATGATCGGCATGGATGACGAAGGCGCCATCAAGGTCACTTCCAAGAAAGCCAAGGCCAAGCCAAAGGCAAAAGCGAAAGCCAAGGCCGAACCGGAAGCAGAGGCCGAGACCGCCAACTCCGGTGATTAATACCACCGGCTGACGCGGCCAAAAGACTGGAATTACTGACAGAATACCCCATCCTTCTTCTGAGGGATGGGGTATTCTGTTGTCACGATTACTGCGGCTCAGCATTCGTAGCCGTTTGGCGATCGATCGGATTCAACCGGATGGTGGTGTGGTGTGGTTAAGGCGAAAGAACGGAAGCGTTCGGTATTCATGTGCCGGGAGTGCGGGAACGAATTCGCCAAGTGGGCAGGTTTTTGCCCCGCCCAGGGATGCAGCTCACAGAGTCCTCTAGTTGAAATGGCCGCTGCGCCCTCCGCACCCAAAGGGCGTCCCGGTTGGCTGGCCCACCAGGCAACCGAAGTGGTCGAACTTTCCTCTATTTCCTCCAACGACGAACCACGCGACCCGCTACCTTCTGACGAACTGAACCGTGTCCTGGGCGGCGGAGTCGTCCCCGGATCAGTGGTGCTCTTGGCCGGAGAACCCGGCGTAGGCAAATCGACTCTCCTCCTTCAGTTGGCCCAATATGTGGCTTCCAAAAGCAAGAAAGTCCTATACGTCAGCGGAGAAGAGTCACCGCAGCAGATAAAACTGCGCTCAGACCGGCTGGGTTTTGCTGGCGAGGGTGTTTTGATGCTGGCCGAGACCGATCTATCGGCTGTCATAGCCAAGCTGGATGAAGTGCGCCCAGCATTGGCCATCGTAGACTCCATACAGACCCTCTACAGCGACGATGAGACGTCAGGCCCAGGCAGCGTCGGACAGGTGCGTGAAGCCGGCCTCCGGCTTCTCAGATGGGCTAAGGACAGTGGTACGCCGGTGTTCGTCTCCGGCCATATGACCAAAGACGGATCTCTGGCCGGCCCTCGGGTGCTGGAACATATGGTGGACGTGGTGCTCTACCTGGAATCCCAGGAGGACGGCGGTTACCGGGTGCTGCGCGCCGGAAAGAACCGCTTCGGCGCCACCACCGAGGTCGGCGTGTTCGAGATGACCGAAAAAGGGTTGGCCGATGTGGCAGACCCCTCGAAAACGCTGCTCTCCCAGCGCGCTGGCGGTTCCATTGGAGCTGCTCTGGCGCCGGTGGTGGAAGGCAGCCGCGCCTTGCTCTTGGAGGTCCAAGCGCTAACATCTCCGTCCCAGTTGCCGGCCCCGCGCCGCGTAGCCAACGGGGTCGATTACAACCGCCTGCTGATGCTGGCAGCGGTGGCTTCACGCCGCGCCGGTCTGGAATTGTCCAGCCAAGACATAATCGTAAACGTGGCCGGCGGGTTCAAGATCAGAGAGCCGGCGGCCGACCTCCCTTTGGTCTTGGCCATGGCTTCCAGTCTCTACAACTGCCCACTGGACGCCGATCTATTCGCATTTGGCGAGGTCGGACTTAGTGCCGAGATCAGGGCTGTATCCCAGGCGCAACGCAGGGTCTCGGAAGCCGCCCGGTTGGGGTTGAAGAAGTGCATCCTGCCGGAGTCGTGTCTGGAAGGGCTGAACGTGCCTCAGGGCATGAAGGTCATCGGCGTTAGTACACTCCGGCAAGCGATCAATGCAGTACTGACCAGAGACCGAAATAGGAACAAGTCAGCGAGTCCTCAGGCAGAACGCCGGGAGCCAGAGATGGAGTGGGAAGCCGAAGGGGCGCTGGAGCCGGGCTAAGCTGGTTAGTGGGTATGGGTCTCGCTTGAATACTGTTCAGCGGGAGAGAACTCGTGGTCTTCGCAGGCGACCCAGCGCGACCCGTCCTGGTAGACCTCTTTTTTCCAGATGGGGACCACCTCTTTTATCCGGTCCACAGCGGCATGACAGGCGTAGAAAGCCTCTTTGCGGTGGGGTGAACCTACCGCGATGATCAGGCTTATCTCGCCGATTCCGACCGTCCCGATACGGTGACTGATGGCGATCTGATCCAAACCGAATTCGGCCATCAATTCCTGACGGACCTCCTCCAGTTTCTTAACAGCCATCTCGTCGAAAGCCTCGTACTCTAGGGTCAGGACTGTCTTGCCCTCGAAATTGTCCCTGGTTGTGCCGAGAAAAGTCACCACCGCCCCGTTGGTATCACGGCGTACTTTTGCCGTGACCTTCTCCGGGTCCAGAGTATCTTCGGTTAGCTCAATCATATAGTCATCTCCCAGGCTTGGGTCATCCCCCGCTTACCGGTGGAATAAGACAGACGTCGTCACCTGGTTGGAGTACCACGTCAGAGTCGGCGTAGTCGGTGTTCACCGCCACCACGATCTTCACTTCGGGCGGGGCTAGGTTCGGAAATTGCCGCCGAACCTCGTCGGTCAGGTCGGCGACAGTCGCTCCGTCAGGCACGGCCACCGAGACGATGTTCCGGCCGGCACGCTCCCTGTATAGGGCAAATAACCTGACATTGAGTTCCATGGGTTGGGCACCTTGTGCTTGATAAAAAGCCCGGCCAATGCCCTTTCGGGTCATCTCGAGCTTGAATGGATATTATCCCATAGCCGGTAAAACAGCGCTAGTCTGGTCGTTAGATCGCCTGGGGTTCGCCAGCGATTTACGAAGGGTTCACCAGGGATGCAGGTTCCAACCCTCGTAGAGACCGACTACTTTCCCGTTGAGCGAAACTGTCCTGTCCCTGAGCAGCTGCAACCAGTAGATACGGCCGGGAACCATAGTCTTTATGGTATTGGCTCCGAGAAACGCCGGACGCGGGTCAAAAAATTCCCAGCGTTGGGTCGCGTTATCAAAGGTCCAAACACGCATCAGGTCATTGCTCTGGGTCAGAGTTGCCAAAGCGTCCGTGGGCACTGAAGACGTTGGCGGAGTGGGAAGTGGATGGATCACCGGCGTACCGGCAAGCACCTCGAAGAAGCTGGTGCCCGTGAATCCTTCTGCAGTAGCAGACACGGTCTGAAGCCCTGGAGAGAATACCGGTACGGCGAAGTAAGTAATAAAATTCCCATCGTCATCTGTGGCCGGAGCGGGTGACCGGGCGACGTTGATGTTGCCCGCCCTGGTGTTGGAGACCAAGACGTTTGGCAGGAAACCCCGTCCGGTTACAGTTACCGCGGTGCCAGGCACCCCCGAAGGAGGCGAGACAGTTATTGCCGGTTCGGGCACAGCATGAACGGCTTGGGCCAGTTGACTCAAACCCAAAACCGTGGCTTTCACGATATTGTTGGACGGGATCTTGGTGGTCGACGGCACCTGAATCTTGGCGGTGAACCGGCCAAGATCATCTGCTGAAATGACCGTTAACGGAAACCCAGCATAGGATATCGGCACCTGACTGTTGAGCCTGGTGAGTAGGTTAGAAGCCGGAAAACCCTGACCAGTAACGGTGATTTCCGTGTTGATTCGGCTGGATTCCGGGCTGAGAGTGATGCTGGGAATCCCGATGATCACCTGGGCCGTGTGGCTGACACCCTGGTCATCCACGGCCTGTATGGTTATGGAACCGCCGGCAACCGTCACGTCTGTGACTGGTATGGAGACAAAGGTCGTCCAGGCGCCCGATTCGTCGAAGTTGATGGGGTAGAAGGCGTTCGGCAAGGTCAGGGGTGTCCCGCCGACCGAAATCACGCTGTTTCCGGTTCCGGTGATCTGGTGGGAGCCCGACGGCCCGTTGCCTCCTGGTTGGCTAGACGGGGTATAACCCCTGCCGTCCAAGGTCACCCTCTGATTGGGAACAGCGGTCTGCGGAGAAACGACCAGGTCCAGCGCAAAATTAGCAGAAGTCGAGCCTGCACTCAGCACTACCAGGAAAACCGCGAGCGCCATGAGGAAGACGAATCTTGGCCGCACGTCCACCGCCTCCTCTCCCAAAACCGATTCAGTCCATCTTAGCAGGGCGAGTGCGGAGGTCTACGGGGCAGAGCAGGCAGATTGGCATCAAACGAAGGCCTGCGCTGGCGAGGGCGAACGGGCGAACGGGCGAACGGGCGAAGGCGCTTAGTGCATCACGAGCCCGCCGTCCACGTTGAAGGCCTGCCCGGTGATGTTGCGGCCCCCGGGGCCAGCCAGAAAGGCTGCCATGGCGGCGATGTCTTCCGGCTCATTGGGCCGGCCGATAGGTATCTTCGCGTCCCTGGCCACTTCCAGTTCCTGCATTGACTGCCCGGTCTGCTCAGACCTGCCGGACATGGTCTCCGCCGCCATGGTGGTCAGCGTCGAGCCGGGGCAGATGGCATTCACGTTGATGTCATATTGGCCAAGCTGCAGCGCTGCGATACTAGTCATGGAGATCACAGCGCCCTTGCTGGCAGCGTAGGCGACGTTGGACGTGCCTGCGTAGCCCTTGCCGGCGATGGAGGCGATGTTGATGATCCGGCCTCCCTGTCCCTGGTCGATGAGCTCTCTGGCGGCGCGCTGCATGCAGAAGAACACTCCTTTGGCGTTCACACGGTGAATCCGGTCCCAGTCTTCTTCTTGTACGTCCATGATGTCCAGGAATTTGGTGACGCCGGCATTGTTGACCACAACGTCGATACGGCCAAAGTGGTCCTTGGCCTGACGGAACATCCGGTCAATGTCATTCAGGTCGCCCATATCTGCGGGCAACACCACGCTCTCGCGGCCCATTTCCTTCACGGCCACCGCGGTATCTTCGGCGGTGGAAGCGTCGATGTCCGATACGACGATGTTGGCGCCCTCTTCGGCTAGTTGCAGGGAGATCGCCCGGCCCATGCCTCTGCCGGCGCCGGTAACCAAAGCTATCTTTCCATCAAGTTGCATGTTGAACCTCTAAATTGTTCCTGCCCAAAAGGCAGTTCGGAAGGGATTTGGGGCGAGTGTAGCCGTGCCCAACAAAGCTGTCAACGAGTTATCAACGAATCGGGTTCGTTGACAGCCAATCTCGCCCAGACTACACTCCCGGCAACTTGGCACCCTGGACTAATCTCCGGCTGGAGGCACGATATGGCGGAAGCGCGGGTAGATACGATCATACGGGGCGGGAAGGTGGTCACCTCATCCCAGGTGTTCGACGCCGCAGTGGCGATCAAGGGCGAAAAGATCGCGGCCGTCGGCCCAGAGGAACTGCTTCCCCAGGCCGACCGGTATATCGATGCTGAAGGCAAGTTCGTCCTGCCGGGGTTGATCGATTCTCACGTCCACCTGGATGGCCATGACGACTATGCCCTGGGCGCGCTGGCCGCAGCACACGCCGGGCTGACCACTCTGGTCCCCTTCGGCAATTACGCGCTGGAGGGAGACGAGACTCTCGAAGATGCCATCCGCCGTATCCAGGAGGAAGTTGGCAGCGCCGCGTTGGTGGACTTCGGATTCCACTTCATCTTGCAGAACCGGCCAAGCATCCTGGCTTCCCTCCCCAAGGCCATGGAGTTGGGCGTTAAGTCGTTCAAGATGTTCATGACCTACAAGAAGCGGCCGGGCCGGATGTGCGACGACGATTACATCTGCAACGCCATGGAGATGGTGGCCAAGGGCGGTGGCGTGTTGCAACTCCACTGTGAGAGCGGCAACATCATCGAGTACCTCGAGAACAAGCTCATGGCCGAGGGTCACACCCACCCGACAGACTTCCCCACCGCCTGCCCTGACTGGGCGGAGGAAGAGGCGATCAACCGGGCCGTCAAGATGGGCGCCGCCACCGGCTGTCCCACCTACGTGGTGCACCTGAGCACCCAACTGGGCCTGGAACGTATCAAGCAGGCGCAGGCAACCGGACAGAAGATATGGACCGAGACCTGCCCTCAGTATCTGCTGTTATCGGACGCCGAGATGGCGAAGTTCGGCCCCTTGGCCAAGATTGGCCCTCCCCTTCGTCCTGAGGACGGGCCAGACCGGGAAGCGCTATGGAGCGGCCTACGTCAGGGTCAGATCTCGCTGGTGGGCAGCGACCACTCGCCCCATCCCGAAGAACTCAAAAAGCCGGGATGGGACAACATATTCGTGGATTCTACCGGCGCGTCGGTGCCCTTCGGCTCGCCTGGAATCGAGACCGTGGCGCCGCTGATGTACAGCGAGGGTGTGGTGAAGCGGGGCTTCCCCATCTGGTGGCTGGCCAGGGTGATGTCGGAGAACCCGGCGCGCATCTTCGGCCTCTATCCGAGGAAGGGCGTGATTCAAGCAGGCTCCGACGCCGACATATTGATCCTGGACCCCGGCGTCGATCGGGTGGTGACCGCCAAAGACCACCACAGCAATGCCGGCTATACGCTGTTCGAAGGCTGGAATGTCAGCGGCCGGCCGTGGATGACCCTGCTGCGCGGACAGGTGCTCCTGAACCAAGGCAAGCTGGAACAGAAACCCGGCTACGGCAAGTTCCTGGCCTGCGAGGGCCCCACCACGCCATTGGGCGGGCCGGTGGATTAACCGCCGCCGGTATCGGTTTAACTTCAGTGGAATCATAATTGCTCACAAACCTTGCTCATTTTGGCTTGATTCCCCATCCCCGCTCATCCTGAGCTTGTCGAAGGACGCCAGTGCAAAGTATGGCTATCGATAAGCAGGTGGTTCGACAGGCTCACCATGAGCGGAATGGAAGTCCGTAACTGATAAGAGAAAGGGGCGCGGCCAATCTGGCCGCGCCCCTTTTGAGTCCGAACCCTATTTGGTAGTTGTTAGGCTACCGGAGCTCCTTGGAACTCGGGCATTACCTCTTTTGCGAACATCTCGATGGACCGGATGACCTTCTCGTGGGGCAGTCCGGGGAATCCAAAGTTACCAAAGACATGGTTGATGCCGGCAGCTTGGGTTGCCTTCAATCGCTCGATCACCACTTCCGGTGTCCCCACCAGCGGCGGCAGTCCGGCGTGGCCAGGGTCGTCGCGGCGGTCGCGGTCGGTCTGGCGGTTGGCCCAATGCTCGTAGCCCGGAGGCACGTTGCCGTCCTTGTCGGTGGGCATCCCGATGGCGCCGTTGTTACCCTGGGAATTGAGGATGCGCGAGGAGAAGTTCTGCAGTTCCTCGGCGTCTCTCTCAGCTTCTTCCTGGGTCGGAGCAACGTAGATCCCCTTGGACATGGGAGGATCTAGGTGCTCGTGGGGATGGCCGTACTCGTCCATCTTCTCCCGCCAGGCTTTGACCACCTGAGGGGCCTGGCCCAGGATGTCCGTGGGGCCGCCCGCGATGACCTGGATCTGGTTCTTGGCGGCGAAATCGATGCTGGCCGGTGAGGTGCTGACGGCCTGGAACAGAGGCGGATAGGGCTGCTGCAACGGCTTGGGCAGAACCCATAGATCATCAACGTCGGTGAACTTGCCGTGGTAGGTCAGTTTCTCTACGGTCCAGGCCCTCTTCATCACATCAACAGCCTCGTAGAACCGCTCCCGACTGGTGTTGATGTCGATGCCGAGACCGTCGAATTCCTGACGCTGGTAGCCAGAACCTATCCCCAAGTTAAGACGGCCACCGCTGATGACGTCGAGCATCGCGGCTTCTTCGGCGATCAGGATGGGGTTGTGTAGGGGCAGGACGATTACAGCAGTGCCGATGCGGATGTTCTTGGTCCGACCAGCAACCATGCCGGCGAAGGACCAGATTCCGGAAAGCAGGCCATGGCGGGAGAAACGGTGCTCTCCCAGCCAGACTTCGTCGATGCCAAGTTTGTCGGCCAACTCTATCTGCTCCAGACTTTCGTCCAGGGACTGCTGCTGACCTTTGCTCTCATGCCAGGGGACGATGGTGAAGATTCCAAACTTCATCTGTGGATCTCCTTTTTAGACGTGATTTTGATGGGATGAAGACCGAGTGGCAGGTACTCAGCCAGTGGAGCAAGGATACACCGCGTTAGGCTCGGGGTACAACAAAAGCCGCCCGAGCTGTGGGTACCGCCTACTCTGATCCTAGCCTGTGGGCAACGGGTTGCAGACTCTCGTCCTTGGGGGAAAGAGCGCCCTTTGACCAGCCAATGATGCCGCCAAAGAAGTGATAAGCCGCGAAGGTCTCCAGGCCAAAGGGCAGGTAGCCGCCGTAGCCCAGGACCGGCATCTCAAAGATGTGAAACACTTCGAAGAAGGCGATGTCGTACTCCCATTTGGGGACTGCGTGGAAGTTCCACATCTCCCAGAAGAAGCCACAGATCAGCGCGCCCAAAGCCAGCGACCAAGGTAGCCGCCAGTCGCCGTGCCGGACCGCCGCTAATACGCTGGGGCGGCCCTGCAGATAGTTGATGGGGTCCAGGATGAAGAAGACTCCGAGCCAGGTAACCGGGAAGGCGTAACGGGGCCAGAACGCCAATGCGACCAGACAGATCACTCCCGTTATCACGGCCCCGGTCATGAATTTTTTAGAAGGCTTGACCACCGGCCCGATGCTCAGCCGGTCCAATAGACGGGTGGTACCAAGATATTCAGCGGTCTCCAAGACGGCCGGGACGACGATTGAAAACGCCCAAGACGAAAACAATATGAAGTGGAGTGTCGAGCGGTCCTCGTTGCCCAGATAATTCCAGTTTTCGGTGAACTGATTCACCCCTTCGAAGAACCACCAGAACGGCGTCGCGATGACAAACATGCCAGCGAAGGTCCAGGGGTTTCGCTGGATCAATGAGGTCCCGGTCCGGCGCAGTACCAGACCCTCAAGGGTCAGGATGTAGCCAAGCCAAAGGGGAAAGAATGAATAGTGACCCAGCAGCCCCAGATGGAGCCAGGATGCGGGCCAGAAAAATGCGATCAATGCCAGGCCCAACAACCCTCGGTAGGGCAACACGTAGCGCGGCAGCGGCTTTTCCCGAAGCGGTATCCTCCGCACCGGCAGCCGGTCATCGCGGATAATCACCAGGCTCTCCAGAGATGCTCTCATGTCGAGGTTTTTAAGCACTCGTCCAATCTCTCACAATGTCCCTAAAAGGGCAATCCAACCCGATAGCCGATTGGAGCCGTCTGAGATATTCCTAGATCGCAGGCTTGCGGGAGTGCCATTCGGTGCCCTGCTCGTACGCGTGGCCGGCCCGGAGCACGGTGCTCTCTTCGAATGGGCGTCCTGCGATCTGGAGGCCGATGGGCAGACCGGTGGCGGTAAAGCCGCAGGGCACACTCAAGGCCGGGACGTTGGCCAGGCTGAAGGTGGTTGCCATCAGCCAAGGAATCCGGCTGCTTGCCGCTTTGCTGTCGATGACCGGGTCCGGCCCGAGCAGTTGCGCGGCGACTCCGGTGGTCGGAGACAGCATCACGTCGACTCCATCGAAAGCCGCCAAGACCTGGTCTCGCAGCAAGGACCTGAGTCTTAGCCCCTTGTAAAGATAGGACGCCGGCATGATCGTCCCGACCAGGTAGCCGATGCGGTTGTCGTGAGCGATGTCCTGGGGCTGGTCGCGGAGCAAATCTTGATAGGTGACCGGGGCTTCGACCCTGATTGCGCCGTTGATGGCCCCGGCGTTGGCGGCCAAGGGTATGGAAATCTCCTCCACTTGGGCGCCCATTTCCTTCATGGTGGCGGCCGCCGCTAACACCGACTGCCGTATCTCTTCTTCCACCAGATCTGTATAGACCAGCTCTTTGAGAATCCCGACTCTCAGGCCTTTAAGGTCGGCCGTGAACGCAGCCCGGTAGTCGGGGACCGGCTCTTTGCTGCTCAATTTGTCTTTAGGGTCGTGGCCCGCTATGGCCGTAAGTGTGATGGCACAATCTTCAACGGTCCGTCCCAACGGGCCGATGGTATCCATCGAGCGGACGCCCGGCATCACGCCGTAACGGCTAACCCGCCCCCAAGTGGGACGTATCCCAGCCAAGCCGCACCAAGACGCCGGGAAGCGCACCGAGCCGCCGGTGTCCTCACCCAGGGACGTGGCGCAGAGAAATCCCGCCGTAGCCGCCCCGGAGCCGCTGCTGGAGCCACCTGTCGCCCGTTCCAAGTCCCAGGGGTTGCGCGGCGGGTCGAACTGATGTGACAAGCCGGAGGTGGCGAACTCGGTCATGTTGAGCTTGCCCAACAACACCGCTCCGGCAGAACTCAGCCGGTCGACCACAGTCGCGTTGATCGTGGGAATGTGGTCGTTGAACACGGGAGAGCCGCCGGTGGTCAGCACACCCTGGGTATATATCTGGTCTTTGATGGCGACCGGTACGCCGTGCATCGGTCCCCGGTGGTTGCCCTGTGCGATCTCCTGCTCCGCTACCTTGGCGGCGGCCAGGGCCGCGTCAGCGGTGACCGTTACGAAAGCTCGCAGTGTGCTGTCCAAAGACTCGATGCGTTCCAGGTAGGCCTCGGTGGCCTCCACAGGAGAGACCTCTTTGGCGGCCATCAACTTGGACAGCGCGGAGGCGGAGAGAAAAGGTAGTTCAGACTTGTTCATATCATGCCTATCGGAGACAGTGCCCGGCGAAGATTTACAGCATGATAGGCGGGCATGGATGGCCGGTCAATAAGCGGCCTGACGCCAGCACGCTATAATTACCCATCATCAACACCAAAACAGCACCAGAGTTGCGGATAAATAAATGCCAGACGCCACGGTAAAATTCGAAGGCGCCCGCTTTATCATCACCATGGACCCGGACCGCCGGATCATCAGCAACGGCTCGCTGGTCGTCCAGGGACAGAACATCCTGCAAGTGGGAAAGGCGGATGAGCTGGCTGGGATTCAGGCAGACCGGGTGATCGATGCCTCGGACATGGTGATCACTCCAGGGTTCTGCAACGGGCATATGCACATCAGCTATGCCCACGCGACCAGGGGAATATTTCCCGACGACCTCGGCTCGGCCTACCTGCCCAATGTGTTCAAGCTCCAGGCGATCATGACTGAAGAAGAGGAATACCACACCAGCCTGCTGGCTATCACCGAACTCTTGAAATACGGCACCACCACGTTCATGGACCCCGGCAGCACCAAGTATCTCGACCGCTGCATGGACGCCTACGAGCAGGCCGGCTGCCGAATCATCACCGGCGCTCACGTCACCGACAAGCCCAACCCTCTGGGCCTGCCCACCTACTCCACCGCCGAAGCTATAGAAATCGTCGAGACAACCATCAAGAACTTCGACCGGAAGTTGGACGGCCGCGTCCGGGCTTGGGCGATGCCCTTTGCTCCGAACATGTGCTCCGACGAACTGCTGCTTGAGTGCAAACGCCTGGCGGACCACTACGACACGGGACTCACGCTGCACTACAACAACGGCGATAACTATGTGGAAACCAGCATCAAAGACTCGGGGATGCGGCCGACACAATACTTGGAGAAGTTGGGCATCCTGGGTGAAAATATAACGCTGGCCCATATGCTGGGTCAGGACGAAAGCGAGGTTGAGGTGCTGGCCAGGACGGGCACGAGGGCCGTGGTTGTACCAACTGCCGCGATCAAGGGCGGCGCCGGCATGACCCAGTCAGGACTGCTACCGGAGATGCTCGACGCGGGCATGACCGTGGGCCTGGGCACCGATGCCGGCAACAACTCCAACCTCTTGGAAACAAACCGGGCCATGTACCTGATCGCCGTGCTGTACAAAGACGCGCGGCAGGACTCCAAGACCATCCCAGCCGAAACGGCTCTGGAGATGGCGACCATCCAGGGCGCTGAAGCACTGGGCTTGGGTGACGAGATTGGCTCATTGGAGCCAGGCAAAAAGGCCGACTTGGTGCTGTATGACACGCGCAGCGTGGAGTGGCAGACCCTGTTCAATCCGGTGAACAACCTGGTCTACAATGCTGATGGCCGCAGCGTCCACACCGTCATGGTGAACGGTAAGATAGTGGTTGAAGATCACACACCGCTGTTCGTCGATGAGTGGGCGTTGGCCCAGAAAGTCCAGGGTATCGGCGAGGACATGCTGGCCAGGGCCGGTCTTTCGTTCCCGTCCCGATGGCCCATAATCTAATAACTTAACGATCCAAGAACCAACCAAGAACCAACCGAAACCGACCGGAACCAACCGTATACCCCGAAGGAAAACCATTATGCCGCAGTTAGTATTCATCCATGGACCCGGCGCTGGCAGTTGCTCCGCTGGTTTCAAGTATCAGAAAGAGCACTTCCCAGGCAGCCTGGCCCCGGACTTGCCTGGCCACCCGCAGGGAAACTCCCTGACCTCTGTGGCTGAATACTCCGAGTGGCTGCGCGGCTGGTTGTACAAGCAGGGGCACAAGTCCGACCTGATCCTTGCCGGGTTTACGCTGGGAGCTTGTATCGCCCTGCAATACGCCTTGGACTACCCGACTGAGGTTACGGGACTGCTTCTGATGACCATCGCTATGCGTCCCAAAGAGCGTGCTCCGGGCACCTTGGAGTTCCGCCTGAACGCCGGCAGAGATGCGACGGTCCTCGAAGAATGGTTGGATGCTATGCGCCACTCCATGATGTTCGTAGATGAAGAACTTCGGGAGGAGCTGATCGGGTGCCACCGGACCGTGGGACCGATATCCCAGTACAACGACCTAGTGACCCTCGACAAGTTCGACGTCCGCGACCGCATCGGCGAACTGAAAGCCCCGCTAACTCTGGTGCGGGGCATGGACGACCCGGGCAAACCGGCGGAGTACGAGCTTGAGATCCACAAGGCAGTGCCCGGCTCCAAGTACATCAAGCTGGACAACGCCGGCCATTTCCCCATGGCGGAGCGCCCGGACGACATCAACCGTGCCCTAGAAGAATTGATGGCCCAAGTGGCCTAGATGCCGGCCCACACTGATCTGAGGCCAGACCCCGAGGCGGTACGATGAAAGTTGTTGTTCTGGGAGCGGGAGCCCTTGGCTCCATAATAGCCGGACATTTGGCTAAGGCCGGCGAGGACGTGACCCTGGTCGCCCGGAGGGACCGGGCCGAGCATCTGAAGCAAAACGGCATAACCATCACGGGAGTGGCAGAGTTCAACGTCCAATGTCCGATCGTTACCGACCCGTCTCAGATCACTGAAGCCGACGCGCTGATCGTGGCCGTCAAGACTCATCAGATGGATTCGGCCATCTCAGGCCTATCCCACGCCAAGTTTTCCTGTGTCACGTCCGTGCAGAACGGAATCAAGTTCAATGACCAACTGTCCGGAGTCTTTGGCGCGGCCAATGTAGTTGGGGCGTCGGCCGCGTTCAGCGGCGACATGGCGGCAAATGGCGACGCGTTATTCACAGTCAATGGCGGCTTTGCAATCGGGGAATTATCAGGAGAGCCATCAGCCCGAGTCCAAGGCCTGTCCACTGTGCTACAGGATTCCGGCATAAACTCTGGGGTCGCCGCCAATATCCTCACACTCCAATGGTCGAAGTTCGTGATGTGGGTCGGGGCGACGCCATTGGGAATCCTCACCCGTCAGGAAACCTACAAGTTCGCTTCAGATGCCGGCTGTGCATTGACCTGGATCCGGATTACGCGTGAGGCCGCGGCCATCGCCAAAACAAACGGAATCCCCTTGGAAGACATCGGGCCGTTTCCAGTTAAATCGATGGTCTACGGGTCAGAAGAAGACGCTGTGGCGGCGATACAAGAGCTCGGCAAGAAACTTGAAAAGACCGCGCCAAATTACAAAGTGTCCGCTTTGCAGGACCTGGAGCGAGGCCGTACGTTGGAGATCGATGACACTTTGGGATACGCGATCACCGAAGCGGGCCGCCTGGGAATTCCAGTCCCGACGTTAGAGATGTGCTACAGCCTATGCAAGGGGATCAACCGGAACCTGTAGTCCGGGTCTGTCAGCCCTTGGCTGGCAGGTATTTCTGGTACCAGGCTACGGTTTCGTCCATGACCTGGGTGAAGGCCGGTTCCACGTAGACTTCATAATGCCCGACGCCTTCTAGAACGACCAACTTCTTGGGTTCTCCGGCGTTGGCGTATAGCTGCTCCGACTCCTCGGGCGGCACCAGGCGGTCATCGACGCTGGTAATGAACAGGATAGGCCTGGGTGAGATGTGGCCCACGATCCACTCCGGATTGAAGCCGATCGTATCGTCCACGTACTCCACAGGGATGGTCGACACGGCGGCGGGGTTGTTCTTCCGGGCGGCGGCGGCTAATTCGGCGGACTGGCGATCAGGGAGCAAAATATCGGCCCGTTCCACCATCTCCGACTTTCCAGTCAGGGCGCGCTGTTCCCGGTCGGCCTTGGAGCGTTCCAGCAGGTCGAACCATTCATCCATGCGGCGCACGCGGCTCATCCAGCGCGAGCCATGTCCGATACCAACCACGCTGACGATGCACTTGGCCCGCTGGTCAACGGCCCCCACCCAGGAGACGGTGGCGCCGCCGTAGCTGGTGCCGTAGATGCCGATGCTGTCCTCGTTCACCTCGGATTGGAGGCCCAAGTAGGTCATGGCGGCCTGCACGTCGGCAACCCGGCTGTAGGGGACCAGGCGGTTGGGTGCAACGCCCTCGCTGTCGCCCCAGCCCTTGTAGTCGAAGGTCATCACGACGTAACCGGCTTCGTTCAACACCCGGGCGTTGTCCGGCAGGTACAGGTCTTTGACCCCGGTATAACCGTGGCACAGCAAGACGGCCGAGCGAGTCTCACCCGCGGCCAGTCCGTCGGGAACGTAGACATCACCGCAAAGTTTGAATCCTTCGCTATAGAACTCGATGGCGCGCTTCATGGGGTCTGCTCCTGTTATTGGTCGATTTATTCGTCTACGTCTAGGCCCGCGGTCTGGAAATCGGCATTGGTCATGCCGGCGAACCGGTCGGGCAAGAATAGCTTGATGGATGCCGGGACCTGCTTGCAGCCGCTCTGGATGTACTGGGTAACGGCGATCGCGGTGCTGGGTCCCAGATGTATGCCCTTGGTTGTGTGGCCGGCGGCCAGCACGACGCCCTCTTTGCCGGGGACCGGCCCGATGATCGGCACTCTGTCGGGGCTGAGGGGCCGGGACCCGGCCAATTGCTCCACCAGGGCCGCGTTCTCCAGGTCCGGGAAGACGTCGATGGCCCGTTGCATTATCTCCAAGCGCGCCGACTCTGTTGGCACCCGGTCCATGTCCTCACCCTGGTAGAGCTGGTCCTCGTCGTAGTCCCGACCTCCGGTGCTGCCCACACTCAAGAAGCCGTCCAACCGGCTGATCATGTGGCCGCGCTTGGGGGAGCTGATCAATACCTGCAGCGGGTCGCCGTCGTATTTAAGCAGGACACGCTCGCCTTTCAACGCTCCCACAGGGATCGGGAAGTCCAGGTCTTTCTGGAAGAGAGGGCTCCATAGTCCGGCCGAGATAACCACCGTGTTGCAGGAGATATCCCCCGCGTCGGTCTTGACGCCGGTGATCCGGTTGCCTTCGGAGACCAGGCCGGTGACCTTGCGGTTGATGGTCTGTGCGCCTTTTTTTTCGGAGGCGGCAGCCAGGGCCAGGTTCAGCCGGTAGCTGTCTAGCTGGGCCGACTCGTCCTCGTAGACCGCGCCCCTGAGGTTGGGGGTAAGCCTGGGTTCCAGTTCGTGGACCTCAGCGGCGGTGATCCAGCGCATGGCCACATGCTCTTGCTGCCAGACCATCAATTCCTTGATCAGTTGTTCTTCGCTCTCTTCCAGTGCCAGCCGGAGCGAGGGACGCCGCTGGTATAAGAGATCCATGCCGGTCGCATCTTCCAATTCCGCAACCAGCGCCGGGAATTCGTTGTAGCTTTCCAGGCCGAACTGAAAAGAAGGGCCGGGGGTGAACTCGGTGCCAAGAAGGCTGATGAAGCCTGTTGCGTGGGCGGACGAGCCGCTGCCGATGGCCTCGCGCTCGAGCACGGCGACCTTGATGCCTTCTCTAGCCAGGTAATAGGCGATGGAACAGCCCACGACTCCCGCGCCGATTACAACGACGTCTACTTTTTCTGCCATAGGGAATGATACTCCAGGGTGAAGATGGCAGGAATTATGGAAGGGCTGCTCGTAACTGTCAATGACAGGCGCAAGGCTAAACGGACAAGCGAGAGGCTAAAGAGCCGGGGTTAGCTGGTTGACAGGACCGGTTTACGATGCGCCGAGGGGATGCCGGTTAGGCTGGCGCTCAGCTCCCAGAGGGCGGCGGCTTGGGCTTCATCGTAGCTTTGCTTGGAGGAACGGACGATCTTTCTCTTCTCCAGATATCTTCCGGAGATGCCGGCCATATCAGGGGATGACGCGGCGTAGACCGAGGTCAGGGCGCCGGCTTCGACGCTGATGCCACGTACGCCCAAGAGGAAGTTCAAGACCCGGCCGATCACCCCGTTGTTTCTCAAAATGTTGGTGCCGACCAGGCCGGGGTGCAGGGCGTTGACCGTCACTTCGGTCCCCTCGAGCCGCCGGGCCAGTTCGTAGGTGAACAGCAGGTTGCAGAGTTTGGAACGGGCGTAGGCCCGCCAGCCGAAATACCGGCGCGGGGCGTGGATGCCACAGAGCTCGATGCTGGCTCCTTTGTGGGCGCCGGAGGATACGTTGACTATGCGGGCCGGGGCTGAGGCAGTCAATTCGTCCATCAAAAGATTCGTGAGGAGGAAATACGACAGGTGGTTGAGGGCAAAGGTCATTTCTATGCCGTCGACGCTTTTCTCTCTGCCCACGAAGAAGGCGCCGGCGTTATTGACCAGGACGTCCAACCGCTGGTGCCGCTCTTTGAACTTTTTTGCCAGATGGCGGACCTGGTCTTGGGAGGAAAGATCGGCCACCAGGAATTCCACATGGGGGTTGCCGCTTTGCTCCCGTATGTCGATGGCCGTGATGGCGCTCTTGGCCGGGTTGCGGCCGACGATAATTACATTGGCGCCCATGTGGGCCAACTCAAGCGCCGTAACCCGCCCGATTCCATTGGTGGCGCCGGTCACCAGACAGGTTTTTCCTGCCATAAGTTCGGACCGGCAAATCGTTTTGAATGTCATCTGGGCCTCCAAAGGCCGTGGACGGCAAATCATTAAATCATCGACTACTCGATCGTACCCCATCCATACCCCTTTACCTAGAGCCGACTGGACCATCTTGATGACCCGGACGGTTCAACATACAGAGATGGAGCGGCCACCGCCAATCAGCCTCAGATACAAATTGATTCCCAGTGCCCCAGGGAGTAATCTGTTGCTCGGCGAAGATCAATTTACGGAAGGGACAAAAGTGACTCCCGTGGAGCTTCAGATTGGAATTTGAACTACAGGCCATTACCGCGCCCGGCAAGCGAATGATCGAGTTGGCTGAGAAACACGCGGCCGACTTTGCGGCCACTGCCGCCGAGAACGACCGGGCCGGACGATTCCCGGTGGAGAACATCACTGCCATGAGGAAGAGCGGTTTCGTAGGCGCCGCCGTCCCCGAGAAGCTTGGCGGGATGGGTGTCTCCTCCAACCACGACTATCTCGTGGCGATGAACCGTCTGGGAAGGGCCGAAGGGTCGACTCCACTGGCGTTCGTGATGCACCTCTCCCGTACTATGGGAATGACACGCGCTCTGAAGCGGGCCATCGCAACGGGAAACTCGGTCGTGCAGAAGCGGTCCGAGGATATGCTCCGAAAGATCGGTGCGGGTGAGATATTCATCACCGTCGCAAACTCGGAGCCGGGCGCAAACATCCGCACTTCCCGGACCCTCGCCACCAAGGTGGACGGCGGCTGGCTGTTCAACGGTGCCAAGACCTTCGCCACCGGCTCGCCTGCTGCCGACATGCTGGCCGTGCGGGCCCGGTTCAAGAACGATGCCGGCGAAGACCGCATGGGCGCCGCAATAGTGCCCGTGGACCGGCCTGGCGTTGAGATAAAAGACAACTGGGACGGCCTGGGCATGCGGGCTTCGGGCAGCCACGATGTGGTCTTCACCGATTATTTCGTCAAAGACGAGGAATTTGGCGACATCGGCGAGTACGGTAAATTCAATGCGCCTTTCCTGGCCCTGGGCTCTTTGAGCACTCTCGGATTGTCGTCGATATTCCTGGGGATAGCAGAATCGGCGCATCAGATCGCGGTTGACGCCATCAAAAGCCGTGAAGGCGGCCCTCAGTACCCCATGAACCAGGTGACGACCGCTGAGAATGAGATTGACCTCGCAGCCTGCCGGGCCATGCTCAGCCGGGCTGCCCAGACGCTGGACGACTACAACGTCGAAGTCGATGACTCGACAGCAGGGCCCGAAGAGACGACGCGCCGGGCGTTCCAGATGATTAAGAATGGCGCAATAGTAAAGAAGGTCGTGATGCAGACCTCCGGGGTGATCGTCGACCGGTCGTTGACGCTGTATGGCGGCGGTGGGTTCGTGGCGAACGCCACCCTGGCAAGGTTATACCGGGACGTCCGGGCCGGGCCTTTTATGCAGCCTTGGGCGACGAACCAGGCGATCGAACTCATCGGTCAGGTCGCTTTGGGTCTCGATCCCAACGAACTTTAATTTGAAGCCTAATTTGGAAGACGCAACTGGACCAAGGAGTTAACATGGCCGCATCTAAAATCACCTTTGGTGTAAGCCTAGCGGTGGATGATTATTGGGATCTCCCCGAGTTCGCCCGCCGGGCCGAAGACATGGGCTACGGCCGAGTCACCATGGGCGAGCACATCATGGACGGCAACCCGCCGCGGCCGACCCTGCTCAACCTGCCGGCCATGGCCGCCGCCGCGGGGGCCACGTCAAAAATCCGGATCATGACTGGGATCGTGATCGCACCGCTGTACCACCCGGTGACGCTGGCCAAGATGGTTGTCAGCGTGGACCAGGTTTCGCATGGGCGCTTGGACTTCGGCATTGGCATCAGCGGCCAGCGAGGCACCAAGATCGAATTCGATGCCGTCGGGGTAGACGTCCATACCAGGGGCAAACGCACGGACGAGATTCTCCAGGTTATGCAACGCCTCTTTACGGAAGAACACGTGTCCCACCACGGCGATTTCTTCGATTTCGATGACGTTACTCTGCTGCCCTTCCCGGCGCAGAAGCCGTACCCGCCCATCTGGGTCTCGGGCCGAAGCGAAGCCGCCATGAAGCGGGCGGGCGTGATGGGTGACGGCTGGTACCCCTACTTATTCACGGTGCCCCGCATCAAGGCCAGCAACGAGATGGTGCGCCAATATGCCGCCGAGGCCGGGCGAGACATGTCAAAGTTCTACTGGGGTCTGAACCAACCAACCGCCATCTCAGCCGACGCCTCAGAGGCCATGGCGCTGGCGGTATCCAACGTCGGAGAACGCTACGTTACGCCGGAGCGCAGTGCCGAGAGTATCGCCCGGGCCTTATGTATCGCCGGGACGCCGGAGGACTGCATCAAGGCCGTCGAAGACCGCATAGAAGCCGGAGTTGAGCATATCAACCTGGGGTTCTTGGCCTCAGAACCTGAGGCCTTCTACCGCCAGATGGAACTGTTCGCCTCCCAAGTGATGCCTAGATTCCAAGACTAGATTTCCTGCAAGAATAAATTCGCACCAGGAGCAAAACCATGCCGGACTCGATCACACTCAAGATGGAGTACAACGTCGCCGTCGCAATGAGAGACGGGATTACTCTTTACGCAGACCTCTACCGGCCTGAGGGCGCTGGCCCCTTCCCGACCATCCTCCAGCGCACCCCTTACGACAAGACGACCAGCCTGACCAACACCATGTTGGACCCCATCCGAGCGGCCAAGGCCGGGTTCGCGGTGGTGATCCAAGACACCCGCGGACGACACACCTCCGAAGGCGAGTTCTACGCCTTCCGTGACGACATCGACGACGGTTATGACACGGTCGAATGGGCCGCCGCTCAACCCTGGTCCAACGGCAAAGTTGGCATGTACGGGGCATCTTACGTGGGCGCCACGCAATGGCTGGCCGCCACCTCCCGGCCGCCCCATCTGGTGACCATCGTACCCACCGTCACGGCGTCCAATTACCACGACGGCTGGACGTATCAGGGCGGGGCTTTTGAGTTGGGCTTCAACATGTCCTGGACGTTGCTGCAACTGACTCTGGCCAACTTCAAGAATGTCTCCGGTGTCCAGGGAGTGCCGCGGGAACGGCGCGGCGAGATGATCAGGCTCATCGACAACATGACCGAGGGATTTGAACACCTGCCAACCAAGGACTTTCCGGGCCTGGATTCGGGTCTGGCCAAGTACTACTACGACTGGCTGGCCCACCCTGACTTTGATGAGTACTGGCAGAAGCTCTGCATAGAAGACAAACACTCGGAGATAGACGTCCCGGCGATGCATTTCGGCGGCTGGTATGACATCTTCCTGGGCGGCACGATCCGCAATTACCTGGGAATGAAAGAGTCCGGAGCCAACGAAACCGCTAGGAAAGGCCAGAGATTGATCATCGGCCCCTGGGCGCACGGCGCGCGAGGCTCGATGATGGCCGGCCGGCATTACTTCGGCATCATGGCCGACCCGATGGCGACCGACGTGGACGGCGTACATCTGCGCTGGTTCGACCACTGGCTAAATGACGCCAAGAACGGCATAACCGAAGAAGCGCCGGTGCAGATATTCGTCATGGGTGACGACCAATGGCGGGATGAGCAGGAGTGGCCGCTGGCCAGGGCCGTGGAGACCAAGTACTACCTCCACAGCGGAGGCAAGGCCAACTCCAAGAACGGCGACGGCAGCCTGGGCACTGAGAACCCGCAGACAGAAGCGCCGGACGTGTTTCTCTACAACCCAGCCGACCCGGTGCCCACAACGGGCGGCGCGCTTTGCTGCAATCCGTACTATGCCGCCGGCGGCGCTTACGACCAGAACCAAGTGGAAGAACGGCAGGACGTACTGGTCTACTCGACCTCGCCTCTGGAACGCGATGTGGAGGTCACTGGCCCGGTGACGGTGACGCTCTGGGCATCGACGTCAGCAACCGACACCGACTTCACAGCTAAGCTGGTGGACGTCTGCGAGAACGGTTGTGCCAGGAACCTGACCGACGGCATCATCCGAGCACGCTACCGCGATTCCATGTCCAAGCCCACTCTGCTGGAGCCGGGCCTGGTCTATTGCTACGAGATCGATCTCTGGGCCACCAGCAACGTCTTCAAGGCCGGGCACCAGATTCGCCTGGAGATTTCCAGCAGCAATTTCCCACGGTTCGACCGCAACACCAACACAGGCAACATCATCGCCGAAGACACCGAGCTACGGCCGGCGCTCCAGACGGTGTTCCACGACAGCCAACAGGCGTCCTACGTCAGCCTGTCTATCGTGCCCCGGTAACCTGAGTGGCGTGCCCAGGTAACCCCGCTAAAAGGAAAGAAAATGCCTGAAGAGACAACGGAAGAATGGGAGACCAACGAAAAGGTCTCAGGCGACCCTTTCCGGGAGTGGTACTCCAAGGAAATCTGGGGCAAGCAGGCCGTTGACGACGATGCCCTGTTTGAAGTGATGAGCTTGCAGGTGTTTCAGGCCGGTCTCACCTGGCGGATGGTGTTGTCGCGCCGGGACAGCTTCAGGACCGCTTTTGCCGACTGGAAGATCGACGATGTGGCGGCAATGGATGAAACCGATCTGGCCCGTTTGAAAGAGGACCCGGGGATTATTCGCAACCGCCTGAAGATTCAGGCCGTGATGGCCAACGCCGCGACCGTTCAGGCCATCCAGAAGGAACACGGCAGCTTCTGTCATTGGTTCTACCATGCGCTATCGGGTGAAGATTACCCCTCGCTGCAGAAAGAGCTGCGGTCGACCTTCAAGTTCATGGGGCCAGAGATATCCCGCATGTGGCTCATGGCCTCGGGCCGAATCACCCGTGAAGAGGGCGACAAGTACGACCCAACCAAAAGCTGAAACAGGGTTTTCAGTCGGCATTTGCCGCTGCTGCTTTTGGCCGGGCGACCAGCGAGCCTAGTAGCTGCCGGGAGATGACCGAGATGTCATCCACGGCCTTCTCGAACACCTCTGTGTTGGTCTGAGACGGATGGCGGTAGCCGCTGATCTTCCGCACGAACTGGAGGGCGGCAGCGCGCACTTCCTCGTCTGATGCCTCCGGTTCAATGTTTCGCAGTATCTTGATGCTCCGGCACATCTCTTACTCCTGCTTTTGCCGTATGCCAGGTATTCTACCCAATCTAAAACTGCGACCCTACGAGATCGAGTCTATGCGCCGAAGAAGCGATGCCCGTCAAATTGGCTGCGGCCTATTTACTCCGCTGGAACGAACTTCATAGACAAAGAATTTATGCAGTGGCGGGCATTGGTGGGAGTAAAACCCTCGCCCATGAAGACGTGGCCCAGGTGTCCGCCGCAACTGGCGCACTCGACCTCGATCCGGTGACCGTCGCGATCGGGTAGATGCTTCACCGCCCCCTCGACCTCTTTGTCGAAGGCCGGCCAGCCACAGTGGGCGTCGAACTTGTCGATGGACCGGTAGAGCTCCGCGTTGCATCGGCGGCAGATGTAGTTGCCATCTTCATAGAAGTCGTCGTATTCGCCCGTGAAGGGCCGTTCGGTCCCCTTGTACTCGATCACGTACTTCTCTTCGTTGTTCAGGGGGTTGTAACTTGGGGTGGTCATATCATCTCTTTCCGGTTTTATCGAATCGACATGGCAGAGAGTACAAGGTCATTCGCCTCTGCCGAAATCCTGGGCTTTTTGGCTCGAATCTTTGGAGATTCTACGCCAATTGGCCCTGTCTTGGTCAAGCGCTTTCTGGCTGTTTGTGGCCCGATAGGCCTGGCCGAATGGTCCTTTTGGGCCAATGAGATGGCCTAGATGGTACTGGTGGCCGAGCCGCCCAGGCTGAATACTGACCCCATGCAGTTCAGCACACGGCTCAAATCGCCCCAGCAGTTTCTTTTTTCGTCTTTATTGGCCGGGGTTTTTACGGCGGCTATCACCCCCGTAATATTGGTGCGTTGGCTGCTGCGAATCCCGTTTCTTAGTCTCGGGATCATGCTTCGTGTTGTGGGTGGTTGTGTAGTGTCGATCTGGTGGTCAGCAGCACTATTCCTGATAGCTCATGGCAATTCAAGTGTAGGCCACCAGATCCGCTCTACCGCCGGCCATATTGAAGATTAAGACCGTTTAAAACCGGGGAGAAATAAAACCAGGCAGCCCGACTGAATCGCAGCATCATGAAAAAATCTGGAGCCGGTCATGCCGATCGGATTCCCATCATCCCGTCTATACCACCGCCATCATCCCCCCTGATGGTGGTGGTTTTTTGTGCGGTGGGGCGCTGTTCCAGGACTGGCTGTTTAACCGGCCTGGCTTGGCGAGACTGGCATCACTATCTGGAAAACCGTCCCTTGTTCCTGTCCGTCAGCCTCGCCGGAGGTGTGGGTGTCGAAGCTGATTTTACCGCCATGCCCATAAACCACTTCCTTGGCGATGGCCAGACCCAACCCGGTCTCGGTATCCCTGCCGACGGCAACGAAAGGCTCGAACACCCTTAGGCGGTGGTCCAATGGGATTCCAGGGCCGGTGTCCGCCACCGTCAACCACCAGCCGTCGCCGTTCTCTCCGGCTACCTCTCCAGTGGAAATCGTAAGGTTTCCACCTTGTGGCATCGCCTTGACCGCATTGGCCACCAGGTTCAGCACGACTCTGCGTAGCCGGGCTTCGTCCATGATCACGTCACGGGCGAAGTCGATGTTCGTAGAAAAAGTTATATCAGCTTCGGCCAGGTCCTCGGCCATATGGTCCGTCAGCCGGTCGAGCCAGGTCCCGATCTGGACCACCTTGAGGTTCAAGTTGATCGCGCCCTTGGAATAATCGAGCAACTCTTGGGCCATCCCCAGATAGCGGTCCACATCTTCCAGGATCATGTCGGAAAGCCACTTGCGCCTTTCTGCGTCGATCTCCGGGTTGGCCAGCAGTTGGGCGAAACCGCGGATGTCCGTGAGCGGACTTTTGAAATCGTTCATGATCGATGCGGCCATATTGCCGATGGCGGACAGCCGCTCCGATTTCACCATTCCATCGACCAATCGGCTGTTTTCCACAGCGATGGCTGCCTGGTTGGCCACGATTTCCAACAGGCGCTCATCGTTCTGGTTGAATGAGCCGCCGTCCCGTTTGTTGACCACTTCCAAAACACCCAGCAGCTTGCCCCGCCATTGGATGGGAGTCGCCAGAAGGGACTTGGTGATGAATCCGGATTTTCTGTCTACCGAGGAGTCGAAACGGTCATCCTCGCTGACATCGTCCACTCGGAGGGTCTTTCCGGTGGCGGCCACGGTGCCGAGCACGCCCTGACCCATGGCCAGGGTTATACGGCGCACCTCTTCACTGGCCTCACCGATGGCGTACTCGATGTGAAGCTGACCGTCCGCCGGGTCATGGAGGGCGATACAGCTAGCCTCAGCGTCAACCGCTGATTCGGACTCTTGCATGATCAGAATCAACAGTTGGTCCATGTCATGGATCGAACTGATGAAGCGGTTCACCTGGTAGAAAGTCTGGATCTGCAGGTCCAGCAAGGCCTCGTTGGCCGCCCCTCCGATATTGTCTACCATATGCGTAATCCCAAACGACTCCAGCGATGCCAGGCTGTCATTTCGGTTCAATTCCACCACCGTATTGTTTGCCGTCGTTAATTATACTGGTAAAGTGGCGGGAAAATCGGTGGTCACAGAAATCGATATTCAATGACGCTAAATTCAGCAGCTGATCCGGCTTGTGGTATTCTCCGCGTGCAGTTTCGCCGCACTCAGAACGGTGCGTTAGCCACGTTAACTTATTCCAGTAGGTCTACCAATGGTCACAGTCACAGACAAAGAGACTCAGCAGTCCCAAGGCACGGGCGGACGCTTTTGCGAGGGATGCCCCCGGTGCACCGACGAAGACGCCGGCTTTTGCAAACAGCAGCACCCACAGCACAACAACCTCCACCCGGTCTGCCGGAAATGCGGCCACTGTGTCCTAAGAGGCAATCATTCTGACGACACATCAGACCTGCAATAAAGGCACAGCCAGGCCCATGACCTGGATCGTCTACATCCTGCGTTGCGCCGACGATACCCTGTATACCGGTATCACCAACGACTTGGAACGCCGCTTGGCCGACCACCAAGCCGGACAGGGCGCCAAATACACCCGGGGGCGCGGCCCCTTACAACTGGTCTACCAGGAAACTTGCGAAGGCCGCGGGCCGGCCTCCAAACGCGAGAATGAGATCAAATCGTTGGACAGAAAAGCCAAGCTCCTGCTGGTTTCCGCTCACGACCACCCCTCTGGCTGACTCCCCTTTTAGCTGAAACCCCTCTCCCGCCTTCCACAGCGCCTTCGCTTGAACTTAGTGCCGCAATCGTTAACCTAGTTATATAAAGCTTCTCCGAAAAAGGTGAACGAATGATCGATGCACTGGTTGTCGAAGACCACGATGATATACGGGAATTGCTGGTCGACCAGCTAGAAGACAAAGGCTGCCGGGTCCAGTCGTCCAGCAACGGTTCGGCTGGTCTGCGCCGGGTCAAGCAGCGCAAGCCCGACATCATATTTGTCGACATCATCATGCCGGTAATGGATGGGATCGAGTTCATCGAAGCACTGAAGCAAGACCCGGAGACCGCCGATATTCCCGTGGTCCTGCTAACAGCCGTGAGCGTCCCTGCCGTAACGATGAAAGCGATCCGGATGGGCGTGAAGTTCCGGCTGACCAAGCCGTGGGAGCCGCACGAACTGGACTACGTGTATGACCAGTCGTTGGGGCTGGAAAGCGGTGCCAACCCCGAAGCCGTAGCTTGAACTTAACACCGGATTCATTACGCTAAAGTTGATGAGATTCACGCCGAGGAGGCCTCAGAATGGTTAACGTGCTCGTTGTCGAGGACGAAGAAGATATCAGGAATCTGTTGATCGACCAGTTGCAGGACAAAGGCTGTACGGTCCGGAAGGCGGACAATGGCGCGGTCGCCCTGATCCGTGTCAGCGAAGACAAGCCCGACATGATCTTTGTGGACATCCAGATGCCTGTGATGGACGGATTTCTCTTCATATCAGAACTGCAAGAGAACCCCGAGACCTTCGAGATACCTATCGTGGTGGTAACAGCCATCAACCTGCCCAAGGTAAAAACCCGGGCGGCCGAGTTGGGTGTATCGCTCGTCCTGTCCAAGCCGTGGTCGCCTTGGGAACTGGACATGGTGATCGAACAAACCCAAACGCAGCTCAAGCTGGAATGGCAGATTCCGGCTCTGTAGCGATCCCCACGATTCCCGCGTGATAGAAAAAGCCCCGGACTCAGTATTGAGTCCGGGGCTTTTTGCCGTTTGGCCGAGAGCGCGGGATTCCCGGATACTTTATTTTGAGTTGACGATCCAGTCGGCTATGCGTTCGCCGATCATGATGGTCGTCAGGTTGGTGTTCGCCCGGATGCAGTTGGGCATGATCGACGCATCGGCCACACGCAGGCCCTCGATACCGTGGACTCGGCCGCGCTGATCGACGACCGCCATCTGATCGTCCGCAGGGCCCATCTTGCAAGTCCCCGATAGGTGTTGCCCGATCCAAACATGGCTCAGCATCCATTGGTCCAGTGTGTCATCGGACATCAGGTCTGCCTCGGTGGGCTCGATCAGGTTTTCTACGATGTTCTCGAATGACTCGTGTTTCAGTATGTCGACCCCGATATGCACCGCTTCCCGGAGCCTTTCCCTGTCCCTTGGGTGCTCCAGGTAATGGCAATTGATGACCGGTTGCACCGTGGGGTCGTTGGTGTCCAACGTGATCTCACCGGCCCCTTCGGCCAACTCCAGCATGCAGGTCAGGCGGATACCCTCTTCGGCGAACGGGTCGCCTCCCAATGGAGTGGAGAACGAGGACGGGAAAATCTGGATGTCGTTCCGGTCTTCGGAGCCCGTCGCCGTGTACCGGAGCAGTGTCTGCATCCGCGGCGCCTCGGGATCAAGGGGGAAATCTTCTTTCGTCTTGGCGCGGATGGCAACCAGTGGGTGGTCACGCAGGTTCTGGCCGACGCCAGGCGTGTCTTTCACAACCTGGATTCCTTTGTCCGCAAGGTGCGCTGCCGGGCCGATGCCAGACAACATCAGTATCTGCGGCGAGGCTATCGCCCCGGCGGAGAGGACTATCTGGTCCGCTTCGACCGTGAATACGTCACCGCCGCTTTCGGCTTCGACGCCCACGGCGCGGTTACCTTCGAACAAGATTCGTTTGACCAACACGTTGCCCCGGATGGTCAGGTTGAGCCGGTGCCGGTTGGGGTCGATATAGGAGAGCGAAGTGCTCATCCGGATGCCGTTGGGATTGTTCATGGGGAAGGGACCGACGCCCCAAGAATCAGGGTTGTTGTGGTCGTAGGTCTCGGGATAACCCGCCGCCATACAGGCTTCGCTGAAGGCGTTCTGGGCGGGCAGCCAGGTCTCCTTCTTGTGGCGTCGTACCGGGATCGGGCCGTCGTTCCCATGAAAGTCGTCGCTGATGTCGGTGTCGGTTTCCAGCTTCCGGAAGAATGGCAAGACGTTTATGAAGCTCCATTCATCGTTGCCCCAAGAAGCCCAATTGTCGTAGTCCTCAGGAACGCCACGGAGGAACACCTGGCCGTTGATGGCGCTCGACCCGCCCACGACCTTGCCACGGGGCACCGCTATCGGTGGCTGGTTGGGTGTCGCCGTGCCGGTGAACGACCAGTTGTGCGGAGCGCCCATCTCCGAGGCAACCGGAGCGTAGCCGAATTTCAGGTCATCGGGATATTGCTCGAAGGTGGAATAATCGGGGCCGGCTTCCAGGACCAGGACCGAGAGGTTGGGATCTTCTGATAGCCTCGCTGCCAGAGTTCCGCCGGCGGAACCAGCACCGATGACGATTACGTCGTATTTCATCACTCCCCCATTTAGTAACATTGGACGCCGCATTACTACCCGGGTCCGTTGGGTTGGCCCAAGTTGCAGCCGTGGGAGTCTAATGTTTCTCGGAAATTTGGTCAACGTTCTTCTGCCACCCGGTCTTCGAAATGCCGGGTGACGCGGAACCTTACAACAAAAAACCCGAACCACATCCAAGTGGTCCGGGCCTGATTCATGCCTAAAACTGGCGGAGGGAGTGGGATTCGAACCCACGGTGACGTTGCCGCCACAACGGTTTTCAAGACCGTCGCTTTCGTCCGCTCAGCCATCCCTCCATTTGAGTCCGCGCGGGAGCCCGCACGGGAGCGGCTGACGCTGGTGGACGCCAACGGACCGCCCGTATATTGTAACCACTTATTGTAACCACTACCGGACCTCGGTAAAAGGCGTTTGGCAACGAAGCGTCAAGGGGTCATCAAAATGGGTTTCCGGAGGCCCATCGGCAGGCTGCCAGCACGCTTGTTTCAGCTTGACACCCCTATAGGGCGATGCTAGAATCAGGCACGATTCGGACGTGAGGTTTTATGTAATTCCGCGCCTCATTTTCAATCGATCTCTCCACAAAAACCAACTACTGTTTCCCGGAGAACGCTTCGGCAAGCTCGCCCGCATACCCTGAAGGAAGGTGGACCCATGCCCCCAGAGATTATCAAGGGACTCAAAGATGTCTACTTCGACACTACCGAGTCCAGTTTCATTGACGGCATCGAAGGTAAGCTGCTCTACCGCGGCTACAACATCCACGACCTGGCCGAGAAGTCGACCTTCGAGGAAGTGGTCTATCTGCTGCTCTACGGCGACCTGCCAAACAAGAAACAATTGGCCGACTTCGACGCCGAGCTGCGGGCCAACCGCATCATACCCAACGAAGTGATCCAGGTGCTTGACCTGGTCAAGGCCAGCCATCCCATGGACGCGCTCCGGACCGGTATCTCAGCCCTCAGCGCCTTCGACTCCGAAATTACCGACAACTCGGTGGAAGCCACCATCCGTAAGGGCATCCGCCTCACAGCCATGGGGCCGACCATCGTCGCGGCCCACCACCGTCTGAGGAATGGACTGGAGCCGGTGGCCCCCAACCCGGACCTTACCCACGCCGGGAACTTCCTCTACATGCTCTTTGACCAGCTGCCAGATCAGGAGACCACCGACCTTCTAGACGTGGACTTCATCCTCCATGCGGAGCACGGCCCCAACGCGTCGGCCTTCGCCGCTAGGGTGACCGCCTCCACTGTCTCTGACCTGCACTCTGCCGTCGTCACCGGCGTCGGGACCTTGAAAGGCCCCGCCCACGGTGGTGCCGCCGAAGAGGTCATGAAGATGGCCCACGACATCGGCAACCCAGAGAACGCCGCCGAATACGCCAGCAACCTGCTGGATAATGGCGGACGCATCATGGGCTTCGGTCACAGGGTCTACCGTGCGGAAGACCCCCGGGCCAGGCACCTGCGCGACCGCTCTAAGGTCTTGGGCGAGAAGCGCGGCCACCCGGAGTGGTTCCAGATCCTGCAGCACCTGGAAGAAGAGACCATGCAGCCGTACCGGGCCAAGGGTATCTGCGTGAACGTGGACTTCTTCGCCGGTTCGATCTACTACCTATTGGGTATACCCGACGACCTGTTCATCTCCATCTTTGCGTTGGGACGCATCCCAGGGTGGACGCTACAGTGCGTGGAGCAATACACCGATAACATGCTGCTCCGCCCCCTCACCGAATACATCGGAGAGATGGACCTGGAATACACGTCCATCGACCAGCGGTCTTAATCCGGCTGCACCTGGCAAGTACTTAGCGAAAGGGGCCTTTACGGCCCCTTTTGTTTTGGCCCTGCAGGCAACGGCTCTTGTATTTTATGAGTGCAGAATCTGAAGCCAGGCGTCGTATAGGCGAACTCGGCAAGATAACCTTCGCCGAGTACATGTCGGTTGCCCTGTATTGGCCCCACGGCGGCTATTACACGGGCCGGGAGCCTGTCGGAGCCCAAGGCGATTACTACACCAGCCCAGCAGTGCACCCGGCCTTTGGGGCCCTCCTAGCGGTCCAGCTATTTCAGATGTGGCGGGAGATGGACAGTCCGTCGCCCTTCACGGTACTGGAACTGGGCGCGGGAAACGGTCTTTTGTGCCGAGACGTCACGGCTTACGCCAAAGAACTCCCTCAGGAATTCGCTGCGGCCCTGCGCTACGTCTGTCTGGACCGCCGAACGCCTGATCCCATCGAAAAAGGAATTCCCGGAACAGGCCGCGTGATGGCGGACGGGCTGCCATTCCAAGGGATTCACGGCTGCATCTTATCCAACGAATACCTGGACGCCTTCCCCGTCCACCAGGTGACAATGACCGCCGGCGGTCTACAAGAGGTCTTCGTGAGTGTCGAAGGCGAGGACTTGGTGGAAGTGCTCGGGGAGCCGTCGGACACCCGCCTGGCCGGCCGTCTGGATGACCTCGGAATCACGCTGGCCGAGGGTCAGACCGCTGAGATCAACCTGGAGTTGGAGCGGTGGACTCACGAGGTCACAGGGGCTTTAGAACGCGGCTACGTCCTGACCATCGACTACGGCCGCACTGCCCCGGACCTGTACGACCCGGAAGCCCGGCCCAGAGGCACCCTAGTCACCTACCACCAACACCTCCAGACTGATGCCCCACTGACCATGATCGGCCGCCAGGACGTCACCGCCCAGGTCGATTTCACATCAACCGCACGGGCCGGAGAGAAAGGTGGTCTTGAGACGCTTGGTTTGGTCACGCAGCGAGAATTTCTGTCCAACCTGAACCTGGGAATCCTGCGGCAACGGCTAAGCAGTCAGAGTCTCAGCCCCAGACAGATGCAGGCCAACCGTGCCGGAATAATGGACCTGGCCCGGCCAGGCGGACTGGGTGATTTCAAGGTGCTCATCCAGGGGAAAGGTATGGGGAGCAAAAGGCTGTGGGGGCTGGAACCATCGCCTGAGGCTGCGGCGCTCGCGGAAGGTTTACCGGCCCCGTTGTTGACCGGCCAGCACCTTTCATTGCCGAACGGCAGATTCTCCGGAGGCGAGACTGAATTTGAGGCTTTTTGGCCGTTCCCAGACGCTGGGACTCCGCCCTAGAGTGACCTACTCCTCGCTACCCTCTAGCTCTTCGCCGTCTGCATCCTCGGGCAAATCATCATCAGGCGATTCTGACTGAGTCTCGTTCTGCGGTTGTGCCCGGCCGCCGGGCTTGGGTTCGCAGCGGACGGCAGTGGTCAGGAAGCCGCTGTGGGCGATCATTCGGTGGTCCGGACGCACGCTCCGTTCCGTGATGTGCCAGGTGCGTAGCATGGTCTCCAATGATTCGATCATCTGGAACCGGCCGTCTTCTTCCAGACCCAGGACCAATTTCTGGACCTGCAGGATGGTCGGGACGAAGCTGAGCAGTATCCCGCCCATGACCAGCGCGTCGCCGATGCCGGGTATCGCCTGCCAAGGCTCGGGGACATCCAGGACGACGCGGTCGACGTTGCTTTCGTCGATGCCCTGGTAGATGTCGCGGATCTTGACCTCCAGGTTGGAGGAGTCGGGGGTTATTCGTTCGATGTTACGCATCGCCTTGGGCAAGACCGACTCATCGATCTCGTAGTTGATGACCTTGCCGGTGCTGCCGACCGCCCTGAGCAGAGCGGAAGTCAATGCGCCTGATCCCAGGCCACCTTCGATCACTGTTGCGCCGGGGAATATATCGGCGAAGTTGATGATATTGCCCAGGTCTTTGGGGTAGATTATCTGCGGGCCGCGGGGCATCTGGCGCACGAAATCGCCCATGGTGGGATGCACTCCCAGCAGAATGTGGCCCTTGTCGGTCCGGTACCAGCCGCCGATGCTGCTTCCGATGATGTCGTTGTGATACAGGCGCCCCAGGTGGCAATGGTAGGTCTCATCTTCGGCCAGGGTGATCATGTAGCGCCGGGCCTTGCGGTCTATGAGCAATGCCAGGTCACCGATTTGAAAGCAATTTTTGTCGGTCTGCGTCTGGTTTAAATCCGTTTGGTTCAATTCTAAAGTCTGCCTTGGTGGGAAATTGTGCCGGTGAGGTTGTTTACTGGAGGTTGTTTACTGGAAGTTGTTTCGGGGTGGCTGACATTGTACGCCATTACCCAACGCAAATGGGCTTGCCCCAGACTGCCCCAACCCGGCAGACGGCGCGTCTTTGCCGCCAGCGGAGCATGGTCTAAAGTAGCACTAAACACGGGAAGAGAAATGGAAAACGACCAATTCACATTGGATGAAGCCAACGCCCTAGTGCCCTGGCTGGCGGAGACGTTCCGGAATCTGGAACTTGTCCGTCAGGAGTACATCGCCATTCAAGAACGCGTCATCGAACTGGCGAAAGAGTCGGGGGATGATGAGATAGCCCAGTTATCTTCGACAGCCCGGGGCCTAGCGCGGCAGATTGAAGAGACCGTCGAAGAGATCCTGGACAAGGGAATAATCGTCCGCGACGTGGCCACGGGCCTGGTGGATTTTCCTTCGCAGCGTGAGGACCGGGAGGTCTATCTGTGCTGGATCGGCGGCGAAGACCGGATCGACTACTGGCACGAGACCGACCGCGGGTTCTCCCATCGGGAGCCTTTGTAAGACGCGTCGCAACCCCGTTGATCGTAACTACGATAGATCTGTAATTAACTTAGTTATTATACTTTTAAGCTATTTAGTATAATTAACTGCGCTGGATCATACGCTAAGTATAATAACGGCCTTTTGCTGGAAGCATTGGTTGTTCCTGTATCCCAGGCATCCATGAATCATGTAATTATACTCAACAGCCATTTAGTATAATTACATTGAAGAGAATAATACTTAAGTGTAATAACGAAGGTTCGTAGATGGACCCATCAGAATTCACCACTGACGCACCAGGGCAATTGGTCAAGACCGTCGAGGGTATTTGGGCGTTCGTACCTAGCCCCCTTCCGCCTCGATTCGAAATTGGCCCCGCAACTATCAGCAGATTATCGGCCGCAGATTTTGCATTGGGGCAACTAAAAGGAGTCGGCCAAACGCTACCGAATGCACAGCTGTTGATCGCTCCTTTTCTACGCAGGGAGGCCGTTCTATCTAGTCGGATAGAAGGCACGATCGCAAGCCTAGATCAACTGGTATTGTTCGAGGTGGAGCCTTCCAGAGATTCTCAAAACCCCGATGTGGGAGAGGTGGCCAATTATGTTTCGGCCATGCGGTACGGGCTCGCTCGTCTCGAGGAATTACCAGTCTCCTTACGCCTGATCAGGGAGCTTCACGAAAAGTTGTTGACAGGAGTTAGGGGTCAAGACAAGAGACCGGGAGAGTTCCGTCAGACTCAAAATGCGATCGGTCAGCAGGGACGCCCGTTGGAGGAAGCGCGGTATATACCGCCACCGGTAGCTCAGATGACTCAGGCGCTGTCCGAATTCGAGCTATTCTTGCACGAATCCACCGAGCTTCCGTTCTTGATCAAGTTGGCACTGGTCCACTACCAATTTGAAGCGATCCACCCATTCTCGGATGGGAACGGACGAATCGGCCGGTTATTGTTGTCTCTATTGCTATGTGAAAAAGGATATCTGCCCCAGCCTATGCTGTACCTGAGCGGATTCTTGGAAAAACACCGAGACCGTTATATCGACTCCCTCCTAAGGGTCAGTCAGACAGGAGATTGGGCCGGATGGGTCGATTTCTTTCTCGAAGGCGTGGCGGAACAATCGGCAGACGCGGTAGAGAAGTCTGGATTGCTTCTAAAGCTTCGTGAGCAATACCGGGAAAAGGCGCAAACGGCCCGCGCTTCAGCATTGCCACTCCTTTTGATCGACGAGTTATTCCAGGCTCCAGCCCTGAATATAACCATGGCGCGAAGGGTGCTAGACGTCACAGCCGTGAGCGCACAACGTAGCGTGGATCGCCTTGTCGACCTTGGAATTCTTGAAGAGGTTACCGGTCAGCAAAGGAATCGAATTTACCTGGCTCGGGACATCTTGAGCATAGTCAACGCGGAGTGACGACGAGGGCGGCGCGTCCGGACCGATTTAAACGGCAGAACACTTAAAAGAGGTCTCACGAAGCATCGTGAGACCTCTTTATATTCAAGGCAGTGCATGGTGCTAGATGAACTTAGCCCGCTCGGTGGGCTCGGCCCCGTGGTCAATGTAGACGGTGATGACCTCACTGAAGAAGTCCACAGCCGCCGTGCCCTGCTCTCGCTGACCGACCCCCGATGAGTTGAGGCCGCCAAAGGGAAGATGCACCTCTCCGCCCAGTGTCGGCGCATTGACGTGGACCATGCCGGTCTCCACGGTGTTGATGTACTGGTAGGCCTTGGTGATGTCTTTGGTATAGACCGAAGACGAGAGCCCGAATTCCACTGAATTTGATATCTCGATGGCCTCTGTGATGTCTTTAGCCTTGAAGACAGTCAGCACCGGGCCGAATATCTCCTCTTTGGCTATGCGCATGTCGGTCGTTACGTCGGTGAAGATGGTCGGTTCAACGTAGTAACCCTCGTCGTAGTCTCCACCGGTGAGCGCACGGCCACCAAAGGCCAGGTTGGCCCCTTCTTCGGTGCCGATGCCGATATATTCCATGACCTTGTCTTTCTGGTTCTGGCTGGCAAGGGGCGCGATGTCTATCGAGGGGTCGATGGCGTCGCCGATGGTCAGTTTGCTGGTCCGATCGATGAGTTCGGACATGAATTGGTCGTAAACATCTTCTTCGACGATGACCCGGCTGGTGGCGGTACAGCGTTGGCCGGTGGAGCCAAAGGCGCCCGAGACGATGCCGCCCATGGCCTTATCCATGTCGGCGTCAGCCAAAACGATCACGGCGTTCTTGCCGCCCATCTCAGCCTGTACTTTCTTGAGCCTCTTGGCGCTTTCGGCATATAGTTCGGTGCCGACTTCAGTGGAGCCGGTGAAGGATATCCCTTTGACATCCGGGCTTTCCACGAGTGCGTTGCCCACCTGACCGCCCGGCCCCGTGACCAGGTTCAACACGCCGGGGGGGAGGCCGGCTTCTTCGTAGATCTCCATCAGCTTGACCGCGCTCAGGGGCGTGGCCGAGGCCGGTTTGAAGACCAGCGCGTTGCCGCAGATCAGCGCCGGAGCGATCTTCCAGGCAGGTATGGCCAGGGGGAAGTTCCAAGGAGTTATTATCCCCACCACGCCCAGTGGCCGGCGGATGGTGTAAGCGACCGTGTTGGGCAGCTCTGAAGGGGTTGTGTAGCCAAACATGCGGCGGCCTTCGCCTGCGGCGTACTCCATGATGTTCATGGAGCGTTTGACCTCACCGTGGGCATCGCCGATGGGCTTTCCTTCCTCGATGGTGATGGTCCTGGCCAACTCGTCGGCCCGGCGTCCCATGATTTCCAAGGCTTTGTAGATGATACTGGCCCGGGCCGGAGCCGGGGTGTTGCCCCAGATGGCCAGGCCCTCTTTGGCGGCGGCAACAGCCTTCAGCGCGTCTTCGGCGCCGGAGGTCTGGAACTCGCCGACGATCTGATCGGTGCGGGCCGGGTTGTGTACCTGGTAGGTCCGGCCGGTCACCGATTCTACCCACTGACCGCCGATGTAGTTCTTATGAGTCGTGATCTTAGTGGCCGCCATGGCTATCTTCCTCCGGCTATGCCTGAGTTTTATTTAATAAGGGTCTCGGGCGGTGACTAATCTTCGCCTGAATACTCTAAGCCCACACCAATCACCTCGATCTGCATGGACCGTACGTCGGGCGCCGCCTCGTCAAAGCGCACACCCAGGGAGACGTTGATGCCCTTGTAGATCTCCGGGTTCCCTGGAACATCGAACCTGTGTTCCAGATGGTCGCCTCTCAGGTCGAGGTCCATGTGCTCGGCGATACGGGACTCTCCGTCATAGATAATCACTTCGTGCACCGCGGCATGGTCCCTGGTCCGGAAGCTGACGTAGGCGCCTTCGATGCGCATCCTAATGCCATCGACGACTGCGGGAGTCGGCAGTGGAAAGTGGAGCCAGGTGTTCTGGCCCCGCGCGCCTTCGATGCGGACAAATGGTCCAGTGGCCCTAACCGAGGTTAGCCGGTTAGGGTATTCGACCTGCATATTTACGCCGTGCATCCACAGAGTTCGCTGTGGCATGGATTCGCCCCCTTAGGCTTTGGCCTTGTTATCAATGATCATGCTACTGGCCGCTACAGACGTGGGCTACACGCCTGACCGGCCCAAGCTGGCAGGGATTATAGTCGCAATTCTCGTGCCGGTACAGCGGCAAAAAGCATCTTCTGATTATCCGGCAACCAGCATCTCGTCGGTGTTGATCAAGGGTGACAAAAGGCGCGGTGCGTCGTCGGTTATCAGGACCATGTCCTGTAGGTGCCAATGCCCGATGTGAGGCTCCAGGGCGACCACCATACCCTTCTCCAGGGTGTGCTTGCCGGAGGGGACCATGTAGGGCTCTTGTTGGTGCCACCAAGCGCCGACTCCGTGGCCGGCGATGTTGATCTTCCCCTCGATGCCCGCGTCATTGAAGGCGTTGTTGGCAAAGTGGTAGATGTCCGAGGCCCTGGCACCCGGGCGGCAGGCGTCGATGGTAGCCCGGTAGATGTCCCGGTGAATGTTATAGGTGTCGATGAGTTCCTGGCTTGGTTCGCCGATAACCACCGTCCGCGATTGGTGCCCAGGGTATCCGTCGAGATAGGAAACGTAGTCGTTCCGGATCAGGTCTCCCGCTTGAAATGCCATGTCGCCTTCGCCGCCGTAGGCCACGTTGTTGCGGCTGGTGTTGAGGATGCCGTGGGCCCAATTGGCACCGCGCCGGATGCAGCTCTCAATGATCCGGGAGTGCACATCACGTTCGGTATCGCCGGGCCGGACAGTAGGGAAGACCTCCAGGTAGGCTTCATCCAAGAGTTTTGCGCCCCGTTCCAGAGCGGCCACTTCGGCCGGAGTCTTGATCCAGCGGACCCGGTCCATCATATCGGTGGCATCCATAAGGTTGGCATTGGGCAATAGGGAGGCTATCTCCTCCCACTGCAATGCGCTCAGATAGTCCTTCTCCAAGCCGATCTTTTCTTTTTCCAGGTCCATCTCCTTGAGTATGTCGGTGGTGCGGGCGTAGGGCGATTCAGAATAGCCGTCATAGACCTGAACGTCCTCGATCCAGCCGTCACGGCGGGCCAGAGGGGCTGCGATATCGTTGACGACCAGGACTGGGTCACCGTGGCGCGGCCACACGACCAAGACGCCCCTGGGAGAGTCTGGGAAATCCAGGTGCCGGGCCAATGTTCCCGGATAGGCGAAACCGGCCAGATAGGTGAAATTCTTGCCCGAACGGGCTACAACCGCGGAACAACCGTTTTCGTCCATCAGTTGGTTCAAGCGTTCGATATTGGCGATGTTCTTATCTGCCATTGCATGCCTCCCGACTGGGTTTCGGCCTGGCCAGAATATTCATAGTTTGAATTGGACGAAGTCTAGACCAATTGCCCAGCAGCGGCAACGGCCCGGTTGACGGCGATAGCCAGTCTCCATAGAATCCCGTCCGAGAGCATCCCGTTCGAGCATCCCGTTCGAGCATCCCGTACACCGTCCCTTAAGATGAGCCGCCCACTGGCAAAGGACCAACCAACCCTTGGAATGGATATTTCTGGCCATTTTTAGCGCCGCCCTTTTTGGATTAATCACCGCGCTGGAAAAACGGCTCATCGACCACCATCTACCGAACCTGGGCGTCTATTACGCATCCATTTCGTTTTCGCTATTGATCCCGGCGGTGATTGTATTTTTGGCCACCGGCGGAGTGCCGGACGAGGCCACGAACTCCAGCATGGGCTGGGCCGCGCTCTCCGGAGGTGTCTGGGGAGTTGGTCTGGCTATGGTCTTTTGGGGTTACAAGCTGGAGGAGGCGTCACGGGCATCGGCGATCGTGCACACATTCCCTGTGTTCGTCGCAATCGTGGCGGTATTGTGGCTGGATGAAACCCTGATTCCCGGCCAATGGGCGGCCATAATCGTAATAGTGCTGGGAGCCTTCGTGATTTCCATCAGAATGTCCGATGGCCGCGGAATCCTGAAGTTCTCGCGGGCCTTTCCCATATTGATCTTTGCCAGCCTGCTCACGGCGCTGTCCCATGTCTTCGCTAAAGAAGCGATGAACAACGACCTGACAGTGTGGATGACCTACGCTCTAAGGGCAGGGGCGATGGCGGTGGCCTTTGCTGTGATAGCCAAGCCCAAGGCGTTTATCGAGATGTTTGTGGTACTGCGCAACTGGCGCACATTAGCGCTGATGCTGATCGCCGATTTCTTGCTGGCGCCGGTGGCGTCCATCTCCCTCACGCGGGCCACCGGTCTGGGGGCGATCTCCCTGGTGGCTGCATTGGCCGCCACGCGTCCCTTTTTCGTGTTCATGGTCAGCAGTTTCTTCAGCATCGAACGTATTCAGTTGCTGCGAGAGCCGTTACAGCGGGACACACTGGCGCTCAAGTTGGTCGCGCTGGCCATGATCGTTGGAGGAATCGCTATTCTGTCGCTTTTGTAAGTTCCGGCTACGGTCTATATGGAGTAGCCGTCCCACCCGGAATGACTTCTTCCGGAGTGGCTTCTTCCCGACTGTATCCGTCCACGAAGGGGCAGCCCTCTCCCATTACGGGGTATTGGAGAAGCATATGCCACCGGCCATCTTCTTTGACGATCTGGAGTGGCATGGCAGCGACATAAGCGTTCCTTATGCCTTCTTCGCCAGATTTGAGCTCACCCAAAAGCTCCATGGTTATGAAGGCTTCTTGCGTATCCCCGACAGGGACGAATACGTCTTTGACACTCATCTCCGGATAGGTAAACGCAGTTTTCTGCTCCTCGAAGAACTGCTCCATCTGTTCAGCGGTGCACCGGTCTGCGAAGTTGTTCGAAAGAAGTGAATGCACCGCTGCCGCATCATGCTCTTCAGTGGCTTTCATCCAATCATCAAACAACTCGGTTGCTGCTTTTTCGATCTCGCCGGCAGACTGCGGATTTATAGCAGGCGTCGGACTGTCTGTGCCACAGGCGACGGCAAGGGCTAAGACCAGGGCCAGAAAGAGGATGAACGCTGAGGGCTTCAAAAAAGATTGGTCCTCTCGAAAACGGAATCGTCGCTAGTTATTATAAAGTGAAGGCCCGGCAGACTGCGTCTGCCGGGCCTTCACTTTGGTGATTAAATTGGAGCGGAAGACGAGATTCGAACTCGCGACTTCCTCCTTGGCAAGGAGGTGCTCTACCACTGAGCCACTTCCGCTCGATGTTGCTCCAGCCTTGCGACCGGTTCTCCGTTAGACGGAGCCAAGGTTGTTAATGGTGCTGCGGGACAGACTCAAGAGTCGATGTCCTGCCACGTCCCCCGTGAAGTCGGGCCGTGCCTAGTAGTATAGCAGACCTGACTGGATTGCTGTCTATCGTTAATCAGTTTCCCTGCGGCTCAACGCAAACGCACGGGTCGTAATAAAATATTTGGTCAACAAGTTGGTACGCTCCCATGCCGGCAAAGCCCCATCGGCCAGGTGTTGTAGATACCGTTGAGTTACTCTCGCGAAGTGCGCCTCATGCCCTTCTTGGTAGGCCTCCGGAATCTTGATTTCCCATCCAAAATCAGACGGCTCATCTGACAACCCCGGATACCGATCGCTTAGGCTCTCCAGCGCTTCGTTCACGATTGAACCAAACAGACCCAGATCCGTATCTTCGCCCGGCTCCAGATACAACGTCGGTTTGAAATCCTGTGCCTCATCCTGCCGGATAACCAAGTTGGCCTCGGTTCCTCTCATGATGGAATAATGGGTATCGCCGCCCTTGGGGTTTTCGAAATCCCACTGGACCGATACCTTGCAATGAACCCCGCGCAACCTAAAAACAAACTCGCCATTGGCGGCGACGTTGAGGTCCGAACCATTTTCGACCTGCGGCGCCAGATAGTCGGGATAGGTTGTTTCGTTGGTGACCATATTGAATTGCACGACCGTCAGCAAGGTATCCCAGCTTCGGGCGGATATCACTTCCACGTCATCGTCCGGGTTCTGGTAATCGATGGGGTCTTCGGGAAAAACCTGCCACATAATCAGGTCGGCAAGATGGGTAGAAACATCCACTATGCCTTCGCCCTGCTGCTTGGCATCGAAAAACCACGCCGGCCTGACCAGAGGTTGCCCAGCTACGGCCTTAGAGAAATAATGAACACTTTCTTTGGAGATCGCCGGTTCCTCCGGGCTACCCGTCACTAATTCGCCAAATAGCTCAGGAATCCTGGAAAGCGCTCCTTGGAGGATAGACGTGATTTCGTGACGCTCGGTCATGATGTCGTTGACGACCAGCCCCTGTTGCTCTGCCGATGCCAGGGCGTCCTTCAACGGGCCGAAACTGCCTGGATCAATGACCATGGGCTTGTCGGCTAGTACGTGGATCCCTGCCTCGATCGCCCGCCGGACGTATTCGATCTTCCGTCCATTGTTTCCGGCAACGACCATCACGTTCCCGGGCATCTCTTGGAGCATCTTCTCCAGATAATCGTCTCCTCTGTAAACTTTTGAAACCCAGTGGGTGGGTTGATCTGGCCTGCTATTGGACTGGTCGATCAAGGCCAAATAAGACTCGAGTTCCGGGCCATCAGGTGCGTAGATATGCACGACCGAATCTACCTGGTCGTAGGCACGACTTTGGACTAGCCCGGCGTGAAAATGGCCGGGATCAAGGATCATTAACCGGACTGCTTTCTTAGCTTCCATAGACGATTCTTGTGCGACGATTCTTCTCAAATTCAAAAGCCCCGGTCTATCACCGGGGCCATGTTTATTGCTTGATATTTAACCTATCCGAATTCAATGTCGGCCATTCGAGGCCGACAGACCGTCTACAACAGCGTATCCGGCGTGAGTTTCGAAAATTAAGAGGTAGGTGGTGCCGAGGGACAGACTCGAACTGTCGACACCGGCATTTTCAGTGCCGTGCTCTACCACCTGAGCTACCTCGGCAGTAGGGTCTATTATCAAATCTGCGCAATGCACTGTCAAGAAGGATTTATGTTCCGGCGCTCCACATTCGCGTCCAGACCGGTGTTTTAGAGCATATCGTACAGGGGGCAATATCATGATTTACGTGCCTGACACAGGCTTGAATCAGCCTGCGGGGACCAATTGATAATCAACATGCCGTAGGCGTATAATACAGTCGTAAATGAGGCTAATTACCCGCGGATTCTTAGAGAATTCCCGGGAGATTCGTCTCCCCCCAAATCAAATATATGCAGATACCCGGAGGACGGCAAAGATGGTCGAGGTACTAACAGGCACGTTTGCGGTTAAGGCTGGTCACGCCCAAATGCTCAAGGGCGGAGTCATCATGGACGTGGTGAACGCCGAGCAGGCAAAGATAGCCGAAGAGGCCGGCGCAGTAGCCGTTATGGCTCTTGAACGCGTGCCCGCCGACATTCGCGCCGACGGCGGTGTGGCCCGCATGACCGACCCGCAGATCATCTGCGACATCATGGACGTGGTCAGCATCCCGGTCATGGCCAAGGTCCGTATCGGCCACTTCGTCGAGGCCCAGATACTGGAGTCATTGGGCGTCGACTATATCGACGAGTCCGAGGTTCTGACTCCGGCCGACGAACTGCACCACATCTGGAAGCAGGACTTTAACGTCCCCTTCGTCTGCGGCTGCCGCAACCTTGGCGAGGCCCTGCGCCGCGTTTCCGAAGGCGCCGCCATGATCCGCACCAAGGGCGAGGCGGGCACTGGCGACGTTGTTGAGGCGGTCCGTCACATGCGCTCCGTCCAAGACGCCATCCGCAAGCTGGAAAACATGCCAGAGGACGAATTGGTCGTTGAAGCCAGAGACATGCAGGTGAGCCTGGAACTGTTGATTAAGACCAAGGAAATGGGCCGCATGCCCGTGGTCAACTTCGCCGCCGGCGGCGTGGCCACTCCTGCCGACGCAGCCCTCATGATGCAACTGGGCGCCGACGGCGTCTTCGTCGGATCAGGCGTCTTCAAGTCGGGCGACCCAGCCAGCCGGGCTTACGCGATCGTTCAGGCAGTGACGCACTACAAAGATGCCAAGATTCTGGCCGAGGTCTCCAAGGGCCTGGGTGAGGCAATGGTCGGCATCAGTGCCAAGTCACTCCCCGAAGACGAACTCCTTGCCGCCCGGAGCAAGTAAGTACCGGACGATAAATTTAAACAAAGGTATCAGCAGGCCGAATTGGAAATAGGCGTCTTAGCGGTACAAGGCGATTTTGCCGAACATATAGCTGTCCTCGCCAAGCTTGGTGTTCAAGCCAGGGAGGTTAGGCTCCCAGAACACCTGGACTCGCTGGATGGACTGATTATCCCAGGGGGCGAAAGCACGACGCTTAGCCGCCTGATGACCATCTACAACCTCAGAGAACCCATGCAGCAGATGGCCGCCGAAGGGCGCGCCGTTTGGGGCACCTGCGCTGGCATGATCATGCTCGCACAAGAGATCACCGAGAACGACCCTGTCCCGCTGGGCATCATGGACATTGGAGTGCAGCGCAACGCCTTTGGACGCCAGGTAGACAGCTTCGAGCAGAAGTTAGACGTCAGCGCTTTTGGCCCCGACCCCTACCACGCCATTTTCATCCGTGCGCCATTGATCATCCGCGTCGGCGAAGAAGTCGAGGTGCTATCCGCTCTGGATGCAGACCGGCCGGTGGCCGTACAGCAGGGAAACCTGATGGCGACCTCATTCCACCCGGAATTAACCACCGACTACCGCTTCCACAGCTATTTCCTTGAACTGGTTAACAGCCACGGGAACGGCTCCGCATGATTACGGCCTTCCGCCTAGGAGACGCATTGCGCTGTATGTTGGTCGACGCCCCCGGTGGGGCCAACTTGGCTGCGCCAACCGAATCGGTGGTGCGCTGCCGGCCGTTACGCAACTCAACGTTCTGGAAGCAATCGTTGGCCGGCAGCTCCAGCCGCGTAACGATGGGAGATTGGAACGGAATGGGCCTGGCCAGCCTGGCATCAGCCAGGGTGCGCAACGGGGCACGCGCCTGGGAAGTCGACCGGCTCCACCTGAGGGACACAGACCAAGCTTTCGATCTTCTGGAACAAGTCGTCTATGCCGCAGGTTGCCGTGGCGCACAGAGGGTTTTTCTGCGGATGCCCTGCGACAGCCCGATGGTCAGCGTTGCCAGACGGGTCGGATTCTTTCCTTACTACGAGGAGATTCACCTGGCCGGCCAAGAACGGCTGCCCGAAAGCGGTAGTTCCTCCGCAGACAGCAAGGACGGATTCACCACTGAGGACCGTTCTGCCGCTGACCAGCAAGGAATATTCCAGCTCTACTGCGCAGCGACGCCCCAAAAAGTCCGCGAGGGGATCGGAATGACCCTAGACCAGTGGTGGGATTCCCAGGAGCCAGCCCAGGCCCACCGGAAAGAGACAGTCTTGAAACTGGATGGAAAAACTGTTGGCTGGCGGATGAGCGAACCATTTGGCAAAACCGCTTCGGGACAGATGATTGGCCATCCTGACCACCCGGATACAACTCCGTACCTGGTGCGTCTCTGCGGTCAAACGCAGAACTGGCTCGTCCCCGACTACCAGGGACACATCGTTGATCTGCTGGAGCGGCAGGGCCTATCAGAAGTAGGCCGTTATACTATGCTGATCAAGGCAGTCGTAGTGCCGGTTAGAAGTCGCGAATTTTCCTATGTGGAGGCGTGATATTGGCAACGGTGCAGGAAGAGCTTCAGGAAGAAGACATTCCAGAAGAAAATATCCAGGAAGAAGAGATTCAGGAAGAGGAAAGCCGCCGGAATCAGGTTGAATTGGACCTGGTACTGAATGTGCTGCCTCCTGGCGTCGCTGAAGTCTTACGCGAGCGCGACGACCTGGGCCAATTGCTGGAAGTAGTGCTCGATCTTGGGCGCCTGCCCGAGGCCCGGTTCGTGTCGGTAGACGCCGAATTGGACCAGTCTCCTGTGACCAACGCCGACCTTGAGAACGTGATCGAACGGATCGGCGATTTCGGAGAGGACAACCGCGCCGGTATTGAGCGCACTCTCCACCGTATATCAGCCATCCGCAACCGCCGTGGCCAGGTCATCGGCATCACCTGCCGTGTCGGCCGTGCGGTCTTCGGCACCATCAAGATAATCGAAGACCTGGCTTATTCCGGCAAGAATATCCTGCTACTGGGCCGCCCCGGCGTGGGCAAGACGACCATGTTGCGCGAGATGGCACGGGTCCTCTCAGTAGAGGCCAGAAAGAGGGTGATCATAGTCGACACCTCCAACGAGATTGCCGGCGACGGCGACGTGCCGCACGCGGCGATCGGCCGTTCCCGCCGGATGCAGGTGCCTAGCCCCTCACTTCAGCACGGTGTGATGATAGAGGCGGTGGAAAACCATATGCCGGAGACCATCATCATCGACGAGATGGGCACCGAGCAGGAAGCCGCCGCCGCCCGCACCATCGCGGAACGAGGCGTGCAACTGATCGCCACTGCCCACGGTAATTCGCTGGACAACCTGATAATGAACCCCACTCTCTCAGACCTGGTGGGCGGCATCCAGACCGTGACGTTGGGAGACCAGGAAGCGCGCTACCGGGGAACCCAGAAAAGCGTACTTGAGCGCAAGGCGCCGCCGACCTTTGATGTTGTGGTTGAAATACAGGGCTGGGACCGCCTGGCCGTCCACGACAATGTTGCCCAGGTGGTCGACCAATGGCTGAGAGGATTCCCCATCGCGCCGGAGATCCGGTCCATGGGCGACAACGGAGAGGTAGTCCGCACCCAAGAAGCGGCCAGGGTCAGTGAGGCCCAACCAGGCACCTGGCAGGCCGATAACCGGCGGGGCCGTCAGAGCAACCGCGGCCCCCAGTCCCAGCCTCAGGCGCAGACCCCTCAAGGCCAGACGATGGCGCAGAGCCAGATGGCTGCCCCAGAAACACCCGTCACGTTCCGAGAGCCCGAGTCTGTGGTGAAAGAGTCTGAAGTTCGAGTGTTCCTCTTCGGAGTCGGACGTGACAAGCTCGAGGCCGCGGCCGCGGAGTCTGGGACTTCGGTACAGATCGTCAACGAACTGCGGAGGGCCGACCTGGTACTCACAACCAAGACACACTACCGGCGGGGCTCCCAGTTGGTGCGCATAGCCGAGTCCAGCGGCACACCGGTCTGCGTGCTGCGCAAGAACACAATGCCCCAGCTTCATGAGTTCCTGGGCACCGTGATCAAGGAATGGCACGGCGGGGGTGGCAGTCAGGGTTTCATGCCCGACATGGGTAACGACGATGACGGCCCGCCCTTCACCGGTGGCAACGGTTCGCCGACTATGGAAAGGGCGATGGACGAAGCTGAGGAGGCTGCCAATCGGGTGTTGGCCGGAGAGCAGACGGTCCACCTGTCGCCCCAGCGGTCTTACATCCGGAGGCTGCAGCACATCTTGGGCCAGCGTTACAACGTTGCCTCGGTAAGCCAGGGCCGGGAACCGGAGCGTTCCGTCCTCTTTTATCGAGTTTAAGGCCGGGGGTCTAACGCCTTAACCAGGCGCAGAATAAGATGGCCAGCTTTATAGTATTTGAAGGTGGCGACGGCTCGGGCAAAAGTACCCAGGCCGGTTCGCTACTGCGCCGCCTGCGCCGCAGGGGCATCAAGGTCCTTCGCACCCATGAACCCGGCGGCACCTCGCTTGGACAGTCACTTCGGCGTCTGTTGAAGTCTGGCGAACCGATGACACCCATCAGCGAATTGATGCTTTTTGAGGCGGCCCGCGCCCAGTTGGTCGAGCAGGTGATCAAGCCATTCTTGGCCCAGGGCGGAGTGGTCATAGCCGACCGCTTCACCAGTTCCACAATGGCATATCAGGGCTACGGACGTGGCCTGGACCGCGAGTTGATCGAGAGGCTAAACCGGGAAGCAACCGGCGGTCTCGAGCCCGATCTGACGGTCTTGTTGGACCTGCCGGTCGAGATCGCGTTGGCCCGGAAGGGAGGCGGCGGTGCAGACACGTTTGACGATGCACCGGTGGACTTCCACCGCAAGATACGCCGGGGCTACAGCGCACTGTCCGCCGCCGACCCGGGGGGATGGCTGGTGCTGGACGGTCAGCGCCCACCCGAGGAACTAAGCCGAGACATCTGGACCAAGGTGCAGTCGATCCTTTAGTACCGACGATAGTTCGCCGAACAGATCGCTTAGCCGCTCCGAGTAATGGCGATGAGAACCCGATTCGAAGGCCATTACCTGGATTCCTGCCTTCGCAGGAATGACGGGTGAGCGAACAAGAAAGTCTCGCTCCGATAATTGAATACGCCACGCCTAGGCTGTCATTCCGAGGAGGCGCTAGCCGACGAGGAATCCCATTACCCA
>Ga0209501_10000147_pt1 | contig 89177 bp, 82 predicted proteins | sample ArcticOcean_MG_C_4_FD_187434 | JGI IMG/M metagenome (GOLD analysis project Ga0209501, IMG submission 187434) | Marine microbial communities from western Arctic Ocean - ArcticOcean_MG_CB4_134 (SPAdes) (version 2) | ecosystem: Environmental > Aquatic > Marine > Oceanic | place: Arctic Ocean... | reverse complement strand
GTTTCCATTCTCTGTCACCTATCACTCATGAAATTTTTTTACATGAATCACTTTGCCGGGACGAGTTTAACTTCCGTTCCAGCGTATGTCAACGACATGCTCGATCACCTTGTGCCGAACATGAAAACAGCACTCCGCCGGTCGGAGTGCTGTTTCGTAGTCCTGATGTTTGAATTCGTCAGGCTATGCAGCGTCTCTCCGAGCGGCTTGCTTGCGCGGGCGACCCGGCTTAAGTCGACCCTTGGTCAAGTTAAATTCGGCTCGCGGTGCCGGGATGTCTACGACGTACCCACATTGCAGGCATTCGTTGTACTGCCCGTACATATCAATTTTTGCTGCTACGTCCCCATTACAACGGGGACATGACTTAAACGAAACCATCACGTCCATCTCCTTCCGACCAATTCCAAAATCGCAGTCCAATATTCATTTCAAGACACGCCAGTATACATCGTTACGAATTTCGTTGTCAACATTAAAACGCAACAGAGCTCGAAAAGTCTGACGAGGCCCAAGATCGAGAGCATTTATAGGTACGGCATATACTCATTTCAAGCTCGAACGTAGGAGCAACCGCTCTATGGAAGGGACACGGTTGCGGATTCTGCAATTGTTGCAGAAACAGGGTTCTGATACCGTCGATAGGATATCCATGACCATTGGGCTGGCGCCCACGACCATCCTACGCCACCTGGACATCTTGCAGCGAGACCAGTTAGTCGCCTACAACGAGATTCGCAAGAAGACTGGGCGGCCGGAGCACTCCTTCTATCTCACTGAGCTTGGTTAGGAAACGCTACCAAAGCACTATTACACGCTGGTGGGCATGGTTGTGCGAGAACTCGCCGGCCTGACAATCGATGAAACCACAGAGAAGAGCGGTCAGGACATTCTCGAATTAGTATTCGCCAGACGACAACGTGGCACAGCAGCTGGATGGATTACTCAATCACCTTCAGAAGGAAGATTTCTATCCCGAAGCGGTAGTTGAGAATCCGGGCATGGAGATACGACTTCACAATTGCCCCTTCCGTTCGGTGGCACTGCAGAACGAGGCCGTCTGCGCTCTGGATATGAACATCATATCGTCGACACTTGGATTCGACGTGACCAGGTCTGAGTGTCTTATAGAGGAAGGCGAGACCTGCTGCGTGTATACCGCGGAGATTCCACTGCAACTGCGCGAAGAACTCGCCACCACCACCTAGACTGGCCACTCCTCCATCCTGTACGCCGCGTCCCAGAACAGGTACTCGTATTTACTGTTGGCAATGAAAATGTCGGCGACACGTTCTCGCTGACTTTCGGACGAGTCCGACATGGTACGGTCCATAAACGAGCGAAGCCACTCAGCCAACTCACCGAACTCCGGTGAGCTGTACATCTCAATCCATCGGCAATAGAGCGGCTGGTCGAGAGGTTTGCCGCGAGCTTCCAGCGCCTGCCCAATCTCGGCATATCCCCAAGAGCATGGCAGTAGCGTCGCGGCGATCTCGGCGATCGTGCCCGCATGGGCGTTGACGAGCATGTGCTGGGTGTAAGCCAAAGTCGTAGGTGATGGACGGGTCGCCAGTAATTCTTCTTTGGTAATTCCGAATTCCTCGCAGAAGCTGACATGGAGGGACATCTCGGTGTTCAAGGTCTCGTCCAGCAGCTTGGCGAACCAGCCCATATCTTCCAGTGTCTCGGCCTTTGCGACGGCCAACGCGATTACACGGGAGAAGCTGATGAGAAAGACGTAGTCCTGTTTCATGTACCACTGGAATTTCTCTAACGGCAGCGTGCCATTGCCCAACTCGACGACAAACGGGTGCTGATGTTCCTTCTCCCACACCGCTGACGCGCGGTCCCTGAGTCCGTCAGTGAATCTCATCATGACTTGCTAGCCCGTTCGATCACAACTGGCTCACCATACGCCACCTGTTTAAGTACCGTTGGATCTCCGTGCATATAGCCAACTACGTTCACGGCACTGGCGGGACGGATTTCGTCGCCTCGGCTGGCGGGAGTTCGTCCAAAGAACATACAAAAAGCGTTCCCCGGCGGCCAATACCCCAGGTCGCCGAGTTGCACGACCTCTTGGGCATTCTCTTCGTCAAGCTCGACCGGTATTCCGAAATAGATTTCATCTCCCCAGGTGCTTGCCGTCTCCTCGATCGGCAACGCTTCCCATATCCGAACAGCCGTGTTTGTGTCGTTCAAGGTGGCGCTGATTTCCACCGAGCCTGCAGTTATCCTGATGTCACGCTCGTTCATGGGACAAGCCTCCTCTTATGAACATCGTCAGGGCGTATAATACGCGGGCTGTCAATCTTGTCAGGCTTTTCGTTCGGCGTGGAGATATACCCTTGCTTTCAGCCGTTGTCTTCGACCTATATGAGACGCTGATCAGCGAGTACGACCCTGAGTTCGAGCCAGGCCCCTCGATAGGCCCCCGACTTGGCATTGAGGAAGACTCGTTCAAACGTGGGTGGTCTCAGCTTCGGGAACGCAGAGAGACGGGAGACATCCCGGACTACCCCAGCACGCTTCGAGAGATTTGCCTGATGGCGGATACGCGACCAGATGAGCGCACAATCCAGCGCCTATCAGAGGAACGTCTGGCTCTCGACGCCAAACCTTTCGCTCAGGTAGATAATGAGATACTCGCGATGGTCACCCACCTGCGGAAGCAGGGCACGAGGTTGGCCCTGTTGAGCAACGCCGCCCTCGAAGAAACTGCGGGCTGGGATAAAAGCTCCCTCGCCGAACACTTCGACCACGTAGTCTTTTCCTATCATGTCGGCCTGATGAAACCAGACCCTGCGATATATGCCTTTGTATGCGAGAGGCTGGGGATTCCGCCGAGTAGTGCAGCCTACGTTGGAGACGGCGGTGACAGCGAGCTTGTTGGCGCACAGCGTGCCGGTCTCCCACCGTACTGGGCAACCTGGTTTCTGGATCATTGGCCAGCCAGTACCAAGAGAATGGAGACCGTGCCGCGAAATGGCGCTGGACAGTTTCCACGGCTGCGCTTGCCGCCCCAAGTCCTAGCCGTGGTGGCGCCGAATCCCTTCACGCAGGATTAGATTGCTGCGGATCGAGATGAATTGATACGGACTCATTGAGTCTCACAAGTACGCCGTTTAGGAGCGAAACCACATGCCAAATGTTTCAGCCGAACAACTCGAAAATATTGCCCACGAGCTTCTCCGAGGCGCAGGAGCGACGGAGCATGAGGCTGCTACGGTGGCAGGGGGTATTTTGAGCGCGAACCTTGCAGGACACGACTCTCACGGCATCATCCAATTGCCGACATACATCGACAGGATAAAGGTCGGCCACATCGTCCCTGGCGCGCCGATGGATGTGGTGAAGGAAACACCAACGACGATGGTCGTAGACGGCAATTGGGGATTCGGCTATGCGGTATCGAAATACGTCATGGAGTCGATCATTAAGAAGGCCGAAACAGGTAACGTCGCCGCTGCGACCGTGTTCAGGCAGGGCCATGTCGGCAGGGTCGCGAATTACCCCATCATGGCGGCGGAGGCAGGGATGATCGGGTTCATGACTGCGGACTCTGGCCGGTCGGCGAAAGCTGTTGTGCCGTTCGGTGGGCGCGAGGCACGGCTGGGCACAAATCCAATCTGTTTTGCGATGCCCAGCAACCTCGACGGCCCGCTGTTCATCGACATGGCGACGAGCGCCGTCGCTGCTGGCAAGGTCAGTCTGGCGATAGCGCGCGGCAAGTCGATCCCCGAGGGCTGGATCCTCGACAAGGACGGTAACCCGACTACTGATCCCTCCGATTTCACCAACGGTGGCGGAATACTGCCGCTCGGCGGTTCCGAGGGACACAAGGGCTACGGTATGTCCGCTATCGTCGAGATATTCTCTGGCCTGCTGACGGGGCTCGGCTTTGGTGTCGAGCCGTCCGGACGCCACAACGACGGGTGTTTCATGGCCGTCTTCAAGGTCGAGGCATTTCGCGAGCTAGACGAATTCAAGCAAGAGGTGACGGAGTTTGCTCACTACCTCAAGAGCACGCCGCGCGCCGAAGGTTTTGACGAGATCTACTACCCAGGCGAGATTGAGCATATACGGACGCAGAAGTCGCTCCGTGATGGCATCGAAGTCGAGGACAGTACCTGGAAAAAGCTGCGGGAGTTGGCCCAGGAGTTTGGGGTTGCAGAGTCGACAGAATTTACGGGATGAATAGGATTTTTAGGCTTGGGAGACTGAGTGTGTATGCGTCCATTTGAGTCCAGAAATGTCAAGTCTGGACGCTTTGGTGCCTCATTCTGTCTTATTCTGTCTCATTTCTCGAAAGGCAGATGGCGTGCGAGTCATGAATCCATTATAGATCGTTTGTTCTGTTCAGTCAAGTTAACGCATGACCTGAGTTCGCAGGGTCAGAGCCTGCCCGCCTGGCGCTCTGCGCCCGACCTTCCAGCATTCGGGTCACTACGATACTCGCGCACGACCGAGTCGATGATATCCAGTGCGTAGTCGATGTCATCAGCAGAGATGCCGTAACGAGTTACGAAGCGCCAGCCAAGTTCAGGGCCGATGTCGTAGAACTGGATGCCCTTGGCGTTGATTCGGGACGCCAGTTCAGCGGCGTCGCTGTCAGCAACGTGACAGAACAGGAGATTCGTCTGCACTCGCTCCGGGTCAATATCTAGGCCAGGAATTGCTGCCAAACCTTTTGCTAAGCGCTGGGCGTTCTCGTGATCTTCGGCGAGCCGGTCCACCATGTTGTCCAGCGCATAAACACCGGCGGCGGCGATAATACCTGCCTGCCTCATACTCCCGCCGAGATATTTTACCCAGCGTCGGGCCTTTTCGATGGTCTCGCGGCTCCCGCACAGTACCGATCCGACGGGCGCTGCAAGTCCTTTTGATAAGCAAAACGTCACGGTATCGGCATCCTGCACCAACTCGTCTATAGGCACTCCGAGGCTGACTGCCGCGTTGAATATCCGGGCGCCGTCGATGTGGAACGGCAGATCGTGTTCATGAGCGATATCAGCGACCTCCTTGATGTCGTCGCGCGTGAGCACCAATCCGCCCAACAGGTTCTGGGTGTTTTCCAGAGAGACCATGCCTGTTTTAGGCCAATCGCGGCTGTCGAGATTTATCGATTGACGCACCTCGTCGGGGTCAAGTGAACCGCTTGCAGTGTTCTCCAACGGGTTCAAGGCCACCCCGGCGAGCGCCGCGAGACCACCAGCTTCGCCCAGGTTGATATGCGTGTTGCGGCCAAGTATCACAGAATCGCCCTTCTGACACTGAGAGAGTATCCCAACCATGTTCCCCTGAGTGCCACTTGTGACGAGTACAGCCGCCTCCTTACCGAGCCGTTCCGCGGCCATTGCCTCTAGTCGATTGACCGTCGGGTCTTCGCCCTCGTCGGCGTCGCCAAGCTCTGCCTCTGCGATTGCTCTTCGCATCTCGGGACTCGGCAATGTCTTCGTATCGCTTCTCAGGTCTACGGTTCTCATGTCTTCTCCAATGAAATTTGATCCAGTATTGGTCCGCCGAGTATCGCATCGTCGCATCGACACTCCACTTCATGGCACCGAGTAATTTTTGGGTCTTCTTGAATTGCTTTGGCGCACCGGTCGAGAAACTCCTGCGCCGGAAATACTCGCCAGAGACTGTTCCCCACCGTCAATCGAGTCTCGATTGGATCGACGACAGCATCGAAACGGTCGAATCCCTCAGAGCATCCGCCTTTGAAAACCATCATAGGTTGTCCTTCATTATCCCGCGCCCATCGAATAAAGGAGTTCCGCCCCGCCATGTTCTCGGCGAGGTGGATGGCGGTCATACTCGTCAGGTTCACGCCCATGAGCAAATAGTGTCCGCCCATCTCGGCGACTGCGCGCAGGGGTGCAAAGACATCCGTCGGCGATTGAGAGTCAATCAATCCGTGGGCGAGCGGTCCGACAGCGGCGAATGAGCAGAGCGGATGGTTGCCCCTGACGCGACCCTCCATCGACAGCACCGCGCTTGGAATTGCGCCCATCGTCCGGTTTATCTCCATGCTGTCAGGCCTAAATATGTCAACGAGGAGATTATCGTCGCCGTAAAGCTCATCATAGTCCCAGCCATTGCGGGGAGGCTGCATATTCTTTGGCGCGGCCACTTGGTAGTCCGATGAGAACGTTGGCACTGCGATGCTGCACCCTATCGCAAGCAGCCCATCAACGACCGCCTGCGCCCCACCGTCCACGTGTCCGAAAGAACTGAGAGACGAGTGAACGGCTAGGGGGCGGTTCTCAAGACCGAGGTCGGTTGCTGCGTTTGAAATGTCGGAAGATGTAACAATCATTGCGTACGCGTCCGATTAACGCACATAATACCGCCATCATCAAGATAGTAGGACAATGTGAGTCCAAAGAAGAAGCGGCTTGCCCGCGCGACAAAGACCAAAAAGCCGAGAAGCAAGCAATCGTTACAGCAGGTCGACCATGATTGGGACGACCTATCGTTCGACAAGCATGAACAGGTAGCCTCACGCGTTGAGCGGGAACGCCGCCGTCAGGTCGTCCAGGATGCCGGACGTGCATGGCTCGGAACTCCCGAAGAGCAGTATCGCTCCGGCGATCAAGTTACGGAAATTCGAGGTCTCGTGACCTCGGTCAAAGGCAACATCTACCTGGTTAACATCGCAGGTGAGCCAGTCGAATGCACCATTCGTGAATCCCTGAAAGTGCAGGAGACCGGGTTCATAAATACGGTCGCGGTCGGCGACAACGTTGTTCTGAGCGAAGATGGCGCAGGCGGCTTCGCTATCGAGGAGCTATTGGAACGCGACTCGATTCTCACAAGGCCAGCATCGTTCAAAGGCTATTTGCGGCAGATCGTCGCCGCGAACGTTGACCAGTTGTTGGTTGTCGCGTCGTGGCGAGAGCCTGCATTCTGGGCGGGGTTGATCGACCGATACCTGGTTACCGCCGACGTACACGACCTTGACACCGTCATATGCGTTACGAAGACCGATCTGGTCGAGGACTTGGACGACTTGGAACAGACTCTCGCGCCATATCGCGACCTCGACTACTCGATTGTGCTGACCTCGACGATGACCGGCAGTGGTATCGACGAGCTTCGCGGACACCTGTCCGGTAAGAGCACAGTGTTGTCCGGTCTGTCCGGCGCTGGCAAGTCGTCGCTGCTGAACGCGATTCAGCCGGGACTTGGGTTGAGAATTGGTGAGATCAGTACCTGGCGGGGCCGCGACGAGGGACGCCATACTACAACTCAGGCAGTACTCCTGCGCCTTGACGAGAGCACGACGGTCGTCGACACCCCTGGAATACGTGAATGGGGACTGAGCGGTCTTACTCGACCGGAACTGTGGCATTACTTCCCGGAGATCGAACGCGCTGCAGCCGGTTGCAAATTCACCGATTGCCGCCACTTCGCCGAGCCCGATTGCGCCGTCGTCGCTGCTACCGAGGCAGGTGACATCGACGGCGAGCGCTACTACAGCTACACGGTGATGTATGAATCGCTCCCGGAATCCATAGACACCTGGTAGATATGGAGATCAATCACAATAGAGAGCACGGAGTCCACAGAGGTTTCGTCGTTTCTCATTCTCTGTGATCTCAGTGTCCTGCGTGGTTGGTTCCTTTTCGCTACGTAGCGCCGTTCTTGCCGTTCTTCCACATCTCCTCGGTGAGGGCGATGGGGTTCATCGGCAGGCGGTGCATGCGTACGCCAGTGGCGTTGTAGATCGCATCGCCGATGGCGGCAGGAGGCGGGACAATGTTGGCCTCTCCGACGCCACGCACGCCGAATGGCTGCTGCTCGCTCGGCACCTCGACAATCACTGTGTCGATCATGGGCAGATCGAGACTCGTGGGCATTCGGTAATCGAGAAGTGAAGAGTTCATCATTGCGCCGTCGCCGCGCATGTAGTACTCCTCGTTCAGCGCCCAGCCGATGCCCTGCGTACTGCCACCTTGCATCTGGCCCTCGACGTAACTGGGGTGGATCGCCTTTCCAACATCTTGGACGACCGTAAAGCGAAGTACGCTTACCTTGCCCGTATCCGGATCGACCTCAACATCCACGATGTTGCCGCAGAACGAACCTCCGCCTGCTCCCAGGCCACCAGCGTCGAGCGCACCACGACCCATGATCGGCCCGCCGGTGTCATTGAGTTGCTCGGCAAGCTGGGCGAAGGTCATCTTTAGTTCTTCGTCGGTCTTGGAGCGGAACACCCCATCGGCATGTTCAAGGTTATCGGGATCGACATCCCAGATCAGGGCGGCTCGCTGGATCATCTGTCGCTTAACGTCCTGGGCTGCCTCATATGCCGCCCAGCCGGTGGCGTAGGTTGTACGGCTGCCGCCCGTCACGTCGGTATGACCAATGGAGTCGGTATCGACCACGATAGGATTCACGTCCTCGGCGCGGATACCCAACACCTCCGCGGCCTGCATCGCTATGGATGCACGGGTGCCGCCGATATCCGTCGAGCCCTCCGTCAGGTTGATCGTGCCGTCTGGGTTAACGCTGATATTCACCGCCGACTTGAAGCCGACGTTGAACCAGTATCCGATGCCCACTCCACGACCTCGGTTCGAGCCTCCAAGCGGCGCGGAGTAGTGCGGGTGGTTTTGCATCGCTTCAAGAACTTCGGTCGCACCTATACGCGGGAAGGTCATGCCATCGGCACGGCGAGTGCCCTTGGTGGCGACGTTCTTGAGGCGCAGGTCGATGGTATCCATACCGAGCTTCTCGGCGATCTCGTTAATGACGGTCTCGGTAGCAAAGGCGACGTTGGTCGAGCCAGGCGCGCGGTAGGCCTGCGTCTTGGGCTTATTGACGACGACATCGTAGCCGTCGATTTGCTGGTTCGGAATGTCGTACGACGCAAAGACGCACTTGGCCGCGGCGCCGACAGGTGAGCCTGGAAAGCCGCCAGCCTCGAAGCGCAGGTCGGCTTGGGCCGCGAGGATATTGCCTTGGGAGTCGACGCCTATCTTGATCTTGATATGAGAGCCAGGCGTCGGGCCAGTGGCCTCAAAGACCTCCTGTCGGGTCATCACGGCTTTCACCGGGTGCCCCGATTTTTTCGAAAGGACAGCCACCGTTGGGTCGAGGTAGGCGGGTATCTTGCCTCCGAAACCGCCGCCGATCTCCATAGGCACAACTTTAACGCGAGACTCTGGCACGTCGAGAATCTTGACCATCTCCCCACGTACACTAAACGTACCCTGCGTACTGGTCCAGATGGTAATGCGGTCGTCGCTGTTCCACAGGCCAGTGGACACCTGCGGCTCTATGTAGCCCTGGTGAACGGTCGCCGTGTCGAACTCCCGCTCAACGATCAGGTCCGCATCGGCAAAGCCCTTTTTGATGTTTCCCATGACCTGGCGAAAGTGCTCGGCTACGTTGGTCTGCTTGTCGCCCTTCTCGCCCATTTCATCGGTGCGAAGCGACTCGTGCAAGATCGGGGCACCGTCGGCCATACCGGCGGGTGCCGTTAGTACCGAGTCGAGCACCTCGTACTCGACTTTAATCTTGGCGGCGGCCTCCTCAGCAATGTGCGGGCTCGTCGCGGCCACGGCGGCGATGGCGTGCCCCTTGTAGAGCGCCTTGTCGCCAGCCATGACGTTGGTGCGGAGGTATCGTAGGTTCGCAGTGCCTTCGCCGAGGGCGATCATTTCGTCGGGAACCTCCGGCAGGTCGGCTCCGGTCACGACCGCATGCACCCCAACCATGGCCTCCGCGGCGCTCGTGTCGATGGACAGAATCCGTGCGTGCGCGTGGGGGCTGCGAACGAATTTGGCGTGAAGAAGATAGGCCGCATGGAAGTCGGCTCCGTACTTCGCCCTACCCGTCACCTTGTCGGCCCCATCATGCCGGATTGGCCGCGTTCCGATGACTTTGTAGTCACCGTTCTTGAGAATCATGTTTGGCTCGTACGTCGTTGTCACTCGATAGCCTCCCGAAATGTGCCATGCAGTCACTGGATTTGATTAGATTTCATGGTAGCAGGGAACCGGTCACGCGACAATTTCTTGTCTTGAGGAGAACAGTCAGAAGTAACCTGGATACGGGGGACGCCATCCGAAGAGGGGCTCAGATGAGCATGGCCCTCTGGCTAGTTTTTCGACAGACGCCTCGACAGACGGTACCCCAAGAATTTGTACTCGCCCCAGCGGTCGAGAAACGACTCGATCTCCTTTGGGCCGATGCCATGCTGCTCTCGGAAGAATTTTGTGACCTCGGAATCCACGGGCACCCGGCTGAAGTCGTGGAGCAGCATACGTAGATGGCTTGCGGCGTATGGGCCGATGCCGTGAAGACCGATGAGCACGTCGTAGGTCAACGCTTCCTCAGCCGCATTGCCCTGCTCGTCCATGAGTCCACTGTCGAGCAGTTTCTCGGTCGATAGCATTATGCCCTTGGCACGGAAGCCCATCGTGGCCCGCTGCCTCAGACCGTCGTCGCCCGCGTCCAGCACTTGCGTTGGTGTCGGGACGAAGCCGCTGCCGATCTCTTCGACTAGAAGCCTGGCCATACGCATCGTCCCTGCCCAATTGATCTGGACGGTGCATACTGTCTTGAGGAAGTCTTCGTAGAAGGTCGAACCGCGTAGAAAGCGCCCTGCACCATGCCCAATGGCGTCAGCAACGTCGGCATCGACGGTTAATGCGACTTCGATTGCTAACGATGGATCCCAGTGCAGCGACAGCCAACGCCTGACCACCTTTTCCACATCGAGCAAGTCAACGTTAGTCCCCTGCCCTTTCACAGAAACGTCGATCGAGTGAGCGTCGCTATGGGTAACGCTGATCGTTGTTGCTGCGCCGAGAAAGTCGGTGCGGGAAAGAACACCTTCATCGACGTTCCAACGCCAGGGCTCCAGCGCGACCCAGCCGTGACTTCCGACTGTCATGGGCAGCGAAATAGGATATGGGCTGGTGATGGTAAAATGTTGGTCGGGCATGACGGCTCAATGAAGCGGCGTTTGCGCGGCATGGTATCATCGTACGCGACCAAGCTGGAAGTCGAAGGACGCGAGGCCACATGAAGTCAATCGGAATCGCGATGTTGGGCAGCGGCTTCGCGGCAAAGTTTCACGTCGAGAACTACAAGCGCGTCCACGGAATCGACGTTCGTCTTATCGGAGTTTACAGCCGTAGACACGAGGTAGCCTCGGAGTTCGCCTCGACGCACGGCTTCGACAAAACCTACGAAAGCCTCGAAGACCTGCTCGAAGACCCCGCCGTCGATCTGGTCGACGCCTGCATTCCCAACAACCTGCACGAAGACGTCGCCGTCCAGGTATTGAATGCTGGTAAACACATCGCCATCGAAAAGCCACTGACTGGCAGTTTTGTGCCCGGCACCGACGAGGCCGGATGGCAGCGCTGCCTCAATACTGGTCTCGAAAGCGCTGACCGCATCGTAGAGGCGGAGCGGTCCTCCGGCAAACGCATCATGTACGCAGAAAACTGGGTCTACGCACCGGGAATCCAGAAGGCAAAGCGGCTTCTGGCGTCCGCGGATACCCCCATTCTCCGCATCGTCGGCGAGGAGTCGCACAGCGGTACACACTCTCCTTATCAAATGCAGTGGAAGACGGCGGGTGGAGGCAGTCTTCTCGTCAAGGGCTGTCACCCCCTGGGTGGCGCGCTATACCTCAAGCGAGCCGAGGGCATGAGGCGACTGGGGCGTCCCATTCGACCAACTTGGGTCACGGGTACCGTTGCAAATTTGACCAAGAGTGAGGCGTTTGCCAGTGAGGCCGAGCACGTCATTCGCACCGGCTGGGTGGACTGCGAGGACTGGGCGACGATGGTGGTCGGCTTCGACGACGGCAGCGTTGCACAGATATCGGCGGCTGATACGGTACTTGGTGGTGTCCAAAACGTGATGACGGTTTACGCCAGTCGTTCGACCATTCAGATAAGCCTGAGCCCCAACAACGCCGTCGTCGCGTACTCGCCCGATAGCAATGCCTTTGCCAACGAATACGTTCGCGAAAAGGTCGAGACGACCGCCGGATGGCAGTTCACCAACCCTGACGAGGACTGGATCAACGGCTTCCCTCACGAGATGCAAGACTTTTGTGAGGCAGTCGTCGACGACCGAGAACCGGAGTCGGGCAGCTCCCTCGGACGCGACGTGGTTGCAGTAAGTTACGCTGCGTATTTATCGGCGGCCGTCGGTCGGAAAGTGGACGTGCCCCTTGATTAACGGAGCGTGACCTTGTCGAAGAAGCCGAATCTCCTCTTCATATTCACCGATCAGCAGCGGGCCGACACAATGGCCTGCTACGGCAACGACGACATCCAGACTCCGAACCTCAACGCCCTCGCTGACCAGAGTTTCGTTTTCGAGAATGCCTACGTTAGCCAACCTGTCTGTACACCATCCCGCACGACGATCATGACCGGCCTCTATCCTCACACCAGTGGCTGCACTTCCAACAACATCCCGCTTTCCCGGAACGCAAAAACTATAGCTGAGATGGTTTCCGGCGACTACCGCACCGGCTACTACGGCAAGTGGCACCTCGGCAACGAGTTGCATCCACAACACGGTTTCGACGAATGGGTAAGCATCGAGGATCTCTACCGGCCCTACTACTCCGACGCCGCAGACCTCGGCAGCTTCTCCGACTATCATCATTTCCTCGTTTCCCAAGGGTATGAACCCGACGTTGTCGGCGAAGCGACCCTTGCAAAGGAGTACGGGAAGCACGACGCACGGGCGCGGTTCTCGGATGAGCAAATGGTGTTCAGCCGTCCGTTTGCCGCACAGTTGCTGGAAGAACACACCAAGGCTTCGTACCTTGGGCGTGCTACGGAACGGTTCATACGCGAGTCAGCAGACGACGACCGGCCCTTCATGTTGTACGCCAACTTCTTCGAGCCACATCCGCCCTTCGTAGGGCCGTTGGACGGCCTTCACTCTCGCGACAAACTCAACACAGGGCCGGCGTTCCTGCAAACTCCTGGCGAAGACATGTCTGTGCTGCACCGAATGATGGCCGACTACTACAAGAACGCAACCGAAGAAGGCGTCGATCTATCGACTGACAAAGGCTGGCGGGAGATTCGCGCTCGGTACTTCGGGCTGGTGACGCTCGTCGACAAAGCCATCGGCGGCATAATGCAAGCTCTGGAAGATAGTGGACAGGCCGACGACACCATCGTCGTGTACACGAGCGAGCACGGCGACATGATGGGCGACCATGCCATCCTGCACAAGACAATGATGTACGAAGAGGCGATGAGGGTTCCACTACTGATTCGCGTTCCTTGGCTATCGCGAGAGCAGCAGACGATAGGTGGTCGCGTCGGCTTGATCGACGCGGTCCCAACCCTGCTTGATCTTCTCGGAGAGAACGTACCGACCGAACTACAAGGCGAGAGCCTGGTACCGGTGCTTCAGGGCGACGCCGACCTGAGCGAAAACGACGTCGTCGTGCAATGGAACGGCGATGACGGTCGCAAAAATGAACCGTTCGACACAGACATCCCTGCGGAAGACATCGAGGCGGCATCAGCGATGCCGCGCCGCGTTATCATCTCGCACGAAGGATTGAAGCTGCACCTCAGTCCGGGCGACCAGTGCGAACTTTACGACCTCAACGACGACCCCCACGAACTGGTAAACCTCTATAACGATGAAGAGCACCGCCACTCGATTCGGGAGTTGGCGTCGCGTCTCCGGCTCTGGCAGGAAAAGTACAAGGACTACACGCCCGTGCTCCCAGACGAGTGGGATTCCGTGTAGAGAGTCCGATACTGCGATTGGCTTCCAGATCGAAAGTGAGGGGGTAGACGTGACTCAACTGGCGATACTCGGCGGCGAACCCGCCATCACGATCAACCAGAGCCCCTACGTGCAGTGGCCGATCTACACTGAAGAGGAGGCGCAGGTAGCCGCCGACTTGGTCCGCAACCACGCCTTATCCAGTGCCCAAGAAGGGCCAGGGCCAATCACGGAGTTGGAGCAGCTAGTCGCCGAGACCTGGGGCATCAAATATGCCATCGCACATTCCAGCGGTACCGCGGCTTTGCGGACGGCACTCTTCGGTGTTGGCGTCGTGCCCGGCGACGAGGTCATCACCCAGTCCGCCGTTCATCCGTTCAACTGTCTGCCGATCATCGGCTGCGGCGCAGTACCGATCTTCGCCGACATCGCCCCGCTCACAATGACCCTCGATCCCGAGGACGTGGAGCGCAAGATCACGCCGCGCACGAAGGCCATCATGGTAGTTCACTGGAAGGGCATTCCGGCGGACATGGACGCGATCATGGACATCTCAAAACGGCACGACTTGAAGGTCATCGAAGACGTTGCGGTGTCTCAGGGAACGACTCACCGCGGCCGTATGGTGGGCACTATCGGTGACGCATCTGGCATCAGCTTCCAGGACGGCAAGCTCACCTCCGCCGGTGAGGGTGGTATGTTCATGACTAACGACGATGAGGTCCACCAGCGCGCCGCGACACTGGGTCATTACGAGCGGCTCAAGACGCTGCCTGATCCAAAGTGGCAGGCCGTTTCGGGGTTCAGCTTCGGCGAGAAGTATCGGATGGCTACGATTACGGCGGCCATCGGTGTCGTGCAAATGAAGCGGTGGAAGGGGCGTCTCGCCGTGCGGCACGACAACGCGACGAGGCTCGGTCAAGCTATCGCCGAGATCAAAGGCTTTTCCATGCCCGATTTCCCCGACTACTTTGCCTCGCCCTATCATAGCGGCCATGTCAGGTTCCATCCCAACCAACTCGGCAGTGTCTCCCGTGAGACGCTGCTAAAGGCGCTGCAAGCTGAGGGCGCACAGGTGTCTTCCCCCGCTCGAAAGGACTCGCGCATCCCGCACACCGCCGGTCTTCAACGAATGCTCCACAAGCACCCTGTCTTCGCAGGAAACGAGTACGGGACCGACAACATCCTCTGGGAAGTACTCGGGCCGAACGCGACGAAAGTGGACTACAAGAACGTCACCTTGCCTGTCACCGAAGACCCAGAGGTGCCGTACGATACGATTCAGCTACCCAGCTTTACGCGCCCAGCCGATGAGCTGATCGACCAGTACGTCGCAGCGTTCGACAAGATCGCGACGAACGCCGATGCTCTCGCAACCATCGATTAACGATGACTATCACTATCGTGTTCCCCGTGAAGGAAATTCACGCGGTCGCCGCGAGTTTCGACGGCGAGGTCGGCTTCTACGTCGAGGATATGACGACCGGTGCCAACCACGAGCACAATGCCGATCGACGAATGCCGACGGTCAGCGTATGCAAAATCCCCGTCATGATCGAGTTGTTTCGACAGGTTGAGGAAGGCGCCCTCCGGCTGGATGACCGAAGACGATTGCGAAGCGACATCTCAAGACATGGCACTGGCCACTTGAAAACGCTTATGGACGACCCGGAACTTACCCTCAACGACTACGCGCGGTTGATGATAATGGTCAGTGACAATATGGCGACCGACATGGTCATCGACGCTGTTGGCCTGGAAAACATCAACGCGACGATGGACAGAATGGGCTTTCCGAACACGCGGACGAGCATGCCCATGACCGGGTGGCACTATCTCATCACCGGCCTCAGCCATCTGCCGCACTCTATCGAAAACAATGAGATCATGTACCAAAGGATGGCCGAGGGCAACCAGGACTTTGATGGCATCGGCTACACCGACTCGTTAGCAAGCAACGTGACGACGCCAAGGGAGTCGGCGACGATCATGAAGATGATCCACAACGGCGATATGGTCTCCAAGAGCGCTTCGGCAGCCATGTTGGAACTGCTCAAAGGGTGCAGCGACAGCAGCATGATTCCACACCATCTGAAATCGGATATCGCTGTCGCGCACAAGATCGGTTCGAGTAGGCGTCTCAAGGTCGATACGGGCATCGTCTATTTGCCAACCGGCCCGATGGTGATCGCCGCGATGACGATGTCGAGTACCGACGACGACAACGGCTCAGACACTATCAGTGAGATAGCCAGGCTGGCTGCACAGGCAGTTTCGCCAGAGAGTGCGATGCAGGCCGCTCCATGATCGACTTTCATACCCACGTCGGCAAGGACCACACCATCGAGAACGTCCGGCAGCATATTGGCGCTCATGGCGGCGGTATCTCGGTGCTCCTGCCTATCGAGCCAGGACCGACGTCGGCTTTGGGCAACAGCCGTGCCATGTCCACTGAGGTAGCTATAGAAGCACACCATGCCTACCCAGACGAAACTATCCCGTTCTGCCACGTCGACCCGATGAGCCCCGATGCCATAGACCGGCTTCACTCGTTCCACGAGACGGGTGTGATTAAGGGCTTCGGCGAACACAAGGTTCGCTTGCCGGTCGATCACCCCAAGAACCTAGAGATCTACCGGCTGTGCGGCGAGTTCGGCTGGCCGGTGCTCATTCACATGGATTACACCGGCGTGTTTGGCACCAACTTCCCGGCCCTGGAAACCGTCGCCAAATCCCTGCCCGAAACGACGTTCATCGGCCATGCAATGGCCTGGTGGACGAACGTTAGCGCCGACGCTATCACCGACCCGGACTCGTCGGACTTCTCAGATTACCCAGTCGGGCCAGTGACGCCAATGGGCCTGACTGACCGGCTGCTGACCGAATGCCCGAACCTGTACGGCGATCTCTCTGCTCGCTCTGGCTATTTCGCGCTGCGCCGAGACCCCGACTTCGGGCGCGACTTCGTGAAGCGTCACCGGAAGAAACTGCTCTGGGGCACCGACTGCCCGTGCATCGACGGTCAAGGCAATTTTGCGAACGGCACTTTCCGAGTCTGCCTTGCGGAGGCCATGCTGCCGCTGCTCCGGGAGTATTGCGAGTCCGTTGACCACTTCGATGACATCACACACAACAACGGGGCCGCCTTGCTCGGCCTCAAAGCCATTCGAGGTGAATAACAATGCCCAGCTTTGAGATTTTGCAGCCCGAGGGAGTCCACGCTCCTACAGGGAAATACTCCCACGCCGCGAGAGTTGACGGCGGCCAGCTGCTGGTCGTCGCAGGGCAGGTGCCACTCGACATCGACGGCAACCTTGTGGGTGAGGGCGACGTTGGTACCCAAACACCACAAGTGTTCCAGAACATCGAAGCAGTACTAATAAGCGCTGGGGCCTCGTTCGCCGACGTAGTAGAGTTTACGTATTACGTTGTTGGTCGTGAAAACGTTCAAGGATTCATCAGCGCACGCACGGCCATCTTCGACGCAGCGTATCCAAACAGCGGTTTCCCTCCAGCAACGCTTCTGGTGGTCAGTGGTCTCGCAAACGAAAAATTTTTACTCGAAGTGTCGGCACTTGCCGTGATATAAGACTCACAGCAGAGACCACAGAGTTCGCGGAGAAAAAGAGAATTCTCTGCGCTCTGCGCGGACACTGCGGTGAAAAGGACTCGATATGATCTACGATGGACACGCATATTGTGCACAAGACCCCGCGTTGGGCGGTGGATTCGAGGACCCCGCCGAGTATCGACGGTTCTTGCAGATGTTTATGGCGTCGGCCCGCCAGCAACCCGTGTGGCGAAAGCGCGACCGTATGCCAGGAGACTCCAGCGGCCTGATCGATCCTGCCAGGCCCTGGGATTTCGACGCATTGAAAGACTCCGGTTTCAGGACGGCTGCCAACGGCAAGGTCGAGTGGGATGTCGACGGCGAAATTTTTGTAAAACAGGCGTTGCCGCCCTGGGTCGATCACCTGACGTTCACGGCGGAGAACCTGGTTGCGGAAATGGACTACGTGGGTGTCGATATGTCGCTGCTGCACCGCACGCCCTACATGAGCAAGTCAAACGAGTTTATCGCCGACTGTGTTCAGCAATACCCTGACCGTATTCAAGGCCTGGCGTATATTGAGGAGTGGCTCATCGCTTCGGAGACCGATGCCTGTATCGCGAAGCTCGACCGCGCGATCAACGAACTCGGTTTGCACGGCTACCAGTTCATGCCACATCACATGGAGATATATGGGCTTGAACGCAAGTGGGACGGTCCCGATTTCAGGCCCTTCTGGGATGCTGTCGCCGACCTCGATGTCCCCGTCTTCTTTACGGTGAGCGCGAATGACTATAACGAGTATCTCGCAGAGCTACGCGCGATTGGCACCTGGATGGAGCGGTACCCCGACGTCACCGTCGTGCAGACTCACGGCTTCAACTGGCGGATGTTCTCCGACGATGAGAAGCTGGTAGTCCCCGACGAGGTGTTCGACGCCGCACCCATCGACAACCCGAACTACCATATCCAGTTACTCTTCGCCGTGTTCCTGCAACTGCAGTGGGACTACCCGATGCCCCAGATTCTGCCGACTATGCAGAAGATGTATGAACGCATCGGGCCAGAGAAGTTGGTCTGGGGCACAGATATCCCCGTTTCGCTCCTTTGGTGGACCTATCACCAGAATCTCGATTATCTCAAGAGCTACTGCGACTTCATCCCTCAGTCGGACATGGACTTGATCCTCGGCGGGAACATGGCGCGGATCATGGGAGTCGAGGCTATTGCATCGTAAGCGGCGTTGGCGTCTCCCAAACGATCTGGGTATAATCAGCTCTATCCATTTCGCTGACTTTGGAGCGAGTTGAATGTCCCACAAAGACGATATTGCGCTTATGGCCCACCTCATGCGTCGCGCCGGATTCGGTGCGCGACGGGAGGAGTTGGAAGAGCGCGTCAAATACGGCTACGAGGCGACCGTCGAGGAACTGCTGACCCCTGAGCAGCAACCCGCGGTCGATATCTACGACCTGTATCGGTATCAACCCTGGACATGGAAGCCCGGCACGGTCTACGGCATGGGCCACGCGCCATGGGTCTACCACCTGCTGAACACAAAGGCCCCACTCCAGGAGAAGATGACCGTATTCTGGCACGGCATCTTTGCGACGGGTGTGTCGAAGGTCGACCACTGGGACGAGATCATGGACATGATCGACACGTTTCGTGACAACGGCATGGGCAAATTCCACGAAATCGTAATGAGCGTCGCCAAGAGCCCAGCGATGCTGTATTGGTTAGACAATAACGAGAACTTCAACGGGCGCATCAACGAGAACTGGGGCCGCGAACTCCTCGAATTGTTCACGATAGGCGTAACGAACTATACGGAAACCGATGTCTACGAGTGCTCGCGCGCCTTCACCGGCTGGACATTGGCCGCTAAGCTTCCACGCTTCCCGATGGGCCGCTTCGATTGGGAGTTCGAGTACCTCGACGAGATTCACGATCACAGCGAGAAGAACTTCCTCGGGCACGTCGGCGACTTGAACGGCGACAACATCGTGAATATCGTTTTACAGCAGCCAGCGACGGCTCGATTCATCGCGCGACATCTCTACAACTTCTTCGTTGCGGACGAGGCGCAGGTGCCGGCGTGGTCGGTCACGCCCCCGCGCGACAGGGACGCTATCGACCAAATCGTCGAGAAGCTGTACACCAGCGACTATGACATCCGAGAGACCCTGCGGCTCGTGCTCAACTCCGATTTCTTCAAAAAGGCTCGGTTCGCCAAGGTGAAAAGCCCGGTCGAAGTGATGATCGGAACGCTGCGGTTCGTAGGCGGCTCAGAGCTGCCCGCGCCGGGCATCGGCAACCTTTCGCGGCAGGTCGCGTACATGGGACAGGAACTGCTTAATCCGCCGTCGGTCGAAGGCTGGCACACGGGCCCCGAGTGGATCAACAGCGGCTCGATTATGAGCCGAACGAACTATTTCACTGACATGATTAGCGATACGGAGCGACCGGGCGTCAAGGCACTCATCGACGCTCTGCAAGAGAAGGGTACCCTCTCGGCAGACGACTTCGTCGATACCTGTCTCGACTTGCTTGGCCCGCTGGATGTTGAAGCGGCGCCGAGACAGGAGCTTGTCGACCTGGCAAATGAAGGCGGCCCGCTGACCTGGGGGACAAACGGCGGCTACGACTCGACCGTCGCGCGCATAACTGAGATGCTGCAACTGATAGTCTCGCTGCGAGACTATCAGTTTGCGTAAGCCTGCCCCCTCTCCCGAGGGAAAGAGCCGAGGTGAGGGATTCTAGGAGAAGCGATTTGACGACTATGCCAAAAGACCCGGTTCTCGTTGTATTACAGATGACGGGCGGGAACGACTACCTCAACACTGTCGTGCCGTATAGCGACGGCATGTACTACGACTACCGGCCCACAGTCGGAATCGCCGAAAAGGACGTAATCCCCATCGACGACAAGGTCGGTCTGCACCCGAAACTCGGGTCGTTTAAGGAAATGTACGACAAGAACGACCTCGCCATCATCCACGGGGTCGGATACGCCAACTCGCCTCGTTCCCACTTCAGATCGATGGACATCTGGCACACATGCGAGCCGGACACCCTCGGCACGGAAGGCTGGCTCGGCAAGGTAGTGCGCGAGCTCGACCCGAACAAGGAGAACGTCGTCACCGCCGTCAGCATGGGGCCAAGTATGTTCCGGGCACTGTCGATGCCTGGCGTCCCGGTCGCTTGCGTCGACAACCTCGACAGCTATGGCCTTATGACCAACATCCAGGAACGGCAGCAGCGGGAGCGACTTCTCGAACGCTACAAGCGGCTCTACGGTCCCGCCATCGGCACCGGCCCAGTAATGGACTTCCTGGGCCAGACCGGCCTCAACGCCCTCGCCGGTGCGGATATGCTGAAGGTCGCGCCTCAACAGTACAAGTCGAATGTGGAATATGCCGAGAATTCCATCGGGCGCAAGCTCCGAAGCGTGGCGCAGATACACCTTGCCGATTTGGGCACCCGTGTCTTCTACGTCGATCAGGGCAGTTATGATAGCCACTCCAACCAAGCGGGAATGCACGACAAGCTCCTCGGCGATATGTCTCGCGGTGTTCAGGACTTCTTCGACGACTTGCGGGAGCACGACGCGGCAGACAACGTCATCATGCTAGTGTTCTCAGAGTTCGGCCGTCGAACATACGACAACGGCTCCGGCACCGACCACGGCGCGGCAGGTGCAGTCTTCATGCTGGGCGATGCCGTCAAGGGCGGCCAGTACAGCGAGTACCCGTCCATCAAGCGCGAGGATCTCGAACAGGGCGACCCGGTGCCGAACCTAGATTTCCGAGGCGTTTACAGCACGATCATTGAGGACTGGATTGGCCTCGACGCAACGCCCATCGTTGGCGGGACATTCGAGAAACCGCGCTTTCTAAACTGAAGAGCTTTAACCACGAGCATGCAGAGTTTTGGTCTAGGTTCCGTTCTTCTCCGTGGTCTCTGCGGTGATATTCATAACAAGCTAGAGTAGGTACAGATGCTCACACAAACGGTGGCTGGCAGAACTTACGATTACGACTACAACATCGGCTCACGGAATATGGGGATGGCAATTGGCGTCGCATTCGGCGCAGGCGACACGGTGTACGTCCTCAGCCGCCAGCACGAGCAGTTGGCCGACGTGCCCTGGAACAAGACCGCCGTACTCGCCAAAGTCGGTAAGTACACCGTTCCCGACGCTCCGGGCGGCGAGGAATTGCTGATCGAGTTCGGCCAGTACGGTGACGGCGACGGCGAATTGATTTGGCCTACAGGCATCGCAGCCGACTCGAACGAGAATATTTTTGTCAGTGACGAATGGTTGAATCGGATCAGCGTCTTCAACAGTAGTGGCGAATTCCTGAATGCCTGGGGTAAGTCGGGCATCGGCGGCGGGGAGTTCCAAGGTGCGGCGGGGATTGCCTTCGACCCCGACGAAAACCTCTATGTTGTCGATTCGCTAAACCATCGCGTTCAAAAGCTCGGCAAAGACGGTATGTACCTCGGACAGTTCGGCGGCTTCGGCACTGATGACGGTCAGTTCAACTCGCCATGGGGTATCGAAGTCGACAAGGATGGCTTTGTCTACGTCGCCGACCACAAGAACCATCGAGTCCAAAAATTCGACTCCGACGGACAATACGTCATGACCTTCGGCTCCTTCGGGACCAGCAACGGTCAGTTGAACCGCCCTTCGGACGTAACAATCGACCCCGATGGCGACGTGTATATCTGCGACTGGGCGAATAACCGGGTGCAGGTATTCGACAAAACAGGGCGATTCGTGACCAGTTTGGTTGGCGACGCGCAGGAAATGGCGAAGTGGCACAAGCAACAGGTCCAGTCCAATGCTGACGTGCTCAAGGCTCGACGTCGCGTAAAGTCGCTCGAACCAGAATGGCGTTTCGCCCTACCCGTCGGGGTCGCCTTCGATCAGGCCAAGAACCGTATTGTCGTTGCCGACTCCCAGCGCTGGCGTATCCAGATGTATCGCAAAGTCTCTGGCTACGTCGAGCCGCAATACAACCTGTAGAGAACGCATATGATCGCCGTTCTGACTCACCACTGGGCCAAGCCGGACAAAATCGATGAGGCACGGAAGCTGCTCGATGGCAACGGCCTCGCCCAGAGCAAAGCACCGGGTTTCGTGAGCCGGACAACGATGCTCTCATTCACTGATCCTACCCAGATCACTTCCCTTGTGGTGTGGGACAGCAACGAAATCTACGATCAGTGGAAGGCCAGCCCCGAACGGGAAGTTGCAATGTCGGGTGCCTATAAACTCTGGGCCAGTCCGCCGCAATCGGAGCGGTTTCAGGTAGCAGAGTAGTCATTTCGTGGCAGCATTCAGCACCCGCATCTGAGTCATCCCCAACGCTGCGATCGCGAATAACACGGCGAATCCGAGAAACGCGGCTGTGTAGCTTTCGGTCAGGTCAAACGTCAGCCCGGCAATCAGCGGGGCGAGGCCGAATGGGACCATGGCGAACATGATAACGACTCCCATGATGCTCCCGATGTGCCGTAGACCGAAACTCTCCTGAACCAGTAATGGTATCAATGCGCTGTGAGCACCCATGCTCACTCCGAAGATCGGTAAGCCTATCCACGCCAGCGTTGGCGACACGACAAGAAATACCGCCCCGACACATTGCCCACTCAAGGTCAGCATCATCGCCCGTCGGGCCGTCATACGCTCCGACAAATAACCGAATGCGGGCTTCGCAATGAGCCCAGCGGTGGCCATCACGGTCACCGTAGCTGCTGCCCATCCTGCGGACACGCCGAGGTCATTGAAGTGCGGCACGAGTTGTGGAAACACACCTGCGTGAGCAAAGGACCCGAAGGTCATCGCACTGATAATTGCGAAGAAGCTACGAGTCCGCACAGCCGACGACAACGAAACTCCTGAAAGTGTCTCGTTCGAGTTTGGCAATCCACTGATCGCCTCCTCTTTGTGCTCCAACGGATGCTCCTGTACAAGGAATATCACGAGGCCCGCCATTGCCAGTGCGATCAACCCAAGGAGAAAATATGCCATCTCCCAACCGGATACTCCGAGAGTCAGGGTTACGACGAGCGGGATTGCAATGCCGCCGAAGTTAATGCCCGCGACCGTGAAGCCCATCATGCGGCCCTGTGACGACTCGAACCAGATTGGTATGAGCCGCCCGGCAGGCAGCGCGGTTATGCCTGACATGGCAATGAACTGCAAAAAGCTCAGGCTGTACCAGTGCCACAACTCTGTCATTGCCGGACGGAGAAGAAAGCTGATCCCCATGAGAATGAGACCGACGATCATCACCGGTCTCGCTCCATAGCGATCCATGAATCGGCCCACGATAGGTGAAGCAAGACTGCCGACTGCGACGAATGACAACGATGCTGAAATGGCAGCCCGCGACCATCCGAACGAAGTCTCCAGGGGCTCTATGAACAGGCCGAACGCGTAGTTGCTCGATCCGACATTGACGCCGGCAGCGAGAAAAAGGGTGCCGAAGACCAGCCAGCGCCTGTTGCGGTCTAGAAGCCGGGCCACTTATTGCGGCCTGATTACTTCGAGCGCATCCAGCGCTGGCAGGAAAACGCTACGATACATCGCGTCACTGTCATCCGGGTTGGGCGTCATGATGACGAAGTAGGTGACTCCACGGTCATCGTTCGAAATCGCAACGTCGACAGGTTGATCGAGCGCTTTCAAACGATAGACGCTCCATCCGAGCCCGTCGAATTCCAGGCTTTCGTCGGGCTCGGGCGGAATGGCAATGCCAAACTGCTGAGAAAACGTGGGCAGGAGTTGCGGCGCTAGGTTCGTCGAAACCGCTTGCTGCACGATAGCGACCAGGCCAAGGGAGGTCTGGCTAAATACGCCTGGGCCGCGGTTCAGCCACCCTTCCGGCACGACTCCTCTAAGGCTGAACGTGGCGTCCTCAAATGGCACGAGCGTAATACGCTCAGACGCAGGCGTCGTAAAAGCCGGCGGCCTGATTTCGTCGATACATGAACTGTCGGGTTCCCGATCTGGACTACGGAGGAACGTGAGAGCCATCCCAAACGAGCATTCATTGGATGTGATCACGCCATGGCCGGCGCTCGGAAACTCGAAGAAGGAGCTGTTCGCGAGCGCTGAATCGACCATACGCCCCCATTCTGGCGGGGTGATCGGATCATACTCGCCCGCGAGAATCAGTGTTGGAATGTCACTCTCCATCGGCCTGGCTTTCAAGGTCCGCTCGACATCAGAATCCCAGGCATCACACACGTCGAACACAGATTCGATCTCCATATAAGGCATCAACGCGGGATAGAAGTCGGCGGCCAGTTCTACTGTCTCGCGAGTAGTAAATGGTAGCTCCTCCGCGCATTGCACCGAGAATTGCATCCCCGTACTAAAAAAGTCCAACTGGGCCAGGATCACGCCAAATATGAACGAAAACCGCCGAAACTCGTTCTTGCCCGCTCCGTCGATCAATTCGGGCAGCAGAGGGATGAAATCTTTTACATACAGGGCGTCGAAGACTGTTCCGACCAGCCTGTCGCCGGTGATGACAACCTCGTGAGTCTGCCCCGTGAGCGGATTGAGAACAGTGGTTCGACCCGGTGACTCGTCCAGCTTAGCGGCGGCTTCGTAGAACTTCGATTCCAGGTCGGGATACGCGCTGTCGCAGGAATCGCTCGCTTGGCACGCCTCAAACAACTTCGAGAGCGCCCGGTCCGCATTTGGCACCAGCGAGGCATACAAGTCCACATCAAAGGGGAAGGCGGAGTCGAGGATGACGCTGCGGATGCCCTCGGGATCTTCAAGCATTGCCGCCAGCGCCAGTCGCGACCCGTACGAAACCCCATAAATGTTCCACTCCCGAATGCCCAACTGCTCTCGCAGGTCTTTGAGGTCTGCGGCGTTCTCGATTGTGTTGTAGGCCGAGAGGTCAATATCCTCATCGACGAGACGCTCTCTGCACAGTCGCATGGCTTCGACACGACGGACAGCCTGGTCTCGCAGACTTAAGCGCTCGTCGAGCGCTTCTAGGATGACTTGAGCATCCTCTGGACAATCAAGGGCCGGATTAGAGAATCCGGTGCCGCGCTGATCAAACACAACTACGTCTCGTTCCCGCAGAAACGGCTCAATAAGGACTGGAAACTGAAACGGGGCGGTCTCGACGGCGCTGCCTCCAGGACCACCCGACAGGTAGACGACAGGGTCGGACGAAGGACTGTCCGACGTACTTCGAAAAATCGCGACATGCAGTTCGATCATTCGCGTGTCCGGATCGCTCCGGTTCTCCGGCACGGTGAGATTGCCACAATGGACAACGATGCCACGCGGCTCTTCTATCCGACACAAGTCTGGCTGGAAGCTAGATTCAGGGGGCGCGACTGTTGGTGTTGGAATCGACGCAGGGGTTGGTACGGGTGTGCTGGTCAAAGGGGTCTGCGATTTCGGGGTCGCAGTCGGCGTGTTCGAAGCCGTCGTTGCAGCGGGAGTTGGTGTGTGGGTGTCCGAACTATCTCCACAGGCAGCGATCGCAAATACGAAAATAGTCATCGAAAGGAGAGCGAAAAGTCGGGCCATTCAGCCAATCCCTTTCGAACGTGTCATCTCGTTGGTATGAACGTCCAGAAACGCTGTGACCTCATCCGCGGTGGGCATCGGTTCCGTATCACCGCTACTCGTGCATAACAAAGCACCGCAAACGTTCGCGATACGCAGCCCATCGGTCAATACGTCCTTTCGAGCACGGTGATCGAGCGCAAAAAAGTCTCGCACCGTGCCTCGACGAAGGATCTCCGACAAGAAGCCTGCAATGAACGCATCCCCCGCCCCCACCGGGTCGACGAAGTCAATTGCGTAGCCGTCGTGCTCGACCATGTTAGCGCCGTCATAAGCGGTCGCCCCGGCTGCGTCGCGAGTCACCACGACCAGACGTCCATTGGTTCGTTGGAATCGACGGACGTATTCTTCGGGCGATAAGCCGAGGCCCCAGACCGTCTCCGCTTCGTCGTGCCCCACTTTGAAGAGCCATGAGTACGGAATCATGTCATCGAATACCGATCGCGCTTCGTCTGGCTTCCAGATAGGTGCTCGGTAGTTGGCGTCGAACGAGACCGGAATGTCGTTCTTTTGTGCGTACTCGAGCGACTGGAAAATCGTCGTACGCGCAGTATCGCTCAACGCGGGTGTAATACCAGTAACGTGTAAGATGTCGGCTCCCGCCAAGTGTGGCTCGACTTCATCGAACGTCACCTGACTCGCCGCACTGCCCTTACGACGGTATGCCTTGGCTATCTCTCCGTTCTCGAGGTGATTTATGTACGCGATGCCAGATCGAAGACCCTCTACACGAGGTGCAATAGCGGTGGTTCGGTGACGAACCGTTTCCAGGATCGTCTCGCCCTCTTTGTCCAGACCAAGTTTACTAATCCACACTGTCTCAAGGTCCGGCACTTGCAACCGTTCGAGATCAAGGCAGACGCTGGACTCAGCGCCGGCGCAATAGACTTCGTACGGTCCATCGAGCGTCTCGTCTAACGGCCCGACGTACTTCGCGTTGAACACGAACATCGTCTCGCCGAAGGTTACGAACTTTGCCATCCTAATCCCTTGCGTGTCGCTCGAAACAAAAACGCCCTTGGTCATCTGTCCAAGAGCGAATGGTTGCGGTACGTTAAGCTCCATTCTAGCACCAGACCGACCGAGACTGCACCAAAAAGCTTACAGCGATTCCTGTTTATGACCGCTGCGGCGTGTGCTACAATTTCTACCTGTCAGCCAACGTAGCTCAGTGGTAGAGCAGCTGTTTCGTAAACAGCAGGTCGACGGTTCAATCCCGTCCGTTGGCTCCATTTGATCACTGCCTGGCGTATGCACTCTCATGTTCATGGGAGCGCATTTCGGTTTGTCTGATAGGTTGAATTTCACTCCCGCAAGCTGCTGGACAACCAAACCAAACCATCCTTTGGTATGAGTGCCAATCGTTCCATGTAGCGATTGACGACGTGCTGTCGCCCAACGTACACTCTGACTTGGCGTCGATTCTGACGCAGGTAACTTCATCAACATTGATGCTGGGAGCGGCTACATGACTGAACAGAGCGAATATATTGTCGATGCGATCGGAGTCCACAAGACCTATAGCACGGGCAAGGTCTCCGTACCAGCCCTACGGGGCATCGACCTTCGGGTAAAGCGGGGTGAGATGGTGGCGATCATGGGCCCCAGCGGCTGCGGAAAAACAACCACGTTGAACTGCCTCTCTGGTCTCGACGAGATTGACTCCGGCGAAGTCAAAGTCGAAGACCAGATCATCCACGACCTGCCCGACGACGACCGCAGCGACTACCGTGCCAGACGCATGGGTTTCGTGTTCCAGTTGTACAATCTTCTCCCCGTGCTAACTGCGGTGGAGAACGTCGAAATGCCTCTGCTGGTCTCCGGCATCAGTTCAAAAGAGGCGCGACGGCGCTCTCTTGACTTGCTCGAACAGGTCAAGTTAGCTGACCGAGCAAACCACCTCCCTGGCGAGCTGTCAGGTGGACAGCGACAGCGAGTCACGATCGCGCGAGCGCTGGTCAACCGGCCGGCCATCGTTTGGGCCGACGAGCCGACCGGCGACCTGGATAGTGAGACCGCTCAAGAAATCATGGACCTGATGATTGATCTCAACAAGGAGAGCGGCGAGACTTTTGTCATCGTCACCCACTCCCGCGAAGTGGGCGAAATCGCGGACCGAATCGTTCGGATGAGAGACGGCCTTGTGATCGACGACGGTCTCGGCGGCAAGATCCAAGAGCCAGTCGCGGCAGCTATCTAGCCTCTATCAGCCGAACGCCAGTTCCGAACTCCCGTCTCCCATTTGCACTCGAAATTGCCGTAATTCCTAAACGAGATTACACGCAAGGCACACACTCAGAAGATAGACCCACGAGGTAACCGATGGAAAACCTGTTCGGTGTACCACTGCCAGTTTTGATGTTCATCCTCTTGGGTATCTTTGTCGCAACTCTCCTGGTCGTCATCGGAATGGCACTCCGTAACCCCGTGATGCTCAAAATGGGTATACGTCCCATTTCCAGGCGTCCGGGCATGACGGCTCTTATTATCATCGGCATTATGTTGAGCACGATCATCATGTCAGCCGCGTTCGGCACAGCTGATACGCTCACCTTCTTCATCCGAGACGTTGCGATCAATGGCCTGCGTAATATCGATGAGGTCATCATTCCTGCACGTGCGCAGGAGGGCGACAGCTTCGGGCAGTCCTTCATCTCGATGGACCGCTACGAACAGCTTAGGGTCGATCTGGCCGGCGACGATCGAATCGACGGGATCATGCCCCAGCTGGCCGAGAACGTGCCCTCAATCAACCCTGCCGAAAATCTGAGCGAAGGCCAGATGAACCTGGTAGGCATCGATCCGTCCCAACTCTCGGGCTTCAGCAGTATTCGGCTGCTTTCCGGTGGAGAGGCCTTGCTAGACACGTTGAACGGCAACGAAACCTACATCAACGAAAAGGCCGCCGATGCCCTCGAACTGCAAGCTGGCGGCGAGTTGAATATCTTCGTTGAGGACAGGACGGTCTCATTTGTTGTCAAAGGAGTGGTCGAAACCGGGAGTTTTGCGGGCATAAGCTCGACGATGCTCATTCCATTATCTCGTGCGCAGGAACTGTTCGGACGACCGGATCAGATCAACTCCATCGTCATATCCAACCGTGGCGATGAGCTATCCGGTGACGAATTTAGTGAGGAGGTGACCAAAGACCTTCGGGTGCAATTCAGTGATCGTGAAGTCGTGGCGGAGATACAGCGCGTCCTTGGGCAGGACGCTTTCTTAACCGCACTCGAAACTAAACGCGACGGAACGCGCAACGGCGACGAAAAGGCTGAGCTTAGCGAGTTCATTGACGAGCTTCGAAAAGAGATCGTCACCGACGAGCTTGTCAGCGCACTCGCAGACTCCACAATCACAATTGCAGTGTTCGACATCCTCGAACAAGACGAGATGAGTGAGCTCCAACGGGAAGCAGTGACTCTCTTTAACGAGATTGCCGAGTTCCGCGTTCAGGACATCAAGCACGAACTTCTGAGACAAGCGGACGCAGCCGGCACCGGCATCAGCAGCTTCTTCCTGATATTCAGCACATTCTCCATAGCCAGCGGTATCTTGCTGATCTTCTTGATTTTCGTCTTGCTCGCGGGGGCGCGGAAGTCCGAAATGGGAATGGCTCGGGCGGTCGGCGCCAAACGGCGGCATCTGATTCAGATGTTCGTTTTCGAAGGCACCGCATACGCACTTGTATCCGCAGCCATAGGGGTCGCGCTCGGGCTGGTGGTCAGCGCCCTCATGGTCGGCGTCCTCAACAGTATTTTTACCGCGTTCGACGACGATTTTACGCTGAAGATTCACTTCACTCTGCCGACCATCATTGTGTCCTACTGTCTCGGGATGATAATCACGTTCGCTACCGTCGGGGTGTCGGCCTACCGCGTGAGTTACCTTAATATCGTTTCGGCAGTTCGCAATCTACCTGAGAATTTGATCCCGGCACAGCCGACGAGTCTCATAAGTCGTCTACTCGGGCTGCTCAAGGGAATTTTTCGGCCGCTGGTTTTTCTTTGGCGGGCTCTACGCTACTTGATCAAGCTTGATTTCGTACCCGCCATCCTTCACGTCATATTCGCGGTGGTCTGGCTTATTCCGATTGTCTGGATTGTGGACATTTTGATTCAGCTGTTCAAGCTGATTTGGCCGTATCTGTTGCAGGGATGGCTACTCGTGTTGCTAGGCATAGGCGCAATCGGCGCTGTCGTAAGTGTCGAGGCGCTCCAGCGATGGTCGTTGTTCGGCGGCGGCGTATCGATGGTACTGGCTGGCACCGGGCTGCTCGCTCGGACGATTCTTGCCCGCACGGACATGCGCCCCGAACTTCGAGACCGTGTCGTCTTTTCCGCTACTGGGATTACAATCTTGGTATTCTGGGCGCTGCCGGGTCGCACCTTCGAGGCGATCGTCGGTGACTTGCAAGGCGACTTCGACGTGATGTTCGTCTCCGGCATCGCGATGGTCGGTGCCGCCGTATGGACGGTCATGTACAACGCCGACTTGATCCTCAAAGCCCTACAGGTCTCCACCAACCGGTTCCGCCAACTTCGTCCCGTGCTGGTCACTGCTGTCGCGTACCCTCTTAGCGCGAAGTTCCGAACCGGCCTCACGCTTGCGATGTTCGCACTCGTTATCTTCACTCTCACGATAATGTCGGTGCTTACCCAGACCTTTGGGACACAGTTCGCTGAGACACGAATCATGACAGGCGGCTGGGACATCGAGGGCGAGGTCAACCTGACTACGCCAATAGACGACATCCGTGGAAAAATCGAAGAGACCGAGACCATTCAACTGTCGCAGTTCGAGGCAATTGGTGGTTACACCGGTATCCCAGTGCAGGTTCGCGAGCTTGAGGCCAAGAACCAACAATGGAACGGAGTCCGCTTCATCGCCGCCGACGACGGGTATTTGGCATCAAGCACATATGACCTCAAGCTGATCGCCGACGGCTTCGGCTCGACGCGCGAAGAAGTGTTCCAGGCAATGCGGGATGATCCCAGCCTTGTCGTCGTGGGTGGCTCGATGCTCGACGACACGCAAGGGCAGCAAGGCGAAGCAATCGCCCGTGTTTTCAACGAAGTTAGCTATGACGACGAATCGATGTCCCCTATCGATATCGAGGTGCGGGAGCGTACGACCCGGACGGTCGTACAGTTGACGGTCATCGGGGTCGTTGACAGGATTCAAGACTCCGGCTTTGGGCTGGGTATTGTGGGCTCGAAAACTGCTATCCAGGAAGTTGCCCCATTCCCAATACCTATTACTACATACAGGTTCCGCGTCGTGGACCTTGACCAATCGAAGGACATCGCCCAAAACATCGAACGGTCCTTCCTCGCAAACGGTATGGAGACGGTGGTGCTGGAAGACTTCATCGACGAGCAGTTCGCGGTTGGACGAAGCATTTTCCGACTGTTCACCGGATTCATGGCGCTCGGTCTGTTCGTCGGCATCGCGGCGCTCGGCGTGGTGAGCACTCGCGCGGTCGTCGAGCGGCGACAGCAAATCGGCATGCTGCGAGCCCTCGGATACCGGCGCAGCATGATTCAACTCAGCTTCCTGCTTGAATCCAGCTTCATCGCGCTACTTGGCGTCGTGATCGGCACGGTGTTGGGGCTCATTCTTTCTTATAACGCGGTGGCCGACATCCGTTCCGACGAGGGCATCGACACTATCACCTTCGCCATACCCTGGGCGCAAACGTTGATTATTCTCGGGCTGACGTACTTTTTTTCCCTTCTCGCGACATACATACCCGCCCGTCAAGCTTCTAGGATTTATCCGGCGGAGGCGCTGCGGTACGAGTAGAGGTCCACTTGGCCTGTACTAGACGGGGAACCTGTTTGGCTCGAATCCATCTATGGGGAGGCCCGTCGCCCCTCGTACGAACAAGTCGGCGACGGCCTTGCCCATAGCGGGACCGAGCAAGATGCCCTTCTTTTCGGCGCCAGTTGCAATGTAGACGTGGTCCCACTCCGGCGCTTTTCCGAGAATAGGTAATCCGTCGGCAGTCCTGGGGCGTATACATGCCGTCTGCATCACGACGCCTGAGTCTGTGATCGACGGAAAGAACTTTGCCACTTGTTCAAGCAGCGTCTCGCGAGCCTCCAGCGTCGTCGAAAGATCGAACCCTGCATCTTCCTCGGTCGAAGCGACCCAAACCATCCCGTCGGCCTTTTGTACGACTGCACCGGAATGAGCGACGTGGTATTGGAGCGGCGGGCTGAGTCCTTCCAGGCGAACGATCTGCCCCTTGAATGGAGTGACGGGAATGTCGAGACCAAGCCACTCGCCCACGGCACCCGACCACGGCCCCAACGCGACCACGACTGCACCGCACTCGATATCTCCGCCGACTGTTTTCACGCTCGTGACTTGGCTGTCCGATACCTTGACCCCAACCACTTCGTCTTCTATCAGCCTTGCTCCCTTCCGTCTGGCGGCGTCCATAAGCGCCCTTGTAAGAAGCTGGCTGTCCACCATGCCGACCTCTTCGAGTAACACAGCGCCGGTGATGTCCTCGGAAACGCGAGGTTCCAAAGCACGAATGTCTTCGGAATTCAACCATTGCGCCGAGAACCCGTCAGCATCGTTCCAGCGGGCCATTTCCAACTTCATCGAAGGCGTCTCGTCTTCGTTGAGAGCCAACTGCAAATGGGGCATCATCGTCCCGTGAAAGTCGATGTCCGACTCCTCTTCCAGAATAGGCCAAAGCCGTTGGTGCTCGGCAAACGATGCGCCTGCAAATGCAGAGAGCGGGCCAGGGATGCCGCTGCCGGCCAACGGATTGAGCAGTCCAAGCGCGTATCCCGACGCTGCGTTGCCGACGCCGTTTCGCTCGAATACGGCTACGTCTATTCCTTCGCGGGACAGATAGTATGCTGTCGCGCAGCCCGCGATTCCACCACCTAAGACGGCAACGTCGACGGTCTGCCTCATGCTTGCTCCACATATCCAGCAATTGTGCGGCTCGCGCCGCGACCATATAATAGCAGTGTCCACCGCGCCATGATGTCGATTCGGCGCGCCCAATCTCAGCCAAGGTGATACATGGAAATTCTCGAATACATGGAGACGCACGGCCACGAGCAGCTTCTCGTCTGTCATGAGCCATCCGTCGGCCTCAAGGCGTTCATCGCCATTCACGACACTACCCTCGGACCCGGCTGTGGCGGCCTTCGCATCTGGCCGCACAAGACCGAAGACGCGGCTATCATGGACGTACTCCGCTTGTCGCGCGCAATGACCTATAAATCGGCCGTCGCCGGTCTCGACCTTGGCGGCGGCAAGGCGCTTATCATGGCCGACGCTCGCAACGACAAGAACGAGACCATGCTGAGGGCGTTTGCCCGCCATGTTGACTCGCTCGGTGGGCGATACGTGACGACGGAAGACGTTGGTATGACACCCCGCGACCTGGAGTTTATCGCGCAAGAGACCAAGCACGTAGTGGGACTGCCAGAGTCGATGGGAGGCAGCGGTGACACCTCAGTCATGACTGGACTTGGCCTCTACCTGGGCATCAAGGCAGCGGCCAAAGCGACCTGGGGCAGCGACGACCTCTCGGGCCGGACGATAGCCATTCAAGGGTTCGGCAACGTCGGTTACAACACGTCGGTGCACCTGTTAAAAGACGGTGCCAAGTTAACCGTAACAGATATCTACGAAGGCTCTCGACAGCGGGCGGCGGAGATGGGCGCGGCCATCGTCGAACCCGACGATATCTACGACGTTGAATGCGACATCTTTTCCCCTTGCGCGCTTGGAGGAGTTATCAACGGCGATACGATTCCTCGGCTTAAGTGTCAAATCGTAGCGGGCGGCGCCAACAATCAGCTTCTTTCTAACGATGACGGCGACGCGCTCGAAGAACGTGGGATCACGTTTGCGCCCGACTACGTCATCAACGCCGGGGGGATTATTAACGTCGGCTCCGAGATCGGCGGAGTGTACCGTCGGGACCGTGCTCTGGAGTTGACCAATCGAATCTATGAGACAACTCTCAATGTAATCCAAACGGCGCGGGCGGAAGGCATCCCAACCTATGCGGCGGCTGATAGAATCGCCGAGCGCCGCATCGCTGCTGTGCAAGGACTCAAGACGACTTATCGGTAGTGACCCGTCAGCACCATCGACATATTTGATCGGGAGGAAACATGGAACAGCGACAACTTGGAACGACTGGCCTCAAAGTCACGCCTCTCGGCCTTGGCTTGGCTGAGATTTCGCGTCAGGACAATATGGGCACTGACGTTTCGCAGGCGGCGCGCGTCCTGAACGAGGCCCTCGACAACGGCATCAATTTTCTCGACACCGCAGCGTGCTACGGAGCGACGGAAGAACTGATCGGCAAAACCGTATCGCACCGGCGGGACGAATACGTGCTCGCGACGAAGGCCGGACATGCTGTCGCGGATGCGCCCGGTAAAAGCTGGACAAGAGAAACCGTCGAGCATTCCATCGACCGCAGCTTGCGGCGGCTCCAGACCGACCACGTAGACATCGTTCAACTTCATTCGTGCGGTGTCGACGTTCTGGAGCAGGGCGATGTGATCGACGCGCTCATTCGCGCTCGGGAGGCGGGCAAGACCCGTTTCGCCAGCTTCAGCGGAGACAACGAGGCGGCGAAGTGGGCAATCGAGAGCGGTATCTTTGCAAGTCTTCAGACCAGCTACAATCTCGTCGACCAGCACGCACGTACGAAGGGATTGTTCGACATGGCGCAAAAGGCCGGCATGGGCGTCATAATCAAGCGTCCGGTCGCCAATGGTGTTTGGTGGAGAAACGAGAGTCCGTATCCATATGCCGACGAGTATTTCCGCCGTTCACAAATCATGAGGGATGCGGGGCCTTTCGAGCATGAAGTCGACGACAATGTGCTCATGGTTACGGGCTTTACCCTCGCCGAACCCGCCGTAACAACTATCATCACAGGCACGCATAACCCCGACCACCTCAAGTCAAACATCGACATGGTGACTACCGGTCTGCCTATCAGTAATGAACCGGTCGCCGAACTTCACCGACGTTTCGAGGATGTCGAGGACGACTGGCGGCAGCTTACCTAGCCCCAACGAACACAGCGAGCGAAAGGACATAAATGGAATCATACATATTGCTGCTGACTCTAACAGCGGCAGGCCGTGAGGCAATGCTGGAGGACCCTGACTTCGTTCTTCGTGCGTCCGAAGAGGTCGAGATGGATGAGATTCAGGTGCTAGGATTGTACGGCGTACTCGGCGAGTACGACTTCGTAAACATCGTCAGGGCTGCCGACAACGATGCTGCGGCCAGATTCTCCCTCGAACTGTGGGTCCGCGCCAAGGTACACGTCGTCACCATGCCTGCGATTCCCATTTCAAGACTCTCGCTCTCTGATGAAGACGAAGAGAAGGAAGAACCGGTTTTTGCCGAGACAGAACCCGCAACAGACGATAAGGAAACCGGACGGAACGGCGACGGCGTAGCGCGCATTCGCCCATAACATAAGGCCGCTGCCTCGTTTCGGTCGGTATCCATTGTTCCTGTTACATCAGCAGAGTACAATCCACGGTATCATTATTCTGGGGAGGTACCGCGATGGCAGTACTTAATTTCGCCGCACCGATTGTCGAAGGCAAGTTCGACACATGGAAGGCGTTCAACGACAGCCTTCGACCTGGTGGATAGAACGAAGACAACTGGAAATATCAGATGCGCCGCAGCGGCATTACGCGGCAGGTCGTCTCGTTACAGCGCACTCCGATGGGGGACTTCGTAAACGTCTTCTTCGAGGGGGACGACCCGGCCGCAGTCATGAAGACTATGGCGATGTCCGATAACGCTTTCGACAAGAAGTTTGCTGCGATGGTCATGGAAGTCCACGGCATCGATGTTACCAAGCCACCGCCCGGTCCCATGTCCGAGGTCACCGTCGAATACAACGCCTAAACTACAATAGCTTTAGTTCAGCAGGCGCTTGGAGATGATCTCTCGCATCATCTCCGAGCTGCCTGCAGCGATGGTCCACACACGGTAGTCACGGGCAAAGCGCTCAATGGGTAGCTCCCGCATATAGCCCAAACCGCCGTGCATCTGCACAGCTTCGTAAGCTATTTTGTTCGCCATCTCCGTTGAAAACAGCTTCGCCATAGAGACCTCGCTGACGCAGTCCTCGCCACTGGCGAATTTTCCGGTCGCAAAGTAAGTCAACCGACGCGCAGCCTCAACCTGCGTTGCCATATCCGCAATGCGGTGACGAAGCGCCTGAAAGTCCGCAAGGGTTTTTCCGAAAGCCTCACGTCCGTTCAGGAATTCGAGCGTGTCGTCAAGTGCCTGTTGCGCCGCCGAGACGCTCAACACCGCCGCAAGCAACCGTTCCCGCTGAAGACCTGCGGCCAGTTGGTAGAATCCTCTGCCCTCTTCACCGAGAACGTTTTCGCTTGGCACGCGAACGTTCTCGAAAACCAGTTCCGCCGTATCAGACGCCCACATGCCTGTCTTGGACAGTTTCTTGCTCACGGTCAGGCCCGGACTGTCCCGCTCCATCAGGAATTGCGATAGTTGCTCATGTTTGCGACCAGAATCTCGTGTCCGGGCGGCAACAAAGTACAGATCGCCGTAGACGCCGTTCGTAATGAACGTCTTGGAGCCGTTTACGACCCAGTCGTTTCCATCGCGTTCGGCCTTCGTTGCAATGGAGACCATGTCTGATCCTGCGCCAGGTTCGGTAATTGCGAGAGCGCAGACTTTTTGACCACTAGTAATAGAGGGAAGATACTTTTCTTTTTGCCGATCGGTCCCAACGCGGGAGAGCCAGGGAGACGACATATCCGTATGTACGATAATGCTGAAAGCAGTACCACCTGACCTGCATCGGGCCAACTCCTCAGCTAGTACGACGGTCATCCAGAAGTCCGCTTGCGAGCCACCGTACTTCGCCGGGTACTCAATCCCCAGAAGCCCAAGCTCGCCCATCCGCCGGAAAAGCTCGCGCGGTATCTCCTCCCGCTCTTCCCACTCGTCGACGTGCGGCTCGATCTCGTCCTGGACGAATCGGCGGACGACATCGCGGAACATCTCATGCTCTGAGTTGAAACCCATAGTTGGCCTCTGAATCTAGGGGATTGACCGTGGAGATCGCCAACACAAAACGATTCGCTCTTCGCCGACGCAGCGCCCTACACCTCTAGGACTTACTTCTCAGCGCCCTCGTGCTGACGTAACTCCGTGCGGCGAATCTTGCCAGAAATGGTCTTTGGAAGCTCTGCAAGAAACTCGATCTCGCGGGGGTATTTATATGGTGCGGTCGTGACCTTTACATGATCCTGCAATTGAGTCACGAGTTCAGTTGACTGTTCGTATCCAGGCGCGAGCACGACGAAAGCCTTAACGATGTTGGTCCGTGCGGCGTCGGGCTTGGCGATTACAGCCGCCTCGGCCACAGCGTCGTGCTCCAACAACGCCGACTCTACCTCGAACGGGCCGATACGGTACGAGGCACTGATGATAACGTCGTCGGAACGACCGATGAACCAGAAGTAGCCGTCACTATCACGAGTCGCACGGTCACCCGTGTAGTACCAGTCGCCCCGAAAGCACTTCTCGTTGGCCTCAGAATTCTGCAAATATCCGGGGAACAGTCCAATCGGTCGGTCGGGGTTAGTGCGAATCGCCATCTCGCCCTCCTCGCCGTCGGGCAGTTCGTTTCCGTCCTCATCGACGATTGCCATTTGGTAGCCCGGTGCTGTCACTCCCATCGAGCCGGGGCGGTGCTCCATGCCGGGGAATGTCGCAGCGCACAGGGTCGTCTCGGTCTGCCCGTACGCCTCCCAGATGTGATATCCGGTTCCCCCCTTCCAGGCGTCTATGACCTCAGGGTTGACTGGCTCACCTGCACCCATGCAATGGCGCAGCGCCTTCGGTTTGAAGCTCTTCAGGTTTTCCAGAACGAGCATCCGGTATGCGGTCGGCGGTGCGAAGAACGTCGTGATCGGATACTTTTCAAGCGCTTCCAATGTGGTGCGGGGCTGGTATTTGCCACGCTGGTCCCAGATAAAAAGGGCTGACCCCATATTCCACGGCGCGAAGAAGCACGACCATGCCGCCTGCGCCCATCCTGTATCCGATATCGTCCAGTGCAGGTCGGTCGGTCGCTGGTCCATCCAGAATTTTCCCGTAGCCACATGGCCGATAGGATAGTTGCCATGAGTGATTGGCACCATCTTCGGGTAGCCGGTCGTACCTGACGTGAAATAGATCATCATCAGGTCGTCGGATAAATTGTTGGGATTGGGCAGGTCTGGTGACGCCTTACTCACCATTGTCTCGTAATCGAGATGCTCGCCGTTCTCTCCGCCAACAACAATAATCTGACGCAGATCAGGGCACTGTTCGCGCACGGCCTCGATCTTGGGAAGATTCTCGGCATCGGTGATCGCAATAGTGATGCCCCCAGCTTGTATGCGATACGCGATGTCGCGTGGTGTCATCAAGGTCGTTCCAGGTACGGAGACGAATTGACCGCGAATACAGCCGAGGACGATCTCCCACCACTCAACAACTCGGGGCAGCATAGTCATCACCCGGTCGCCGGGCTTTGCACCGATGTCCAACAATGCGTTCGCCACTCGTTTGGATCGATCGGCAAACTCCCGGTACGTCACCTCGGACGATTCACCCTGATCGCTCACCCAGAGCATTGCCCGCTTGTTCGGGTCCTCGGCCCATTTGTCGAAAACCTCGTAGGCCCAGTTATACCTCTCCGGCTGAGTCTGCTGGAAGGTGCGATAAGTTTCGCGATAGTCACCGATCTGGTATTGCTGCGTCATTGCCTCACCCCGACTCTTCGTTGAGCAACAGATGGCAAAATCGGCCAGCGCTGTTTATCTCAAAGAGAGTCGATAAATCTAGGAAGTATGAGTCACGCAGTATACCCAAGTTCGGCTAGAATCGCATCACGGTGCTCGTTGAGAGTTGGCGGAGCCTTCGTCGGTCTGACGGAGCCGGATGAGAAGGTCATCGGCTGTGCAACGAAGCGATGGAGGCCGATATCGACAAACGAGCGTCGGGCGACGAACTGAGGAAGATCGAACAGTTCGTGAATATCGTTGACGACCGCCGCAGGTACGTCGGCTTCAATCAGCTTGCGTTCCCATTCAGATGACGTACCTTTGGCGAATGTCGCTTCGAGACGCCGCTTCACAAATTCCGCTTGCTCGACCCGCTGTTCGAAAGTAAGGCTGGCAAGTTCGCCGAGATCCGCGAGATCGCACAGCCGCTGCCAAAAGTGGTCTTCGTGAACAATGCCGAGGCTCAACCACCGCTCGTCTGCACATGCGAATAGGCCGTAAGTTGGAATGAAGGTGACATTCGGGGGAGGCGCGTCCCCGGAATCGCTTGACTCGCCGTCGATTTCGAGGCCCAGGAGCGACAACGCCGACTCAGTCATCGATAGGTCGATATAGCTGCCCTCACCGGACGCTGCCCGGCCAGCGACCGCCGCCAGTACGGCTATTGACGCATACAATCCCGATGCGACATCGGAAATCAATATTGCCGGAGGCCAGGGCCGCCCTTCGACGACGGTTTGTAATCCCAAGTACCCGCTGAGAGCGAGGTAGTTGACGTCGTGTCCTGGTCGGTCGCGCCACGGGCCTTCCTGACCGAAGCCGGATATCGAGCAGTAGACCAGCTTAGGATTTTGTGTGGAGAGGGTTTCGTAGTCTACTCCAAGCCGGTTCGCGACCCCGGGCCTAGATCCTTCGAGGACTATGTCGGCCTTGTCCACGAGTTGGAGGAAAGTCTGACGGTCAGCGTCGGACTTGAGGTCACACAAAAAACTCTCTTTGCCACGGTTGAGGCTGGCGAACATTTTTTCGCTGCTCGCCCGCAGGGGGTCGCCGCCAGGTGGCTCTATCTTGATTACTCTAGCGCCAAGGTCGCTCAGAATCATTGAGCAAAACGGGCCGGGTGTGTTGACCGTGAGGTCGAGCACGGTCAGGTTGGAAAGAGGTCTCATGTGAGCAGTTAAAACGACCCTACGCCGGGTACCATTCCTTCGAACCCGCCGAACCCACCGTTCGGAAGACCGTCTGTGTACTGTGACGGAGGCTCGACCGTGATTTCAGAGTCGTAGTCGTCCAGCTCGATTGCCAATGTGGCAGAGAACTCCTCCTCAAAACTGACTTCAAGGAGCATTTTACGTACGAGTCCTTCCGAGTCGATCCATAGCTCGGAGCTCGACACATTCACTCGGCTGAGCTCCGCTTCGACATCTTCCATGCCTTCGGTCTCGTGCTCCTCGTCTGGAGCGAACTCGGCTTTCATGAGTTCGAGAACACCGGAGTCCTGTACGAATCGCCACACCTCGACGGGGTCGGCGGTGACGCTCAGGTGCTCGGTCTCGACGCCATTGATATCCTCGGTGCCGAGCGATGTTGCGTCAACAAGGTGCCAGGGGACGATCTCGGAGGTGATAAATGCCCGTAACATTTCGAGGTCGAAATCCTCGGTGGAGAAACCCTCGTCCTGGGCCATCGCCTCCCCATCGATACGGTGCCATCCGAGCAAAGGGATACTGATGAACACGTCGGGCTGAATGAGCTTCACGCCTACGCCCAGTTGAAAGTCTTGCTGCCCGACGACCGCGCTGATGTCCAGATCGCCGTTCTCAGCCACGGCAACATCAGCGCCGCCGGTAAAGACCTCGCCGTCCGTAGTCATCTCGGCATCGAGGTCAGCCTTGAAGGTCCGTACATCCTTCATTCGGTCGAAGGATTTTTGCAAAAGCTCAGTTGGGGTCAGAGGAACAGACGTAGCAACGGGATTAGGCTCGACGGCAGGGGCTGACGCAGGCGCCGCCTCCGCACAAGCAACAGCCAGGAACATCGTCACTATCATGGAAACAACAACCCACTTCTTCATGGCACCGCTCCTTAATCTAGGCTCTTGTCCCAATATTACATTTAGATGCAGATGGCCGGTATCGGTACAAAGGCCCATATGTGCTCATACTTTCAGTCAGCCAAATGGTCGAGCAGTCCCCGCAGGTCTTGGATCACCCTCTTGGCCGGCGAGTCTGCGTTGTCCCTAACGAGGTGGATGCCTGAGATTCCAACAGCTTCTGGACCCATCACATCATCCTCATAGTTGTCACCGACCATGATGATGGCATTTGGCTCGATACCCAGTTTGTCCAATGCGATCCGATATATCTCTGGCATCGGTTTCTCATAGTCCACATAGTGTGAGCCCACGATAGAGTCAAAGAATCCAGCAATGCCGAGTTGGGCCGCCAGCCCGACCTGACCATACCCATTCGACACGATTGCCATTCGTATCTCGCGGCGCCTGATCTCTTCCAACACAAGAAGAACTTCGGGAAATAGCTCCGTGGGCCAACCAAAATCCCGAAACCAATCCTCGATTCTAGATATGACCTCTATCTGGTCGTCGATGAGACCGACCGCATCCAGTACGTGTTTGTCGAACCTCCGAAAGTAGTCACGGACCTGATCGTCCGTCGCCGAGGCGCTCTGAGTTTCGGTGGCGTTCCATTCATGAGCCGTAACCTCTCGTGCTGACATTACGGCGGCCCCGACGACCTCTGAACCAATGTCGAATCCCAGATCGTGCAACATCTGTTGCCAAATGATCGTCGGTGGCGCTGTATGCCCCAGATCGCGCATCATCCGTTGCCAGACAACCGTCGGGGGCGTTGAATGCCAAAGCGTCCCATAGGCGTCGAATAATACTGCGTTCCTCCGATTCATTGCCTTACGCTAAGTCCTCTGAGCCTCAGCCTCTTTGAGTTTTTGCATTTTGCTCCCTCTTGCTGCCGACAACGTCAGCGCCGTAGCTCCAATAGCCATAATTGCTCCCGAAATGGTCAGTGCGAACGGGGCGCTCACCGCCTGCGCTATGGAGCCCATCAGCAGGCCGCCAATAGCCGACGAGCCCCAACCAAGCTGGTGGACGCTCATGACACGGCCCCGAAACTCGTCGGCGACGATGCTTTGGAGCAGCGTGTTGTTGATCGTGCCGAAGGCCGTGCTGGCCGCACCGACGATAAGGATCACCCCCATTGAGGCTGGTAAGTAGGTGATCTGCGCAAATAACACCAGGCCAAGGCCGAAGCCCAAACCAGTCATTATCTGCAAAGCGACGGAGTCTTTTAGCTTGCCGAAAAAGGCGAGAAGGACGGTGCCGATGAATCCTCCGATGCCGCCGCCGAGAAGCAAGTTGCTGTAGCTCTGAACACCACCGCCGAGAACGGTGTCGGCGAAAATCGGCATCAGAGTCCCGAAGGACGAACCGAACAGTCCAGCCAAGATTCCAAGGGCCACCAAGCTGACGATAGCGTTGTTTCGGCGAATATACGAAAATCCTTCGGCCAGATCGCGCCAAGGCATCGTCGTTTTGTGCTCACCAATGTGCCGTTTTGGATCCACGAGTGCGAACATCACGACGGTGAGCACATACATGCTTCCGACGAAAAAGAATACGCCTTCGATTCCAAGGGCCTTGACCAACGGTGCGAAGAAGAATGGCCCGATCACGGTCGAGCCCGCCATGAGAAATGATTGGAGGACGACGGCATTCATCAAGTGCTCGCGCGGCACAAGATTCGGCACGATCGCTTGCCGCGAGGGAATATCGAAAGAGAGCAAGACGCCGTTTGCTAACGAAATCGCCAGGAGTTGCCAAGGTTCGATGATGTCGGTCGCAACCAGTATCCCTGTCAACAAGGCTGTAAAGGCGAACATGCCGCGTGTGACCACCACGAGGCGTATTCGGTTGATGCGGTCGGCGACGACGCCTCCCCACATCGACAGGACCAGGATCGGGCCGAGACCGGAGAAGGTGACGAGGCCAAGCATGAGGGCCGAATCGGTGAGCTCGTGCATCAGCCAGAGGCGTCCAGCTATCAGTGCCCAGATGCCGATGTTCGAGAACGCGTTGCCTACCCAAAACAGGCGATAGTCTCGGTACCGAAACGCTACAAACGGACCCGCAGTCGTGTCGCTCTGAGTCTGTTCGTCAAGGGCCATGCGTCACAGTATAGCCGCAACGCCGACCCCTTCGTGTACACGGATTCCCGTTGACTGGCTAGACGCCCGATGCTACACTCGCCGCTAGCGTCTGAGGCCCCCATTTCCGAGCGCCTCGACGTCATTCGTTACTCTTCCAAAAAGGCACACGAAAGATGAGCTATCGACTTGGGGTCGACGTTGGCGGCACGTTCACCGACCTCGCACTCTACGACACCGAAACTAACCGACTGGAGTTCGCGAAAACCCCTTCGACGCCAGCCAACCAGGCAGTCGGAGTCGCCGCCGGAATCCGCGAACTGATGGATCGTTATGACGTTTCGTCCGACGAGATCGAGTTCTTCATTCATGGGACAACGGTCGCGACGAACACACTACTCGAGCGCAAGGGCTCAAAAACAGCGCTCATCGTGACCGAGGGGTTCCGTGATATTTTGCAGATTGGCCGTCAGGATAGACCGAGCCTCTACGACTGGCGTATCCGACGCTCCGACCCGCTCGTTCCCCGTCACCTCCGCTTCGAAGTGCGGGAGCGGATGATCCATACCGGCGAGGTACTGACGCCCATTGACCATGCCAATCTCGCCAGTGTGATTCAGCAGGTCAAGGATGCCGGTGTCGAGGCCATCGCAGTGTGTCTCCTCCACTCCTATGCGAACCCGGCGCACGAACAGGCCATCGGCGAGGCTATTCGACAGGAACTTCCTGACGTGCCCCTCTCTCTTTCGCACCAGATTCTGCCGGAGTTCAAAGAATACGAGCGGATGAGCACGACGACCATCAACGCCTATGTCGCACCCGTGATGGAAAAATATCTTACGAGATTAAAGGACAGCATTGCCGAGGTAGGCGTCAGTTCCGACCTGTACATCATGCAGTCCAACGGCGGCACGATGGGCGCGGACACCGCTATCGAAAGGCCTGTGCACACCATCCTTTCAGGCCCGGCGGCTGGCGTCATCGGTGCAGTCGCCATCGCACAGCAGGCCGGTCAGCCCAACAGCATCTCCGTCGACATGGGCGGCACGAGCTTCGACGTTTCGCTGTCGTATGAGGGCGAAGTCCGCCGAACTCAAGAGAGTGAGATCGAACGGCTGCCCGTCAAGGTGCCGATGGTCGACATCCACACTTTGGGGGCCGGTGGTGGCAGCATCGCCTGGATAGACCCGGGAGGAGCGCTGCGTGTCGGCCCACAGAGCGCCGGTGCTGATCCCGGCCCCGCATGCTACGGCAACGGCGGCACTGAAGCAGCGGTTACTGATGCGAACCTGGTACTGGGCAGACTCGGAGCAACGAGCCTGCTCGGTGGCACCATGACCCTGGATGTCGATTTGGCGCGAGACGCGATCAAAAAGCGTATCGCCGATCCACTCGGCTTGAGCGTCGAAGCGGCCGCCGAGGGGATCATCCAGGTTGTCAACGCCAGTATGGTTAAGGGCATCCGCGTCGTATCGGTCTCTAAAGGGTACGACCCCCGCGAGTTTTGCCTGGTCGCATTCGGCGGCGCAGGCCCCGTTCACGTCTCCGAGCTTGCAGCCGAGATGGACATCCCGACCGTTCTGGTACCTATCGCGCCCGGCGTGACGTCGGCACTCGGCTTGCTGATGGCCGACCTTCGACACGACTTCGCTCAAACCGTACTCAAGCCGGGCCACGAACTGTCGCCAGCAGCGATAACGGCGTGGTACCAGCGACTCGAATCCGAGGCGATGGCACAAATGTCCCGTGAAGGCGTGGAGCCAGAACGTGTAATGCTGACTCGCACTGCAGACGCGCGCTATGTTGGGCAGGGATATGAGTTGGAAGTGCCCGCCGCATCGGAGACCTTCACGCAACAAGACCTCGACGATGTCATGGACAAATTCCACGACGCCCACGTCCGCAGCTACGGGTATGCGTCGCGAGACAACGCTGTCGAGATCGTCAATCTGCGCGTGACTGCACTGGCGAACATGCCACGTCCAGACCTCGGCGGCGCATCGTCGGATGCCGAAGGCGACGCATCGCGCGCCGTTGTCGCTGAGCGGAATGTTTACTTTAGGAACGAGGCGCTCAAGACCAATATCTATGACCGATCGAAGCTCCAGCCCGGAGACAGTATCGACGGGCCTGCGATCGTCGAACAACTAGACTCGACCACGGTCGTATGGGCGGATCAGACGGCGACGGTCGACGGGTACTTAAATCTGCTCTTGACGAGGAAATAGGCCAACCTGTACGACTATCGACGAATATTCACGAGGTCCTAATTTGACGACAACCAAAATCGATCCGATCACGCTCGAAGTCATGCGAAATGGCTTCTACTCCATCGCCGACGAGATGATCGCAGCCCTTATCCGCGCCAGCTATTCGACAAACATCAAAGACAGGCGAGACACCTCAGGGGCCATCTACACGGGTTCCGGCGAAGTAGTCGTGGTCGCCCAAAGCGAAATCGGCACACCGCTGCATTTGGGCACGATGCACTCTGCTGTCCTGACGGCGATGGACCTGTACCCGTTCGACGAATTAGAGCCTGGCGACGCGGTCGCATTGAACACGCCCTACCCTGCCGGGCCTGGTCACTTGAACGATCTGGCATTGATATCCCCCGTCTTCTTTGAAGGGCAACTCATCGCGATCACGGCCAACCAGGCCCACCACGTGGATATGGGCGGTTTCGCCCCCGGATCGATGCCATTCGGCGTCAAGGAGATATACCAAGAGGGCCTGCAAATACCGCCGGTGCGCTTATTTCGGAAAGGCGTACTCGACCGCGACTTGTGGGCTATGATCGCTCAAAACGTGCGCCCTCAAAGGGAAGTTCGTGGCGATTTACTCGCACAGTTCGCAGCCAACAACGTCGCTCAGCGGCGACTTATCGACCTGGCCGGTCGTTACGGCATAGACATGGTCAAACGCTATCTCGACGAGATGCTGAACTACTCTGAGCGCCGCATGAGAGCCGCACTGCACCAGATTCCAGAGGGCACCTACGAATTCGAGGACGTGATGGAGGGCGACGGAATCACCGAAGACCAGATCACGATCCGAGTCAAGCTCGTGGCGAAGGGCGATTCGTTCGTCGCCGACTTTAGCGATACAGACGATGGGTGTGATGGCCCTCTCAACTGTCGATGGCCGTCGGTCGCGGCTTGCGTGTACTACGTTCTCAAGGCCTGCCTCGACCCGGAGCTTCCGCCCAACGCCGGAGCCTACCGTCCAATTGAGGTCATAGTGCGCGAGGGGAGCCTTCTATCAGCCAAGTATCCGACCGCTGTTTGCAACGCCAACATCATCACGACCCAGCGGATCACCGACGTGCTGCTTGGCGCGCTCGCGCCGATCATTCCTGAGAGGGTATTGGCAGCCTGCTCGGGTACGATGAATCTGCTGAACATTGGCGGTATTGACCCTCGAAATGACATCTACTACAACTACATCGAGACCTATGCTGGCGGCCAGGGCGCGATGCACGACGCTGATGGCATGGATGCCGTGCAGAACCACATGACGAACACCCGCAACGCTCCGGTCGAGTCCATCGAACTAGCTTACCCCCTGCTCGTGGAAACATACGGCCTCGTGCCGGACAGCGAAGGCGCGGGCCACTATCGAGGTGGAATCGGCGTTCGGCGGAACTTGCGCGTTCTAGGCAAAGACGTCACGCTTACGCTGAGTTCAGACCGTGAAAAGGTAAGCCCCTGGGGCCTGTTCGGCGGCGGCGACGCTGCCCCGTCGAAGTGTACTATTGCAGCGCCCGACGGGACCGATAAAAGACTCCCGTCGAAGGTTACGACCACTGTCCGACACGACCACGTGATCAAGACACAGACACCGGGCGGCGGCGGATGGGGCGATCCTAAAACGCGCGATCCACGCGATGTGTTGCTCGATGTTCTCGAGGGATTTATTTCACCAGAGCGCGCGCGCGCAGCATATGGAGTCGCAGTAGATCTCAACAATATGACGGTCGACGAAACCGAGACGGCAAGTCTTCGAGGATTAGGACAACTATGACTTCAAACATGCTAATAATCGACGGTGACTATCCGATGGCGATCGGCGCTATCGAAGGCGGACGCGATCTGACCTTGCCCATCGAGCAGGTCCGCGCAGCCGAGCGGATTCCGAGCATGCTCAAATGGGCCGACAACGGGGCGATGGCCTCGCTTCCTGAGATGCGCAAGGGGCGTATCGCCGCCGCTCTCGTGAAGGTCGTCGCATGTGTCAAGAAGCCCGGCCACCCTCATGGAGAATACCGTTCCAAGGAGAACGCCTATGGTGCGTCTCAAGGCCAACTCGCATACTACAGACTCCTCGAAACACAGCGTGAAGTGAACGTTCTCGACACAAGTGAGAAGTTCTCGTCACATATGGGCGTCTGGGAAGATGCGCAAGAATATGAAAAACTCCCCGTCGGCTTCATCATTGGCATGGAGGGTGCCGACGCCATTACGTGGCCGGAACAGGTACACCAGTGGTACGACGATGGCCTGCGCGTCATCAGCCTTTCTCACTACGGAGTCAGCTACTATTCGCACGGAACGGGAACTGGAACATCGGGTGGGTTGACCCCGGAGGCAAAACCGCTCCTGAAAGCGATGGGCGAGTTGGGCATGATACTCGACGTGACACACACCGCCGATCAGTCGGTGCGCGAGGAGTTCGAGTTGTTCGACGGGCCGGTCCTCGCGAGTCATCAGAACTGCCGCGCTGTAGTTCCCGGTGAGCGGCAGCAGCCTGACGATATACTCCAAGAAGTCATTCGTCGCGGCGGCGTAATCGGCGCTTCGATGGATACCTGGATGCTAAACAAACATCATTCCATCGACTGGAAGACCATTGCCCTAAAACGCCGGGAAGTGTTCGCCAGTGACCTGATCACGCTCGAAGACTTAGTGGATCATATGGACTATGTTTGCCAGCTTGCGGGCAACTCCAACCACGCCGCCATCGGCGGTGACACTGACGGACAGGGCGGGGCCGACGGCGCGCCTGACGATGTAGACACGGTCGCCGACTATCAGAAGATCGCCAGCATTCTCGACCAGCGCGGGTACTCTCAGGACGATATTGAAAATATCATGTACAAGAACTGGCAGCGATTCTTCGAGAAGTGGCTGCCGTAGACGTCTGGAACATCACTGAAGGTGGAGCAGAAGTTGTCTGGCGTTCGAGTGTATGCTGACACGTCGGTTTTTGGCGGCGCTTTCGACGACGAGTTCAGTCGAGCAAGCCAAAAATTCTTCGCCCAAGTACGCGAGCATCGGTTCGAGCTCGTCGTCTCTGCTGTCGTCATGGAGGAACTTGAGCGAGCGCCGGTACAGGTACGCGAACTGTTCGACGGGATTGTGTTCCGGTAACGACTGTTGTCCCGATCACGGATCAGGCGGTCAGCCTTCAGAGAGAATACCTATCGGCAGGAATCGTGACATCCAAGTCTGCTGAGGATGCGCTTCACGTAGCCCTCGCTACCACTTGGTCGTGCTCCATCATCGTGAGTTGGAACTTCAGGCATATCGTTCATTTTGAAAAGATTCCCTTATACAATGCGGTTAACGTGTTGAACGGCTGGGGCCACATCGGCATTTATTCGCCCTTAGAGGTCATTGAGTATGAAATCAAAAAGATTTAACTGCGTTGAAATGATGCACGAAGGTGCGGCGCGAGTCCAAAAGATCACAGAGAATATGACTTTGGAAGAAGAATTAGCGTTCTGGGCCGAGCGCACACGTGAGTTGGAGCGTCGTGTGGAAGTGGCGAAACGGAAACAGGCTCAAAGCCAGCGAGTCGGTTGATGGACATGCGCTCCAAACCCAACATCCTCTTCATCCTTACCGACCAGCAGCGACGCGATTCGCTAGCAGCTTACGGCAACGATTGGATAGAGACCCCCAACTTGAATGCGCTCGCCGAGGGGAGCTTCGTCTTCGACAACGCGTACGTCACTCAGCCGGTTTGCACTCCATCACGCGCCTCGATCTTGACCGGACTGTACCCGCAGACCACCGGCCTGATCGGCAATGGCATTTCTCTGGGCGAAGACACCGCAACTATCGCCGAAATGATCTCCGAAGACTACCTGTGCGCCTACTACGGCAAGTGGCACCTCGGCGACGACGTGATTCCTCAGCATGGCTTCGAGGACTGGCTCAGTATCGAGGATTGGCGTATAGGGTCCGGTGTAACCAGCCGCAATGAACATCGTTTCAGGGAAGCCGACTACAACACTTGGCTGAGGGAAAACGGCGTAGTGCCGCCCGAGGACAAATCATACGAGGCTTGGGTGGCGACCGCCGACTTACCGGAGGAGTTGACCCAGGCCAGCTACCTCGGCAACGAGGCCTCCCGATTCATTCACGAGCACCCCGAGTCTCCCCATGGTGATCGACCCTTCATGTTGTTCACTTGTTTCTTCGAGCCGCATCCTCCGTACACCGGCCCGCTAAACGACATGTACGATCCGGCGTTGCTGCCCGTCGGCCCAGCGTTTTTACAGGCACCAGATGATGGTTCTCTCGTAAATCGACTCCGAGCGGAGCACTACCTGTCAGGCGGCCTCAACCCTCTTGGCGTCGAGGGCGGCGACTTCCACGACACATCCACTGAGGAGGGCTGGCGCAAGCTCCGTGCACAGTATTTCGCCAACGTTACCCTGGTTGACCGAAACGTCGGCAGGATACTACGGGCGCTCGAGGAGTCCGGCCAAGCGGACAACACCATCATCGTTTTCACCAGCGAGCATGGGGAGATGGCGGGTGATCACGGCATGATGGAGAAGCGCACAATGTACGAAGAGGCGACGCGAGTGCCGCTGATGGTTCGCATCCCTTGGCTCAGCGGCGAGCCAAAGATGATCGACGGAAGCGTCAGCCTCGTCGATCTCGTGCCTACCCTCCTTGATCTCGTAGGTGACCCGATTCCCGCTCACATTGAGGGGAAGAGCCTGTTACCTGTGCTCGAAGGCAAGACAACCCTATACGACGACGATGTCTTCCTTCAGTGGAACGGGTACGGCGACCGGAACTTGGGCAGTCCCGCCATCAACCGTATGGTTACTGCACCGTGGCGTTCGGTCGTCACCGGCGACAGGTGGAAACTCAACTTGAGCGCCGCCGACCAGTGCGAGCTATACGACCTCAACACTGACCCATACGAGATGCACAATCTTTTCGACGAACCAGCTCACCGTGACCGCATCCGCGACATGACCGCCCGTATAAGAGTGTGGATGCACGAAGTGGGCGACAGCACCCCTCTGCCATCGGTTTGAAAAGGCGCTGACCTTCAATCCTAGGCGGGTCAGCGAGAGTGGCCTACAGGACAACCCCGATCCAACCACGCGGTCAAGCGCTTAATGACCTGGCAAATTTTGGGGAGGTGAGAGGCGTGATTTTGGTAGTTTGCATTTGAGCTTCCTACCCACTAAATGCTAAAACCACTTCGCCTTGTCGACTACGTTCCGTAGCGGCTTGCCTTCATAGAACCTCTTGCAGTTGTCCAGAAAAACCTCAGTTCGGCGGTCGTCAATGTAAGGGCCGTCGGCTGCGACATGGGGCGTCATGATGACATTGGACAAGTCCCACAATGGATGTACCGGCGGGAGAGGCTCCACCTGGTACACGTCCAGTGCTGCACCGGCGATGTCTTCCCGTTTGAGCACTTCGGCCAGGTCTGTCAGATCGGTGGTCGCACCACGTCCGATGTTGATGAAGAACCCAGTCGGCTTCATGATACGAAACTTCGCGCGGTTGAAAAGCCCCTGCGTATCCGGTGTCTCAGGGACGGTCACGATGAGGAAGTCGGCGCGCGGAATCACCTTATCGAGAGCATCCGGCCTATGCAGTTCAGAAACACCAGCCGGGGCTTCGGTCAAGCGGGCATCGACGCCGATGACGGTCATTCCGAACTCCGCACAGAGCCGCGCCGTTTCACTCCCAATACCACCGACACCAACGATTACAGCCGTCGCCTCGGGCAAGTAGACCGTGTCGTAGCCCTTTTGCCACTTGCGCTGGGATTGGCGATCTCTGTAGATGTGTAGACCGCGCGCAAAGGTGAGCACGTAGGACATGATGTGCGCGCTGATGTGGTCGTTGAAAATCCCGCGCATATTGGTCACAACTACGTCGCTCTGGATGAGACCGATATGGTAGTAGCCCGCCTTCGGGCCAGCCTGAGGCGACTGAATCCACCGAAGCTTCTTCGCACGGTCGAGCAACTCTGGGACAATGTCACCATATGCTGCATCGGCATCACTGATTACTTGTTTGGCCTGGTCAATGGTCCTGCAGTAGAGAACGTCCACGTTAGGCACGGCCTCGCGTACCTTCTCCGGCCATGTCTCCACAACCGGCGTACGTGCGCCCGGATTCGGCGGCTCAACGATAACGAGTTTGAATCCCATAACGACACCTCCGGCGACGATGATACTTCACTTATGACTTGGTGGTCAGTCTCGGCCAGACAACTCGCGATTATTGCAATGTCCAGATACGACGGTACAGAGTGACGTACGCGATCAGAGTTGCGCCCAACGCTGTCGCCGATACGACCACCGCCCGTTGAGCACCAAACTCCTCGGCCAGGCTGCCTACTATGAGAGTCCCAAGCGGAAACACGATGAAGAATACGCCAAGCAGCGCCGTCACTCGACCGCGTAAGTGGTCGGGCAAAATACTTTGAACCGCAGCATTTGCGAGCACGTACATCATTACCATCAGCACGCTGTAGATCACGACGACGACGAGTGCGAGCGGCAGAAAAGTGATTTGACTGAACACAAGAACACCGACGACGGTCCCGGCGAGGACTAATACCATGGCACGAGCTTTGAACCGTATCTCGCCTATGGTTGCCAGCAACAATGTGCCCAGGGTCATCCCCGCGCCCAACGCGGCGACAATGAAACCCAGCAAAGCCGGTCCCCCGTCGAATACTTCTGAAACGTAGACCGGCATCAAGCCGATGTTGACCGGCGCAATAAACAAGATTAGCATCACCGGTAGTGCGTAGATCGCAAGAATCCTCCGTTCTTCAAACCAAAGATACCGCGCTGCTTCGATCAAGTCTTTTACTGGCGAACTCTTCTTGTCAACGTCGCCGCCAGCTTGCCGAGACTCTATTCGCAATCCGGTGACGAAGCCGAGCACGTATAGCAACGTGGCGAATACGAGGGTAGGTCCCGAGCCGATCAGAACGATCAACAACCCGGTCGTGGCGGGTACTATGAATCGACTGGCGCTTGCGGTCAACATAAAGAGAGAAAAGGCGTTGGTTATCAGGCTGCTGGGCACTGTGTTAGCTACAAGTGACGACTCGATGACCATGCGAAGCGTCCTTACTCCCCCATTGAGAAGAATGAACAGGAAAATGTTCCACGCTTGTACCGCATCGACGAGCACAACAACCGTGAATGCGGCCGTAAGGACTGCGTGACCGGCGATTGAGGCGACGAGAAGCTTCTGTCTGTTCCATCGGTCGATATAGACCCCTCCTAACGGGCCGATGACGATCGACGGCAACGCACCAACGCCCACGGACAATGTCGTGAGAAGAGCAGACTGGGTGACCTGGAAGGTGAGCCAGCCGAGAACAACGTTCTCGACCCACGAACTTCCGTTCGTGCACCAGCCGGTAATCCAGAGCAGTCGAAAGTCGCGGACGTGCAGAGATTCGAGGGTGCGAATACCTCGGAATGGGCGAGCGAGACGTTCCGATACCTTGGAGGCTGCCGGGGAGGTAACTCCCACAGTCTAACTTCTCATGCCGTCTGAGGTTCCAGCGTCTCTGGAGGGACAATCAGACCTTGGTCGGCATCGGGCTCTTCGGAATTCTCGTCAGATCTAAAGCTCCAAACCTCACGGAATACTATCGGAATGGCGAATACCACCACGAGCATAGTGAGTCCAGATATGAGCGTCGCCATCGGAGCACCGTATAGTTCGGCGAGTCCGCCAACGAACAGAGTTCCAATCGGGAACACAACGTGTACAGTCGCCATCAAAGCCGTTACTCTGCCGCGAAGTTTGTCCGGTACGATGGTTTGAACTACTGCACCCAAGATGGTCCAGGTAATGACCATCGTCCCCCCATATAGGATCAGGACCGGAAACGCCATAAGCAGCGAGCCGCTCTGCGAAAAGGCGATGAGTCCCAAAGCCGTTAAACTCCCGCTAACGATGACGATCCTTCCTCGTCTTTTGGTCTCACCAATAGATGCAAGTGCGATCGTGCCGACGGTCATTCCCGCTCCCAACGCCGCCACGAGCAATCCAAGAATCTGTGGGCCGGACGAGAAAACTTCTGAGGCGAAAACCGGCATTATTCCCATGTTGACCGGTGTTACGAACAACAACAACGCCGCGGTCAGCACGGTCATCGCGAGCACGATATTCGAGCGTCTCAAGTATCGTGCGCCTTCTGCTAAATCGCTCAGCACAGTCTTTGGTCGAATCGAGTGGCGATTTGCGTTCGTCACTTGCACAAGGAGCATGACTTTGATCGCAACCAGAACAAATACCGTCGCCAGCATCAAGGTCTCGCCTGGACCGATCAGAACGATTAGGAACCCCGCCGCTGCCGGCGCGATCAAGCGGGTCACGCTGCCCGCAAGCGCAACCAGTGCGAACGCGTTGACGAGAAGCCGCTTGGGTACGAGGTTCGGCAAGAGCGCCTGCTCAGCGGGAAAGACAAACGAACCCGATACTCCTGTCAGAAAGCTCATGACAAATATGTGCCACGGCTCGACCACACCCAAAATTACGATGACACTGAACGCGGCGATGAACGCAGCGAACGAGACCATCGCGATTACCATAACCGTGCGGCGATCGAGAGAATCGATGAGTACGCCTGCAATGGGGGCCACCAAGATTGGAGGAAGCGCTCCCATGCCAATAGCCAGGCCAGTAAGTAACGGGGAGTTGGTTAGCTGAAAAGCAAGCCAGCCAGTTGTGACGTTAATAACCCATCCCGCGACCGACATGCAGAGCATTGCGGCCCATAGCATCCGAAAGTTCCGATACTGGAAGGATTCGACCGTCCGTATTCTGGTATACCCAGAATAGAACCGAGTCCGACGTGGCGAGGGGGCTTGCTTAAGTCCACCCTGTCCGATGGAGTCGAACACAGGACGGACATCCCCAACAGGGGTGTCGTGCTGGCTGTCTTGCATAGTCCTGCTAGGCTCTCAAAAGTTGCATAGCGTCAGCGTTTCTTAAACCAGTGTCCTTGAGTCAACCTAACACCTGCCAGCAAGCTGTTTACATGACGCCACTATATTTTACTGCACAATATTTCATGAATCAACGGCCGTCGGGATCACTTGAACGGCATTTTGCCACAGGTACTACGTGACATCACACTCGCGGTTCGACATGACATCCAAAGGAATGGGCGAACAAGACCAAGCGACTCTGCACTTACGGATCCCTGTAGCCTGCTTCACGCCAGTTTCGGGCCCGCACAAGCACACCCTGGATGAACGGGGTCTTGGCATCGGTGAACGCCGTTCGGTCAGCATGGAGAGCCGCCAGGTCGCGCTTCATGGCCTCGTAATTTCGGGCGGTTGTCGGATGTGTCTTAAGGTACTCGCGGAAAAGTATGTGGTCGTCCCAGAAGTCGGTCGTCTCTTCGACCATATGCAAGTGGTGCGTTATTTGCCCCAGGTCGTTAATTTTGCGGAAGAACCGCCGTTCAGGGATGTACATCTCGTACTCGGGTAGGTAGTGATATCCGATGGATTCGAGGGGCCGGTAAGTTCGATGTGCGTCCTCAATGTCAGGGATCGCTACCATGATGTCAATGATCGGCTTTGCACCGAGTCCCGGCACTGAAGTGCTGCCCACGTGTTCTACTGGTCCGATCAGCCCATTGATCACACTGAGAATAACGTGCTTCTCTGCCTCGTACAAATCGGGCCAACGCGGGTCGGAATCTGCAATTTCGATGGTTGTTGTCATAAAGCCGTATTGCGCTCAGGGTCTTCTCAGGCCCTATACCCTTAGCAGAGAAGGGGAAATGCTATTTTGCGTCGAGGCTGATGGGCAGGGTCACACGGAAAGTGGTCTCGCCGGGCTGCGAAATGACCTTTAGGTCGCCTCGGTGTTTGTCAGTGATGATTCGATAGGAGATGTCGAGTCCGAGGCCCGTACCCTTGCCCGGCTCTTTCGTCGTAAAGAACGAGTCGAAGATTTTTTCCTGAATTTCCGCTGGGATGCCTGAGCCATTGTCGGTGATGTCAACGATCACGCTGCTGCCGTTGGGAGATGTCGATATCACGATCTCGCCCTTGCCATCGAGAGCGTCGATGGCATTGTCGATTATGTTTGTCCAAACCTGGTTGAGCTCACTGGCGTAGGCCTGTATCTTGGGTAGACCTTCGGCGTACTTGCGACGCACGCTTACGCCTTGCTTGAGCTTGCTCCGCAAGATGAGCAGGGTGTCGTCGATACCTTGTGTTACGTCGATGGTTTGTACGGGCGCCTGATCGAGATAGGAGTACGACTTCAAGGCGCGGACGATCTCGGAAATGCGGGTTGCACCGTGCCCTACTTCTGCCAGAAGGTTGTGAGTGTTGTATGTCGCGTTCAACCATCGAACGACGGGGCCGAGCTGAACGGACTCGAAGTTGTCCGCCATCTCAGAAAGACAATCAGTGCGGTAATCCAAGTTCACAAGAGTCGGAGCGAGGTCCCAACCATCCTCGACTTCATGATCTTCAAGCCACTCTTCCAACTCGTATTCACGATCACTCCGAGCCATGGCGTCTAGCTCCGGCGGCTTTGCGGCCTGGGTCATCGCTAGTGTAGCGAGGCCCTCAAGCACACCTTGCCTCTCCTGGTTGAAATCCAAGCGACCTAGGTTGGCTTGGCTGATGCTGAGTTCGTTGATCGCCTCTCGCGCCTGTTCGGTGGCTCGGGCGACGGCTGCAGCGGGGTTATTTAATTCGTGTGCTACGCCAGCAGTAAGGGTACCCAGTTGGGCCATGCGTTCGCTCTGCCGAAGCATCTTTTCCGTATCGCGTAGACGCCCGAGGATGTTATGAAACATCGCGTTCGATGCGGTGATACTCGTTGCCAAAAGGTGATCGAGTTGCTCTTTCTCGACGGCCAGGAGTACGACGTCGGCGCGGGCCCGGGCTCCCGCCATCCGGGGCTCTTCTTCGAGTATTGCCATCTCGCCGATGACTTCGCCGCGCTTCCGCACGGCTAGGAGTACTTCCCTGCCGGACGACTCTTTGACGATTTCTATCTCGCCATCCTTAATGATGTAGGCACGGTCGCCGCAATCGCCCTCGGCGAATAACTCCTCGCCCGGCGCAAGCTTGATTTCAGCAACCATCTCGCACAATCGGCGAAGGTCTTCTTCCTCAAGCCCTGAAAAGAGAGGCACTTTCCGTAGGAAGTCGAACACCGTCATTGTCTCAGCCGGATTTTCCTGGACTTGTGTCATCACCTCAACCTAACTCCCACTGAAATAGTGTCAAAATTGCTAAACGGTCTTTAGATACTCGTGCACAAAGCTAACGGCCATCGCACCCTGTCCGACTGCGGATGCCACCCGAGCTAGAGAGCCGAATCGAGCGTCGCCTCCGGCAAAGATACCGGGCACACTGGTCTCCAACAACATTGGAGCACGCTTCAGCGTCCATCCTTTCGGTCGGCGCCCATCACGGAACAGGTCCTCACCTGTGATGATAAACCCCTTTTCGTCACGTTCAACGACGCCGGCCACCACATCGGTATGGGGCATTGTCCCAATGAATATGAATACGGCAGCCGCGGGGACTGTTTCTGTCTCACCACCTGGATTCTTTCGCAACGTGATCGCTTCAAGGCGAGTATCACCGATCACTTCCGCAACTTCTGTGTGCAGCAATACCTCGATATTGTCCGTGTCCGCTATCTGGTCAACAAGGTATTGGGACATACTCTTTTGGAGAGAATCGCCCCGAACGAGCATCATCACCTTGCTGGCGTAGCGCGAGAAAAACATAGCGCCCTGTCCCGCGGAGTTCGCTCCGCCGACCACGACCACATGCTGGTCACGATAGTTGGCGGCTTCTGATAGCGCTGCGCCGTAGTAAACTCCCACACCGGTGAGTTTCTCGGCACCGGGCACTTCGAGTTGCCGAACCGACATACCAGGCGCAATGACCAGCGCATGCGCAGACAACTTTGTGCCATCGGTCAACTCGACACTCCGATACGGGCCATCGACATGAACCCTGACCACTTCCTGAGGAGTGAGCATTTCTACACCGAAGCGTCTTGCCTGCGCGCTGGCCCGGCGTGCGAGGTCCGCGCCCGTGAGGCCTCGTGGAAACCCTAGATAGTTTTCGATGAGCGAACTGGTACCAGCCTGCCCTCCAGGCGCAGCCCGTTCGATCATTGCAACGCGCAGACCCTCGGAACCACCATAGACGGCAGCGCCCAGTCCTGTGGGGCCGGCTCCAACGATAATAAGGTCGTAGAATGACTGCGCCGCCTGGGTGTGCATTCCAATTGCGTCGGCCAACTCACTCTGTGTGGGCGCGAGCAGTGTTTTCCCATCAGTGAGGAACACGACCGGGAGCCGGACGTGCCCGTTTTTGTTCGCCGCCTCGACAAAAACCTTTGCTTCTGAGTCTTTCTCGATGTCGAGCCAGTGGTATGGAACCTGGTTACGCGACAGGAAGTCTTTCACTACGTGGCTGCTCGCCGACCATTGCGTTCCCGCGACGCGGATCCCGTCGTACGGAACATCTACGGTGGCAGCCCAGTCCTCTAGCAGATCGTCTAGTACCGGGTAGAGGTTCTGCTCCGGAGGGTCCCACGGCTTCATCAAGTAGTGATCGAGGCCGATGGTGTTTATGCTGTCGATTGCAGCCTGAGTATCCGCGTACGCAGTGAGCAAGACTTTGCGGGCGTTGGGATAAAACTTTGTCGCGGCGGTCAAGAACTCGGTGCCACTCATGTCAGGCATCCGCTGGTCGGAGAGGAACAGGGCCACTTGATCGTTCCGTGCCTTGAGTTGCTCAACGGCATCCAAAGCGTCAGTGCCGGAGCCAGCCTTTACAACTCGATAGTCGCGCCGGAAATGCCTGCGCAGATCACGCTCGATGGCATTGAGCACCTGAGGCTCATCATCTACGGTAAGGATTATCGGTACTGAGGGCATCAGGGTGTTATCGGTATCACGGTACTACTTAAGATGAAGAGTTGGCTAGTACGATTCTATTGCGCCGATTGTGATGCCACAACTGATTGCGGCACAAACGAAAAGCCCTCGGCCTAAGTAAGCCGAGGGCTTTAAGCATGCAGAAAAACTTCGTCTAGTCGCCTTGACCACCCATGAGCCTGATGCGCGGATCCACGAGCACGAGCATCAGGTCTGAGATCAGCACACCAATGATCGACAGTGCTGCCAAGAGCAGGAAGATGCTGCCAGCCAGATACATATCCTGGTTCTGAAGCGCTTGAAGCATTAGAGGACCGAGGGTTGGAAGGCTCAATACGATCGACACGATGACGGAGCCACCGAGAAGACCCGGCAACAAGCCACCGAAACCACTGACGAGCGGGTTAATGGCGATTCGTACGGGATATTTGACGACTAGTTTCCAGGCCGCCACGCCTTTGGCCCGGGCGGTAACGACGTACGGCTTACTCAACTCATCTAGCAGATTGTTGCGGAGCACGCGAATTTGTCCCGCAGTGCCAGCCGTACCCAGTACGACCCCCGGTACTATCAGGTGCTGCAGCATATCGACGACCTTTGCGAAACTCCACGGCGCATTGACGAATTCACCTGAGAACAGGCCGCCGACGCTCCACCCAAAGTAAGCAAAGAACACGTACATCATTACTAAGCCCAATAAGAAATCGGGCACAGCTAGCCCAGTGAACCCCAAAAAGGTAAACGCATAGTCTCCAAAGGAATGCTGTCGCACAGCCGAATAGATTCCCACCGGGACGGAGAACGCCCAAATCAGGAGAGCCGTAAAGGCAGACAAGGCAATCGTGAATTGTAACCTATCGGCCAGCAACTCCTTGATGGTGCGCTGCCTGGCGAAGGAGTAGCCGAAGTCCAGCTTGAAGATAATTCGAGAAATCCAGAACCAGTACTGCACGAGCATCGGACGATTCAGTCCGTAGTAGTCCCGAATCGCGTCAGCCTGTTCCTGGCTGATCTCATCGCCTTCAAGACGAAGCTGGAGGATGTACTGGTCGACATAGTCACCCTCGGGCAACTGAATGATAACGAAGGACAGGAATGAAATGATCGAGAGCGTAAACGCGCCAAGGATTGTTCGCATCACTATGAACGGTAGCATTCCCATAGCAACTACACCTCTTCTCTCAGTATCAGATCAAATTCACCGTATGCACAGTGCAAAGGCAGAGACACCCTACCACATACAAAGACAACTACACAAGATCACTGTTCCACGAATTATAGGAAGATAGGTTCCCAAAGTCAATGACCAGCCTTACGAAGCGTCGTTCGCTTAGTCCCAATATTCTGGGTCGAGGAAGTTTACGCTCTTATATCTTGCAGACCGATTGCCGGCGTGACTCACGTTGTCGATGCCATCCTCAAAGTAGAACCACTCAATAGGGTGCGTGCTGGCGGGCGACCAGTTCTTGGGTACGTTGCGCATATTGTTGCGCTTAAGCGCGAGAGCACGAAAAAGCCCAGCATACGCCAGTCCGCCAATCTTGTACTTTTCGTCGGCATTGACTCTAAACAATTCCTTACCAAGCTCGATTCGCTCTGGAGAGAGCATCGAGACAGTCCAACCCTTATCGATAAGCTCTTGAAGCCGGAACATGTCACCTGTTATGTCGGCTGGATAAGTATGCTGGGGTGACATGTTTCCGTAGGAGTCCTTGTATTGCGGATCGGCTCCCGTTACGCCCATCCCCTCCCTGCCGCGAGTCGCATAGAATTGCCCGATCGCGGGTCCCTGGGCGTCCTTGGTAGTTGGTGCGACTCGATTCCAACCGTTCGACCACGGGTTGGTACCCCCTTCAGTCGATGCGAAGATTTCGAAATACTCGGTGGGCGGAATCGACGTTGTCCCCTGCCGCGAGCTTCCTTCGCGGATTTCCAGCTTGATGCCGAGCGCTTTCCAATCGGCACTGAGCCACTTAACGAACTCGTAGTGGATGCCAGTAGCCTGAAAGAACAGTGTCAACGGCTCTCCGTCCGTTTTGCGGTCCAAGTATCCGTCCCCGTCCCGATCTCCGTACCCTAACTCGGCCATTAGTGCCTTGGCGAGATCCAGATCGTATTCCACGTCCATGACGCGCCACCTTTCGCCTGGAAAATAAGGAGTGGATGGGTGCGGTGCCATGTTCTGCGGAGTGCCGAGGCCGGCGGCAAGAAACTGATTCACTCCATTCCGATTCCAGGCCAGCGACAGGGCAATACGAAAGTCCTTCGTACGGAGCAAGCTACCTACTTCCGGGTCTTGCACGAACTCCTGGTTTACGATCACCGTAGCGTCGGAACCGTCGGGAGAATCGAACTTGAGAACGCTGTAGTCCCCCTTCTCCGCGTTGGCGAGGTACAGAGGCATCTCGGCAGTGATCAGATCACGACGGAGGAAGTCGGACTCCCCATTCATCGAACGGAATACGCCTGTTTCCCGAGTCTCTGTCCTCACGCCCAAGTAGGCGTCAGCATATGGAAGCTGATTTCCTTCGGGGTCCACCGACGGATGGTAGTGATTTCGCTCGAAGAGAGTGGTTTCGCCGCCCGGTTCTTGATTCTTGGCCCAAAACCCTCCCATCCAGGGAATATAGTGCTCCCCCCTATAAATGTAGTCTCGGTCAAACTCTGTTGGGATATCCTCAGAGTACTGACCCTCGAACCCTCTGACGTTTCTAATCGTCGTAAACAGCCTCACCCAGTTCGATTGGTTGAACTTATCGAGCAGGGCCGGAATTTCCTGTTCGTTATATTTGACGTGGTACCGCTTCTGCACGTGCGATGGCGATATGAAGCACCGGGGACAGCCCTTGATACCGGAAAAAATATTCATCGCCGTCGATTCTTGGAAGCTGAAGTTAGGGTCGTCGAATGAAACCTCGAATGTCTCGTCGTCGACGAATGTGACGCGCATATCGTTACCTGTTATTGGGGACTTCAAGACGGGCGGCAGGCTCGGCATGAGTTCCTTGTTCAGTATCAAGTCCTCCAGTGCGAAGCGAACGTCCTCCATCGTGTGTGGGTAGCCGTCATGCCACCGCGCGCCCGCCCGAATCTGAAAAGTAAACTTCGTCCCGTCACCGTTGGACTCGAAGGTTTTGAATATCCTCGGTACGAGCAGCATGCCGTCTGGAGACATGCCGAGACCGTACTGGAGGCCAGTGTCAGTCAGCGTTACGCTGCTTTGCTGCGTGGTCCTTATAGTACCGCCATAAACGCCGATTTCGTCGCCGGGCGGCAGGATATAGACACTGTCCCACTTGGGAATACGCTGCTCTAAGGAAAGTATCTTTCCCTGCCGGGCGAGGGCGGCTGACATCGGCGATTCTTTGTACGGTTGCGGCGGAAGTCCGTTGTCTAACACGTGGAACGGCTTCCCGTAAGCACCAGGGGCGATTTTTTCTGGTAAGTATCGAAATCCTTCAGTAACCATTGTCGGGTCGGAGCCCTGCCGCTGGACGGGCGAGGCGCTCCTTACCGCCGGAGGGGCCTGTGCGGGCTGAGGCAGGGCGGGCGCTCGAGCGGGGGCAGCGGCAACAGGGCGCAATTGTTCCTGAGGTGGGTCTGACACTCGAGTCGTATCGGCAGGCTGCGCTGTCGGCGCAGCAACCGGAGGTAGCGGATCCGAGGGTGCTGCAGGCAGGTCAGGCGCTTCTCTGGAGCACGCTGCAATTGCTACGGCCATCAAAATAGGCCCGACAGTTCGAATCAAGCTCGACTTGATCAAGATGGGTGCGCATACTCCTTCGTTTGGCATACGTCCAAACGGTAGCCAGCAGATGTTGGGACTCGCGTCAGACCACACTCGATCCCTATCAACATACCATACATCGCACTACCACGCCGCGCATGGCAATTCCGAAAATACTGTTGACGGAGCGAAACGCAGCAACGTACAATAGTTAGCAGTGTCGGGTCGAGACTGCTAATCGGCACGAAAATCAAGAGCACTTTTATGAAGGAGGATACGCACGTTGGCAGATGTTACGTTTAAACCTTTGGGAAATCGGATCGTAGTTGAGCCGATGGAAGATGATGCACAGATGAGCGCCGGGGGAATCTATATTCCTGACACGGCCAAGGAAAAGCCTCAGGACGGCACGGTAGTTGCAGTCGGGCCAGGCAAGCTGACAGACGACGGAAAGCGGATTCCGATGGAGTTGTCCGTGGGCGATATAGTCGTGTACTCCAAATATGGCGGAACCGAGTTCAAGGACGGCGATACGGAGTACCTCGTGCTTCGAGAGGACGACATTCTCCTGAAGAAGTAGTCCCCCGCCAGGTCTCAGAATCCCACATCGACAACCTAATCAGATAACTTTCCAAAACAGGAGATAGACAAATTGGCTAAGCAGTTGAAATTCGGTGAAGATGCACGCGCGGCGATGAAGCGCGGCATCGACATGATGGCTGATACCGTGGGCGTCACCCTTGGCCCACGAGGCAGGAACGTAATCCTAGACAAGAAGTTCGGACCTCCGCAGGTCTCTAGTGACGGCGTCTCCATCGCCAAAGAGATCGAGCTTGAGGACGCTTACGAAAACATGGGCGCCCAGCTTCTTAAAGAAGCAGCAAGCAAGACCGCCGACGTTGCCGGTGACGGCACTACGACGGCCACTGTTCTTGCGCAGGCCATTATTCATGAGGGTTTCCGCAATATCGCGGCTGGCTCGGACCCCATGGCAATCAAGCGCGGCATCGAGAAGGGCGTCGTCGCTCTTCGTGGCGCAGTCCTAGACATGGCAACGCCGGTCGAGGGCAAGTCCCAGATCACCCAGGTCGCGTCCCTCTCTGCCCACGACGACGAGATGGGTAGCCTGATCGCCGACGTGATGGAGAAGGTCGGTAAGGACGGCGTGATCACCGTCGAGGAGTCGAAGGGCATCAGCTACGAGCAGGAGTTCGTAGAAGGTATGCAGATCGACCGAGGATACATTTCCCCATACTTCGTCTCCAACCAGGAGCGGATGGTGGCCGAGATAGACGATCCCTACATTCTGATCACCGACAAGAAGCTCTCGTCGATTCAGGAGCTTCTGCCAGCGCTGGAGAAGATTCTCCAGGTCGGCAAGAACCTCGTGCTGATCGGCGAGGATGTCGAGGGCGAGGCCCTTGCCACGCTTGTGGTTAACAAGCTCCGAGGGACGCTGAACATTCTGGCCATCAAGGCCCCTGGATTCGGCGACCGCCGCAAGGAGATGCTCCGCGACATGGCAGTCCTCACGGGTGCACAGGTCATCAGCGAGGAAATCGGGCGCAAGCTCGATTCCGTGACCGTCGAAGACCTCGGCCGAGCCCGCCGGGTAGTATCCACGAAAGAGGACACTACCTTCGTTGACGGCGCAGGCTCCGAGGGCGACATCCAGGGTCGCATTCAGCAGATCAAGCAGCAGATCGAAGACACTACCTCTGACTACGACCGCGAAAAGCTCCAGGAGCGCCTGGCCAAGCTGTCCGGTGGTGTCGCCATCATCAAGGTCGGCGCAGCTACCGAGGTCGAGCTCAAGGAGAAGAAGCTCCGGGTTGAGGACGCTTTGTCTGCTACCCGTGCGGCTGTTGAGGAAGGCATCGTGCCCGGCGGCGGCTTGACCTTGATCCGCGCCAGCGCCTCACTGGACTCGCTAGGTCTCGAAGGCGATGAGGCCACCGGCATTGGCATCCTGAAGAAGGCTTTGCAGCGGCCGATGAAGTTGATCGCAGAGAACACCGGCGTTGCCGGCGAAGTTGTCCTGGCAGAAACCCTGAAGGGCGAAGGCGACTGGGGCTACGACGCAGAGGCCGGCGAGTATGGCCACCTGCTCGAGCGGGGCATCATGGACCCGGCGAAGGTCACTCGGGCGGCGATCGAGAACTCGTCCAGTGTCGCAGCAATGGTGCTCACAACTGAAGTGCTGATCTCTGATGTCCCATCTGAGGCTCCGCCGATGCCGGCCGGCCCTCCGATGGACTACTAGGGATCTCGAAAACCGTAACGTAAGCAGCTTAAGTAAAAGAGGCTCCGGGGAAACCCGGAGCCTCTTTTTTTGCCTCCCTCAGCGACAAATGGCGGCTCAGGACGTTACGAAATGGCGGTCTGTACGGGATCTGAGATGGGTTCTGGCATATCATCACCAACTTGTGGTCTCGGCAGCAGCCCGACTTCGTCGAGAATTTCCGGCACTAGATGTTCCTGCCTGTATGCCATCATGTGAATCCCGGCGACGCCTGGGATTTCTTTGATCTCCTCGATGATCTCGACGCAGATGCGTTTTCCTTCCGTTTGCGACCGTTTACCTGCATCTGTAAGTCGTCTCACTAGACGGTCAGGGATTACTACCCCCGGGACATTTTCCCGCATCCAAAGCGCGGCGCGGGCGGAACGAAGCGGTCCGACGCCGACTAAGATAAAGACCCGCTTGTCGAGGCCCATGTCCCGGACGCGCTCCATGAACGTCCGTAAACGCGGAACGTCAAAGCAGTATTGAGTCTGAATAAAGTCTGCGCCAGCCTCGATTTTCTTTTTTAGACGGAGTGGACGAAAGTCGTACGGCGGCGCAAACGGGTTGCTTGCCCCACCGAGGAATAATTTCGGCGGCGAATCGATAGTACGGCCACTGAGGAAATGCCCCTTGTCCCGAAGTATTCGCGCCGTACGGAGCAACGTGATCGAGTCCATGTCGAAGACTGGCTTCGATTCCGGGTGGTCGCCTGTACCAACGCCGTCACCGGTCAGGCATAGAACATTTTGCACTCCAAGTGCGGCGGCTCCCAGCAGGTCGCCTTGCATCGCGATCCTGTTCCGGTCTCGGCAGGCCATCTGGACGACAGCATCGTAGCCGGCCTGCCGAAGCAACGCCGCCACGGCCACGTTCGACATATGCACGCTTGCGCCCGACGCGTCGGTAGCATTGATCGCGTCACACGAATCACCAAGCACACTGGCATGGTCGACTACTGCTTGCGGGTCAGCGCTATCGGGAGAAAGAAGTTCTGCCGTTATCGCGAAGTGACCAGCTCGTAAAACCCGTTCTAGTCGGGAATCCGACCTCATTCCGCCCATCCGACCGGCTGCTTCTTGATGTCCGGATGCAAATCGTTTATCCAAGCCGACGTGCCCTCTAACCGCCGGTCGACTGGCGTGAGGACAGTTTGAATCCCGTCGCCGAATGCGGGCATCTTCTTGGAGCGCTCCCATGCCATCAACCACACACACGGCATGTCAGGAATAATCTCACAATTGCCATTCTGACGAACGCCGCCGCATGGGCCGTTACGTAGATTTTTCGGACAGGTCATCGGACAGGTCATGCCGGTACTGTGCAGAACGCAGTCGCCACACATCTGGCAGTCGAACATGACCCCCTTCGTGATCCGCTCTCCCGATGCGAATAGCGATTCCATCGCGCTGCCAGGTTTGAGCCAACGACGGAAAGGGCCCAATGCGCCAAGCGTTGCAACGTAGGCTATTTCGAGGACGCGAGGTCGGTTTTGAAGGAGCCGAAGTGACATGAATGGGCTCAGGGAGGGTGTATGCGGTCTCGGTCGCGACAGTTACTATACAGTATAATTGCCGGTGCATTCAGCGAGGCCGTCTGCTTGAGATTGGCCCTAACCTACTATTTTTTCCCTGAGCGACCATTGCTAACTCAACGGGCCACGCCAACCTACTCCGCAGTCGAAAAACTCGGACTTGAAACCAATCCCATCGAGGCGCTGACCCATTTCCTCGATGCGCCGTACCCGACTTTGCTGCACAGTGCTCTCGTACGGCCAGGTCTGGGGCGATATTCTTACGTCACTGCCGACCCATTTTTGGTTGTCCGCTCGAAGGGCAGGCACGTGGAAATTCTTGAACGAGGAGCGATTGAGCGACTCGACGACAACCCGTTCGCGGTCGTGAAGCGTCTGCTCACCGAGTACCAGATGGAGCGCCAGCCGGGCGGCCCGCCGTTCCAGGGCGGCGCAATCGGCTACTTCGGCTATGAACTCGGCCAGCATCTTGAACGATTACCATCCAGCGCCATCGACGAGCTCAAGCTTCCGGACCTGAACGTAGGATTCTACGACTGGGTTATCGCTTTCGACCATGTCACCCAACAGTCGTGGATCGTCACCACCGAGTTCAGTCCAGATCACCGACTGGATTGGATTCACGACCGCATTCACGACCCTCACCACGTTGCGGATCCGAGGAATCAACACCCCATGCACGCGACAAGGCTCCGGTCGAACTTTTCGAGAGACGAGTATCTCGACGCCGTGCGACGAGTTAAGAAATACATCGAGGATGGTGACATATACCAGGCAAATATCTCTCAGCGCTTCGAGATTGAGACCGACATCGACTCTTGGAGCTTGTACCAGAGTCTGCGTGAAGCCAGTCCGGCTCCTTACGGTGCTTATTTACAGTTCCCTGAACTCGCTGTCTTGAGCAGTTCGCCAGAGCAGTTTTTGCTGCTTGACTACGGTCGTGTCGTGACGCGCCCAATGAAAGGCACGCGCCCTCGCGGAACTTCGCGGGCAAATGATGCCCAACTCCGCGATGAGCTTTCTAACAGTGTAAAAGACCGCGCCGAGAACATTATGATCGTCGATCTCCTGCGTAACGATCTCGGCAAGGTCTGCGTTCCGGGATCGATTCAGGTGCCGGAGTTGTTTACGGTCGAAGAGTACCGGAAAGTCCATCAGATGGCGTCCTCGGTTACGGGTCAACTGAGGCCCGAACACGACGCCATCGACCTGCTGACTGCTTGCTTCCCTGGCGGCTCGGTCACCGGCGCACCCAAAATTCGCGCGATGGAGATTATCGACGAGATCGAGCCTGTACAACGGAGCGTCTACTGCGGAGCGATCGGCTACATCGGCTTCGACGGCTCGATGCAGATGTCCATCCCAATCCGCACCATGCTTATGAAAGGACAACAGGTCTATTTTCAGGTCGGAGGCGGCATCGTTGCCGACTCTGAACCCGAAGCCGAGTACCAGGAGACTCTCGACAAGGCGCTAGGGTCATTCGAGGCCCTCGGCATCTCTGGTTTTCAAACGTAACTGGTTCGAGTATCATAGGTAATCGAAACTAAAGACTACTATGAGCTGAGGTATTGATATGGGATATGTAAGCTTCGGCTGGACCGGCGAAACGCGGAACATCAAGGTTGAGCTAGACGAGCAAGAGGGCCTCTGGTACACCGTCCATTCCGACGGCGAAGGCAATAACGACCCAATCATGACGCGCATCTTCGGGACGAACCGCCTGCCCACGCCATGGAGCAAAGAAACCGACCAGGCCACGGTCGTCAAGGAACTCGCCGACCGCAATCCCCATGCGACGGTCGGCTAAGACCGTCTCGCTGATCCGCTGATGTCGACCTCAAGCTCCGACCTCTACGTGATGGCGCTGCCAAAGTCAGGCCTAGCTCACGAAGAGACCGCTCACTTTACGAACGTACTTGTTTACACCGGGCTTCGGCTGGGCCAAAGCCCGGTGTAAACAAGTAATAGCGCGGGCGAACGCTCCTAGTCGGCCAGCACCTCTTCCATCACCCTCATAAAATTCTCGCCGAGGATTTTGCGGATGTCGCCGTCGGTGTACCCTCGCTTGACCAACTCGTCGGTGATCAACGGGACTTTGGTGCAGTCCTCCATACCCTTGGGCATCGTCGCGCCGTCGAAGTCGGAGCCGAGGCCGACGTGCTCGACGCCCGCGACAGAGACCATGTGGTCGATATGGTCAACAATCTCCGTGTAGTGTGGCTTCTTTAGCTCGGCGACCTTCTCGGAGTAGCGCTCGTCGATGTCCTTCATAGCGTTTTTCAGGCTGTCCGATACTACGGAAAAATCTTTCTGGGCCTTCTTGACCTCCTCGGCCTTTTCGGCGTCGAGAGTGTTCTTAGAGACGCGATATTCCTCGCCGACGAACGTGATCTCATAGTTGACGCCGATCACCCCGCCGTTGTCCGACATCGCCTTGATCTGATCGTCGTCCATGTTTCGCGGCGATTCGCATATCGCCTTAGCCGACGAGTGAGAGGCAATGACCGGCTTCGTAGAGGTCTCGATGGCGTCCCAGAAAGTCGCGGGTGCGACGTGCGAGATGTCGACGAGCATGCCGAGCCGGTTCATCTCCCGCACGACATCCTTGCCGAAGTGGTTCAATCCGCCGTGCTTCGGCTCGTCCATCACGCCATCTGCCCAGTTGTTGGTGTTGTTCCAAGTCAGCGTCATGTAGCGCACGCCGAGCCTGTGGTACATCCGCAAGATCGACAGATTGTCGTCGATAGAGTGTCCTCCCTCAACACACAGGATGCCTGCCAGTTTGCCCGCGTCCGTGATTCGCCGAACGTCGGCCGCCGTCGTTGCCTGTGCGATTTGGTCGGGGTAGTTTTGCATGAGGGAGTGGAACGAGTCCATGTAATCGAGCGTCACCTGCACGACCTTCTTCTCGGCGATCCACTTGGGCGATGCGAAGCAAGCGAAGAACTGGACATTTTGGTTGCCCTCCTTCATGCGAGCGAGGTCCATATGAGTTTTTGTTTGCGGCTGCCCGATATCAACGCCGTGTCGGGTCGGCCACGCCAGGCTGTCCGAATGCGTGTCGACAATCAACGACGAGTAGTGAATCTCACGTGCCTTATCGCTAATCATTGCGAATCCTCCATATCTAGTCCCATGTTTTCTCTAACCTTGTAGGCCCTCAAACAGCATCTGTCCTCCCATGACCACCAAGATCAGGACAAGTAGTCGGAGAATCCACACTCCTTTTAGCCTGACCGCGATGCGCGCACCCACTTGTCCCCCGATGAGTATGCCTAAGCCGGCGAAAACGACAGTTGGGAACCAGTCGACGTGTCCGAGTGCCGAGTGAGCCACCGAACCAGCCGTCGCGTAGAAAGAAAGCGCAAACACCGAGGTTGCGACGGCCACTCGCACCGGGAAGTTAAATACCGTCACCAACAGCGGAGTCCTAAGAAAGCCTCCGCCGGTGCCGAAGAACGCTGAGACGAAACCTATGGCGAAATTAATTGACGTTGCCGCAGGTTCGTTGAAGTGGTAACGGAATCGCTGGCCCCGTTTGGTGTTGATTTGACGTTCCTTAATAAACGACCGAAACGAGCGCATTCGCTTCGGTTTCTTCACCCTTGTGGGTAAATATGATCGGATCAATATCTGCGCGGCGAGCCCGACGAGGACAATTCCAAATAGTAATCGGAACAGGTCGCCGCCGATATTTGCGACCGCGAAGGGTGCAAGGACAGAACCCGGAATCGCGACTGCAGCGAACAACAGGCCGCTTCTTCTATCGACGAATCCCAACCGGGTGTACGTGTACGCCCCGGCGAAGCTGTTCATGGCGACGAGGGTGAGTGAAGTGCCTGCAGCGGTCTCAGGTTCGAGGTCGAAGAACAGAAGGAGCATCGGGACAAGAATGATTCCGCCGCCGGTGCCGACCATGACACCGAAAGTGGCCGTTCCGAAGCCAAGTAGCACCAGCGATAACCACTCAACCATTTGCCATAGCTACTCGCATCTTGTCACTGCGCCAGCTCCCGTAAGGCCTTGTCAACCAGATTAGACGGCACATCACTTCTCGTCACTGCGTTGCCTATGCCGTTAAGAAGCACCCAACGTATTTTGCCGCCGACGGTCTTTTTGTCCATCGTCATCGCGGCCTTTATCGCATCGGCGTTCACGTTCTCATATCTCAGTGGCAGACCGTAGGCATCGAGGACCGTCCGCTGTCGTTCGACCTCTGCATCGGTCAGCATACCCATCCAATTGGAGATGTAGGCCGCAGCCATCATGCCGATCGCCACTGCCTCACCATGAAGATAGCGCTCGTAGCCAGTCACTGCCTCAATTGCGTGGGCCGTCGTGTGCCCGTAGTTGAGTAGTGCCCGTACTCCCAGCGTTTCCTTCTCGTCGCGACTAACAACATCGGCCTTGATGCCTACACTTCTCCGAAGCGCTTCGCTCGCAGTTTCGGGCTCAAGAGCCTTAATCGCGTCGACGTTCTCCTCGAATACACGCAGCAGCGCCTCGTCCAAAATAAGGGCATGTTTGATCGCCTCAGCCCAGCCTGAAGTCAGCGCCCGTTCGGGCAATGTCGATAGGGTTTGCACGTCAGCAAGAACGAATTCCGGCTGTTTGAACGCGCCGACCAGGTTCTTTCCTTGGGGCAAATCTACCGCGGTTTTACCACCGATTGCCGCGTCCATCATCGACACAAGCGTTGTCGGTATTTGTACGACGGGCATGCCACGCAGATAGGTCGCTGCCGCGTATCCAGCAACGTCGCCCACGACTCCACCACCGACCGTGACTATCAGATGGCCTCGCTCCGCCTTCCGCTCAGCGAGCCAGGTGTAGATGTGCGACAACGTATCGAGATTCTTGTGTTTCTCGCCTGATTCCATCACGAAGATGTGACTGGGAATACCCGCCGCCTCCATCGACATCTGCACTTTTCGAGCATGGCGATGCACCTGCTCGTCGGTAATGACGTAGGCCGCGCCCGGGTCGACCATCGTCTTGACCCGTTCGCCAACCGTATCCGCCAGTCCCCAACCGACCCATACAGGATATTCGCCCGACGAGGTCCGCACAGTCGCCGCCAGGTTTTCGTCAATCGCATGGTTGGTGTCAAGATTACGCGACAGATACTTCCACGCTCGCACAACCTCGGACGCCGCTTCGACCGTCGAAAGTTCGTCCGTGTGCAGCGTCCAATGCGCTTGGGAATACATTGGTTGCCGTTCTGCCTTGAGAATGATGATTCGGCGAAGTGGGTCGGGGTCGTTCAACAGCGGTCGGACGACTTGCTGGTCGTGGGTTCCGGTCGGGCCAGATAGCCGTCGGTAGATCGTGTCGACCCGAGCTTCCAGACAGACAATAATGCCCGTTTGGTCCATGACCCTCCGGTTGCGTTCCTCTAGCACTATACCGCCGCCTGTCGAGATGACCTGGTTAGTGCGGCCCGACACCGTTACCAACGTTTCTTGCTCCAGTCGTCTGAACAGCACCTCGCCATCGTCTCGAAAGATGTCTTCGATTGCTCGACCGGTCGACGCGACGATCTCGTCGTCTGTATCGACGAAAGTCCAGCCAAGCATTTCGGCAGCCTGTCTTCCGATGGTCGTTTTGCCAGTACCGGAAAACCCAGTCAAGTAGATGTTCGGTCCCATATTGTCTCGTTCGCTAATCTAGAGCGTTTTCGGCTGCGCGGTACATTGCATCTATCGGGGGCTGTTTCTGGGTCCACAACTCGAACGCCGCTGCACCTTGATAGATCAACATCCAGAGTCCACCCAGCACGGGTGCTCCAGCCTCTCTCGCTTGCCGTATCAAAGGCGTTTCAGCCGGAGTGTACACCATGTCATACACGAGTGTAGCTGATGGTATGGACGCAGTCGTCAGTGGACTTCTTCCTCGGTTCGCGGCGCTCGCCATGCCCACTGAAGTCGAGTTGACGATTAAATCAACGTCGGTGGACACTTCGTCAAGCGGGGCGACCGCAATCTCCTTGACCAAGCCTGTTAATTCTTTCACCAGCAACTCGGCCCGCGCGACCGTGCGGTTTGCGATTGTCAGAACCCCAACTCCTTCGTTGGCGAGTCCATAAGCCGCTGCCCTTGCGGCACCACCAGCGCCCAATAGCAAAACGGCTTTGCCACGTGGCTCGAAACTCGCCTTCTCCTTGAGACTCTTGACGAAGCCGTACGCGTCGGTGTTTTGACCGGTCAACACCCCATCTCGATTGACAACGGTGTTGACCGCGCCGATTTGTCGAGCCATGTCTTCAACATCGTCGACCAACTCGACCATCCGCTCTTTGTGAGGAATCGTAATGTTGAACCCGAGGTAGTCCTCGCCCCGCAGCCGTGCAACGGTTTCTTCGAGTCGTTCAGGAGGCGTAGCCCAGGCTACGTACGTCGCTGGGAAGGAGTGGTAATCGAGAGCGGCCTGTTGAAAAACGGGGGATAGCGTATGCGAGAGAGGGTATCCGATGACACCAAGCTGTTTGCTCATCAGGAGTCCTGAGTGAATGTCGCCGTAGTATACCAAACGAGATTCGACATCATCGCCCTTGGAATCACGGAACCCGGCCCGCGCGGCAAAAATAAGTGTGTGGGCATAAGCCTGCCTCGTAGCCAGCACGGATGCATGCCGCCTATCGCAGTCGGATACTGGATAGTAACGGAGGGGTCGCCAGCCGCACGCTGGACGCAAATGCCACCGAGAGGAACAGCCCATGAACGATGTTGAGCTATCCAAGAGCGGGGTGTTCACCATGCCCGTTTCGAAAGACACTGTCCGCGTGCTCGTCGTCGACGACGAGGTACTCGTCCGTACCCTCTTGACGGACATCCTCGAGGAAGAGGGCTATGCTGTTGAGACTGCCGAGAACGGTCAGGACGGCATCCGTCTTCTCGAAGACCAGTCTTTCGACATGGTGATCTCCGACATCGTGATGCCGAAGAAGAACGGCATCGAAGTACTCGTCGCCGCCAAGCGTATCGACCCCAACCTCCCAGTTATCATGATCACCGGCTATCCGTCGGTCGATACTGTCATTCGGCTCGTCAAGCTCGGCTCGTCCGACTACATTACGAAACCCTTCAACGTGGACCTTATCAGGGTAACCGTTGCGAAAGTGCTGGAACTCAAGAAGCTCAATGCGAGCAACGGTAAGGTGCCCGAGGACGAGCCTATGTCAGCAGAACACGATGCCGAGGTTATGACTTCTGCTGTATTCGTCCAGCTCCTAGAGAAAGAACTCCAGCGGTCGGCCCGGCGGGGACACGTATGCAGCTTGCTGCTCTGCGAAATCGACAACTTCGCCGACTCAGTGAAGAAGGGACGGACAACTCTGGGTGACGAGATATTCAACATCTTCTCCAAAGTCGTCAAGGAGCAAATTAGCCCCGGCGACATTATCGGCAAGATGAACGATGCCCAGATCGGACTATTGCTGCCGGAAAGCGCCCGTGCCGAAGCCAACGCCATAGCTCAGAACATCTGCAAGAAGGCTGAATGGCAGTTTACAGTCAGTATCGGGGGGGCGACGTACCCACGCGATGCCCAGGACACACCTGCTATTCAAAAGGTTGCTACGAACGCTCTGAAAGCGGCGAAGTCTCGGGGCGGTAACACCGTGCTGATGCCGCGTTAGACCGAGGCCCCACTGTCGAGATACGACTGAAGGATTACCGCCGCAGCAGCAGCGTCGATCTCTCCGCGACTGCGCGACCGTGTCGATTTGCTATGACTCAACAGCCGCTCTGCTTCGAAGGTGGAGTAGCGCTCATCTACCGACTTGACCGGCACCGGCGAGCGTTCGGTCAATTTCTTCGTGAACGCTGCCACCGACTTGGTCTGCTCGCTATATCCCCCATCTAGCGAGAGCGGTAGTCCCACGACAATCTCTCCCGCCTCGTTATCTTCGACGAGTTTCAAGATGGTATCGATGTCGACCGCGTGAGACTTCCTCTCGATGGCAGTCAGCGGCGAGGCGATGATACCGAGCATGTCGCAAGTCGCGACTCCGATGCGTTTGTCGCCCACGTCGAGGGCCAACATTTTCAATTGCCGTCCACCTGCTTCGCGACCAGACCAGCAACGAGATCGAGCGCCTCGCCGAGTTTACTTGCGTCGCGTCCGCCCGCCTGTGCAACGTCCGGCCTGCCGCCGCCACCGCCCTGAATCGCCTTCGCTGCCCCTCTAACGATGTCCGACGCGTTCATTCCAGACGAGACGAGGTCTGGCGTCACCATTGATATCAACATTGGTCGCTCGTCGATAACAGCACCGAGCACGACCACTCCGCTGCCCATCTTATCTCGCAGCCAGTCTCCCATGTCTCGCATCGCATCAGTATTGGCCGCGTCAACTTTCGCAGTTAAGACACTGACGCCTGCCACGTCTCGTCGTTGATCCAAAATGTCGCCGGCTGACTGAAGCGACAGCGTTCGCTCCAACGTCTCCTTCTCCCGACGCAACTGACTGAGTTCGTCCAGCAGGCTGTCGATTCGTCCTTCGAGATCGGACACCGGCGTTTGCAGTTTGGCGGCAACCACGTTTGTGGTGCCAATACGGTCATTGACGACACGCTCGGCGCTGCGACCACTCACCGCCTCGATGCGTCGCATTCCCGCGCCGATGCTCGATTCACCGAGAATGAACACCGTTCCGAGTTCCCCGGTCTGCGCGACGTGCGTTCCGCCGCAGACCTCGAAGCTGAACGTCGCGCCGTTGGCGATCTCGATGAGCCGCACAGTGTCTTCGTACTTGTCGCCGAAGAAGGCGAGCGCACCCTGTTTGATCGCATTCGAGTAGGTATCTTCCGATTTCTGCACTGTCGAGTTGTGTCGAATTTTCTCGTTCACAAGGAACTGCACCTGCTGCATTTCCTCCGGGGTCACGGGCTCGACGTGGGAGAAGTCGAAGCGGAGCCGGTCCGGGGCGACAAACGAGCCCGCCTGTCGTACATGAGCGCCAAGTACCTCACGAAGAGCGGCGTGAAGCATATGAGTCGCAGTATGGTTTCTTGCGGTGTCTTCCCGGCGCACGGGATCCACATATGCATCGATGGTCTCGCCAAGGGTGATCTTCCCTTGCACGACTTTTCCAAAGTGCATGATCAGGTCGGGCATTACACGTTGCGTATCGTGTACAGCGATTTTGCCTTCGGCACCTACCAACTCGCCTGTGTCACCAACCTGGCCGCCGCCTTCGGGATAAAACGGCGTCTCAAGAAGCGCTATTTCGACCTCGTCACCCTCATCCACTTCAGTCGCGACCTCGTCACCGGAGATTATGCCGACCGCAGCGGAGTGAGACACGAGTGACTCGTATCCGAGAAACTTGACGCCACCGACTCCGAGGCTTTCGTACACGCGAATTTTGGCGCGGTCGCCACCGAACTTAGCGCTGCCCCGCGCACGTTCGCGCTGTTCGGCCATGTGCCGCTCGAAGCCCGCCAGATCGACGGCAACGTTGCTTTCTTCTGCGATTTCTTGTGTCATCTCGACCGGGAAACCAAAGGTGTCCCAGAGCTTGAACATAGTCTCGCCCGGCAAAACGTCGGTACCTGCGAGCGCGTCGGTCAGCATCGCGTAGCCGTTCTGGAAGACTGCGAGGAAGCGCTCTTCTTCGAGCTTGATGACGGTCTGAACAAACTCACGATTGTTTCGAAGCTCGGGATAGGCGTCGCCCATGATGTCCGTGACCACATCGGCGACCTGCCCCAAGAACGGTTCGTCGATATCCAATCGCCGCGCGTGTCGGATCGCGCGACGCAGGAGCCGTCGCAGGACGTATCCCCTACCCTCGTTGCCCGGCACGACGCCGTCTGCAATCAAAAAAGTTGCGCTCCGTCCATGCTCAGCGACGACCCGCATCGCGAGTCTAGTGTCCTCGTCAGCCCCATATTCCCGACCGCTAATCTCCACGATCTTTTCAATCAAAGGCACGAAAAGATCGGTTTCATATATGTCGCGAACGCCTTGAAGAACCACTGCCAGCCGCTCGAATCCCATGCCTGTGTCGATGCCAGTCTGCGGCAGTGGCGGTCGGCTGCCATCGAGATTGTGATAGAACTGCATGAAAACCAGGTTCCACAACTCGACATACCGCTCGCAGACCTGCCCTGTCTCCGGATTCACGTTCTCGCAGTTGGGACCGCAGTCGTCCAGGCCACACCCTGGGCGGTCATCACCGAAATCGTAATGCAACTCGGCGCAAGGCCCTGTGGGCCCTTCGTCGCCGGCCGGACCCCACCAGTTGTCAGCGTCGCCGAAGCCGAAGATGCGTTCCTTCGGAATCCCGTGTTTCTGCCAAAGCTCATACGCGTCAGTATCAGAATCGTGCACTGTGGCGGCAAACCGCTCTTTCGGCAAGCCCATCGCGGTATCGAGGCAGTCGATGGCGTACTTCATTGCGCCGTCTTTGAAGTAGTCACCGATCGAAAAATTGCCCAACATCTCGAACATCGTTATGTGCGTCGCGTCGCCGACTTCTTCGATGTCGGTCGTACGGAAGGATTTTTGCGACGACGTTAGCCTATGATTAGGCGGTTCCTGCTCTCCGGCGAAATACGACTTGAACTGTACCATGCCAGCGCTAGTGAGTAACAAAGTCGGGTCACCCACCGGAATCAAGGACGAACTACTGACCCTCAAGTGCCCCTGCGACTCGAAGTATTTCAGGAATCTCTCGCGTATCTCGCTGGAATTCATCTAACGTTTCTCCCGGGCCTTAGCCGAACAGTCATTTGATACAAAGGACTAGCTTGCCATTAACTTGGTCTCAATCAGATCGTCGACAGAAACCGAACCGACTCCTTGAGCCTGCGCCACCCCAGGGTGAGTGATTGCCCCTTGGTAAGTGTTGATTCCGGTGCTGACACCGTGGTCAATTCTGGCTGATTCCGCCAAGCCGAGATTCGCCAACTTTAGTACGTATGGTTTGGTTACGTTGGCTAGTGCTTGGCTAGCTGTCCGGGGATATGCGCCTGGAATGTTCGGAACCGCGTAAAGTCTTACCCCATCAATATCTCGTACAGGTGTCGAGTGATCCGTTGGCTTACCCATGTTCTCAATCACGCCACCTTGATCAATCGCGACATCTATGATGAGAGTTCCGGGCTTCAGGCTATTGAATGTATGAGTCGAAATAACCTTAGGAGCAGCCGCACCCGGAACGAGCACGGCTCCTACAACTACGTCTGCGGACGCTAGTTCATTGGCTAGAACCTCAGAGGTACTTAACATAGTATGAATTCTTCCTTGAGACATAAACTCGATCTCACGTAAACGGCCAATATTAACGTCGATCACAGTTACATCGACGTGATGGCTCAAGGCCGTAGCCGCGTTGGTGCCTACAACTCCTCCACCGATAACCACCGCTTTAGGAGTCTGTACCCCTGGAATTCCCGCAAGCAATATGCCTGCCCCACCGCCGACGGCGGAGCAGTGCGACCCTGCGATGTACAATACAGCTCGCCCCGCAATTTCGCTCATCGGCCGCAACAATGGAAGTTCACCATCATGTGGCTCAACAGTCTCGTATCCCACAGCAGCGATTTTCCTATCAAGAAGGACGGAAGTCAACTCGAGTTCAGCAGCCAAATGCAGGTAGCAAAACAGGACGAGACCATCTTTCAGCAAAGGGTACTCCGCCGCTAAAGGCTCTTTCACTTTAACCACCATATCCGAATCCGCGAATACGGTCGCGTGTTCGGCAACAATGGTGGCGCCCATAGCCTCGTAGTCAACGTCTCGGTATCCAGCGTCTACTCCGGCTCCAGATTCGACAAGAACCCTATGACCATCCCTGGTTAGACCGTGCACTACGCTTGGTATGATCGCTACTCTCGATTCGCCTTCCTTCTGCTCTCGTGGTAACCCAACTATCATCTCGGACCTCCTTGTGCTATAATTCACAATCATATTGCCAACTACGGTGCTACTGAGGTACTTGACGTCACGGTGATTATGGGAGCTTCTTCCCCAGTGACCTTTGATCGCATTGGGTTTGAAGCCTTCGATTTCGAGTCGAAGCGGTCTCTCCGGTCCGAACCGGTTGCAGACACAGACCCCTATTTGAAGGTTGTTCGTATATACCTTGACAAGCCCATCCAGCAAGAGGAAGAATTCGGTATTACATGGAATTTCGTTTGGCCGAATTGCTTGTCTGGAAAGTTGGGTCTTGACTACGTCAACCTTGACCCGTTTGTGCATGGTGTGGACCGAATCATCCACGAAGTAAAGTTACTTTTTCCTGTTTCGCCAGACTCGCGAATATATGTTGCGAAGGATGGTGAACTTGTCATGAGCGGACAGCTGCCTAACGTTGAAGAGGAGCATGGTAAGTCACATATGTCGTATGTCATCGATCGTCCATCATCCGCTGATCGAGCATACATCTTGACTTGGTTACGGCGCGATAAGCTCGATACTTTAGCCCTCGTGCAAGACGAGAATTAGGTTTCAGCATCCTGTTTCACATGATTTTGTTTATCTGCATTCTGACACACCTCTCCTTTGTAGCTGTGGAATCGTAGACTGAAGATGCCGCAAACGATGCGATCGTGGGCTATCCTTGCAGCAAGCTTGGGCCTTGCGCTGGCGATCTATTACGGCTTCCTTGGCAGTACTTGGGTCGATGTCGTGGCGGAATGGACTGCCCAGTGGACCAGCCACACCCTGAACTTGATCGGCACCACGACGTACGTCCGTGGCACGATTCTCGCCTCGGACAACTTCGCCGTAAACGTAGTTGCAGAGTGTACCGCCGTTGGGCCGCTCGTCTTGTTCATTGGTGCGGTCGTCGCTTACCCCGCTTCATATCGTGCCAAGGCCATCGGAGTGGTACTCGGCCTTGTGACCCTCACAGTCATCAACCTCGTCCGAATCGTCAGCCTGTTCCTCATCGGCGCTGCGTACCCCGAATACCTCGAAATCGCCCATCTCCTTGTCTGGCAGACCGCCATCATCTTGCTCGCAATCGTGCTCTGGCTCGTCTGGGTAGAGAAATTCGTTGTCGCTCGGAACAGGTAGGCTCCTCACCTTTACGGTGCGGGTGCTGATTCTCCTCGTCCTAGTCCCAATCGTCTGGCTCCTTGTGGCAGAGCAGTACAACGATGTGGTCGTTGCCGTTTCTGGTTTGTTCGTGCCAGGTGAAATGGAACTTCGCGCCCTCAGCAACTATGTTCAGATTGACCACGTACAATGGGTCCGACCGGTGAGCATTGACGGTTTCACCCTTCACTACGGCATGATCCTCCTGACGGTTCTCGTGCTTGCAGCAGTCGGAATCGATACGATGGCTCGAATCGGCTGGCTTGCCGGCTTTATAGCAGGCGTTTTCTTGCTTCACGTGGTCGGCGTTGCCCTACTTGCACGTGGTATCGTGTGGACGACGACGAGCACCGACCCCGAGGCATCGGGCGAGACGGTATTCAGCCTGTTCGCAATATTCTGGGGACTACTCCCCGCCCTAATCGGCGGTGCGTGGGCCTTCATGTACTGGATTCCTAGAGCATCGCGAGAGCCAGAGCCGGAACCAATCGAGTCCTAAGCGATCAACATCTTCACTCTTTAGCCTGTAAATCCTGTCCACCAATGAACCGACCAATTCCTCACTCATGAGCGTCTTCACTCTCCACAAGACCGATGGGAACGCCCGTCTGGGAACGCTGCACACAGCCCACGGCGACGTGCAGACGCCAGCTTTCATGCCGGTTGCGACGCAAGGCTCAGTGAAGACCATCGACCCTAACGATCTGCGTTCAATGGGGGCCAATATCGTCCTTGGTAACACCTACCACCTGTACCTTCGACCTGGAGTCGAAACCGTCCAAAAGTTCGGCGGCTTGGCCTCTTTCATGGCGTGGAATGGGCCGACCCTCACCGACAGCGGAGGATTTCAGGGCTTTAGCCTAGAACACCTCAGAAAGATCAGCGAAGAGGGCATCGAGTTCAAGTCGCACATCGACGGCAGCCCGCATATGTTTAGCCCCGAGTCGGTCATCCGGCACCAGGAGGGTATCGGCGCGGATATCATCATGCCCATCGACATCTGCGCTCCCGGCGGGAGCGACCGTGAGGCCGTTGCAGCAGCCCTTGAAATGACGACGCGCTGGGCAGAACGATGCCGTGCTGCACAAACACGCGGCGATCAGTCTTTGTTCGGCATCGTCCAGGGGGGAACATTCGCAGATTTACGTGAAATGTCAGCCGGTCAGATCACGGCTATCGACTTTCCCGGTTACGCCTTGGGCGGTCTGAGCGTCGGCGAGGGCAAGGTCGATATGTACGGCACCGTCGAGTTTACGACGCCGCTCCTGCCCTCGCACAAACCACGATATCTCATGGGCGTCGGCTCGCCGGAAGACCTGGTCGAGTGCGTTGCGCGTGGCATCGATATGTTCGACTGCGTATTGCCAACACGAATTGCCCGCAATGGCGCGCTGTTCGTACGCGATGGCCGCCTAAATATCGACGCCGCACGCTTCAAGCATCAAGAATCGCCAATCGAGGACGGCTGCGACTGTTACACCTGCCAAACGTTCACGGCGGCTTACATCAACCACCTCTTCCGTTCGAAGGAGTTGCTGGCTTATCGCCTGGCGACGATCCACAATCTTCGATTCATCCTCCGTCTCATGGAGGAGATGCGCGCTGCCATCGACAACGGAACGTTCGAGAGCTATCGAAAAAAGTTCCAGGACCGATTCGTCCCGCCCGACGAGAAGACCCGTCACGAGCAGAAAGTGAAATGGACGGACGCTCAGCGAAGGCGGCCGGAAACAGTACCGGGACTGAGAACCGATTCGTAGCGACTCTTACTCGCTGGCCCAGTCATGATCGCGCGGGATCATCCACGTCTCGGACAGCGCGATACAGCAGGTGCTGATGGTCGTTGAGTCGTCCAGCGGGCGGGGATGCGCCCGTCCCGACGCGACGACGCCATTCACGGTCATTTGCGCCCTCGCCGCAGGAATGAGAAGGCTATACACGCCATGCGGCTGGCCTTCCCGCTCCCCGGCAGCGTTCGCCATCATCACCGGCTCGCCCAGGTCGTACCAGGTCAACACGATGATGTCATCCCGCGATTCGATATACTCCGTCCAAAACCGTAGCGTGTCACCTGACTTCCAGAACTCCGCTTCAATAATCGGGAGGTCGCCGCTATACTGGTCGCCCATCGACGCTTGCACGCCTTCCTGCAGCCACCGCGCCATCGCAATGTTATCGGAGTAGATGCGGGCCTCGCCGTCGGTCAACTCGCCCTTGGTGAACAGGACGTGCCCCGGACCTTTCGGCGAGTGAACGATGCGCCAGTGGCTGTTGCTGGCGGTTGGCTCCGCTTCTATAGAATCCCCCAAGCGCAGGAACGAATTCTCGCCTGTCAACCGTACTTTGTTAGCGTCGACGCCCATATTCTGTCACCCTTTCCTCAATTCTTGTCGTCATTTTTGTCCCCGATAAAGGGCAGATTGAACACACCGGAGTCAGAGCTAACTTGTGGGGTGCTCGGTGCCACTCCACCTTGCTCGATGAACGCGATCGCCTCTTGTTGGTCCATCGGCTTCAGGTCGATCTGGAGTGGCGAAGATATGCCGCCCGACAGCACCATCGACATCGCTTCCTGAACAGTCATGGTCGTATCGTAGATCTGTTGAATCGGAATCATCGCCACCCAGCCCGAGTTGGGAGTCGGCGCTGTTGGCAGATAGAGCACGCCCATCATCGTGCCGGGCACCACGTTCGTTATCCCGGTGAGGAATCCGATCATCCATGTGTCCTGCTTTGGGTACTCAACGACGACCACCCGCTTGAAGCCCGCAGCGCCGTCGCCGCTGAACGACTCGATCAGCTTTCGAGCCGGACCATAGACCGCCCCGATAACGGGTATGCTGACGAGATAGTGCTGAAGCGTTCGGATCATCCGGCGGCCGATGCGTTTCGTCCATACGAGGCCGAGAAGGTACACGATAAGTATCAGAGCAATCAGTCCTAGTCCCGGAATCTCGCGATCGATCGCCCGCATGATCACGGGCTGCAAGAGTCCGTCGATGTTGTTAAAGACCCAAACGATCAAGACGTACGTGATCGCGACGGGCACGAGAATCAGGACGCCGACGACCAGCGTGCCGCGTATGTGAACGCCCATTTTCTGACTAAACGTCTTTTCGTCTTGTTCATTCATGTGGAGCCTCCGTTGAGATCATCCGGTAGTATCGAGTTCGGGCTGCCTGACTCCCGTTGATGGGCGTAGTCTATGAACCACAGTCCAGTCTGTCAATACGGCAATTAGGTTCTGAAAACTAGGCCAGGATTCAGGGAAATGGCTACCCGGCTGGGCCAATCTGTTTGCTGCGACACCAAGCCTGAAAGGCCTCGTCTACTCGCCCGCAAAACGCCTGAAACGCCTCGTCCGTCTCGTACAGTTCTTGAGCACGGAGAACGATGGTCCGATAGCAAGCGAAGCGATCGCCTTGATCGGTCAGGATCCCGCACATTGTCAAGGCCTCGTCCGCCCCTGAGGCGTCCCAAAACCGGTTCTGCACCGCGCCCTCCAGGCAGAACCCTCGGTTGGCAGGGCTATCAACCAGACCGCACAACTCGATTCCCCGCTCAGGGTTACCTACGCTGAAACCGCCGACATCGCGACCCATACTACGGAAACAGTGGTGATGTGCCTCTTCAGGCGCGGCCGCGCAAGACTCCGACACCTTGGCAAAGTCATTCTGGAACAGAATCATCATCCGCGTACTCTGATAGAAGTAACACATCTGTACATAGTCGTCATGGAGCGAGTTGCAGGGATAGTGTGGGTCTTCGGATAGATACTCGGTGACGTGCCCCATCGTTCCCGACAAGCCACCGATGACGTTTTCCATGAATACACCCGAATAACATGCCTGATGGTCGCTCTCCGTGCCTAACTCCTCGCACAGAGCTAAAGCATCGGGCAGCTCATAGCTCGTCCAGGCCATCAACCCATGACCGACACCGTGCAGACATTGTAAGTAATAGAAAGAGACTGCTGCGTAGCTACACAACACCAAAACGTCTTCTTTCAGATTCACTGTGCCTCGGTCACGAAACAACGCCTCTGTTGCCCCATGATATGAGCCTGCCTGGCACTCGTGACTCGACAGATAGAAAGCTGCTGCGCCGAATAGATCGTACGCCTTACGGCCAGCGTCATGGGCGCGCTGATGACAGTCAGCATTCGTGAGCCGCGCGCCTTCTTCCAACGCCTTGACTGTCTCCGCCGGTCCGTATTCGCGTAAGAATCTTGTCAGCGCAACGTCGCTGTCGTACAAATCGACGTATTGAGTGAGCGATAGCTCGGTTGGTTCCTCAAACTCTAATCCATCCGTAGTAAGCACCAGCGGCACCGGCGGCTCGTCCGGCTTTCCCAGCACTACGACCAGCCCACCGCGTTCCGGGCCAAGATGGTTGTGGTACCGCCAAAAGCCAGGCCGCTCGAACGTAAACACCCAGGCGCTGCCGGGCTCGATTTGTGTCCGGGCGTCCAATTCAGGATAAATCTGGTGGGTCGGATGGACGTTTGAAGCAGGCCAGAACGGCTTATTTGACCTGTTGACGAAGCGCACTTGCTGTCCGGCTTCGACTTCGAGCCGTAGTGGACTGAAACCGTCGCCGTCAAACGAAATTGTTGGCGCATGTTGGTCAACCAGTTGGGATTCGACCGAAGCCTCTTGTGTGCAAGCCACCAGCACGATCAACGCAAGAGTTGCCAACGGCGATACCAACATGCGCTCGAACATGGCTCAAGACTAGCAACGCGTTTGCAGGCAGTCAACAAAGCATTGTGAGAATGGTATCCTTCGGCGCAACCACACTGACTCTTGGAGCATATTATGAACACTCTCAACGCCAGCGACTTCGACAACGCTCAAATCGGCGAGGGCGCTATCATCGAGCCAAACGTCGAGATCGGACTGCGATACCACGAACAGTCCGGCCCCGCGATACTCGGGAAGGATTGCCTCATTAGGCGCGGCACGGTCATTTATGGCGACACCCGTATCGGCGATCACTTTCAGGCAGGCTACAACTCAGTTATCAGGGCAATGGTCAAGATGGGCGATTATTGCACGCTAATGAACCAGTCGACCATCGAGGGCATTGTGCGCTTCGGAACGGGCGTACGGGTGATGTCACATGTGTATATTCCATCACGGACATGGGTAGGCGACCATGTTTTCATCGGCCCGGGAGTCACTTTCACCAACGACCGCTTCCCCGGCCGCATCGAGCCGATGCCAACTCCGCGCGGCGCAACCATCGAGGACCACGTAATGATCGGCGGAGGCGTAACGGTGATGCCAGGGATTACCATCGGCGAGCGCAGTTTCATCGCGGGCGGCGCAGTGGTCACCAAGGACGTGCCTCCCCGCAGTTTCGTCATCGGAGTGCCGGGGAGAATCTCTCCTCTGCCACCCGAGTTGGATCGCCCAAATATCCGTGAACTGACGATTCAGACTCGCAGTTTTTGGGACCCTCGTAGCGAATATGCAGGCGAAGCGATATGGCCCGACTGGTGGCCGGACGGGTTTCAGGAATAGGGCCTATTGCGTACTGCGTAGGCTGCGCGGCGAACTTTGTGGATGAAGACCCACTTGGCTTAAAGGGATACGTAATACGAACTACGCAATCTCCTCAATGCAGCGTCGCAGAACTAGTCTGAGGGGTGTCCATGTTTCTGCGAACGACCGGTGCCGGGTCGCGGCCAATCATCACGTTCAGTAATGCTGGTCTTTCGGATGCTCCGGCACGCTCTAGCGCCGGAGCAAGGCCACTCGCCGCGGTGACGTGCTCGCCGTGACCGCCGAGCGCCTCAACAACCCGATCGTAACGCGAAGGCAATAACTCACAACCTATAAGCCGCTGATCTCCGTACTCACGCAACTGAATCTGGTACTCGGCGTTCCAGGCAGCGTCGTTACCGAGCACTGCGATGAAGGGGATGTCGTAGCGGACGGCGGAGTCGTACTCCATCACGTGGAACCCGGCGGTGCCGTCTCCTAGCACCGTCACGACCCGTGCGCCAGGCCGCGCAAGACTCGCCGCAATGGCAAACGGAATCGACGTACCGATGGAGCCGGCTGGGCCATTGATGATCCGCGTCGGGGCAGTGATGCACGCCTGTGCCCACTGTCCCCACTCGCCGCCGTCGGATATGAATACCGAGTTCGGGTCCTCGTCGAGATATTTTTGTATAGCCTGCGTCACTTCATACGAATGCAAGGGATCATCGTCGTTCGACTTCAACTCGGACCACAGAGGTGGTCGATAGCTAATTGCAGAAGTGACCTCATCGGCCCACTCCGTGGATGACCCGGTACCTGTTACCAGTTCGATCAGCCGCCGGGCTGAAGGCAACGGGTCTGCTTCGACTCCAACGACCAATCTCACGGGGTCGCCTACGTTTCGTCGTGTCATGTCGATTACTGACTGCTCGGGGTCGATCTGGACGAATCGGCAATCCAGACTGATATCCGGCGCGCCACCCATTTTGACCGTGAAGTCCAGCTTCTTGCCCAACAGCATGACCAGGTCGGCCTCGGCCAGCACCTCTGCGAACGCCCCTAGCACAGGGTCGTTTGTCCCTCTCGGACTCTCCATTTGTACAACGGGTACGCCGGTAGCTTCGGACAGATTGGCCAAGACAGACGGTCCATCACCGCGCATCATCATCGACCCGGCGAGGATAAGCGGCTTCTTGGCGTCTCGCAGATGCCCGAGAACTTGCTCGGCAGCGGAATCGTCGATCACTCGCTGAGCCGACCCTTCGAACGCCCCTCGGAGAAAAACATCCTCTGACGAGTCCACCTCGCCATCGATGACGTTAAACGGCAGCGCGATATGCACCGGCCCTGGTCGTCCGGACGTGGCTATGTCGAACGCCTTGTGAATGTCGTCGTCGAGACCAGATGCACTCTGCGCTGTCCACGACGCCTTCGATACATGGCTCGCCATCTCGGCCTGCGGCATCTCCTGGAACGCGCCTTTGCCAAGCTGTCCCAACGGCGCGTGTCCACTCAAGAGCACCATCGGCGATTCCGATATCTTTGCGACGTAGAGCCCTGTCAGCGTGTTCGCGAACCCGGGGCCCGCTGTCACCAGGGCGATTCCCGGCTGACCCGTCAGCCTGCCCCAAGCATCGGCCATATGCACTGCAGCGGCCTCCTGCCGGACGTGCAGCAATTCAAGATCGGCATCCAGACAGGCGTCAAACACCGGCATGATCTGGTTACCCGATAGCGTAAAGATTTTTTGTATGCCCGCCGCCGACAGCGTCTTTGCTAGTAAGTCCGCACCGCGCATCAGAGTACCTCCCGGAATTCGTCGCACACAATTATAGCGGACTCGTCTCGAAAGAAACTGAGTCCAAGGAAGAATTAGACGTGCTATGAAAGTTTAGCGAGATTCCGGTGATCCTCAATTAGCAAGACCATGGTGATGCCAAACGAATTCATCGGCAAACCTGGTCATCTGTCGGCCGACGTAAGAACACGCTGCCTCATCTCTAGCAACGGGCCACATGTGCGACAATAGGTACTGCCCTACCTGACGGAACCAGGCGGGGTCACGGCCCCGGGATGTTAACGCATCGCCGGGGCCAACTTGTTTTGTCGAGCGACTGTCACCCCCTAGGACTGGCCGTCAAGGGTTGCCAGCTTTAGCTCGATCCGCCTCGCTTACCGATTCGTCAGACCCGTGGCTCTGGGTCACAAGCTCCGCCAATTTCGACACTAACACCTGCAGATTGGGCTCGCGGGTCATCGCCAGGTGGTCGCCTGGAATTTTCACGATTTCGACGCCGCCAGGCACGAGTTGACTCCAACCAAAGTCGTCATCGACCCCTCTCTGATCAGGCTCCATTGCCCGAAATAGGGTCACTCGTCCATCGTACGGTATATGATCGAAGCTGACAGCCTTCGAGATAGCGTCGCGTCGGACCCATTTGAGATTCTGCAAGGCCCGCGGCACAGGCCAGCCTAGCGCGTGGAATAAACGGTATACCGTCGGCGAGTACCACTCTCTGCGAAGCTTGTAATACATCGCTATTAAGCCAAGGGCGAACCGCCGTCCCAGCTTCGTCTTTTGGCGTGGAGCACTTGCCTGGACGCTCTTCTCGTCCTGACTAATTCGGCCCTCCGGTCGATAACCAGGTCTCCAGGTATCGAGGAGAGCCAATAGGGGCACCTGGTGACCTTTCTCTTTTAGAAGCTGGGCTATCTCCATCGCCACCGTACCGTCGAACGAGTGCCCGGCCACTGAGCATGGCCCCTGAGGCTGTATCTCTTCAATGTCCCGAACAAATTGTCTCGCGAACTCCTTTAGCTGTGGGAACGGGAGCTGATCTCCAGCGAGTCGGTCGAAATTGAGCCGGCCGCGACGCACGACATAGATGGGCTGTTCCTTACCTAACACTGAGGCAAGCCGGTAGCACATCGCCAGGCTTCCGCCGATAAAGAAGAACGTGGGCAGCGAACCATGAGGCTGGATGGGAATAACCGAGGATGTCGTCGGTTGCCAGCCCTGCTCTTTGATTACTTCCGATAGTTCGAGAATCGTAGGCGCCTCAAAAAGAGTCGTCACCGTCAAGTTCTTGCCAAAAAATTGATTCACCCGCGCTAACAGCGATACCGCCAGCAACGAATGGCCGCCCAATTCGAAAAAATTGTCATCGAGGCTGATCTTCATATGTTGCATATTTAATGCACCAACCCACAGATCTCGTAGTTGCCAGTGAACCTCTTCGCTTGGTTCGATGAACGCACTTCCCCGCTTGAACTGTTTGGGGTCAGGAGCCATCAAGGCCTGTCGGTCGACCTTGCCGTTGGAGTTGACGGGCAACTCGTCGAGTGGCACGAACGCACTGGGCACCATGTAGTCTGGAACCAACTCGCGGAGGAACAAGCGGAGATCGCTGGTATCCGGTGACGGGGTTTGCTTCGGCACGACGTAAGCAACCAAACGTTCGATAGTACCCTTGGCGCCGCCCTCGGCTTGTTCGTTGTATGAGTGAGCAAGAACGACGCACTCATGAATAGCGGGATGCTGGTTTAATGCGTTCTCAATCTCCCCCGGCTCAACGCGGAAGCCGCGAATCTTGATCTGATCGTCGTTGCGCTGCAGGAACTCAATCACACCACCCTGCATGTATCTCGCCTGGTCGCCGGTCTTATAGAGTTTGGCGTCAGGGTCGGCGCTGAAGGGATTCGAGACGAATTTCTCTTGAGTAAGCTCCGGCCGGTCCCAGTATTCCAGTGCTAAACCGTCCCCACCGATGTATATCTCTCCCGGAAGTCCGATGGGCACGGGCTGCATATTCCTGTCCAACACATATACGGTCGTGTTGGCGATAGGCTTTCCAATCGGAACGGTCGTTGCATCGTCTGGCACTTCTTCGACCAGATGCCATGTCGCGAACGTAGTGCTCTCCGTTGGACCGTATCCATTCAGCAGGCGTTCAGGAGGATTTGTGGAAAGGAGTTGCCGAACACGTCGCGCGTCAGCCATTTCTCCACCAAACAATAGGTGCTTTAGCGTGCCGAAGGCGTCGGGCATTTCTTGAACGTATTGGTTGAAAAGTGCTGTCGTCATCCAAATGGTGGTGATCCTATCCTCGCGAAGGCGCTTCGAGAATTCGAGTGGAGACAGCATTACCTCTTGTGGGATGATATCGAGCCGTGCCCCGTTTAAGAGGGCTCCCCATATCTCAAGAGTCACGGCGTCGAATGTCACATTTGAAACCTGGGCAACCCTGTCCGAAGGGCCAAGGTCGATGAAGTTGGTATTACAAACAAGTCGATTGACCGCGCGATGTGGTACGACCACGCCTTTCGGTTGGCCGGTCGAACCGGAGGTATACATAACATATGCGCGGTCTTCGCCAGACACTAGAACGTCCAGGTTACTCCGGTCGAGGCGTCGTATCGAATCGCGGTCGGAGTCCACCCGGACAACGTGGGCAACCTGGTGTTGAAGCTCCTGAAAAACTTGCCGCTGGGCAATCACGACCGAAACCTTTGTATCGTGGAGCATAAAAGTGAGCCGTTCCGACGGGTCAGTCGTGCTCAGGGGGACATACGCCGCACCCGCTTTGAGGATACCAACTGTTGCCACGATCAGGTCGGAACCGCGTGCCATGCATAGTCCAACGAGGTCGCCATGGCGAACGCCGAGAGACTGTAATCGACGTGCGACCTGGTTCGCCTGTTCGTTCAACTCCCGATACGTCAACACTTCGCCCTCGAAGGAGACGGCCACGGCGTTAGGTGTCGATTCCGCCTGTTCCTCAAATACCTGATGGACAGCTCGATCACTTGGGTACGGTCTCGCCGTCTCATTCCAACTCTCGACTATCAGCTTGCGCTCGGAATCTCGCAACAACTGCAAGTCGTCTATTGACCTGACCCCCGAAATCCGATCCAGGCCAAATGTTAGGGTTGGACGGACACGAAAGGGGGCGAAATGCCAAGAAAGAAGCACACACCGGAGCAGATCATCATGAAGCTACGAGAGGCCGAGGTGGCCTTGTC